>Ga0210043_1001658_pt1 | contig 17346 bp, 20 predicted proteins | sample CryGeymet201501t_FD_183990 | JGI IMG/M metagenome (GOLD analysis project Ga0210043, IMG submission 183990) | Groundwater microbial communities from Crystal Geyser aquifers in Utah, USA - Crystal Geyser metaG 2015-01t (SPAdes) (version 2) | ecosystem: Environmental > Aquatic > Deep subsurface >... | reverse complement strand
ACCTGTGGCTTCTAGATGGTGATGGATAGGTGCAGATATAAATATCTTCTTTTTGAATACTCTTTTACTGAATATCTGTATTAAGCTTGATCCAGCTTCTATCACAAAAACTAGGCCGATTATAGGTAGCAAAAATAGTGAGTTGGTCAACATCGCGACTACACCAAGTGAAGTTCCAAGAGCAAAACTTCCGACATCTCCCATAAAGAACCTAGCCGGATATATATTAAACCAAAGATAACTAAGCAACGCACCAGCTACAGTGAAACAAAAACCCATAAGATTTAACTGGCCTTGAAGCATAGCTATAATACCAAACGCAACAAAAGCTACAGCGGCCAAACCACCAGCCAGTCCATCTAGTCCATCACTTATATTTACCGCATTGCCAGTCGCTACAACCACAAAAGCAAATACCGGTATAATAAACCAACCCAGAGTTAGGTCTCCAATATATGGAACGTGAACTACATCAAATCCAAGTTTTGCAAAAAAGAACCAGCCCAAGGCTAAGCCGATCACAGATATCATAGTAAATTTTAGACTACCCCTAAGGCCCGCCACTCCCTTACCGCTACCTCGAAGGTTGATAATATCATCTAGCAAACCGACGGCCGCACCACCAAGTAATGCCGCCAAAGGCAACCATGTCTGTCCCCTATCAAGATTAAAGAGAGTAACTATTGCTATAGCCACCACAAAAACCGCTCCAGCCATAGTCGGGATGTTGCGTTTAAATTTGTTGGCATGCAATTTGCTAAATACAGTCAACAGCTCACCTGTAGTACTGGTCTTGCGCTGCTTCTTCCAGAATTTATATCTATAAGCTAAAAATGTATATATTGGTGTCATAAACATTGCCAATAAAAATGCCGCACAACTCAGTAAAAAAGTACTCGAGAGTTCACTTGTTAAATTTGCTAATGTTATTTCCATTTTTTACTCCTTAGGTTGTAATCTTAAGTAATCTAGCATCCAGTTTGATATATCTGTAAATATTGGGCCGGCATCGGCAGAACCACCAAGAATTTCATCTTTACCTGATACTTGAACCATTATGACATACCTGGCCTCGTCTGCGCCACCATATCCTACGTATGATGCAACGGTTTGGCTATCCGAATATTCACCATTTACTATAACCTGAGATGTACCAGTCTTTCCGCCTATCTTGTAGCCACTTTTATCAGCACTCAGGAAAGTCCCCGATCTTGCTATTTGTAACATATTTTTTACGGTACTTGAGGTCTCAGAACTAATAGTCTGCCTAACTAATTTTGGTTGATTTTTTATTACTACTCCATTATTTCCCATTACACCCTCTAAAACCGTCGGCTGATAATATTTACCACCATTAATAGCAGAACTAAAACTAGATGCAACTCCCAACATAGTAAGATCAAGACCCTGTCCAAATGACATATTCGAATATCTAACAGCATTTCCTTCAGTCATTTCTGGAGATATTATAAGCCCCGGTTGTTCGCCGGCAAGCTCGATACCGGTTATTTTATCCAACCCAAAACGATTATGATAGTAATCATACATTATATCTCTAGCGTTTCTATTAATCGTGCCGTCACCTAACCGTTGAGCGATTGTAACCATTCCGGTATTAAGAGACCAGTTTAATGCATGTTGAAATGTTATCGTACCAGTTTGTCCCTTGGTGGCATTTGATATTGTCCTATCTTCTATCTGGATATAATCAGTATTCACAAATGTAGATTGTGGAGTGATAACACCCTTGTCTAAACCGGTGGAAATCATAAAAGTTTTTATAACAGATCCAGGCTCGTATGGGGCCGATATAGTGTTGTTATTAAATAACGCCACATCTGTCACTTTGTTAAATTCTTGGGGGCTATATGAAGGTAGATTCGCCATAGCCATAATTTTTCCATTGCGAGGATCCATCACTATAGCACTAGCTTTCTTTGCACCAGTCCTGTCCATACCATCCTTTAAAGCCTGTTCGACGTGAGACTGAACATTACGGTCAATCGACAGCACTATGTCGTCTCCATCCTTTGCTGGAACTTTAATGTTTTTGTCGCCAATACTAAGAGGAACAGAGCTTACATCAGTAACCGACTGAAGAATACCATCCTCGCCAGATAACCTTTCGTTTAAGCCGCCCTCTACGCCATACCTACCTTGTCCATCATAGTCCACAAATCCCAGGACCTGAGCCGCTAGAGACCCTTCAGGGTAAACCCTCTGCACCTGCTCTTGGAAACTAACCCCACTAAGGCCTTCTTTCTTTATAAGCTCAGCTTGCAGTCGAGACACTCTTGTAGCCAGTATTTGATACCTACTTTGTTTGTTAGATAGTAGTTCCTTTATATTTTTTCTTGCATTACCGCCAGCAACCCTATTGATCACTTCGACAATCTTATCATCATCACTAGTAACCTGAGGATCTGCAAAAACCGTGTAAACAGTTTGATTAATCACAAGACTAACTGGATTCGCACCATCTAAACCGTATATAACACCTCTTTCGGCAGGTAACTTAAGTCTAGTTATCTGTTCATTATCGGCAAGAGATGCGTAGTAATCATGTTGTATAATCTGTAAATAAAATAGTCGTACAATAAACACTGCCATTATAGCGAAAACCATAAAAGCAAGATTTCTTGAACGACTACCTTTTTGTAATTCGAATTTCATAATTCTTTTTATTGACTAACAAACTGCGCATCATTTGGCGTGGTCATTTCACGTGCAACCGTACTGTTCTTTACTGTCTGAAGTGCAGTTAGTCTTGCGCTCTCGATTTCTAAATCACTTTTTTGAGTGTTTAGCTCAGCAATTTGGCTATCAATCTTTTGAGCCTGATAATCATACGACGTTGCCCTAGTGGCTTGAGTAAGATATATAAGACCTAAAACAGTTATCATCAAGGCGATTAAGACAGTATGTGCTACTGGTCCTAATTTTACAGATGAAACATAAGCGACTGTGTTTTGATTACGCGACCAATTTTGCTGCCGACGGCTAGTAAACTGACCTGAATTTTGATATGACATGTGGTGGATTCTTTATTTATGTTTATTTTTGGTGCCCGCCACAATTTTTTTGTGGCGGGCAAGTTTTGTTACTTAACGCGAACAGCAACAACCTGTGCTACGTCTGCGTATTGTACGTTGATGTGAATTGGCATGGTGTTTTGCCCCTTCTTTTTTTATTGTTTATTTTTCACTGCGGCTCTTAGCTTACTGCTACGAGAACGCGGATTGTGAACATCGTAAATGTCTCCTGCGATTGGCTTTTTGGTCAATGGCTGCAGCTTTGATTCTAGACCTAGATCAAACTCTTCTTTAAAGTAGCGTTTGACTTGCCTGTCCTCTAAGCTATGAAAGCTAATTATTCCCACTCGCCCGCCTGGGTTTAATAGGTCGGGCATGAGTGGCAATAAGTCTTCGACAAGCCGTAACTCATCGTTGACTGCAATCCGGAGTGCTTGAAAAGTGCGCGTGGCAGGATGTGTTTTTTTCCATTTACCACGATATGTTTGTTTGATTAAGCTCGCTAGTTCTTCAGTTGTATATAGTGGTCTAGCGCCAACAATCGCCTTGACGATCTCTTTGGCAAACCCAGCTGGCTCTTCACCATACTGGACAATGATACGCGTTAGTTCCTCTGCTGAGGCGGTGTTAACCAGCGTTTCTGCGCTCCCGCTTTGACGTCGGTCCATCCGCATATCAAGAGGGCCACTATTTGTAAAAGAAAAACCTCGCTCACTCTGATCGAGTTGTGGTGACGAAACCCCCAAATCAACCAGTACTATATCAAACTGCTTTCCTTCTTGTATCAACTGTTTTGCAGCTGATACAAAGTCGGTATGCATTAACCTCGCACCCTTATCGGAAAGTGATTTCAGATGCTTTATGGCATAATCATCACGATCGACAAGGACCGATTGGTTATAGTTTTTTGTTATTGATAGAAACTCCTTTGCATGACCTCCGTAGCCAGCAGTCAGATCGAGATAGCTCTCACCTTCTGTTGGTTTTAGGGTTTGCAAAGTTGCATCTAACAAGACTGGAACATGTAATGCTAAAGATTTACCCGAACGGTGTTCGTTTACATCTTTTGATTGTGGTGGATGTTCTTTTGTACTCATTTATTACTCCAATATATCATGAAATAATAGTTCGAGATCACCTAACTGATAGTAAAGCTGTTTGTTTTTTTGTAATTTTTGTTTTTGTATAAGTGTCCAAACAATTGGTATATAGGGGGTTACGTTGTAACTCATACCCTATCAATTATTCGGTTGAGAGACTTATGTGTGTGAGGTGGAGTTTTTTTGGGAGGTGTGTTTTTGAGTAAGGTGCGCGACTTTTTTAGTGTGGTGCCGTAGCCCACTGCCTTACTACCAGATAGTTGATCTCGAGAGTTTTTCTTGTTGTTAACTTGTTAAAGTGCTAGGAAACATTACGACTATTCATCATTTTCAGCAGCAACGATACGCCAATAGGCCCCTGCTCTGACTGCTACCATACTGCGTTCAATTTTGGCGTAATCAAGCAAGTGTTGCTCGATAGTAACCCTACCTTGTTTTTGGTCGAGTTCCGCTTCCGTCTTACCGCGCCTAAATCGAACGTTCATGTCAGCGACCTTCTCATCTAAGATACTTCCGCTGGCCGATAACGCCGATTCTACTTCCCTATCCCAAACTGATTTTGGATATAGATGAAGATACTGGCCAAAACCTCGAGTTAGTACAACGCCGCTTGCAAATTCACTTCGAAGTTCAGCCGGTATCGTCAAACGACGTTTATCGTCTAATTTTCGTTCGAAATAATCTGTGCTTGCCATGTTACTCTCTTCTTAGGCTTTGCTATGGTTATTTTTTTAATGTTTAGTGGTGTTTGTTTTATGCTACAACCTTTTATAGTTGTTCCACTGATAATTACTATACTACCCACAATTACCCACTACAACCCCCAAATTTGACTTAATTATAATAGTAATGAATAGTTATTCACAGTTTTGTGGATAAATACATAAATCAACAGATTAAGCTTATGTTTTTTAATATTGAGACATCATGTAGTAATTTTGTCTAAGACTTCTATCGCTTGGTGGAAACCACCCTCTTTTTCAGACAGCTTAAAAAACGCACTAACTCCACGCATACCAAAAACCCTAATCAAATTACTCGGTTGACCCTCATTACGCTCAACATCCAGAGGGTTTTTTGTCGTCCTATCGTCAGGTAAAATATGAACGCCTATCGCAGCATCAACCAGTCCGTCGAGATTAGCCTCCCTGTCGTCTATAGCAACAACTGTCTTGTATCGTCTTCCTTCGAACTCCTCAAAACCCCTTATGACAAATTCATCACCATCTAAGCAACTATTGATATAAGTATACTTGTGGGCCTCTTTCGTATATTTCGTAGGTAGATTATCTATGCCAGCTGCAACAAGCTTTAAGTGTTGCCAATCTTCAAAGCCCCTAGTAAATATTCCGAAATCAACACCGGTTCTAGATAAATCAGTTAAAAATGTATCGGAATCAGGCATAAGATTGCGTTTTTTCATGGTCTGCACAGGAACATAGGCACTGGTTATTCTTTGAAACATTTCAGCCTGAGCCATAGCCTCATCTTCGCCCACAAGCAGTTTTTTATCCCATCTACGATACTCGGATGAAGTAACCAAGGTATCTAGTGGACTATATATACCATCCCTTGCTTTTGATTCGGCAATATCTGATTCTATCGTTTCAGGATTATATCCAAAATTAACAATTACCCGCACTAGTTCTTTTTGCAACCTGTCAGTATCAAGTGTCGTTCGATCACCATCGATCAAAACTAGTGTATCTTTATAAATTTCCGACATAGTCATACAACTCCATTATTGCTCTTATGGTCACTTTTGGATCATGACGAATAAGTGTCCTTGAAGCCCCTATAGGGTCGCTACTGTTACTATTTTTCCATATCTTACCAGAAACTAAATTCGCTCCCACTGCTATATAATGAGCTTTTTTCAACTTATTTTCATCAAGGTTAACACCTATCTCACCCTGTTTGGCATATTTTTCGAGCAACAAATCATCTGGTTTCTCGGTGTTAAATAGAACTGCATCTAAGAATTTATATCCAGCCATTCTCTCCACTTCATCGGCAAAATCCGTCACGCTATAACCATCTGTCTGACCTGGCTTAGTTACAAGATTACAGACATAAACCTTCATTGCTTTTGATTTACTCAAAGCCTCACCTATACCAGGTACAAGTAACGCCGGAGCAAGGCTGCCATACAAATTACCAGGAGCTATAATCACAATATCAGCCTGCGCTATTGCCGTAATCGCTTTTGGATTAGCCTCCGCCTCAGGTTCCAGCCACATTATAGGTTTCTTATTCTTCTTAAAATCAAGATCACTTATTTGATACTCACCTCTTACAACCTTCTTATCTCTTCCCTGCATAGCCAGTGTTACGTTAGTCAACGTTATAGGTTCAACTATACCTATAATATTTAGTATTTCACTAGCCGTTTCAACACCTTTTGCAAAATCACCAGTCATTTTCTCTAGTGCAGCCAAGAATATATTTCCAAAAGCATGACCCTTCATAGAGCCTTCATCAAACCTATAATTAAATAGATCTCGCATCTCGGGAACCCTACTTAAAGCCACTAAGCATTGACGTATATCTCCCGGAGGAAGCGCTCCAAGTTCGTCTCTCAAAACTCCCGTACTACCTCCATCATCTGCCATATTCACAAGAGCTGCAATTTGCTCAGTGTAATCCTTCAGACTAGATAACAGAGTGAAGCTTCCAGTACCACCACCTATAACGGCTACTTTTAGGTCACTTCGATCTTCGGAAAACAACTCAACCATATTGATATTATTGTACTATATCCTCTCCAAAATGTTTTTGGAGCCTCATTCTTATCGATCCTTCGTGCCTTCCAAGCTTTTTACTTAATTTTTTTATATCATTTCCATTCTGAAAATCTTGCTTTAAAGTAGTGTCATCACTGTCACTCCAGGGACGATAAGCGTTTGGATATTCTTTTCGCATCTTTTCAATCTTCTCTGACCAACCGGTCTTCTTGGGCTTTTTAATAGGCTCTTCTTTTCGTTTAGATGCCTTATCTTGAAGATATTTAAATCTTTTTGTATCTGTTGCGGCTTTATCGCGTAATAGTACATCAATCTGTGATGCATCTTCACTGACTCGAAGAGCCATCTGATTTATACCGTGCAGATATAGACTGAACAAATTTTTTACTCGGCTTAGTGCGACGTAACCCATGCCCTCTACAAAGGCTTTACGAAGGTCAATCTTCGCTGCATCAAGCGTCATTCCCTGCGACTTATGAACTGTTATGGCCCACGCCAACCTAAGGGGTATCTGAGTTATACTAGCACGTTTTTTATCACCATCACGAAGCTCCCAAGAGTCTGGCTGCATTGTAATTACTTTTCCATTCTTGAATTCAACAACTGGATATTCTGTACCGTACTCAAAATCGATAACTGTACCGATACTACCGTTAGCGTACTTACGGTCTAGACTGTTTTTTACAGCCATGACCAATGCACCTTTTTTCAGCCTAAGCGTCGAAGGAGCAAGGACTGAACGCTGCAAGTTCTCTACGTAATTGGCGCTACCAGTCGTAGTCTGAGTATAAAATATTTCGTCACCCTCAAGCTCATTAAGTCTATTATCATTTATCCTATCTACATCAATATTGACGGTATGTAACTCAGTAATCATAGATGCATCCTCGGGCTGTACGTCTACGCGTTCAAGAAGCTTTTCGGCGTGATGACGCCTCAGTTCTCCAGAGCGCATCGAGTTTAGTATATCTAGTAATACCTCATCTTCTTGCCTATACTGCTCTGACAAGTAGCAAATTACTGGATCGAGTTCCTGCCAGACCTTACTACTTACCACAAAACCACCAGCCCTAGAATCACCTCTATTTATAGGTGGAAGTTGGAAAAAATCACCACTCATTATGAGCTGTATACCACCAAAAGGCTCATCTTTTTCACGAATAACTCGACATATCTCGTCAATCATATCGAGCCTAAAATCATGCAACATCGAAATCTCATCGATAATCAATATATCTGTTTTTTCGATTATCTCTCGTCGACCTTTGCTCATATGATCACCAAACCCAGGAGACAACTCATCAGATACCCCTATTCCACTCCAACTGTGTATAGTGGTACCCCCTAAATGCGTAGCAGCCAACCCAGTAGTGGCCGTAACAGAGACATGTTTTCCTTCATACTTTGCAAGTTTTATAAACTGATTCAACACAAAAGTTTTGCCCGACCCTGCAGGTCCGGTCAACATCACACTCTGCCCCGAGAGCATTACCTCTATTGCCAAATCTTGATTCATTTATATCTAGTATACACCCGATTAGCCGCGAGGTGGCTCACCTTCTGGCTCATCTAATGCTTTTTTATTGCGAACCTCATAGCGACGACCTGTAATATCACTCGTCATATAATCCTCGTTAATAAGATTTACAAAAGTATCTAAATCCTTGTTATCTAGTATGATTATAGCGCCGGCATCATCAGTCATAATCTCCAGTTGCATCTGATCAGCATAGTCTATAACCTGATCCTGACTAATTCCGCCTACCTCAATTTTTTGAAGTTTATTAATAGATTTTGGTCGTTCTCGCACCATTGTTTGAAGATCGAGCCCATCAGGAAAACTTAGTTTGAAATGTCTTTCTATTTCAGCTACTTTTTTATCGGCCAAGACCTGCTTTTTGTAGTCGTACTTAAACAACGTCTCGAATTTCTTCGGATTAAACGCAAATATGTCCCTACCAACTATCAGTACCTGATTATCTAGTGGCATCTTTACGCCAACGTCTGGCTTAAATGAGCTAAACTTACCGCCATTTATTTCCCAAGCGTTTGCACCACGCAGTGACTGCGACTGCTGTATCTGCTTCACAACATGTACGGCCTCATCTGGACTGTTTTTATGCGAAAAGCGCGCCACAATACCTTTTATAGTCTTGAACTCGTGCTCTTGCTCGCTAAACTCCACTATCTCGCTACGCTGATGCTCAATCAGATTGATTAGTGTTCCAGCAAGGCTAACTTTAGCTGTATCACTATAAAGCAATACGTTATCCTCAGACTCACTCATCTCATATTCGCGAACAGTCAAGCCAATACCAGCACCAAGATTAACAAAATTTATTAAATCATACAAAAAAACTGGTTTGATCTGATTGTTAAGCTCATCATTTAAGCGAATCGAGTAAGGTGTATAGTTCTTATTAAATAAAAACAACTCGACATCCATATCATTTTTTATAGCGTCAGTTTTATTTGCCCATAGGAAAATATCAGTAACTTCAGGTTTTTGGTCCATATTTTTCTTTCTTATTTAAATTAACAACTAGGCTCTATTGTATTAATAATCTTTACGCTTATCAACTACCAACTTGACCATCGATTCGATCTTCTCGTGCTTTGTTTGCCCATTGATCAGCCATCTCGTTACCCGTGTCGCCCTCATGGCCTCGCACCCAGGTAAGTTTTGCTTTTGAGTTTTTGTATACAGCACAGGCTTCCTTAACAATCTCAAGGTTCTTTATCTCCCCACCTTTTTTTGTCCAACCTTTCGCTTCCCAGCCTGGAGCCCATTTGGTTATAACGTTTATCCAAAACTCACTGTCCGTGAATATTTCACACTTCTCACCGGCCGCATCATTCATAGCCGCAATCAACGCCTTACCTTCCATGCGTATATTTGTTGAATCTTTTTCATATCCAACAATTTTTGGTTCCATGTCCTTAATAACTGCAAACCCACCAGGACCAGGATTCGGACTACAACTTCCATCTGTATAATAAATAATCATTCTCTAACCATTCTACTACATCTGTTATAGCTTTTTGTGCCAAAATAGCGCATAATAGTAACACCATAGGAGGTATATATGGCCAAGGGTCAAAACAAAAGAAAAGAAGTCAAGAAACCTAAAAAGGTTGCTCTCTAGTGACACTTGATGAAATAACCGAAAAGCTAACCGCTCTTCAAGAAGATCCGAATATGAAAACTGTCGGACGCTACAGCCCGTCTGCCCCAGACTGGCCTGATAATCAAATGCCTTTCGTAGAAATACACTTAGCATACCTACGATCACACAAGAACGTAAATCCAATACACTATATCTCTAACCTAGAGTTGATGATCAAAAAGAGTTAGCAACTTTTCTACTCTACTACTTCAATGCCATTCCAAAACGCCACATAGTTGGCAAAGTCTTTTTTGACTCGTTCTACTGACCCTTCTTTTGGCTCAGGGTAATACCATGCACCGAATTCATTTCTTTTTTCGTTTACTACAACATCATAATAGCTGCTTTCGCCCTTCCAGTGACAGACAGTTTTGTGATCACTATCCTCAAAAAACTGCCAATTCAAACTTGTTGGTGGAAAATACCAATTACCTTCAATTCTTATCAAATCTTCTTTAGGAGCTTCCGCTATAACTTGTTCATTCCAAATAGCTTTCATATATCTATCTTACTAAAAATCTAATCAATAGTCCAAACTTGCGGAGCAGACTTCGGGAAATTCACTTCATCAAATAAACTAATAACTTTAGGTTTCATTTTATAGAGTTTGTGTTCGTTGATACCAGCAAGCGCTCGCTTATAAAACTCTTTACCGGTACCATGTTTTTTTACATACCCTGGCATGATACGTCCAATAGTAGAGATATCGCTAATCTTTTCAGCCACACCCTCGGCCTGAATACCTATAACAGGCATATTTGCCTTTACCACTACCGATATTGCGACATTCATATTTGCACTTATTTCTACACTATGTCTACGCTTTTCAGTACTTAACCAATAGATATTTCCTTTTTTATCAGATACGAAATGAACATTAGAAATCCACGGATGACCGGTCTCACCTACGGTTGCAAGTTGCATAACTTTTGCTTCCGCTAAATACTTTATTATTAAATCTTTAGCTTTCATGGCTATTTTTATAATTCTGATATTTTTATGCGCTTCTGCTCGGTGGTATCGCGGTCACGGATCGTCACCATATCATCATCTAACGACTCAAAATCTATAACTACACAGTGAGGCGTGCCGATTTCGTCCTGGCGACGATATCGCTTACCTATATTGCCATTATCATCCCACATAACAGCTCCGTGTTTTTTCTTCAATATACTATAAACTTCACGAGCTTTTGCAACCAACTCGGGTTTATTTTTAAGTAGTGGTGAAACAGCATATTTCACTGGAGCCAAGTGTTCCGGAAGCTTCAAAAATATACGCTTTTCGCCGTTTACTTCATCTTCTGTGTAAGCGCTAGATAGCACAGCCATAAGCGCCCGCTCTACACCAAAGCTTGGTTCGATAACGTGTGGAACAAATTTCGTGTTCGTACCCTTAACTGTATAATCCATACCCTTACCGGCATTATTTTGGATATTCATAAGGTCAAAATCAGTTCGATACGCAAGTCCCAGTAATTCTTCGCGGCCAATCGGAAAATCAAATTCAAAATCGATTGTTCGCTTACTATAATGCGCTCTTTCGTCACCTTCTACCTCTAGTTCGTGAACATTTTCCTCTGGTAGTCCTAGCGCTTTTGTCCATTGATGAACCAAGCCAACCCACTTTTCAAATTCTACTTCCCAATCTGCTGGATTTACAAAATACTCAATCTCCATTTGTTCAAATTCACGGCTTCGAAATATAAAGTCTCGAGGTGAAATTTCATTTCGGAATGCTTTACCTTGCTGGGCAATACCAAATGGCAAATCAGGATAAAAACTATCAACAATATTTTTATAATTCGTGAAAATACCTTGGGCTGTTTCAGGTCGAAGATAACTAATACTAGACTCGTCATCAACTGGACCGACGTTTGTCTTGAACATCATGTTAAAAGCACGTGCTTCAGAAAAACTATTATCGGCTTTACATGTTGGACATTTGTTTGGATCATCTAGCTTATCGGCGCGAAAACGACCTTTACACTCGCTACATTCCACTAATGGGTCGGTAAAAGTATCAACGTGTCCACTAGCCTTCCAGACTTTTTGATTCATAAGTATTGCCGCATCGACACCATACATATCTTCACGGTCTTCGACGAACACCTTCCACCAAAGTTTCATGATATTACGTTTCAATGTCACACCAAGTGGACCATAATCCCACGTACCGCTTAGTCCACCATACACTTCACTACCCTGATATATAAAACCTCGACGCTTTGCGAGACTTACAATTGCTTCCATTTTTTCGTTCTTGTTTTCTGCCATAATTAGTCTCTATTATAACAGTAAATTTAGATATTCGTAACGGTAGTAAAAATACTATTGATATCAATATATAAAAGAGTACAATTTACTATTAGTTCACACCTCACCACTATGAAAGGAAAGAAGTGAACGCTCCATTGGGAGATGAGCCGTCTATATGGCTCACCGGTGACGTCAAAGCCGACGCACTACATGATGCAATTCGTGCAATCACGATCGGAGAGTACTACGAAGTAAAAGCTGTTCGTGCGATTTACGTCGACCTACACAGGTCACGCAACTTGAACTCGAGAAGCTTGTTGGTTCTCGATGCAGGATTCTGTATAGCCACACCACTTCAAGCACTCCAGATGCATCGACGAGAACACCACCATCTCGCTCGACGAACAAGTGGATACAGTCTCGAAGATGAGGCTTACATTCACGACCTTCTGGTTGAAAAGCTGGTAGTCCTAGCAGATGGCCGCACAGCCAATCTCGGACGACTAGTCAACGACTACGCCTCTCTACTGACATGGGAGAAAGAAAAGACGGAAAGAATGAAACTTCAACTCACCTAACCCAATGGAAACCCCGCTGAAAAGCGGGGTTTTCCAATCATAGTATTAATAACTATTTCTTTGGCGTATCCAGGACGATTTTAATATATAGAAGAATGGCGTCGCACTGTTTCCAAACACTCTGCCAATATATCGTCTAGTCCTCCGATTTGCGCCAATATTTTTAAAGATTTTGTTGATATGAGTCGAAGCAATTTAATATGATCCGGGCCAATTAAACCATTCTTATCTTCGACTAAGCCTTTATCTGTCTGATCATAACTATAGCGACTATCTATATCTAACTCCTTGCCAGATACATCAATATTCAAATTTAATTCATGCCCAAGTAAGCTTGCGTATCGAACATAAAACCATGTCTGAGTTAGCTTAATATCGATTGAAACGGCATCTAGGGACATTAAAACCTCGCTAAGTATGTCATACCACTCTGGTTCATCGAGCATTTCACTAGCTTTTCCAACCTGTTTTATGGATTCATAAGCAAACTGCATACGATCGTAATCTTCCATTATGTGGCTATAAAACTGCACCAGTCGAGCTGAAGTCAAAATACCGAGCTCACCCCTGCCCTCGCCTATGACGATATCAGATATAGCGAATAACTCTATACCACCGGCTAAGCGACTTTTTTCTTTTCTCACGCCTTTTGCCATAAAACTTTTTTTGCCAATTGGAGTTATGACTTGAACTATCCGGTCGGCTTCACCATAATTTGTACGTCTCAAGACAATAGCTCTAGTCCGAATTGTGTTCACTAAGACACACTCCTGATTGCAGCCACCAAGTCCTCTGGGTGCATTACTGCCTTATCTAATATCTTTTTTACGCCATATTTTTTTAGATTTTCTATATCCAAGTTTTCGCCGACGCTTGAGCATATTATCACTGGTTTTTCGCTAGTGTCACTATATGACTGTAGTTCATTCATCAACGCAAAAGCAGTACTTCCAGTTAAAAGTATGTCCATCAATATAACATCTGGATTGTAATTATCTATCCTATCGATAGCGTCTAGGGCATGTGGCGATATTTCCGTATCGTAATTATTTTTCTCTAAAATACGCTTATACTGCTCGGCCTGCCAAACATCATCTTCAACTATAAGTACTTTTACTTTTGTCATAACAAACTAAGTTGGTGTGAAGCCTGCAAATCGATATAAAAAGTAGCGCCATTTCGATGTCGAATCACTCCAATATTACCTTCCATAGCCTCTGCAAACTGGCTAGATATATATAATCCCAGTCCACTACTAAGTGGCCTGGCGTGAATATTTTGAGGCGCTTTTGATAGCTTATCGCGCAAACTACTCCATAGATCACTCGACAAAGCCGGGCCAAAATCACGTACACCAAGTCTAATTGTTTTGCCGGCATTTAGGGCTTTGATCTGGATCTCTACAGAACCGTTATCACCAGTATAATTCAATGCGTTATCTGTAAAGTTCATAATAATTCGCCGCAGTAAGTCTCGATTAGCAACCAGTAGAAGTGGGTGTTTACGAGATGCGAGCATAAAATCCTTACCATGTGCATCAAACAGTGGCTTAAGCTCGGTTACGATATCTTCACATAACTGCTGCGGATTAAGAGGTTCAAGGTTAAACATAGCATCCTCAAGTCTAGCGACTTTTGTGAGATCGCTAGTAAGCCTCAGGGCTTTTTCACTAGTCAAAGTAATCTGTTGCAAGATCTTTTGGGTTTCACTAGACGATACATCGCCCGCCTCCAACATCAATGACAGTTGTCGAACTAATACCAAAGGAGATTTGAGTTCATGTGCAGCAGCGACAACTGAAGATAGGCCACCGTCAATATCTATATTTGGGTCAAAGCCCTTACCCTGCCGAACACTCATACTATATATAGTGTATCACGACTAGTGTTGTAATTTTATTGATTGAACTTGATAGTTTTTATTAATTTATCAAAATCAGGTTTAAACGTATCAGCATCTGTTCTTAGGGTTATAGTTTTGTCTCTAACCTTATAAAGTACAGCTGCGCCTCTAATATCTTTGCTAAATGCACCGTCTAATCTAGTTCCGTTATTGCCATCTACCGTTACAGCACTTGATACTAAATCACCTTTTTTAACCAAATTACTATAATCAGAAACCACCTTATCATAATCCTTCTCTTCTATAGTTACCCTCAAGGCATATTGTTGAGTAGTCGATACGGTCGGTACGGTGACAGGATTTAGATATGCTTCATAATCACCACCTCTTGAGGCGTCCTTGGCTACATACACACTCCAAGTTTTAGGATAGTCAAAAGATAGACGACCATAATCATCCGGTCCGACAAACTGACGATTCGGGTCTTTCTCGCGAGCCAAAAACTTTGCATCGTCGGTGTCAGCTTGATCTTTTTTAGCCTTAGTCACAGCTTGGTCTATTTTGCCATCAACATTTGTTTTTTGTTCTAAATAATTCATTATCCCCCATACCGCGGCAACTGCAGCAAGTAATCCGAATACCGATAGAGAGATTGTTGCGATCAATAATGGCTCGGCTGAACCTGTTTGACTTTTTTTATTTATAGATATCATGCTCATGATTATACTTATGCTAGGCCTGGCTGTAAAGCGACCTAAGATTCAATGTCAAAACGCTGCTTTATAACATCAATCTCATTTTTTAAACCAGAAAGATCATTTTCTATATCTTTTGCCAAAATTTCAGCTTGTTTAAATTTTTCCAGTGCTAGCTCCAGCGCGAAATCATCACCATCGAACCAAGACATTATAGCGTTTAATTCGTCTGTTTTTTCTTGAATTGTTTTATCGTTTTTTGACATCTTTTACCTCTGCTTTAATTATATTACTTTTCGTTTCTATTTCTATAGACTCACCTACACTTACTACCCCTCTAATTAACGCATAACCTCTACTAAGTACGGTTTCTGGATTTAACTGCGCCAGGGTATTGTTGATACCGGCCACTACTTCAAGCTGGCGATTAATTTTATGATTAAATGCCTCAAATACACTATCGATTATACCTCGAGTCCGATCAATTTCTCGACTATAAACAGAGTCTAGTTTAGGTATCAACCCCATTATTCTACGGTTTGTATTGTTTATGAGGTCTACTTTGTCAGGGACTAATACCTGAGCAGCATTGCTGGGGGTTGATGCGCTAACATCTGCGGCTAAATCACATAGACTTTCGTCTACCTCATGGCCGACTCCAACAAGCGTAGGTATTCGACTGCTAGCAACTGCGCGTACCAATTTCTCATCGTTAAAAGCTGATAAATCATCAGCACTACCGCCACCACGAATTATTACAATAACTTCTGGTAATACCTCTCGAGTATTCAGGTATTCCAGGGCACGAATCATCTGATCGGGTGCACTTTCACCCTGTACTTGTACGTGAGCTACGTCTAGTTTTACTCCACCCCATCTGTCGTTTAATATCTTGATAAAATCAGCGTAACCAGCTGCAGCCGTACTACTTATTACTGCTATGTGGCTCGGGGGATAAGGTAATACACGTTTACGTTCAGGGTTGAACAAACCTTCTTTTTGTAACTTTGCTTTGAGTATTTCAAAGCTCTTCTTGATCGCACCTTCGCCGCTGGGCTTTATCGATTTTACTGTCAGGCTAAACCCTCCCCAATCTGTAAGTTTTGGAGACGCCAATACAACGACCTTCATGCCATCTTCTATAGCAACCCTGAGCTGCCAAAGTGTCATGAAACAATTAACAGTTGAGGTGTCATCTTTTAGCTTAAAATAAACCCATTTTCCTTGGCTAACCTTAAACTCCGAAACCTCACCCTCTATTGCAACGCTTGGATATGCGTATTCCAGGGTTTGGTTCGTAAGTGCGATAAAATCGCTGACGCTAAGTAAGTTTTTTTCCATACTTCATGATCGTTAACTGATAAAAAACATAACCAAATACAATTGTACCCAGTACCAAAAGTACTCTCGTTAGAAGCGTACCCGCGATGGCAGATTCTGCCGGAACTCCAGATGTAGCCAAAAAGGCTATCATTACAGCCTCGAATACTCCAGCCCCACCAGGGGTTACAGACAAAAAGCCTAGCGCACTTGCAGTACCAAAAGCTATCAACAATATAGCCGGGCTGACAGAATAACCAAGTGCCAAAAATACTACAAAGTATAATATCGCATCAGAAAAAACAGCCACCAACGCCCAAGCAAATGGCTTCTTAAGTATCATTTTTTCATGCCTTATATCCAAGTAATCATTATGCATATCGATAAAGAACTCTTCGACTAGTCTCTTATCTAATACATTTTTTACCTTCTTGAAAGTTATAGTTCTTACGAAACGATTGATAAACCGAGAAATCCTATCAGCGAACCTAACATGTCTATGTTTTCCACTTATTAGATATATAAGAAATACAGTCGCTCCAACACAGAGAAGTGTAAGTATCAAACTAAAGAATAAAGTAACTCGATTCACTTGATGGTCTAGTGTCAA
>Ga0210043_1001656_pt1 | contig 17377 bp, 25 predicted proteins | sample CryGeymet201501t_FD_183990 | JGI IMG/M metagenome (GOLD analysis project Ga0210043, IMG submission 183990) | Groundwater microbial communities from Crystal Geyser aquifers in Utah, USA - Crystal Geyser metaG 2015-01t (SPAdes) (version 2) | ecosystem: Environmental > Aquatic > Deep subsurface >... | reverse complement strand
CTTTAGCACCTAGATAAACGTTTCCTTGCCTCCAAGATTGTTGAAGATTGCTACTTAAATCACGTAATGACTTTTGTCTATTACTGTCTAGTTGTTGCTGGGTTGTTTGATACTGGTTGTTAACAGTTCCAAGTCCTTGTTGATATGCGCTTTGAGCTTGCTGTTCCTGCGCAGATCGCTGATCTCCCAAACTAGCTAGTTGAGCGTCTAGGCTTTTGTAGTAGTCGTCATACGCACTGTTTAATTGATTGTCTACACTGTTGCCACCACCGGTTTGTTTCCAGCCATCAGCTGCATCATAAAACCATCCTTCACCTGGGTTTTGGTTTCTGTCCATTGGATTAAATCCCGCAGGCGCAGGTTGTGGAGTTGGCGAAGAATAACTCGTATTAGTGGAAGTAGGTGTTGCAGGTGATCCATAACTTTGAGTTGCATAGCTCATGTTTTGAGTTGGTGCGGTTGTTCCTAAAACCGATCCATTTCCCGTGCTTGCTTTAGCTTGTGTGTTAAGAGTTGGTCCACCAGCTATCCACTCTGAAACACCTGTGTCTGGAGCCCATGGTGCAAATAAAGAACCCATCGCATCAACAAAATTACCTGCTCCCTGCCTGGCTCGATCTACAATATATGCCATATTTACCCTTCTGTGTTATAATTTACGAATATGAAACGATTTTTATTGTTTCTTGTTCCCTTTTTATTATTATTTTTACTTAATACCTATTGGTTGATATCTGGTAGTGGTTCTGGTAAAGGTTTCCCATCTAATGAATTATTAGCTCTTATTCCTTATGCAGTTTTTCTTTTTACTTTTGCCAGCATTGTCTTTTTATTTAAGCGTGTTCTTTATACAAAAAAAACGTAGGTACTCACCCCGTTAAGGGTTTTCTCTACGTCTACATTCGGCATCTTAGCCGCGAAATACGTTTATTACCTGCAAATTATACGGTAATTGACAATTTAGTCAATTAGGAGTATAAGCATACTTACTAATCTGCATTAAGCAGTTGGTGACCAACATACGTATTGGAGCCACAGAGAGATTTTCTCCTGTGGTTTTTTTGTGTGTTGGATGAGGTCTTAGCAACCTAATTTGGTACAATTGAAACGTACAAACCCTTTAGGAACGCTAAGACCCCTAGAGGGTTTTTTTATTGAGTCGGTAAGTTTCAGACTTACTCACTCAGTGTGAAAACTGACGTACACACGACCTTGATAGGGGTTACCCAACACGTTAGGACATGGGGCATCTATCCGAGAACGAAGGGGAGAGTCATATCTTACCTTGCGGTGTACAACGCACGTTCTTATTCTGAGCTAATTGCAACTTATTGCATTCGGCAGGTTTGCTGTCTCCAGAGTACCAATTTCTTTTTTTACTCTCCAGACTACACACCTTTCTCAAAGCTCAGGGTAAGAATCATTTAGTTTTTATGTTAAATAAACAATTAGAATATCAAGAATATCTTAAGACAGATCATTGGAAAGAGTTGAGAGAGAAAACGCTCAACAACCCATACTATGGTAGACCACAAGAATGTTTTGTATGTTTTGCCACAAAGTCCCCACACGTTCACCATCTCACTTATAGAAGAAAAGGAAAAGAAAGAGACGACGACCTCCTCTTATTATGTAATGAGTGTCATAGTAGGGTTCACACAGACAGCCGAGGACAACACACGCTTAATGGAACATTCTCAAGGGTGTTTGAACTAAAAATGGAGAAGTTGAGTATTTTCGAGGATAGAACTAGAAAAGTGAGAAAAAAGCGCAAAATCTCAAGAGTGCAGCAGTCGTACAACACCAAAATAGAAAAGTGGAAAAGTAATAAAAAGAAAAAGAAGCGGAAAATCTACAACGCTCCCGCTAGGGCACAACAAAAAGAAAAACACAAAGAATCATTATCGTATCTTGGAACTATTGCCTACTACAAAAAGTACCCTCAAAGACATTTTATCTAATCTTTCATCACTCGCAAAAAGAAGTTCGCGTATCGCTCCACGTTGTCCTTCATCTGCCAATTCTGTTCTACAGTCCGCAGTGCCTCTTGTCCCATCTTAATCCGTAGCTTAGGATCATCAATAAGCGTCTTTAAATATTTATACCAGTCATCCTCTATTTGACACAGAAAGCCGTTTTTACCGTGCTGTACGACCTCCTGATACTGTCTCAACCAACTATAACATCCCACTTTTCCCGTACTACTCATCTCCAAAAACTTAATTGATGACTTCGCTCGACAATAGGTGTTATCTACTAAAGGTACTACAAAAATATCGACATCACCTAGTTTCTCAGGAAACATCTTTACCCAAGTGTAAATATCCTGATGCCCGAAATCATTAAAGTACCTCATGCCGTACTTTTTCTTGAATGAGGCAAGCATCGCCCCAACAGTCACAAGCTCTAAATTAGGATACTCTTTCATCAATCTATCGAGTCCTGCGGTAAAGTTCTTCTCTCCCAGGTCGTTAAAGTGTGAACTAGATCCAAAATAGCCTAATTTAACCATTTGCTTTTTTTTAGGTACTGACCGCCAGTTGTATACATCAAGATCAATATAGTTAGGAAAAACCTCGATCTTGTCATGAGATTTACCCGTATAAGCTGCTATCCCATTCCTTAGGAAATTGTTAGTTGTAGTAACGTAGTCAACTTCCCTACAGATATCTGTCACTACCGCTCTGCCGTCACTCCCTGGGGCATAGGTGCTATAACTGGAATTGTCCTCTTGAATCTCCCAAATTAAATCATCTATATCAAAAACTATTTTCTTGCCGTACTTTCTAAACAACATTCCAATCATGGCAAAGTCCCAGGGAAGCGTTAGATAATTTATGTATAAAATGTCATATTCCTTGGCTACGTCACGCCAGTCAAACTTAGATAACTTCTTTTTAGACAAGGTGTTGTCAAAGATCGTTACTTTAAATCGTGGGTCTTTTTGTAACTCTTTCATGGGTTGGATGATACGCACAAAGTCTACGCCTGGTGTTACATCTTTCGTGCAGTGAGTAGGAAAGCAAAATATCGATGTAGGTTTTTTCATTAGTCCCTTTGTGTTTCAGTTATAAACCTGTCCAACTTAATACTAAATTTGTCTATTAACCCCTGGTAGTTCATTCTGAAAGCATGGGGGTTAAACTCACTGCCCTCTCCAAAATCAATGCCCTGTAATCCTGGTTCGTAGCCGCGTAACTCTAGTTGACTGCCTGAACCAAAATAAGTAACCGGACAACCACACAGCCGAGCTATGTCATACGCCGCGCTCATGTGATCATAGCCATACAACATCTTGCACTCGTTTAATAACTCTGAAAATGCTGTTTGATTGGTAGCAAATTGACGAGTAAGTTCAATCGCATCTTTGGGGTGTTGGTTAGTATTAACGCCTTTTCCTACTAAATAACAGGTTTTAGTGCGTTTTTTGTGTAAATCTTTGAAAATATGTGTATTTATGATGGGTAAAAACAAAAGATGTGAGTTAGATACCTCAAAAGTGTCATAAATCTTAGAAAATACATAAATCTCATCATCTGAGTTAAACTTAGTAGGACCAGTTGAAAAACTACCATATTGATCTGTTGTTCCCATTACTCCAGGTTTTTGCAAGATATACCTTACGACCTTACTTGCGCCCAACTCATTGCCTCTGTAAATCTCTGGGTAAATACCTATTGACTCTGTTCCTTGTACTATCGTGTTTAGATAGGCTATCTGTCCTTTGGCAAGTAGCCAGCCATACAATCCATAAAGAACGCGAATACCACCCGAAGTTGTATCAAATTGGGGACTCCTTATTGAATATGGCTTGTACATTTCTTTTCCTTTCGTTGTCATATGATCTGTGACAAGACCTACACAGTCTTATCCAATCATTCAAATCCCTTTTGTATTTTCCAGATTTATTAGCCCAATCAAATATTTCTGTTTTATGTTTACACTTAGGATTTTGACATTTATTTGGCTTTCCCAACTTTCTCTTTATCCATGAGTGTAAGGCGGCGTATCCCACCTCATCACCTTTCCAATTCCACGGTATTTGCCCTTTCTTAAACTCAGTTTTTATTCCAATCCTTTGACCCTTCTTTATTTCTGTTGCAGGTGAAAAATGTCTTCCAATTCTTACCCGACTTATATTTTGCTTATGTTCCTCTGTTAGCTTCTTTCCAGTACACCAAGGTAACTGTCCAATATGTATTACTCTCGCCGCACATTTCCTAGAACAAAACCTAACTTTATTCCATCTAGTTATTCCAAACTCCGTTGGTTTGATAATTATTTTTCCACAAGTTTCGCATGGTTTTTGTTTTTTCATACCTCAAGTATACCATACAATACCCGACTAACAATACCGCGGGTGTTCTAATAACATAGGGTTTATACATAAGTGACCGTTGTTCCGTAGTTGCCTATATAGTTGATAAACTCAATTACTTGTGGGGTAAATCCATAACTATGTAGTTTTGCTTGGCTGTTCTTTGGCATATTCCCTGGACCTTTTGCGTAGTGGTAAGCCCTTACTTGTTCGCCCCGACACATTACTTTGTCACCCTCTACCACAAACTCACTCTCTCGACCAAGTGACTTACAGCCATAGTAGTCCTTGTCTTTGTCAAAAACCTTTAGTTTCCAATCTGGATGTTCGTATACAACCATATTAAGGGTGTCATTTTCGGCACATCGGCACTGCCAATTATCTTTTAGGCTTCTCTCCATCCATATATCCCAAAATGCGGGGTTACGTGAGGCTACCAACCCTGCTTGTAGGTAGTCTTTTTCACTAACTCCCTCGGTAGATACGTTCTCATAATCATTGAAGTTCATTACCGATCCTACGTCATACCCATCAGTAAAGACTTCATCCAACCGACCTAGTATGATCTGGTCTGCATCCATATTACAAACTAGGTCATATTCTTTAGTTAAGAGCTTGGCAAACATCGGCTTGGCGTTTAACCAATTAACCCTGTGACCATCAATAACTTTTGAAACCACATCTTGCCGGAATACCACTAAAGGTATATCTGGGTGAAACTTCTTGAATGAATTAACAAACTGAGCTGTACCTACGGGATAATAATAATCGTCTGAGATAAAGGTATAGACCACGTAAGGTTTCATCTTCTCCTTGCTACAAACTTTGAATGATTACTTATGTTATTCACACGATATCCACATTTTTCTAATAACTCAGTCGGGCAAAGCCCATGATGATATTCACCAATAACTGACCCAATCCTATGAGCTACACTTTTAAATGCCTGGCTTTCAAAGATTGATTCTTCCGCACCCTCAATGTCTATTTTGAGTACGTCAACATAATCAATGTTTTCATCTTTCATAAACTGACTAATGGTTTTAGTTGGAAGTATTGCTACCGATGGACTTTGTATCGGTACTGGATCGGGGTCTAGCTTCCAGTTACCCCCACCAGGGTTTTCATCAACATAAAATTGTCTATCCCCACCACTTTCAGATATTCCTATACAATAGGTTTTAATACGATCAAGGTCGTTATACTCAATCGTCTTATTCATGCACTCCACGTTACGCTCCGATGGTTCAATGGCATAAATTACTTTAGCGTGGGCGTAAATCCAAAAGCTAAACGTACCGATATTAGCCCCTATATCCATCACTACTAAATCATTAAAAACATCTCTGTACTCATTGTTTTCTAGCACTTCACGAATAAACCTGTCATCATCATGGAAGATGGTTACAATCTTGTTGTTGATAATCCCGCTGGTTTCTTTCATCTATTCCTTTGAAAGTCTATGACTATCGCGCTACAGTTGTATCGACGTGCGGTGTAACCAGCTTTAATAAGAGCGTTGACGTGTTTGGTAAAGTCTGGGAAGTGAAACTCAATCTCGATGTTGTCAATCATCTGCAATGCTTCCTTAAAATCATCACTAGGTAAGATTAGTTCCTCTGCACCCTCAACATCAAACTTCATAAAGTCTACGTGCTTAATCCCTGCATCCTTGAAAAATGAGGTCATTGATTTGGTTTTTACGTGATCGACTTCTTCTCCCTCTTGAGCCTGGAATACGATGCTGTGTGAGGTTCTATTGCTGTCAAACAATCTTAAGTCTGCCTCCCCGTCTTTGTCTGAGATAGCGTAATTGAATACTTCTACATTGTCCCATTTGTTAAAATCTTTGTTTTTCTTCAGGGCTTCAAAATGCTCACCACTTGGCTCTACTGAGTACACTTTGCCAAAGTCGCGTAAATACTGTGTAACTACTCCAATGTTAGCTCCAATATCTACAATGGTAATGTCTTCCTTTTTCTTACCACCGTGTTCGAGTTGATTGACTACATCAAGATAGATACCGTCAAAATATATCTCTTGGTAAATGTAGGGTACAAATAATTTATCAAAGGGTATTTTTGTACCAGCTTTATCTTCTCCAGGGTAAAAGAGTGCGTTCAACATAATTCCTTTCTTATCTTTTTAGACTTAAAAATGTGGGTGCTAGACTTTCTACTATTTGCGGTAATAATGCAGGAATCTCCTCTTTAGATTTTGGATAGAGTTGTAGGATATTCTCAAGAGGATTAAGTAAATCACCTATGTCGCTCGCATCGTGACTAAACCCATCATGGGCGTAGTCCTTATCCCTGCCACTTCCCACTAGATGTACCGGTATGCGTTCGTGGTTTATATACGTTCTGATGGTTTCAAATCCTCTTAAAAAGAATGGGGTAATGGTGTAGCAAAAGGGTATCTTGCCCTCTAAAGCCAAACCTACCGCTATATCAAGCATCGCCTGTTCTGCTGCACCCACATTGATCGTTCTCTCGGGAAATGCAGCAAACTGATTGTCAAAAACCTTGTAGCCTAAGTCCCCCACTAAAAGCCAAATGTTTTCGTTCTTCTCCATCTGTTTATGGAGTTCATCAGCAAATGTTCTACGCATTGGTGACCTCCTTGTATTGTTCTTCTGTTAGGGTTACATAGTGTGCGTCTTGTCCTTGAAGAAACCAAGGATAATTAAACATATTTACTTTAATGACCAAAGTGGGATAGAACCACTGTAGGCGTTTCTCCAACACTTCAACATCAATCTTGCCGTATGCTCCATATCCATTACAGATAATTGAAATACGTAAGTTCTCAAGTCGTTGATCTCCTGCGATTCGCAATGCTTCCCAAACCGAACCCTCCGCCGCTTCACCGTCACTAATAACTACATAGACATTACGTGTTCGATCAGCCAGTGCCATACCAACCGCAATCCCAATACCGTGTCCCAGTGAGCCGGTAGAGGCGTAAATACCACGCTTGAAATCACGGTCGGGGTGAGTGCCGTACTTCTTGACTAAGTCCTCAGCGTCACCAAAGCCCCACGCTTCTAACACGCAGTAGAGAGCCAATCCCATATGCCCACTACTTAAAATGAATGGTTCATTAGGTTTTTTAACTTTGTAGATAGCTTCAATGGGATTAACCGCAGTTAGGCATGAGCCAATGTGTGATAAATGGTGACGATAACTGAGTTCAAGTACCCTATTTTCCAAAGACATGTGTTCCTTTGCTAGTTGTGGCTGAAATTACTTGAGTAAGACCCTCTATAAGGCTTATTTTCGGCTTCCAACCAAGCTTCTTGGCTTTTGTACAGTCTGCAACCCAACAATCTGAGTCATAACTGTGTAATGGATCAATTTCTGTGTGTTTCGTAGTCTTTTTCATTAGTTTTTCAATCAGTTTCACCAATTCAGCGTTCGTTGTTTGCTTTTCTGAACCAAAGTTATAGATCTCCCCTACTTGTGGCTTCTTTGCGAGTAGAAGAAGACCGTCTATAAAGTCGTCAATGTGAATAAAATCGTGTACTCCTGGTGCAATGTTGATTCTGATATCTTTTTTAATTGATCTGATGATAGTTGGGATAAAACGGTGACTTGGTTCGTACTTCCCGTATAAAGAAAATGGTCGCGCTACCATGGTTGGCACGTTGTAACTGCGGGCGTATGCTTGACAGAGTAGTGTGCCCGCCCCCTTAGTCGCCTCATACATCGTTGCAGGATCAAGATAATCAATTTCCCTCATTGGGTGATCTTTCCGTCCGTACTCACTCGATGAACCAATATAGATAAATGCTTTGAGATGAGGGATATGTCGTGAGGCTTCAAGTAATTGATGAGTTAGTAGAATGTTTGACTCGATCATCTTCTTATCGTTGTAAATCTCACCCGCAAGGTGGAAGATAACATCCGGCTGGTACTCTATTGCCACGCGGGGGTCTTGTCCTCTGTTAAAAAGATATTTATTACCCTCGAGTCGTTCTCGTAGGTGTTTGCCAACCATACCGCTGTGTCCACTTAAAAAACTTTTCATATCATTCCATACTTGGCTGAATCTTTTTTAATGTTGTCAGCCTTAATTAGAAACTCCATGTAAGCCGCCACCCTACCCACTCGCGAAGCCGCCCGATCATCTGGTTTAACATTTATCATCTTCTCAATAGCTTTTAGTTTCTTACTAACTGAATCGGTAGAATTATTGATCTCACCCGTATTGACTAAGTGTGAGATATAGGTAGAGATAGTTTCAATCTCTTTGGTGTAAAGTTCGCCAGTATTCCAGTACCTACCTAGTTCAAAATAATCAACTGCATAGGGTTTGTTGTTCTTTGTTTCATACTCACTATATGGTGGTTCAACTTTTGATGGTACTTCCGTCACCTCAGTGGGTGGTTTAACCTGTGGTGCTTCGCTGGTTTTCTCTGGTTCGCTGGCAACTCTATAAGTATTATCGTTCACTTTGTTGTAGTCCTTTTTTCTCACCTACGTATTCATGGATATTTTTAATAGTGGTGTGGTCTTGCTCTCTGGTTGCTTTGATTAAGTCCTCACGCATTGCCTTAACACGTTTGTCCTCATGATTGATGTTGTAGAGTGATTTAGCGATAGCTTTCCTGGCTGTTTCGCTTTTGGCTTGTTTGTATAGCTTATTAAGCTCGGTCACGTCTGACTCACGACCCCTATTTGAATAGGATGATATGTGTTTAATTTGCTTGCTCTCTTTAATCTTTTTACCGCATATTGTGCAGGAATGGGTTAATCCGCGTTTCTTCCAAAGCCAGCGATGATGATTCCCGTACACTGGTATGTGGCTATTTAGCTGTGAGCCACACCGACCAGTAAGTTTGTAGTAAAGTTTCCATATTCTTTGTCCAGAGGTATAAAACAATTTATCCTCAAGTAGTAGATATTGTTTATTTAGATTACTAAAAAGCCGCGTTTTGTATGCGGTTAAATCTTCTCGAGTTGGTATGTGTATTCTTAAACTTATGTCCATTGTTGTTTTCCATGACCCCCCCCCCATATCTTGCGATAGAGGAGGGGGGTGGTGTCCCATCAACCCATTGGGAACTTTCCGGTTAAAGCCCATGCGTCATTCAACAATGCTGAAGCGTATGTGCCAGCCCATGATATATACGTCAAGCGACCTGCGACGTTGCCAGAATCAGCCTGGTTCACGATGTATAGTTTCGGCATATCTCCATCGAGATTGATAGTTCCGAAAGCATTTTGACCATGAACGTAGGTGTAATACTGAACAACAGTACAAGCGGCATCTGACGCACTACCTGTACCTGAAACGACCTGTCCGTTAAGTAAGAATCGAATCTGGTATAGTTCGCCCATTTCACCCTTATAAAGCTGCTTTGTATCGGAATACGTGTGAGCAGAAACCCATGTTGTATCACCGAGTAAATTGACTTTATTTTGAGGAGTGGTTTTACCAAGGTAGAAACCATCTGGATAAGGCTGCGCCCTTGCAATTTCAAGAGCTTGAACCATCCAGCGTGCAGCAGAAGCACCCAGAGTGTCGCCTGCTACGACTGTGGAAACGTTGTGACCATTTCCAAAGAAGGCAGTTGCACACGCTAAAGTGTTACCTGTAACAGCATTTAAAGTTTCTCCCATTGATTGACCAAAAGCTCCAACCATTTCCTCCATTCCCTGATCAATCGAAGTGAGTGATAAGAGTTTAGAGTTGACGGTTGTTCTTCCATAGTCAGACAAGGTAACAGCGACCGTTGAAGCGGTGACTGCACTTGCTGACGGATTTGAACCCTCAGTTAATGGTGTCGTAGAAATTGCCAGTGGTGACAGACGAGTGAAGTTAATCGTTTTTCCACTATTGCGTGGATGATTACGTTTAACAGCTCCCTGATCGTTGACAATTTGGACTTTCGCTCTCTCCAAGAACACCTTTTCGTAGTAGGTCATCATTTCTTGGGTAAGAACGGTTGTAATGTTAATTTGTGCCATATATGTTGCTATTTACTAGCTTGTTAGCTAGGTCTTGGCTTGTTACTCCTTTCCGACCAAGATCACTCCGCGTAACCAAGCCTTGCGCGCATTTCATCTACTGTTAAATCTTCAAACTTAGTATCATCAGTTTTGTTTTGAGAGGGTCTGATCGCAGATTGAGCCTGTTGCTTGGCAATCTCGGCTTTTGTCTGTGTTTCCTCCCTTGACGCTTCTCTCTTATATAACCGCATTTGTTTAGTTACATAATCTTTAATTGAAGCAGTGGGGTCAGCTTTTACCTTTGCCTCGACTGTTTCAAAGATTGCATCAGATAGCTCTTGATCAAAGTCATCACTCTCAGGGTCGAGTTCTTTGTACTTACCGACTACCTCATTGGCCTCACGGTCAATGCGCTGTAGTACAGCTTGTTGCTGAGTCCTAAAGTCTACATATTGTGTAGCCTCATTCATCACTTGGCGTTTAAACTCTTGCGGGTCTATCGTGCCATCTTCGCTCTGTGTGACCTCCTGCGGTTGATATTGTGGTCTGGTAAATCCTACTGGATTTGTGAGTTCCGCTAGTCGATCTTTGAGTGAGTGATTCTCACGGTTCAGCTCTCGTATCCTTGATTGCGCGCCCTTTTTAGGAGCTACCTCCGGCTCAGGGGTTGATACTGTTTCCTCTGAATCGGTTGTTTGTTCTTCCTCAGTTGGCGATTCTGGGGTAGTTGTTTCTTCAACTACTTGTTCGTTTAACGCCTGTGGATCGTCAATCATGGCGATTCCTTTCGTTATGCACACCTACTATCGGAAATGTGAGAAATCCGCAAACACTCAGGAGCTACCTAAATGCTTGCCCTATCTCGCAGTATTGGTGTACCATCTTCTTCACCTACCATTAGTTTATCCATGCCGATATATACGGCGTGATGTAGTTCGCAGGCTTTGCAAACTAAATATGGTCCCTGTTGCCTCCACACGTGGTTTCCTGGTGGGAAGTAGACAACGTCTTCTTTGTTAAAGATCAATTCTTCGGGTTGAACCTCACTATCCTCAACCTCAGGTTGATTGGATAGCTTGTTTGGCATCTTCAACCTTTTGAATAACTTGGTCTAGGTATGACTTAGTTAGGGTAGTGACGATGGTTTTCTGTCCCAACTCCTCATAGCTTGCCCCATTAGTCATTGCCGCACTAAGTAAAGCGTCAAGTGATTCCTGTAGATCGGTAATGTACTCATGTAAGACTTTCCATCCTGCTAACTCACTCATATCCGCAAGGGCAATTTCTTCCTTTTCTTGGATAGGTTTCTCAACCTCTTTTTTGACTTCTCGTAAATCTTTGAAGTAATCTGGTTTAATTGCTTGCATTACATCATTCCTTGTGGCATGCCCTCTGGCATACCCTGTGATGGCATACCGCCCTGAGGCATACCCATTTCAGGCTGCATACCCTGCTCTAGTGGTATTTGATTCATAGATGGTTGCATCATCTGTTGGAGTGCCATATCTAACTGCTGTTGGTTTTGTTTTAATACTTGCTGTGTTTTATATGCTTGAGGATCACCACCTGTTAAATCAGGTAGTATTTTGTCCCATCCCTGTACTCCTGAATTGCTTAATATCCGTGTGATTAGTTCGCTTAGTAGAGTTTCTTTGCCCTCAGACTTTAACCTCTCAATCATAGGTGAAGTAACCTCTCCTGTTTGTGGGTTAGCCTGCATATTCTGAATTAGCATTTGCAAGAGTGAGGTTAAATTAGCTTGTTGTTCTTCCTTATCTGCTACATACGTTGAGCCAGACACTATTTCATAATCAAAGAGGATGTTCTTAAACTGTGACTTACCAATCTTAATCTTGCCTGTTTTCTCGTCGTACATATCCTTAAAATCTGGATACTGTGCAAACAGTTCATCAATTTCATCTTTGAATAATCTGATCTGTAGAGCTTTGGGTTGTTTCTTGGTAATCAGTGTCGCAAAGCGCTTCATCACTTTAGTTAAGAATGACTCCATGTAGAACCTGTCAGCACTGTCACGGGATCCCTCGCGTGCTGCTTGCATCTTTAATGCCTGGGGTGTTTTACCCATTTGTGAGTTTTCACCCTGTGCTGTGTTGGTAAAGGTAGTTCCAAACTGTTGCTGTAATGATCCGAGTAGTGCTTGGTGTACGTTGTTAAAGGTATTAGTACCCTGTGGGGTTAAGTTTAATACCTGGGCAAAGTTGGCATTCTTGCCTAACCACTTTTCAGCCGGACCCCATTTTATAGAGTTCATGGCGGAAATACCGTTCTTGTCTAACATCACTGGTGGAAAGATACTCATTTTAATTGCACCAGCGTACAAGTTCCATAGACCGTTAAGAAACATCTGCTGACTCATTCCCCGCTCACTGTCGCCCATACCCATAAAGTCATCAAGTAATGGAAGTGAGTATTTACAAACCACGGGTAACTCACCATCATCATTGGGGTTGTCCATGTCCCTGATAACTGTATCTGCACCAGGCACGTAGTCTACCCACCGATCACGCTCATACATGGAAATAATTTGAAAGAAGCCAGACTTTTTAGCTTCAACCGCATCGTTGTATTCATGTGCTTCTCTTGAGGATTGATCTTTGTAATATGAGCGGCTAGACTTTTCTCCACCCATTTCTTCAAAGCGTTCTATAACTTTATCTACGTTCTTAAACTCACCGACGTTTTTAATTGATTTGAAGTATTCAATGGTTTTCCACGACCTAACAATCACATAATCGCTATCCTCCAGTGACACTGCACCCACTTGGGGGAAGATATCTCGAATGTTAATGAGCCACATATCAGGACCCACATAACCCTCGTCTTTGGCTACCCAGTCGATAAAGGCAAAGAAATTACCATAAGTATTAGAGTAAAGATCAATCATTCGGCACTTGGTTAAGAAATCAAACTGTGATGTAGCATTAGGCAATACGTACTTCTCAATCGTTAAGTTCATCAGTTTGTTAGAGGCTTCATCGTTCTTTGACATCGCTCTAAACTTGCCAGTTTGTAATTGTGCCATCACCCTGTTGGAGCGTTCAATCTGCATGGTTGAAAGAACGGGATCGAAAATATCAGACTTGGTTAAAGCTGATACACTGTCTTGAAGTTCGTTGTTGAAAAGTTTCTCGTAGTCATCCCACTTAGTGCGTTTCTTCTCTAAGTATTTATCTGCTGCATCATATCTGTTGAGAATTAGTTGGGCTACTTCGTTCATATATATAAAAAATCCCCTCAACACTTGTGGTGTTAGGGGTCTGATACGTATGTCAGATACCTGAATTACTTAATATTACCGCAGAATTACCGCTTTGTCAATTTATACTTCTTGCGCCTCATCTTCACTATTTTTGCTGACTCTATTATTGGCACACCGTTCTTCACAATCACCGTTAGATTAAGTGAGCCATACTGTTGCTTTTTAATTGATGTGTCTATGTATCTAATCAATTTTTGATGGTTTAACGTCAGCATAGTTATCGCTTTCAATCACTAAATAATCACAAATATTGCCCTCGTTAATCTTAAATGTACACGTAAACACTCCATCCCTAAGCAATACCATATCTTTCACCATATCCACATACGCTGGTGAATTGTTGTTGTTGTAACTCAACTCCACATACCAGCGTTCTATCACCATTGACATTATCACCCTCCAAAGTAAATAGTATCATCAGGAAGTAATATATCTTCTTCACCTGGGTCAAAACTCTCAACTGCATACCTAGTAGCATCCATACTGTGATCGAACCCTACGTCGGGTGTGTTGATGATGTTGCCGTCCTTATCTGTTTTCCATAGATAGTTGCGGTACTCCTTGATTATATTAGTTGAACTTTTGGTTACTGAGATTCTTTGCTGCTGTACGTAGTCAATCCCTCTGTTGACTGATCCTTGTCCCTTAACTGACGGTAGGATAGATATTCCATACTGTGCGATCTCGTCTATTGACTTAGGTTCTGCACTATCTGCAATCACAAGTGCTTGTGGCACGTTCTTTAATATATCTGCTATTTGATTGTTTTTGAGTCCTCTTTGAAACGTAATCTCGTCTAGGATGATTCCTCCATTGTACTTATAAACTGCAACTATGGCCGTGGGGTCGTTAGTGTAGCCAAAATCAAGTCCGTAACGCTCTAGCCTAGCTTCGTGTGGTATCTCATCGATGATCTTCCAATCCTTGTATATAGCCCCCTCACTCTCTGCGATTATGCCCTCACCATAGATTGACCACCATTGCTTATTGCCCTTATTACGCTCGATCTCCGCAACCTGCTCGGGTGTAAGAAATGGATTATCTTTGTAGGTTGAGTGTATCCAAAGGGTTTTGGGATCGTTCTTGATATCAGTGTGTACCCAAAACTCCCTAGTAGGGTTAAAGTCTATAAAGATGGTTTTCTTGGTTCTAACAAATAAGTGTCGTGCTGTTTCAAACGGGATGTTCTGTGCCTCGTTAATGAATAAATAATCACGTTCTGGACCATGTACTTTATCAGCGTTATCCGCGCTAAAAAACTCCATTAAGTGTCCTTCTCTTGGTGTGTGAATTGAGTCGGTAATGTTCCACAACCGCTCATCCCAAGCGTGTTGTGATTCTAGGATGCGTTTATAATCACGCATCGCTCCTCTCCTAAGATGAGGCATGGTTTCACTGACTACTGATGAGATAACATTCTCTATGCGTGAGTTGGTGATGTGGTAGAGAGCTGTTAACAGGGCGTGAGTTTTTCCAGATCGAGTTCCACCCTCATGTACTATGTAGCGGTAGTCATCTTTGAAACCCTTAATCGTTTGTTGTAGTAAGTCCTTCATAGAGAGATTCAAGTTCCTGCCTAGCCTGTTCGCTCATTACCTGGAATGTAGGCATATTGATTTGTATGTTCGTGGTTTGTGTACTATCTTCTTTCACTCCTAATAACCTTAGTGATGCTTCCCACTGCCGCCAATCATCCTTACCCGATTCTTCCATTGCCTTTAATCTGCGATTGATTCCTTTGACTCTTGCTTCTTCAAACTCTGGCATTTTCATCCAGCGTGTAATTGTGTTCTGGTGTATTCCTAATGCTTGTGCTAGTAGTTGCCAATGCTCAGGCAATTTACCCTCACCACCCACTATTTTGATGAAATGCTTAAACTCGGTATCCTTAATCACTTTTGTCACTATATCCGCATCTTTTGCGGTAATAGATTTAGTCATTCCATTTCATCCAGTTTTGGTTTGTACTTATCAGCATCCCACTCCTTCCAATCATGACCGCTCAACTCCTCATGACCCCCATTGTAAGGTTCGGCTTCATAAATAAGCTCATGATATTGCCAATCGGTATTATTATCTGAGTTATCTTTTGTGGTTGTTGTGCGATGTTTTATCAAAAATTGTCGCAGAGCTTCCATTGTATGCGGTTCTCCTGTGTATAAAGAATCAGTTTGACCAATCCAGAGATGTTCTTCATATGTCAAACAACAGACGTGCATTGAACGACTCATTTAGTACCTCGCTTCCTTAAATTCTTCTATCCTAGATTTAATCGTGTATTTCATTGCCCGCATCATTTCGATTGTTAGCTCTCTGGTTGCTTTTACCTCGAGTAGTAGTCTATATTCGTCTGTAGTATCCGCCTTAACTCTTGCTTTTGCAACTGTCTCACCTTCCATCAGTTCTGCTAATTTTAGGTTATACTCCATTTGTCTTTGAATAAGAGCTTCATTGACATTACCAAGGAGTGCAGAGAGTTCATTAAGTATCTCTGCTGCTCTCCAAGTCTCAAGATCTCCTTTGACTTCTTCTTGTAGTGTTTTTATTTGCTCCCGAATGGTCATTGTAGCTCTGCGCTCCCTCCTGCTTGTCTCATGTCGTTCTGGTTTAATGCTCCAATAAAGTCTGATCGGTAGACATATCCTCCATTAACAGAACAACCTATTGCTTGCTGGTCATAGTACCCACTTAGTACTGGTGATTCTAACTCTCTAACTAGTTGCTTCCCACCATCATAGAAGTAGTGCATACCCATTAGTATTGACCATGCTACAACTCCCTAAAGTAAGATTAAGTATATTGGTTTCATAGTTACTCCTTGATTACTTTGTATCCATTATTTTTCAGTAGTTCCATCGCTTCGCTCATTTTATCGTCTTGCTCTAGTTTAATTCCTGTTTCTTTCAAGATGCCATATTCAACATTGCCATTCAGTAATTTTGAGCAAGTAATGGTCTTATCTTCATCGTTCGCTTTTTTCCAAATGCAGGTTCCAGCAAAAACCCTAAGTCCACAGGAAAGTGTTCCTTTGCACCTAATTGAAAGCCCTGCTAGAATGCCAAAAGAGCTACCAGCTTTAATCCAGCTACCAGCTTCAATCGAGCCACCAGCTTCAATCGAGCCACCAGCTTCAATCGAGTAACCAGCTTTAATCCAGCTATCAGCTTTAATCGAGTAACCAGCTTTAATCCAGCCACCAGCTTCAATCGAGCTACCAGCTTTAATCCAGCTACCAGCTTTAATCCAGCCACCAGCTTCAATCGAGTAACCAGCACAGTCAATGTATCCGCCGACTTCAATTTCTTCCTCAACTATCAAATTATCAGTTAAAATGAGATTCCCCTCAAGAATAAGTGAACCCTCAATCTTGCCTTCTTTTTTATAATCTGTCATAGTTACTCCTTGATTACTTTGTATCCATTATTTTTCAGTAGTTCCATCGCTTCGCTCATTTTATCGTCTTGCTCTAGTTTAATTCCTGTTTCAATCACAGTTCCATGAACTACCTCACCACCCTCTAATTTCGCACAAGTGATAGTCATTTCATCTGGAACTATATCCCTCCAAGCACATATTCCTGCAAACAATCTTTTTCCAAACTTAAGAGTGCCACCAATCTTAATTGAGAGTCCAACATTGATTCCCAATTTAACCGTTGAATCACCACCAACTTCTTGATACCCACCAACTTTTTGATACCCACCAACTTCTTGATACCCACCAACTTTTTGAGACTCACCAACTTCTTGATACTCACCAACTTTTTGATACCCACCAACTTCTTGATACCCACCAACTTCTTGATACCCACCAACTTTTTGAGAC
>Ga0210043_1001655_pt1 | contig 17389 bp, 14 predicted proteins | sample CryGeymet201501t_FD_183990 | JGI IMG/M metagenome (GOLD analysis project Ga0210043, IMG submission 183990) | Groundwater microbial communities from Crystal Geyser aquifers in Utah, USA - Crystal Geyser metaG 2015-01t (SPAdes) (version 2) | ecosystem: Environmental > Aquatic > Deep subsurface >... | reverse complement strand
ACTCAGGTCGATACCTACATACCGAATCTTCTCTTCCATTTCTCCCTCCTTTTGGATATAAAAAGGACTGGGAGTCTTTGGTCAGACGCGAGTTACACCGTACTCCTATTCGCGGTTGCACCGGTCAGTCGGTGCGCCGCTCTATGGTGTTCGGTGGCAGGTTTTAGTTAATCTCTAAAGCGAGGTCGTGTGCCTCTCGGTGCCCTCAACCTACTACCGGCTCCCCAATCCCGTCAGATTGAGGATAACCCCTTCCGCCCAACCACGTAAATCATACCATCTCTAAAATTTATTTAACTGGCCTCGTTGGTCATTGCACCCCAATGACTTAGAATTGCGAGGTCGTCGAGAATAGGTGTTTTTAGAGGTCCCCTACCTTATCGACCAAACGATGGAGGTTAGTGGGAAGTTCTGTAGAGGTGGTGGTAGGAGAGTTTGACCGAAATGCGCGGACTTGGCCTTTCCAGGTCAAAAGCAACGACCCACAAAAACCCTATGGGCCGATGACCCTCGTAGCTCAGTTAGGAAACCAGCCAAACCCCCAACAGGCGATTATCGAATTGAACAATGCGGTACAGGCAGGGGCCATAAGGGGGGAGATTGGCTGGAGAATAGTTCGAAACACTAATGACCGAAGGTACGAGATAACGGTTCCCGATGGGTAACGTACAAAATAGCCTTATCGACCAGGCGCCAATCATACAAAGGATGGTGAGTGCACGAACGGCCACTGTTGACCTCTTTCCAGTGGAAGGAGGTAGCTTTGAAATGGGCCGTCAAGTTACCTAGGAGTAATGGCGTGAAGTTATGGGAAACAATCCTTCAAGCATTACTGGGGGAATTGGAGACGACCTCCCTGTAAACAACATCAGCTGGTACGATGGCCTGGTGTTCAGTAATCTATAATCGATGTGCGAGGGATTAATACCAGTTTATAGAATAAGTGGATGTACAGACCCCAGTCGCCGGGGGCCAGTACCAACGGGCGACAATAGAACTTGGACTAATGTACAGCCAAATTGGAATGCCAATGCTGCCCGGGGTGGTAGTCAGAGCAGGGGCTTTCTGTATTCAGGTAGCACCGATGTAAGCCAGGTAGCCTGGTATGATGGAAATAGCAACACCGTAGCCCAGCCCGTTGCAATGAAGCAGCCCAATAAAATCCGGTTGTATGATTTGAGTGGGAGCGTGTGGGAACGGTTATAGGATTGGCCCGGAATTTATTCTAATCGGGCAGAATCGAACCCTTGAGGACCTTCCTCGGGCTCGTACAGGGTTAGACGTGGCGGAAGTTGGCTAAGTAATTCGACGAGTGCGATGGTGTCCGATCGGAACTTCTTCAATCCAAGTTACCGGAACCACTCCTTTTGCTTGCGGGTCGTACGCCCTTAGTTCCCTGTAGTGCAAGTGCGGTGGGACTGGAGTTTTCTAAACCTTTGGGCATGATACACGCCTAGGGAAAAAGTCTTCCTGTTTATAGTTTTAGTTCTCGAGAAGACCCTCGGAGATTATTTTTGCGTTCGTTATTTATAGTCCCTGTGCGGGTAGTTTGACCCATAAATTCACTCATCCAAAAGACTTTCCTTTTCCTAAAACGTCAGGCCCTCAAGGATGTCATGCATAGAGGCATAGTCTGCTGCCAATGGTTTTATTCGCTTAAGCGGCGGTATTAGGTGGAATTCTCATGGCGAGTAGCTTCCCAATTTGCCCATGTAGCGTAATAAAACTGATTCTTGAACCGGATTACCTGTTCCAACAGAGATCGATTTACTAGCGCTTTATGTAAATATGGGCTCTGAGTGTATTTGTAGAGGTCATATTAGTGCCTTGAGTACCTTTGGGGCATGGGCTTATCTAAGGGATGAAAATATTCTTGATGCAAGATCGTGGTCTTTTCCCAAAAGGTTCTGGCAGCAGTCACCACTTATACCCTGGCGTTTGAATCGGTAAAAAGTTGTGGATAGTATTGCGCAGAGTAGGGTACCACTGAGGCTGATTCATGGGGAGTCCAACTTGCCAAAGGGCCAATTTTTAGAATGACCTGTGGTTGAATTGCCTCTAACGATTTTGGCTTTCGTGCACCAAGCCTAGGCCAGGAACAGATGTAGATTCTAGTGTGGCCCGAAACGAAGGAAGACAGGTGTCTCGGAAAAAGGATTCGCTTTTCTGGTTTGATCCTTTCACAAACTTACCTTTTTAGGTATTGCTGGTTGCTGTCCATGGATTTTGCTCGGTATATTCCAGAAGCGGTCAATGAGTCCATATACCTTTGAAAGACTTGTGCCACCTTTAAAAACAAGGCTATTTTCCCACGCACTGGTTTCAAAGAAAATAATGCTGGTTGAGCCTTCATCTGGGCCGTGGTGGTATGAAAAAGTTCTCGCCGTTGATCACTAGTCCATCAGGCAATATTATGCACCTTTCGCCTACTGGGCGATGCGGAGAATAATATCATGAACCCAACCGGTTACATTCTTTGTTTCTTTGACAGTCTGTATCCACTCTTGGGGCCCCGTGTATTCTCAAAGTTTAGATAGGGTTTTTTCTGAGATGTTTTCTTGCCCAAGACCTTTCAGACCATGAACTACAATTGCTGAACGGTGGGAAATACCCGAGGTTTCCTTTATTGATCGTTTCTTGAGCTGTAAAACTCCCCAGCTCCATTCATACAGTCTATTCGGTCCATTGGTCAGATAGACCCAACTATCGGAGACCTGGGTTGATAATCCTGGCAGATTCAAAGAAGTGTTTTCATCGGGGATCAGGGTCCACTGATGATCTCTGGATAAAGCACCCACCTCTTCCGTGGCCATAAATGCGACGAATTATCTTATCAGTAATGACTTGTTGGCTTATTATTTTACTCTTTTGTCCGGGTTAGATACCATATTCCGTACCAAAAATAGTAGTTTCTGCGACCATTTATCTATGATCTTTATGCTTCTTCCTTTTCGCCAATATCCTTTCCGTTTGCCAGAAGCCTCTACCGGGCACGTTAGCATGCACTAGAAACAGAAAATCGGACACTGTACTCGACCTTTGTAACTAATCGTCGCCCGTTTCATCCTCTCCTCCTTGCCCAAACTAAAAATCGGATATATATTACTCGAGCTATATAGAACTAGAATTAGGAGAGATCAACATGCCGAGTTACGATTATGTGTGCGACAACTGTGGGCACCGGTTTGAAGAATTCCAGCCCATGTCTGCTGATCCTCTCAAGGACTGTCCTGCCTGCAATAATGCTTCCCTGCGCCGCCTGATTGGTGGTGGTCTGGGGGTCATTTTTAAGGGCAGTGGATTTTATGTAAACGACAGCAAAAAGAGTAGCGGAGGCGGCTCGGGCAAGGCGGGCAAGTCCGGGGCCAGTGAGACCGCTGCGTCGGCCACGAAAACCGCCGACACGACTACAACGACCACACCCCCTGCGGCCAGCGAAAAAGCACCTGCATCGCCGGCCAAAGGAGAGGTCTAGGAGTGCCTATGAATAACGTTGCCCAATTCGATCGTCTTGCTACTACCGCCCCTGCGGATGTAGCCACCCAATGTCCTGACCGGGAGTTAGAAGATTTTTCCCAGAAGCTCAAGGTCTGTGGCCACCCAATTCGTCTCAAACTTCTATGCCTCATTGCCATGCAGGAGGACTCGTGTGTCAGCGAGTTATGGGTATGCCTGAACCAGCCCCAGCCGGTAGTAAGCCAGCACCTGGGGGTGTTGAAAGAAAAGGGCATCGTCCAATCGGAAGTGCAAGGTAATAAGCGTATCTACTCGATTGTAGATCCCTTCATTCGAAGTATAGTCGATTCTATTCAGCCGGTAGTTGAACAGATGAAACTTGCCCAGTCTACCCAATCATGAACGATCTTACTTTTTCACTCGGGCAAAATCCGAGTAGGGTAGTTTTCTCGAAAATTGAGACTATCTTTCATTCGACAAAGGCCCAAGCGCTCTATGTAATCGATGAGTTTGTGGCCGAGAACTACAAAAATCAACTTGAGCCCATTCTTGCCAAGCCAGGGAATGGATTTTTCGTCCTTCCTTCCGGTGAGTCGTCGAAAGACTGGGAGAACATTCGAAAAATTTTAGAGAGTGCTTTCGAGTTAGGTTTGGCGCGAGATTCCCAAATTATCGGAATTGGAGGGGGAGTAGTTACCGATGCAGCCTCTTTCGCGGCATCCTTGTATTTGCGGGGCATCGACTTGGTATTGGTTCCAACTACTCTTTTGGCGATGGTTGACGCCGCCTTCGGGGGAAAGACAGGAGTTAACTTTGGGGGATTTAAGAACATGGTCGGCACCTTTTACCCCGCCCGGGAAGTTAGGGTCTCGACCCATTTCCTCACAACCCTGCCCGAAAAGGAATTTCGCAGTGGTCTGGCAGAGGTTATTAAGAGTGCACTCATCGACGACTCGAATCTCTACGATCTACTCGCCAACCGGAAAGAAGATATCTTCCTTCGAAAATCCGAGATCCTCGATGAAATAGTTTTTCGAAGCTTGGGGGTAAAGGGCCGCATTGTAGAGGCCGACTTAACCGAGCAGGGTATTCGAGCCCACCTCAATCTTGGTCATACCTTCGCCCACGCCCTCGAAACAGTAACAGGGTTTGGAACCTGGAGCCACGGCGAGGCAGTAGCCTGGGGTATCGGAAGAGCTCTGGAGCTGGGTGTACAGTTGGGCACTACTTCCCGTTCCTACACCGACGAAGTTATTCGACTCCTCAAAGACTACAACTTCACCCTCAGTATTTCTGTAGACTCCGATGAACTCATACTCGCTATGGGGAGGGACAAAAAGAAACAAGAAGGCAGACTCCGTTTTGTCCTCCAGTCTGGCCCATCGGCGACCTTCATTCAAGAAGTTCCCGAAGCAGAAGTAAGAAAAGTTCTCTAAGAACTTTGCCAGTATCGATAATTTGTCTAAGGCACTAACGGGGAAAATACGTTATTCTAGAAGTAAGTGCCGGTGCTGTACTCATATCTGAAGAGGTTTCTAGGCGCTTCCGGACTATAGTCAAAATGAATGAGGTATTCTGCCGATGAACGACTTTCTATCTACCATGAACACCCTCCCGGTCATGCCCGAGGTAGCGGCGAAGATTCTGTCGATCGCCGAAACCGACATGGATTTTTCCTTTTCTGAGCTCCAAAACATTATCAAAATGGACCCTGGACTTACGTCTCGAGTATTAAAGGTAGCAAATTCTGCTCTCTACGCTCGGTCAAAAGAAATAACCAATCTTCAGACGGCTATAGGACTTATGGGATTCAAAAATCTGCGGAGCATGGTCGTTCTCGTAACCGCCTCGAGTCTGTATAAACATAAGGGTTCCGAATGGATTCTCAAAGTCCTGTGGAAAGAATCTTTAGAGTCCGCTTTTATGTGTAAGTCTTTGGCCCTGGGGACCGGCAACAGAGAGTTGGCAGAAGATGCCTTCTTGTCTGGCCTTTTGCAGGATATTGGAAAACTAGCCTTTTCGCTGAAAATGCCTTCGGAATACGCAACCGTCCACCGAATGATTAGCGAAGACTCATCGGTTCCCGACGAGGCCCTTTTGGAGGTAGAAGATAAGACCTTTGGGATAACCCATAAAGAGTTGGGATATAAGATCCTTTCCCAGTGGGATTTTCCCGACCAATACGTCGAACTCTGTCGTGATCACGGGAGTGTCCATGTACCTCCTCGGTACAAAAAACTCATCGTCTTGGGTACTGTAGGATCAACCCTGGCCAAAATTCCTGAAGAATCTACCATCGACGACGAAACCAAACAATTTTTAGCACCCTTTTTGCCCTATCTTGGAAAGAACCTCGAGGAAATCGAAGAATTCCGACAAGTACATCTCAAAGCTATAAATTCAGATCCCCTCTACAATAGCTGTATGACCTTAATTGCCTAAACCGATGAGATTTCTTCTGCATCGTGGGATAAGAATTGGGGCCTTTGCCCTCTATTTTCTTCTTGTCCTCGGTACCGATCAACTCGTATTTCCGGGTCTTTCGCCGGTTGCACACGGTGGATTTCCTTACTTTTTCCTCCTGCCCCTGGGATTTGTCTTGTTTTCTTTTACGACTGGTTTGACAATCGCAGGGTCCGCATTATTGCTTATCCTTATCCGGGCGATAAGTTTTAACCTCGATCTTGTGGGGGTTTTTTTTGGCCATGGGGTTGAGGCCTTTTTCTTTTACTTTGTCTTTTTCATCGGATTGTTGGTATTACAGAGCGACCGAAGGTCGTACAAGATGATGCAGGAATTGCTCAGGCACACAAGTCACGAAAAATACCACCTTATTCGGGAGAAAGAAGCTCAAAACGAAATTATCAACGAACTTGGCCATCGCTTAGGCTTTCAACAAGACTCATTCTTAATGCTTTACAGCCAAGTGAAAAAGCTCGATCGTACGGACTTCATAGGCGGTATGGATACAACCCTCGAAACGGTGGAAATCTTTACCCGTTGTACAAAGGCTAGCCTCTGGCGAATCGATAATCGGGAAAAGCGGTTAGAATTGGTGAATTTTCTCGGATATCCTAAAGAAGACAGGCCTTTTCCCTACAAGGCCCTCGATGAGACCCTGCAAGGCTGGGTAGTTCAGAATAACCGCCCCTATTCGGTCCGAATGCTCAAAGAGTATCCTGACCTCTACGCTCTCGACGACCGGGTTACAATAATGGCCTATCCTCTAGTTCTCCAAAATCGACCTTGGGGTGTCGTTTCTATCGAGGCTATGCCCTTTGAACGGTATAATCATTACACCGAAGTAGTTGTGAACATTCTCCTTCGGCTCCTCGAGCCAGGACTTCAACGATTATACGAATTGGATCTCAATTTTGACCAAACCGAATGGGACGAAGTAACCGGATTGCCTCGGTATAGCCTGCTTGTACGAAACCTCACCTCCCAACTGACCCAAGCCCTTCGAAATGAATCGAGTGTTAGCCTCATAATGGTGGAAATGAAAAACCTCTCCACCGATGAGGATGCGAAACTTTCAATTCTACGGTTAGCCGACAACCTAGAGCAGGAAATGCCCGGCCAGCACCGAATGTACCATTTCAAAAATGATAATCAACTAGGGGTAGTTATTCCTAACCTGGACGAAAATGGCACTGCGCGCCTTTGTTTAAATCTCTTATCTCGCATCTCCTCTCTTTCTGGGGCTCCAGATGTTCTTATCGGGTACAGTTGCTCGGTGGGCCACGATAATCCGACCGGGGCAACGCTTATCGGCGAGGTTGAGCGGATAGTGGAGCTCCAACGGGTATGAATCCTTATGATGGGTTTCGAGAAGGAGACTTTGTGGACTCCTACTACCGACGAATCCACGAAGGGGTCCAGGCTCGATCGTGGATTTCTGAGCCCCTCGATCTGCGAACAATTAGGGCCACCCTCAAAGAAGAATCCTGGAATCCCATGGATTTTCAAGGAATGTTTCGATACCTTCACTCGCGGCTTCCGTTTTTGCCCGATCGTGAACGAACGAAGGTACTCGACCTTTTTATCCTTGCCGAGAGCACACTGCTTATTCGGTTAGATATTTATCGACGAGTAGTTCTTGGGCCCACCATGGAAGGGAGGCGCAAAGGATACCGAGGGCTTATACAGACCCTTTTTGGAATAGCGGTGCTCTTACCTCAGGTAGAGGTCAGCCGACGGTTTTATCTGCGAGAAGCCTTGGAGTACAGTTATTCCCTCGAGAAAGAGTGTGTCCTCGAGGCTTTCGATGTACTCCAACGGTGGGAACTCTTGACCGGTACTGGGTTTCTCGACCAAGCAGCCTCGCTCTTTGATGATCCCCGTTACGAGCAGCTCCTGGAGGCTAACGAGGTTATTTACTATCGGGCTGCGTCTCAGTTTGCCCTGGGAAATTTTTTGGACGTAGCATCAACCCTCGAACAGTATTCCCGAACTACCGCTTTAGATTCCCGGCAACGGATTCGGCGATTCTGGGTAGGGGATAGGCGAGACGACTATGAATAAGCTTCGGGTGTATTGGGATTTTTCCTGGATCGACACCCCTGAGCAAAAGGGACTGACAAGTTACCCGGTCTTGGATTCCCAACGGGACGCCGACCTCGAACTCCACATCATCGACTCTTCAGAAGAACAGCCTTCCTCAAAGAAACGCCCTAGGCGAGGATCTACGGGATCGGCCCTAGAGATTTTGCACAGAACCTGGCAGACCGGGGCAGTAGATCTCCTAAATGGATATCTGGCCTTAATCGGTTCCAGCCATCGGGGGCTACCCCGATTTGACTATGCCAAGCAGAATGGACGTTTTTGGCGATTGCTCCATGAGACCGTTGGAAACAGGATATCGAAAAGTCTGCTACAACAGGTTAAAGAACTTCACGACTGGATATCAATGGGTCTCGACCGGGTAGTTCCCGATGCGGAGGTTTACCATAGTTTTCATCCCCAATCCGAGTTACTCCCCATTCTTCATCATGCTATTCAGAACCAGCGGCCCCTCTTTTTAACCCTGCCTGATGACCCAGAATTCCCCCTTGATCCGGGTTCGTTAGGAGTACAAAAGACAAATCTCAAAGTTCGTTTCGAGTACGAAGTTCTCAAAGTGGCCTTGGCCTACAGTCCGCGGATTTGGATTCAACGGGAAGAACAGCGAGAAATTCTTCATGGCCTTGGAATACGGCCCGATAGAATTCGAACGGCTCCTTTTGGGTTATCTAGGGGGATTATGGAAGTAGATTCGTTTACCAGCCCTCGGAGGATGCGAAGTCGCCTTGGAATCGGAGTTCTTGGTCCTCTTCACCCCGCAGCGGATTTTCGAACTGTTTTTGCCGCCTTTGCCGAAGTGCCTCATAAGAGTATCGGCCCCAAACTAACGATCTTTGCCGATCCGAGTGACAATCCAACCTACTGGCAGGAAATACTTTTTACCGCCCAAAGTGTGGGAGTACAAAACGCTTTTGTCCTTCAAAGCCCCGACAACCTCGCCCACCATATTCATTCGATAGATATTTTAGTCCTCCCTTCATTAGTAAAGAGTAACTATCGGGAAGTTCTGTTTTGTTGGAGGAACAGGGTGATTCCGTTGGTACCCAGGGTGAGCTGGGCAAGAAACCTACTAGACGACACCGATTGGTCAACCTATAACCCCTACGACTACCGTAACTTGGCCACCCAAATAACTCGGTTAGCAGAAGATCCCTATAGGGCCAGGAACCTGGCTGAAGAAAACGCGAAGCGTAGTAGAGACCACTACGCACCGGGTCAGGTTATACGAGAATACGCCAAAGCCTATCGTCAGGAAGTAACTGCCCCCTCGCTGGCGTTCCTACCCAGGGTGGCAAACTTCCAACTCGATAGACGCTTCTAATATCCATTGCCCGATCCTTGTGGTTCCTGGCCTTTCTGGTACCGCCGTAACAGAAAATGCTCGGTCTATTTCACCCGGCCATTGGCATAACAGTACCGTTGGCTCAGAACTTACCTCCGTATTCCCAATGGCGAGGCCAGTGAGGGCTCGTTAACGTCGACAACCTCAAACCCTAATGCCCTGAGCATTGCGCGGTTGGGCATTCGTTCAAGACCTTCGTTCATAGAGGTGTCTTCCACCGGGGTTAACGAAAGTTTTCGTCGATTATGCGAAATTTTGTTTCATCTTCGGCCGGAAGCCCGGAAGTTCGTAAAAGTTGCCCATCGCTCGTGACAAAAAGCGCCTCAAGACCGGGGATGGACTCGACAAATACTCGGCCCTTTTCTGGGCCCAGAATAAAGGCTGCGGTTGAGTAGGCATCGGCGAGGGTCGAAGGACCCTGGGCAATAACCGAGACACTTTCTAACCCGTTGTTCGCAGGGTATCCGTTCGCAGGATCAAAAAGGTGATGGTACTTCACCCCCCCTACGGTCATGAATCGTTCGTAGGTCCCGGAGGTTACTACTGTTTGGTCTTGGGCGTACATTATTCCCAGGTACTCTCCTCGTTTGAGAAAGGGATTTTGAATACCAACTCGCCAGGGCTCTCCGGTATCTCGGGTACCAAGGACGATAATGTTACCGCCAAAATCGACAATTGCTTTGGTTACGCCGCGAGCTTTAAGAACTTGGGCCGCTTCGTCGGCGGCGTACCCTTTTGCAATTGCTCCCAAGTCGATCTTCATACCTTCAATGGGTAGAAAGACCGACCGGTTCTCGTCTGAAAGTTGCACCAGGCGATAGTCTACCAGGGGTAAAAGGGCGTCTATTTCTTCTGGGGTTGGCAGGTAAGCTTCGCCGGTAATATCCCACAAAGAAACAATGGGGCCGATAGTAGGGTCGAAGGCTCCATTAGAGGCTGCGGCTATGTTCAGCCCATCCTTTATTACCTTGTAGGTCTCGGGGCTTACTTGTACCGGGTGTTTGCCTGCGGCTTGGTTGATTTCTGAGATCTCGCTGGTAGGTAGTTGTAGGCTCATGAGGTGATGAATTTCACCAACCCTCCCAAAAGCTTCGTTAATAGTACCTTCATCTTTTTGGTCATAGAGGGTGAGGGTCGAGGTTGTTCCGAGCCATTCGAGGGTAGTACCCGACAGGGGTTGGCTTGGTTGGGGTGAACATCCGACAAGGGCGATTCCCAGAATTCCGGCTCCAAAGTAGCTAAGTATCTTCATAAGCTACTCTACCATAGAGCGAGGGGCTTAGGAAATTGAAAATTCCTATCGATTTAATTTGATTTCAAACTGTGATATTTATACCTTTCGGCCATGAGGTATTCCATGAAATCGAAATTGACTTTGGTCAAGCCCTTTGGGCTCGTATTTATACTTGCTTTAGGAATTTTTGCCAGCTGTTCAGAAGAAGAGGTGGTAGTAGAAGACCTTGATGCAGGAGCGGCGGCTACCGACCTTAGTGCTCTAATACCTGATGCGGTTCCAGTTCGGCAGGAAGCCCTGCGAGACCGCATTGTGGGTAACGGCGTCATTCAAGGCCAACGAGAAGCTATCTTGCGCTCACGGACTGGTGGCATTATTCGATCCATTTCCTTTGAGCTTGGCGGCTCCCTCGAAGAAGGGGCCGTGCTTCTTACCCTTGACGATGCAATTGCATCCCTTACCTTGCGTCAACTGGAACAGCAGTATCAAATCAACCTAGCAGACCTTCGGTCCAAAGAAGACCTCTATTCTAGAGGCTCTCTGGCACTCAACCAACTAACCCAGGCCCGGGCAACGGTGAACGGCTTGGAAGCCCAATTAGTCCAAGCCCGAGATGCAGTCGCAAATACCCGCATTACGACACCAATACAGGGTCAGATAGCCGAAAAATCTGCAGGCCTGGTACTGGGCGATCAACTTCAGGCCGGAGCCCAAATAGGGCGCATCGTAGACCTTTCAGCGTTGCGGGTAAGCGTGGCTTTAGGCCAGAGCCAAGTTTTCTTGGTTCGCGAAGGTCTACCGGCGGAAATTCGAGTTCCTACCCCTACCGGGGACATTGTTACCCAGGGTGTCGTCCACGCAGTAAGTGCCGGCAGCGATCGGCGGACCGGGAGCTGGACAGCGTTAATAGACTTTCCAAACCCGGCCCCCGACCTGATACGGGCTGGCCTCTCGGCCCAGGTTTCGATCGTAAATGCCGATGCCCCAAAGAGCATTGTGGTTCCCGATTCGGCCTTGGTGTTTCGAGAGGGGAGAACTGCGATCTATCTTGTCGAAGAGAATACCCCAGTCTTGGTCCAGGTCCGATTAGTCGATCAACAGGGCGAACGAACTGCTATCGAACCAGTTGATCCATCGATAGTGCTTTTGGGAAAAAGAGTGCTGGTAAGCGGGCTTAATCAACCGGGGGTAGTCAGTGGCGAAGCCCGTCTGCCCGATGCCACCGTGGAGGGCAACTAATGGACGCTGCAAACCTCGAGGCCCAGGAAGAAATTAAGAAAAGTGGCCCTTCCATAGGCAAGTTCTCGGTTCAGAATCCGGTCCTTGTTACGATCTTGATGTTTACCCTTCTTGGGCTTGGTGCTTTTAGTACCCTTCGACTGCCTCAAGAACAGTTTGCCGAGGTACCCTTCTTTTGGGTCAACGTAATTGTACCCTATCCGGGGGTTAGTGCCGAAGACATCGAATCAACCATAACAATACCCGTTGAAAATGCTTTCCAGGGTATTAATCAACTCAAACAAATTTCCTCGACCTCCAGCGAGGGATTGTCGGTAGTTCGGGTGGAGTTCGACGATGGTCTTTCGAATGACGAATTTCGAAGCCTTTTCCAGGAAAGCCAGACTCGGTTCAGTCAGGTGCGGTTGCCCGATGGAGTACTAGAACCTTTGGTCGATGATTTCTCGAGCGCCGACTTTTTGCCCGTCGTGGAGGTGGTAGTGAGTGGCGACGTGTCCTACGACGTGCTCCGGGCCGAGGCAAATGGCCTGCGAGATCGAATTCTACGGGTAAAAGATGTGGCCGACGTAGACATCGTTGGGGCCCGGGACCGGCAAATCATCTTGGACATCGATCCTATACGGCTTGCGTCCTTGGGGATGAATACCTCCGAGCTCTTACGAGCAGTCCAGGACCAAAATCAGTCTATCCCCGGCGGAACCCTCCAGTCCGGGGGTCGAGAGTTCTTGGTGCGGACCTTGGGAAGCGTAAGGTCCATCGAGGATTTTGATGATATTATCGTCCGTAGAAGCGACGATACCGGGGGCATGATTCGGGTACAAGACGTCGCCCAGGTTATCGATGGGTTTGACCCCGATGCAGCCTTGAGTAGGTTTAATGGTGAAGAGGCAATTAGCCTGCGGGTTACCAAGGTACCCCGGGGTAGTTCAGTAGCAGTTGTAGACGGCACCCGCAAAATTGTCGACGAGGTTGGTCCCGAACTGCCGTGGGGAATGAACCTTACGATTTTTAACGACTCAACGGTACAAATTACCTCCAGTCTTTCGGTGTTGGTCAGTAGCGCTTCTTTTGGACTCCTATTGTTGATTGTAATTCTGTGGTTGTTCATTGGTTTCCGAAATGCCTTCATTATAGGCCTGGGAATTCCAGTTACCTTCGCTCTTACCTTCATAGTTCTGGAGTTCTTGGGCGAAACGATAAATACAAATACCCTTTTTGGCCTCGTCCTCGTTTTGGGTCTCATTGTAGACCATGGAATTGTTATCGTCGAAAACTCTTACCGGCTCCAGCAGAACGGCCTCCTGCGGCACAACGCGGCCATCGTAGGCACCAACCAAGTAGTACTCCCGGTAATTGCAGCGACCGCAACAACCGTTGCCGCCTTCTTACCCCTCATGCTCATTCCTGGAACTATTGGAAAGTTCTTGCGGGTTATTCCCCTTACCGTAGCCATAGCGCTCACCGTAAGTACCTTCGAAGCCCTATTCTTCCTGCCCAGCCACTTTGCAGACTGGGGTAAAGAAAAGAAGACCGATCGAAAAGGCCGACCTATTAAAGAACCGGGTTTGTGGTTTGAGAAGGTTAGGACCGTCTACGATAGGTTTATTAAGAAGGCCTACGCCCGCCGGGGTTTGGTTCTTACCCTTGTAGTTATTGTAGCGGTTGGTTCGTTTGCTTTGGTCGGAACACTACGCCAAGACCTCTTTGCCGCCGAGGATTTCTCCTATTTTACCGTCGATATTTCTATGCCCCGGGGCACTGCCATCGAACGAACCGACGAGGTAGTACGAGAATTTGAACGGTTACTCATACCGAAAATTGGCGATGGGGAAGTACAAGCAATACGTACCAGCGTAGGAACCTCGACCGGTGGAAGTGGGAGCACAAATAACTCCAACGTAGCCCAGATATTCATCGACCTGGCAGAACAAGACGAGGGAAGAACCCGATCGATCGACGAAATAATCGCCCAGGTTCAATCGGAGGCCAGGTATATAACGGGCCCCGATACCATACTCTATCAAAAGGCGGTCAACGGTCCGCCTACTAGTTCTGCCCTGAGCTTTCGCCTGGCTGGAGACCGGCTGGACGAACTTTCGGCAGTCTCCCAGGGAATGAAAAAGTACCTGGCGAGTATCGACGGAGTATCGAACATTGTCGATGACTTTGTTCCCGGGAGTCCCGAACTCCAGGTCCAGGTGAATACCGAGCGGGCCAGTGCACTGGGTGTAAGTACAGCAACCCTGGGGAACTTCCTCCGGGCCCGGTTCGACGGATTACGTATTGGTACCTTCTTCGAGAACAACGAAGAAGTGGCCATTCTCCTACGCTTTGGCCAGGACCAGGGCTATGAATCCCTCGAGCAATCCTTTATACCGACCGAAGACGGACGACTAGTGCCCTTTTCGAGCATTGCGACGATCGTTCAGACCGAATCGGTTGGAAACATTCGGCGGGTAGAAGGAAAGCGAGAAATAAACATAACCGCCGATGCGGTAGCCACCTTGGACTTGAGTCCAGTAAACGCTGGTATTGGCGATCTTTGGACAAATCAGTTGGCCCTTCAGTATCCTTCGGTAGAGTTTAAAGTTGGTGGTGAATTCAGCGAGTTCCAAGACCTCTTAATTGAAATTCTGCGAGTCTTCCTCTTTGGAATCTTTCTTATCTACCTCATTCTGGGGGCCCAGTTCAATTCCTATAGTCAACCCTTTCTTATACTGCTCTCGGTGCCTTTTGCCTTTGTTGGGGTGATTTTATACCTCTTCTTCAGCGGTACCCCGTTTTCTACTACCGTACTGTACGCCGGGGTCGCTCTGGCTGGAATTGCTGTCAACGACGCAATCGTCCTTATTGACTTTATCAACGAACAACGAAAAAAAGGACACCCAGTACGAGAAGCCGTTCTGGAAGCTACCAGCACCCGGCTCCGCCCTATCATTCTTACGAGCCTAACCACTATCGGTGGACTACTTCCCACTGCCCTGGGTATTGGTGGGGTATCGGTAGTCTGGGGACCAATGGCCAGTACCATAGTGTTCGGTCTCTTGTTCTCGACAATGACCGCCCTGCTTATCATTCCTTTGCTCTACGGGGTTATTTACGATAAGAGCGAAAAGAAATCCCGCAAACGGGTTAAAGTGGCCAAGGCGACAAAATCCTCCAAGGAACGAAAAGAAAAGGAATTGTTAGAAACTGGACCTTCGCCAGCTCCTGCTCTTGGGCTTCTGGTAGTTTTTGGGTTGATTTTTCTCTTCCTTCCCCTATTGCCAACCTCCGCCCAGACCTCCCGATACCCCACCTTTGATGAGCCTCCGACCCTGGTTCCCCAGCTAAATTCCGATATCCTTAACCAGTTCTACCAAGAATGGGTTCCCGCTGGGGGATCGACGGTTGACGGATTGTACACCGCAGCGATCGAGGCCGTTCGTACCACCAATCCTACCGCCGCCCAGTTAGCATCGGTGGCCCAGATATCCCAAATTACCGTGGATAGTCTGCGGGCTGCGGTGCGGCCGACGGTATCGGTGAATCCGCCGGACCTGGTTGCTCGTAATCCTTTGTATAGTTTGACCTACGCCCAGTCGTGGACCCACCAGGTTGGGGCGGGGGTTCGGCTTACCCAGCCCCTTCCTACCGCGGGGTCGGTGAGGGTGAATGGGATACTGTCGACCTCTGTTACGTCCAAAAGTGGCAACCTCACCTGGGGCCAGAGCCCATCGATTGGGGTAAGTCTGGATCAGCCGCTATTTGTTGGACCCGGCATCGTGCGCTTTGACCACCCGGCCAATACTTTAGAAAAGGCACTCTTGGATAAGGAAGGTGCCGATGCAGGGTACCTTGCCCTGGTCGATAGTTTGGGGTACCAGGCCGCAAACCTCGGGGTGGTGTATCAGAGTCTACAGGAAACCCGGTGGGCCCTGCAGCAACAGGCCCTATTGACCTTTCAATCCCTTCAAAGAGGGGATGAAGACCTCCGACTTGGAATTATTAGCCAAGCGGACCTGGGTCGGCAGCGGATTGCTTACGACCAGCTTCTCCTTTCTTTAAATGAATTGGACGGAGAAATCCAGGAGTTGCGTCGTTCGATTCTTTCTCTTGGAGGTGAAGATCTCTTAGATACTCTGAACGAGACTGTTTTTCCAGGGAGCTTTTCTCCCGAGGGCTTCCTTTCCGAACTATCCGATGCCCTCGAAATACCCTCAGTTTTGGAATCTTTCTTGCTTGCGGATTCCGACTACCAACAGGCGGTTCGGGATTTGAGAAAGGCCGAGCTTGATGGATTCTTGGGTAATCAAGCCGATGCGCCGCGCCTGGGAATTGGATTCACCCTTACCCCTGGACCAACTTCGGGAAAGGCAAGCTTTGGGGATTCTCTTTCTGGCCTGTTCGACGGAGATTCTAAACCCGGATATGTGTTGTCGGTGACCCTATCGGCATCGGATTTGAGTCGCCGAACCTCGGCTACCACCGAATCAATTCGCCAAGAACAGCTCACCCAGGCCCGTTTAGCCCAAGAAGAGGCTCGAAGTGCCGTGTTGACGAACTTGCGCAATTTGAATGATCGTAGAAATAACTTGCTTGTAACCCTCGCTATTCGACTGGAAGAATATGGGTTGGCAGCCGCAGATCTGCAAGAGGAAACAATTCGTCTGGCCCAGGGAGCATCTAATGACGAAATTCTTCGGCGCCGGCAAATTAGCGAATATTCTGCTGCTTTTGGGGTACTGCAAACCCTAAGGAGTCTGGACTTACTAAAGATAGAGGTAGAGAATCTGAAGAAGTAACAGCCCCCAGGGGGCAGGAGGACATATGAAAAATGTTGGTGGTGTGGACCGGATTTTACGTTTGGTAATCGGCTTAGGCTTGGTAGCCTATGGAATTTTTCTTCAGGTAACAACCGGTGCAGGCTGGTGGATCGCTGCCATTGGACTGGTGCCAACGGGCACAGCGCTGTTTTCTACCTGCCCGTTGTATATTCCTTTGAAAATTAGTACGGCGAAGAAGGACTGAGTCACCTATGTTGGTAGTAGAGAAAAAGCACCATAGTAAGCTTTACGTAGATAGTCTTGATCAGACCGACCGTAAAAAAGCGGTGAGTTTTCTGGAGGAATCGTTTCCCGAGGCAGAAATTTACGAGGAAGTGTCTGACGACGAATATACCGATGACTTCGCCGTTGCCGAAGCTCGAGCTGCCTACGCTACCATGAAGCCCTCGTCGATGTTAAAAGCCTTGCGACAGGAACAGAGTATGACTCAGAAACAGTTAGCCGAGGCGGTTGGCATCAGCACAACCGCTATTTCGGCCATGGAAAATGATTCTCGCCAAATATCCCTGGCTATGGCCGAGCGACTGGCAAAAGTTCTGGTAACTAATCCGAAGGTGTTTTTAGATCCGGCGCTTTTGGAAACAATTATTCTTTAGGTTTATCCCACATTCCGGACTTCCGGAGTAGGAAATTTGAATAAAACGGCGGGATTTAGCCCCGTGGCCTAGACAATTTAGCCCTCCTGACCAGATACTGCAGGTATTCAGGGGGGTAGAGTATGGAAAAGCC
>Ga0210043_1001654_pt1 | contig 17394 bp, 10 predicted proteins | sample CryGeymet201501t_FD_183990 | JGI IMG/M metagenome (GOLD analysis project Ga0210043, IMG submission 183990) | Groundwater microbial communities from Crystal Geyser aquifers in Utah, USA - Crystal Geyser metaG 2015-01t (SPAdes) (version 2) | ecosystem: Environmental > Aquatic > Deep subsurface >... | reverse complement strand
AGTGAAAAGGTGGCGTAAAAATCGAGACATGACAACACGATGGACAGCAGCTCTCCTATATGCACAAGAGCTTCATTTTAGAAAAATAAAAGGATACAAAGAAATAGAAAAATTTCTATCCAATTATTTAGCCAATAAAAAAGTAATTGATGAAAACTTTACAGAGATGAATATATCATTATCCGCCTAATTGATTCCTAACGGTTTTTGGGACAATCTCCGAAACGCTTGCTTCAATATATTATTACGACCTTCCGCTATGTTACTACTAACTCCTTCTTTAGTAACCCACCTCTCTCTACTCATATTATAACGAGGGTCATTACTACGCTTAGAGTGATTAACCATCCTGTGGTTCTTTCGATCCCAGATAAACTTGTAACCTTCGTCAGTGAAGAGTGGTATAGAGCGTGGTATCACGGTATCTAAATCATCTAATAGATATTCTTGCTTAGTTAAGGGTATAGACTTATAAAAAGTGTAAGAACCCTTAACGCCGATAGTATGCACTAGTGTTCCTACTTGTTCTCCGCCTAAGTTATTACTCTTGTAGATACTTGAGGAGCCTGTTCTAAAACGACGGCTTCTATACTTGTTAGCCTTAACAGAGCTAGAGTATAACACCACCGCATCAGCACTAGCTATAGGGTAGTTTTCTAGAAGTGGTTTAAGATCTTCGCCTTTGGGTAGTGTAATAGGGTGCTCTTCTGCATATTGTGTAAGCTCTACCTTCAGGTTCTCTCTTAACTTGGTGTTCAACATAGAGGTGATTACTTGTAGCCGTCTCTTAAGAAAATAGGCTGTTTTATAGGGTAAATTAAGCTTACGTGATATCTCTGCACTAGTTATTACCTTAGGGTATTGAAGAATAGCGTCTTGAAGAATATAGCTGAAGTAACCTAAAGGAAGCTGAAACTTGTGAAGTGGTGTATTTGCAGTTATCGAGACTTGCTTATGACAGCTACTGCATCTAGCCACTGTAGGTCTAGACTTCACCTTAAAGAATAGTAGGTTAGGCTTCTCACAGTCACACTGCTTGTTAAATAGGCTCTTAAGTATAGAGAGAGTCAATATGGCGTAGTGCTTCTCTACTGCCTCGTTCTCTAGAGGGTGAGTGGGAAGGTCTTTATATGGTCTCTCGTTACTACCTCTACTTTGAAAGCTAAACCTTAAGGTATTATCACCTGAGGTCTCATAGTCACTGTGCCTTTTAAAATCACTAGTGGTAGAACTCTTACTCTGAGCCTTAGCTGTCTTTGTCTTCTTACTTTTAAGGGTGTGACTGGAGGTGGATGAACCCACAGTTCTTTTCTTAGGTGCAGGTGATGTATTAGCCTCAGGTGGTATTTGCATGCCGTCTGAGGTAGGGAATTCGGAAGTCTTACTCGCAAGTCTCTTATTACTCTCAGTTATATATTCTTTCTTAGAGGGAGTATGAGACTTACTTACGGTGGTGTCTTTAGCTGAGGTTGATTTAATACCTGCTGTTTCACTCTTAACATGAGGTGATGTATTCTTAGGCTTAGGTGATTTACTCTTGGGGTCAGTGAATTTATTGGAGGTGGGTGAAGAAGAGACATGTTCTAAGGGCTTTTGTTCAGGACGAGCAGGTTTAGAAGAAGAGCCAGGAAAAGAGGGAGAATTGTGTGAGAGAGGAGCAGGTTTGTGTGAGGAGGGGATAAAAGCCCTTCGAGCATATCTTATTACTACTTCCCACAATATTATCTGATTTATTACAACAATAAAAAATTTTACTTGCTGTCTTAACATCTAACAGTACTTAACTTAGGTGCCTATTCCGGCTCTCCCATTGGTCAAAAAATTGATAAGTGCCTACCTTACTCGCGCCTGGTTGCCAACTTGGAACGCCAAAGTTGCTGCAGAGGCAAACACTTAACATGGGATATATATCTTATGAACTTTTTCCAATTTATTGACCCCACTCTATCTGGGGCGTAGGTATAGCTCCTTATTACTAAATATTTGGACAATATCATAAACAGGACTAAATTGCATTTTTAGATAGTAGCAAATATCTTAATCATATCCTGCTTCTTTAATAGCTTTATCATTGCATAAGAATGTTGAAGCACCACAGGAATAAGATAGAAAAGATACAGTTCGTCCGTCTATTCTGTTTTCTACACCACCTTTAAATCCCCAATAAGAGCAGTTTTCATTGCTTTCAAATACTTTCTGAGTGCTTGTATTCCTACTTTCTGGAGGATATTGAGTATTAAAGTAAGCTCCCGCAGATATTCCTAAGAAAGTATCAAGACATTTACCCTCATAAGAATTGAAATCTCGAAGATTAATTTCTACTATAGAATAAGTAGTTGAATTACCAGAATTTTGTGACAATAGGGTATACAATAAAAATTGCTCTTCATCAGTTATAATGTCTTTACTACAATTATAGAATTGTAAAGTAATGAAATATAAAATACTTATTAGAAAAATTTTGATATTTTTTTTTCTTAATTCATGCTTCATAGGATGATTATTTTTGTGTTTCATTTTTATTATTTAATCCTCCATTTTCAATGCACCTGACCAAAAAACCATTTGGACTTGAAAGTAGAATTTGTTATTGTTTACATCTCTAGATTCCCTGGTGATGGGATTGAAACCTAGTCTATCTTCTTCTATTCTATAAAATAATTGAAATTTCATTAGGTGACGCTCTGCAAAAAAATTTAAACCTATCCAATGACTTCTTAATAGATCTGTGTTATCCCTTCTATTGTTTCGATTGAAATCTCCCTCTATTACCTCATAACGATAAGTCGGCATCCAATGCATATCCTTATAAGGGATTGCATAGCCAATGGTTCCATAATAAGATTCCGTATTATTAGATGCTTGGCCAGTGAATCTAGTATAGGCTCCTGAGGCATAGTATCCATTGATAGTATAAGTAAAATCTAGAGTGCTTCCCTTCAAATCCATTCTTCTTCGACTAGGAGTCGTCTCCGTATTATCTACAAGATAATTTGTTCCACTAGGTGTTATTTCTCCTCCTGTTGGAGTTTTTTGTAAGGCTAAAAATTTTTGATTAGAGACACCTCGAACATATGGATCGTAAGAAGATATTACTTGTAATTCTCGAATATAAGTTCCACCGATTCCTATGGAAAGTCTTTGGTTACTTTGAAAAATTTCCTCACCTTCATGCCAACCAATATCATAACCATCCCGTATAAACCCACCAAATGGATCGTAGGTTAATCTCCAATTATAAGCTGGGCTAACCAAGAGAGGATTAGAACCAGATTTAGTTTCTGTTAATCCTGTCTTATATCCAACACCTTGTCCACTTCCTCCAGAACCATTGGATGCAGAGAATCTAGCTAAGACATATTTTTTGTATTTTGAAGAAAGCAGGCTTAATGGATAAAATACATACTGAGCTCCAAGATCAAATTGTGGAAGGGTAGAGTGGGTATAAGATCTTTCAGGCGTTAGCATAGTTGCTGCTGAGCTCCACTCTCTTAAAAAAGGTAGCCTTATTTGCCCTAAGAAAAGCATGCTATCCATAAAAGGAAGATGGAACCACATATTAGCTTGGTAAAGCTGCCCCTCTGCCTTATTTAATTCAACTTCTTCTAGAGAGCCAGTTACAGGATTTCGTTTAGTCGTAATATAAGGTGCTATTACAGCTTTTTCAACTGCAATTTGAGCAAGCATACCCCACCACTTATTACCCTCATAAATAAATCCAAATCGAACTCTTCGAAAATTCCAATCAACTGAATTATAATCTGTTTTACCATTGTTAAATGATGATTCTTTTTGTCCTGATAAACCTCTGAATTGAATTCTACCTACAATTAAAAGTTTTTCATTCTCAAGGTTTTTGGGTCTATTTGCAAAACCTTCCGATATAGGAAGAGCCCTAACATTTGATATGTAATATTCTTCTAAACCGATATCTTCGGATGTCTTAGAATTCTTTATTTGATTCTTATCTTTTTTTTCTTCTTCTTTAACACTTTTATAAGAAGGAACTCCATCCACATCTGGAATTGGAATAGCTGTTAGTTTATTCTTGTTGATTTTTGAAGAATCTTCTTCTGCAAATAAAAGAAATGGAACTATAAAGATCGAGAATAATATACAAATCTTCATATCTTCTAATAAAATATTTTACCATTATATGTCAAAAAAAACAGTTTACATAATTAAAAATTATTTTAATATAATTTTATGAAATTATTTTCTATACTTATATATCTCGCAATTATTTTTGTAAATTTAAATAAACTTAATGCTGAGAATCTTTTAATAGTATCGAATGAACCTAAAGTATTAGATGGTGAATACTGGAAGAACTACTTTCGAGGTAAGTCATGGAAGTCTAATGAACTTCTAGAGGCTGACAATAATAATTTGTTTATTTATCTGAATTCATATAGAATTCCCAAAGGAATGGATTGGAAGAAGCCTGCTTGGGGACTTTGGAATTTAAAAGAAAATAATTTTACACCTCTGATTGCTATTCCTTCTAATCTTATACCTATACGTAAAATCGGTAATAGGATTTTTTTAAAGAATAAAAACAACAATTCGTTTTATAAATTTGATTTGGATACTGAAGATAGCTTAACAAAAATAATATCATCTTCAAAATTACATAATTGGTTTCCACGAGCTGATGGAAGTGTAGTTTACATAATTGAAGATGAGGATTGTCAAAAATTTACAGGTTCTAAGAATAAAGAAAAATGGAGTATCTGTGTATATAGTTCTGATTTTCTTTCAATAGAAAAATTAGAATCCATAGAAGCCTGCGCGAGTTCTATGCTAGCAGGTGATTCAGATAATTTTATACTTTTTTGGTACAAGAATAAAGACGAAAGTATTTGGAACTTAGATTCATTTAATTCAGAAAATAAAAAAATTAAAAATATTACAAAGTCTCCCATCAATGAATCAACAAACTCTAATCCACCAACTTGGCTTTCCTGGATTGAAAATAATTGGGTTATCTATGAATCCATTCAAATGGATGAAGTTTTTGAAAATAGTGATAATCAAGTAAATCCTAAAAATAAATCTTTTATTCTTCAGAATATTGAAAATGATAAAAGAAGAAAAGTTCTTTTGGATAATGAGGGAATTTTGCTTTTAGAAATAGGAAATAATACGGAAAGAAATTTTAGTTATAATCCTTATCTTATCGTTTTAGATGTAAAAGACTCAAAAAATAGAATCAAGGTAATAGACGTAAATGAGCTTAGAGTTTTGTTGGAAACATATTATCCTTTCGATTTTGATAAGTACAAACTTGGATCTGTATATTATCCTTAGAAAAAGCAGAAAATTGTTTCAATCTTTTTGCTTTATTAATAACTCTCTTAGGAATTAATTAGTAAAAGGAATACAAAATGAATAAAATAATATTTATTATTGGCGTTATGCTTGCTATAGGAGGCATGTTTCTGCCTATCCCAGGGCCTGCCGACGATCCAATAGATTGGACTGGATATATCATGATGGCATTCAGTATTTATAAAACAATGACTGCAAAAAAAGAGATCAATAAGTAAATTATAGAATACTCCTGGTAGATTTTTTACTTAAATCTAAAAAGGAGAGCGTTTTATAGATCTAAGTGTGTATTTTATTTTTAATGAGATAGTTTTCATGGAATATTATCTTATAAAAAAATTTAAATTTCCTATTAAATAATCCTTTTCACTCCCTAAGCCATAACAATTACCTTGTGCACTTTACCATCATCTTCCATTTGAATAGAATTTCCATTCCCTGTTTTTTCATCAATCTTCCAATTCATCTCTTCATTTAATTCTTTTTGTTTAAAAGTAATAGTATAATCTGTTGAGTGGAATTTATATTGGATAGTAACTGAATCCCAATTTTTTGGAAAGCATGGATTGAATACCAATCTATCTTTTTCAACTTTCATCCCGATAAAGGAGCCAACTAAAAAAGAATACATCCATCCCGCCGAACCAGTATACCATGTCCAGCCGCCTCTACCTTTATGAGAAGGAGCTGCATAGATATCAGCAGCCATTACATAAGGTTCTACTTTATAGATACCAACTTGTTTTTGATTTAGTGAGTGGTTGATCGGAGATACTAATGATAATAATTCCCATACCTTTTCTGAATCTTTTAATTTTGAAAAGGCTAACATAGACCAGATGGCTGCATGCGTATACTGTCCTCCATTTTCCCTTACACCAGGAATATATCCTTTGATATAACCAGGATTAAGATCTGATTTATCAAAAGGAGGGTCTAATAATTTAATGATTTTTAAATCTCTATCTACTAGATTTTGATTTAAGGATTCCATTGCTGTTTTCATTCTTGTCTCTTCAGCTAAACCAGAAATCACAGACCAGCTCTGAGCGATTGCATCAATTTTACAAACAGTATTTTCTTTAGAACCCAATGGTGTTCCATCATCAAAAAATGCTCTCTTATACCATTCCCCATCCCAAGCAGATGATTCCACATTTTTTTGTAAGTTTTTTGCTTCTGTACGGCAGAGTTCTACAAATTCATAATCCTTTTTAATTTCCGAAAGCGGTATGAACTTATTTAATATATCAAAAAGGAAGAAACCTAACCATACACTTTCACCTTTTCCTTTATTACCTACTTGATCCATACCATCATTCCAATCTCCAGAACCAATCAATGGTAGACCATGGCTTCCAAACTTTAAACTATAATTTATTGCACGAACACAATGTTCATATATACTTCCTGAAAAATTTCCAGTAATAGGCAGACTATAATTTGAGTCTTCATTATCTGAAAGTTTTTTACCTTCTAGATAAGTTACATTTTCATCTAAGAGTCCAAAATCCTCGGTCATTTTAATATACTCAGAGACTACATAGGGAAGCCAGAGTAGGTCATCCGAACAACGCGTGCGTACACCTCGACCCATAGGAGGATGCCACCAATGCTGTACATCTCCTTCAATGAATTGTCTTGAAGCGGAATTTAATATTTGATTTCTAGCAAGATTCGGATCTAGATACATAGCAGCTAATACATCTTGTAATTGATCTCTAAAGCCAAATGCTCCACCTGATTGATAAAATCCACTTCTAGCAAACAATCTGCATGCAATGTTTTGGTATCCTAACCAACCATTTACTAGAATATTCATGGTCGGATCTGGTGTAGAAATTTGAATAGAAGCTAAAGTGTCTGTCCAATATTTTTTTGCATCTGTAATTGCATTATCTACATCATTATTAGTTATGAATTGTTCAAGGATAGCTTCTGTAGATTGTTGATTCTTTCCATTTCCTAGAAGAAAAATGATTTCCTTCTCTTCCCCATCTATTAAATCAAACTTTAATTGTAAAGCGGCACAGCTATCTAAGGCAGCTCCACTTTTTCCAGAAAGTTTTTTCAAAGATAGAGCTTGTGGATTACATAAATTTTTATTTCTACCTATAAATTCGTTCCTATCACAAGTATAGCTGGACATTTTACCTATAAGTTTAAAGAAACCAACTCTTTCAGAGAATTCAGCATTATATCGATTTTTAAAAAGTATTGAGCTCGTAATTTGATCAAATTCAGTTATAATATGCATATTAGTTTTTGATCTAATATCACCTAATACTAATTCCATATATCCTGTAAGAGATAATTTCTTTTCCTTTCCGGATTTATTAATAATTTTTATTTTAATAAATTTGACAGGGAGGTCCTTATCAACAGATATTTCCATTTCTGTAAATATATTATTTTCAACATGTTCCCACTTAGAATAACCAAAACCATGTGTTACAATATATGGATTATCTGCTCGAATAGGAAAATTAGAAGCAGACCAAAAATGTCCAGATTCTTCATCTCTTAAATAAATAGCTTCACCACCATTATCACTAACCGGATCATTACTCCAAGGAGTAATTCTATATTCATGTGCATTACCAGCCCAGCTATATGCGGAACCACTTTGGGAGACAACAGTGCCAAATTCTGGATTAGCAATTACATTTACCCAGGGAGCAGGAGTTGTGATTTCTTTAGAAGTTAGAATTTTATATTCTTTTCCATCAGAACTAAATCCACCAATTCCATTAAAATATTGTAAATCATCAGGTAACTTTACTTTCAGTAAAGAACTCTCTAAAATAATAGGCTTAGAATTTTTGAATATAGGTAATGGTTCTTCGATATTTAGTGAATTTAGTTGTTCTTCAATACTTCCCTTATTGTCATGAAGGATTACTCGGGCAACTGTCTTAATTAGTATTTGGTCTTCATGAGTGAAATGATCCAATGATTTAATATGTATATTTCCATAAGTATCGCTTAAGTAAATTTCTGCTTCTTTGGAAATCATTTCAGATATTGATTCTAATAATTCTTTTCTATAACTTCCATGTTCTTCATTCCAAATCACAAGATCTACATGAAGTCCTTTTAATCGCCAATAGGCATGTGCTTTAATGATTTTATTGACAAAATCTAAATTTTCTGAGTTGTAAACATGAAGAAGAACGATAGGTAAATCTCCCGATATAGAATGCGACCATAGTCCAGATTGATTTTTTAGATTACTCTTAATTAAGGAAGCATCTGCTCTCATATGTTCATTTGCATACAAAATAGAACCTGCAACCATATCGAAACTTTGAGCATCTGATTCAGAGACATTGATCTGTCGCAATAAGACTTGGCTATGAGTCCAAGAAAGTTCGAAGGCTCGATTTTTTAAATGCTCATCTTGGTACTTTTGCATCAGATTAAAACAATTTTCTTTAGTATCAGCAACTCCATAAATTAAATCAATTGTAGCCGATTCAAAAGGTTTAATAATTATTCTGTATCGAATTGAAAAAATAGGATCTAAAACCGAACCATCTTTGCCAGACAAAGAATCTATTTCGTTTGCTATAGGATTAACAATTGATCTTTCTCTACCAATAAATTCCATTCTATCCGTCTCAAAGGAAATTCCAGAATTATCAACCCCATATACATTCATTTGGTGAAACATGTAAGATGGTTTTTCATTTTCTGATCGTGATCGTCTTGTTGAAAAAATTGCAGATTGTTCAGGAATTATTTCAGTCTGAACAAATAGGTTACTAAATGCTGGATGTGCTTCATCAGATGCTTGAGTCGCCAAAACTATTTCTGAAAATGAAGTTATATCTAGAATTCTAGTTTTAATGGAACGATTTGTAATTTTAACTCTTCTCATTTCCACATCATCTTCAGGCGAAATTACAATTTCAGTTTTTGTTTCTAAGTCAAAATCTTCTCGTATAAAAGATACATGTCCTTGCGAAAAATCTGAAAAGTAAGTATTAGGTTCTACTAAAGTAGGCTGAAAGGTGTTTGACCAAACTTTACCAGTTTTAACTTCTTTTATATAACAAAAAGTACCATAATTATCTTTAGTGATGTCCTCACGCCAACGAGTCAGAGCTAAATTTTTCCATCTACTATAACCACCACCCGAATTTGAAATCATTACTTGATAAGAACCATTGCTTAGTAATTGTATTTCAGGAATTCTAGTATGTGGAGTTGTGAAAGATCTCAATTTCGTTGCTGTATCTCGATTTACAGTTGCTAGAGTATCAGCTGTATGTGCATAAAATACTGTTGCTCTAGGAATCTTTTCTTGAAGTAAGAGTTGGGTGGCCTGAAGAGATAGGTCAGATAAAAATCTTTTTTGCATAGGTTGATTTAATAAAGTATAGGCAATAGCTAGAAGTCCCATTCCTTGGTGATGCACCATAAATGATTGAACTATGCTAAATTCAATTCTAGGTGTTAATCGAGATTTTGTATAATCGATAGCTTCATAGAATCCGTAGTCTGATATAAATCCTTTCTTAGATAATACATTTAAATTTTTACAAGCTTCCTTAGGACTAACCATTAAAGCGAGAAGAGTTGCATAAGGAGCAATAACTAAATCTTTCTCTAATCCTCGTTTCAATCCGAGTCCAGGTATACCAAAAGCTTTGTATTGGTAATTTAAATTTGAATCTACTAAGTTGTATCCAGATTCAGAAATTCCCCAAGGAACTCCAAGTTTTTGAGCATATTGTATTTGTCTATTTATAGTTGATAGGCATGTTTGTGAGAGTAAGGTGTTATCATAATTTGGCATTACTAATTGAGGCATGAGATACTCAAACATAGAACCGCTCCAGGAGAGTAGGGTAGTTTCACCACCAGAATCAGTAAGTAGCCTTCCTAGATTGAACCATGAATCTTGAGCCAGACCTCCTTGGGCGATCCCTACAAATACAGCCAACCTTGCCTCAGAGGCGAGAAGATCATAGCTACCATTGTCTTTTCTTTGTTCGTCAACATTGTAACCAATACTCATATGGTGGGTAGTGGTATCATAAATGAAATCATATTCTATTTTACAAAATTCATCACAAAGTTTTATTGAATCTTCTAATAATAATATTTTTTTATCGATATATTTTTTGCCTTTATTGAGTAAGCTTTCAATATGGTAAAGCCATTTTATGTTTCCTTCTTTATTGAATTTTAAATTGAAGATTTCTCTTTCTTCTTCATTAGATACTTTACTTTCTTTATATTTTATTTCAGTTAATTTTGAATGTATGATATTTTTCCATTTATTAAGATCTTTGAAATTCGGAATTTGATCTAAAAACGTAAATTCTTTATAACTTTCTCGAATAGGAAGAAAATGTATCCAAGGAACCGAATTAATCAAATCACTACGAATTTGTTTTAATTGTAAAATTAATATAGATTGCCATTTAGAATTTTGGATACCAAGTTCTTTATTCTTGTTTATCCAACGTATTTGGATTTCTTTTAATTTGTTTTTAGTGTATAAGATTGCTAGTAAAGAATTTTTATTTGCCTTTATACTTTCATCTAATACTTGTAAATATTCATCTACAAATGTTTGAGATATTGGATCGATATTTTCTTCAATGATAGCACAGGTAGTTCTTAAACCTTCCCATACCTTAATATCAAATATTGGATCAGATGATAAAGAAAGCAATCCCTGCTTTAAGGTAAGTAAATGGCCTACTAGATTTCCACTATCAACTGTAGATATGTATTTAGGTCTAAGCACAGTAAGATCTAAGGTATCATACCAATTAAAGAAATGACCATTGTATCTTTCTAAATTGTTCATTGAACTTAAAGTTTTATGTGTTCTATGGATTAGTCTGCAAATAGAAATATAACCAAAGTCATAAGCTGAAAGATTTGCAAGAAGAGATAATCCTAAGTTAGTCGGAGAAGTCCTGTGAGCAATTACCTTTAAAGGATTCTCTTGGTAATTATCAGGAGGTAGATAATTATCTTTTTCGGTGACGAACTCTTCAAAAAATAGCCAAATTTTTCTCGAGATTTTTTGTAAGAATAATCTTTCCTTTTCATTTATTTCTATAGGAAACTCATTTATGGTTTTACTTAATAAAACCATAATTAGGGGTGAGAAAAACCATAGGATTAAAAAAGGAGCTGCAATTAAAAGAGTTAAATAATTAGTAAATAATAAATAGAATAGAACATTTATTGCTAAAAACGGAGAAAACCACATTAACTTACAATAAGATATAAAGTTAAAAGGTTTTTTATTGGAATCAATGGAAGAAGCTTCCCATTCTAAGAGATTTTTTTGGGAGAATAGAATTCGCCACCAAGTTATAAAAATAGTTTTAGTGAATACATATGCTTCTGTTGGAAGTAAAATAAGTCCTAATAAAAATCTTAAAAATAATTCTTTAAAGGATAAAATTGCTTCTTTCAAATGCCTAAATAGACTTAAATCTTTTGGTTTATGAAAAATTTGCCATCCCGTTGCAGCTACAACAGTAAATAAAACAATAACTGAAGAGGATAAAGTCCAAAACCATGGTGAAGGAAGAACTGTCCAACCGAGTAAGATTAGTAATAAAAGAGAAGAAGGTAATAAACTTCTTCTTAGGTTATCAAAAATTTTCCATTTTGATAATAATGATATATGATTCCAGACTAATTTTCCATTCTTATCTTTAATGATTGGCAATAGCCATGAACTAATTTGCCAATCTCCTCTAATCCATCGTCTCCTTCTTTTTAAATCAGTAAGATACTCAATCGGATCGTCTTCATACAATAATACATCACTTAAGTAGCCAGATCTAGCATAACATCCTTCTATTAAATCGTGACTGAGTATTTTATTATTTTTAAAAACACCATTTAAGGACTGATTAAACATTTCAACATCATAAATTCCTTTACCTATAAAAGAACCCTCATCAAATAAATCTTGGTAAACATCAGAAGAAGCACGACTATAAGGATCTATTCCATTTAGATTTGAAGTTAAGTTTAAATAATTAGATTTAATATTTGGTATACTTGAAGCAACTCTAGGTTGTAGAATAGAATAACCATCAATGATTCTCTTTTTATGGGAATCAAATACAGGTCTATTTAAAGGATGAGCCATTGTTGCAATAAATTTCCATGCTGACTCTCTAGGTAGTTTAGTATCTGAATCTAATGTTATTACATATTTTACAGAATTAAGTATTTCACATTTTCCAACTATAAGCGAAAAAGGTTCTTTATTATTATATAAAATAAAATTATTGAAATCGGTAAGTTTTCCTCTCTTTCTTTCATGACCCATCCATTTTTTATCTACTGGATTCCATTTTCGATCTCTATGAAATAAGAAGAAGATATCATAATTTGCATTATTGTATTTTTTGTTTAATTCCTTAATTTTATCAGTCAATAAATTCAATAAAGGTATATCTTCAGTTTTAAATTCTGTTTTAGAATCTTTATAATCTGTTAATAAGCCATAGTGAAGATTTTCAGAACTATTTGATAAATATCGAATTTCTAAAGCGTTAATTAATTCTTCGATATTTTCATTAGTTGATATTATGCTCGGAATTATAACTATTGTTTTAAATTCATCAGGAATTCGTTTAGAAAAATCCATTTTAGGTAAAATTTTGGGATGAATCCAAAGTGTATAGAGCCAATTAGCCAAAGAAATAAAGAGTTGACTTACAGCAGAAAATAAAATAATTCCGACTATCAAAAGTAAATAGATATTATATACATTATTACTAAGTAACAAACCCAGCATTAAAAATGTAATGATGCTTGTTGAACTGATAATAAATGATAAATACAGAAGAAGTGAGAAATCTTTATTGTGAAATAAAAATTTTTGAAGTAAAGATAAATGAACCTTAGCGGCTACTAATACTTTCTTTTTGCCTAAATCAATAAGATAATAGCCTACATGATTTTTCTTTCCTCCAACATATCCATTTGGAATAAGTAAATTATTCGTGTATTCATCTTCAGCAAAAGATATCGCAATTTTAGCTATTTCGATTTCGGATAAAGTTGATTTTTTTGAAATTGTCTCTACAGAGTGACGATACCTGTCTCTTGTTTCAAAATTCATATGTGGATAAATTCCAGATGGATCGGTCTTTAGTATTCTTTCTACTTCACTTAAGGTTTCAACAAAATCTCTCCAATCTGTAGAACCCAAGAAACGTAAAGTTTTAATATTATTACTAACTGACATCTGATCGCGAGCTTGGTTTTGATTATCTTGATTGACTAAATTATTACTTTCTAATCCTAATCTTGATAATTGTTGTTCCATCCAATTTAGGGCTAGAGCAATCGTAGATCCTTTTCCATTAAGATGTTTTACGAATTGGGATACAAAAGATTTAGTTAGTATTGGTTTAGATTTAGCTAACTCTCCTATAGTAAGAATTAAATTTTCAGGTTCAGTCTTTACAGTTTGAATGATACTTTGAGACCAATAGTCTGCTAAATTATGATCCAGCATTTCAATAGCTATTCGAACAGAAACTTTTCTAAGATGCTCTAATACAGATAATCTTAACATGATAGGAACTGCCCATAATTCGCCTAAGCTGAGTAGTGAATTTGATTGGTAAGAACTTATAAAATCCTCTAAACTTTTAGAATCTATTCTACCATCACTGTGTGAGATCAATTCTGATACTATATCATATACTCTAGGCATACCTGCTGAATTACCATTCAGCAAATAGGGAAGGCCTTCGCTGTATCCTTTTGGTAAATGTTTTCTTGCAATAACAACTTGCTCTTCGATTAAATAGAAATTATCTAAAAGCCATTCTGCTGCAGGTGTAATAGGCTTTTCAGATCGAATATTTTCTACTAATAACTTTCTAACTTCTAATAATATTTTTTCATTATTATCTAATCGCTCTAACATACGATCTGAAGAATTCTTATCCATTAATCTATGACTTTTAGCTAACAAAGATCCATGTTGATTTAATTTATCAGAACTATATATTTCAGAATGTAAAGATTCTTCAAAATCCAGAGAATCTTTATCTAAATCCTTTTGGAAATGACTTCTCAACTCTATATTTTTTGAATAAGTTTCTTTATCTGCAACTAACATTTAAAAATAAGCATACCTGCCTCCTAATAATAGCAAAAATTATTTTGTATAAAATTTCAAGAAATTTGGTGAAGTTTGTCTATATATACAAACTTCTAGAGTGGCGATTGTTTAGTTCAATTTCAGTGTTAGAATAAAAACATATTAATTCAGTATCATTTTACATCGATTTTATGGTAAAGTCAAGAAATTAATTTACTATTTTATTAAAAATCAAAATTTGTTATGAAAATTGTCCTCAAAACCTTTGTTTTATGGTAAGTAGGCATTTGTAATTTTAATGAATATTTGAAAAATATCATTAGCATTGTTATTTTCTTTAAAGTATAATTATTCTAATTTCTTAAAAACGGAGAGTATCGCAAATAAGTAAAAATACAGTTAAAAATAAAGAAGATTATTCTTTTTGCAATAATGAGCTTTTATAGATCTCAATTTTATTTTGATATAAAAAAGTTTATAAATTAAATTTTATCAATTATTTATGCACTTTAAATTAAATTTTATTTTAAATATTATAAGATTTCATTTGCTTTTTTCTTATTAAAAATTTCTTGCCAAAAAAAAGTTATTTTGAAACGATTCAATATCAAAAAAATAGGAGATGTATAATGAATTTTAATAAAAAATCATTCTATATAGTAGCAGTTGTTCTTTTGACTATAACTGCTAATTGTAAAAAAGACAAAGAAGAAGCCTCAAATAACCAATCTAGTTCTGGATCAGTTCCATCATTTAATTTAACTGGTTCTCCTGCTCAAAATCTTATAACTGTTTTTGAAGGTGGAATTGCAGCTTTAGAATCTAATGCAACTAACCCAAGTGCAGCTGCAAATGAATTGAATAGTATATTGTCTGCAGTTAATGTGGAAGATCTAAGAGCTCAGGCTAAGGCAGCCAAAGAAGCTGGGAATGGTGCAACTGAGGAAGAAAAGAAAAAACTGAATGAAGCTTTTGAGAAGTATAAAAAACTCGCTGCAACAATTGGTTCACAAGATCCAGGCGCTTTCAATGATGTCCATACAAAATGGTCAGCTGCGTTTGGTGTAAAATAAGATTAGAATTTATTAAACGATTAAATAAAAAATATTAGGATAAAATATGAGCGCATACGATACAAAAAGTATTCAAGAGGCATTAACAATTTGTGGATTCAGTCCAGGCAAAGTCGATGGTAAGGCTGGTCCAAAAACAGAAACAGCTATAAAAGATTTCCAAAAAGCTGCTGGAGTTAAAGTGGATGGTATTGTAGGTCCATTAACTGCACCAGCATTAGCTAAACATCTAGGGGAGGCTTCTGTAAAAGCAGCTGGTCTTAAAGGTTATTTTTCAGGATCTGGAGCAAGTGCTGCTGACGAAATTTAAAAAGCTGTAGTTTGGCTTATTAAGTTAAGGTAAAAAAAAAGGGGAAGGAATCTGTTTTGGAATCCTTCCCCTTTTTGCGAGAATACAATTTTGCTGACGGTTTCACCTTCGTCGGTTTTAATTGAAATATCTTTCTGGATATTTTCTTAACCATTTTGATTTGATCTTTCATGGCTTTCTCCTTATCCTTTAGACTTTTAATCTTATAAATTTTACAAAATATTTTTATTTTATCTAAAGTAGAATTTTAATCCTACTTTAGATTATCGTTTTTAATTTTCCAATTTAAGTAATCCTTCACCTCCATCTATAAATCCATTGATTGAAACCCATTTTAATGTTCCTTTCGCATTTTTAAAGATTCCTTTTCCACCTTTAAGTAACTATTGAGGAAAGTTATGAATTCAAATGAAAAAAATATACGCTGGAAAGGCAATTTAAGCTGTCGGAGGCAAATGGAAGTTATTGTCTCCCTTTCTGATTGGGGATCTAGAATAGAAGAATCTAAACCAGCATTAGAGCGCATGGTAGGCTAAGTTCTCAAATATTTTAATCCTATTGATTAATAATGAAATCCTTGTTTAAATCCCTGGATTACATTTTCTAATGCAGATTTATACTTTTCACGATTACTTATAAGATATTGAGTTCTAAAGATAGGATTTGAATAGCATAACACACCAGATTTTAATTTAGCATTTTCCATTTCGGTGAATTCAATTCCATATCTTTTAAACGCTCTTATAAAGATAGGTCTAGTCGCGAATACCCAAGTAATATCCCTACAGTATCCAAGTTTCATAAGATATCCTAATGCCGATCCGAATAATTCTGCATATATATCTAATGAATTAGTTGAGTCTAATTCCTTTCCAGGGACTAATCTGGTTAAATCCCATAATTCTTTATCAAATTCTTTACCAACATTTGAATCTAGGTCAGGAAGCATTTTCCAACTTAAAGTACTTTCAAGATTTTCTTTTCTTGTAAGTCTCATTCCAGCTAATATAGTATCATTTTGTGTTAATAAAAATTGAATTGTTTCTTTATCGGAATCATAAATATCATAATCATTTTCAACAAACCAATCCATAGCACTTGCCATAAATTCTTTCCTAATTTCTAACCAATTATTTTGTAAAGTAATACTAAGATCTTCAAAACTTGAAACGATTAATTCACGATTTCCAGTTAAAGATATTTTTTCATTTTTATTTACTACCGAAGTTGAGTTCATAATTATCCTCTTTGTAATTAATTAATTAATTATAATATTTTCGTTGTTATGAAAATGTTTATAAGAATGAGCTTGTCAATAAATTTAATAAACTTCAATCTAAATCGAGGTAGCAATCTATAATTTGAATCCCTCAAATACAATAAACTTCCAAAATATATTTGAATTTGAACCAAATTATTTACATTAAATTCACTAATGAATCTTACTGAGCTAGACTCAAAAGCCGTTAGGAATTGAAAAAAGCGGAACCCGTCCATAATATAGTTTTGGACAACAAAATCATAAAGGGGTTCCACCAATGAAAAATCAAAACAAAACCACATCCAATAGTCAA
>Ga0210043_1001653_pt1 | contig 17410 bp, 28 predicted proteins | sample CryGeymet201501t_FD_183990 | JGI IMG/M metagenome (GOLD analysis project Ga0210043, IMG submission 183990) | Groundwater microbial communities from Crystal Geyser aquifers in Utah, USA - Crystal Geyser metaG 2015-01t (SPAdes) (version 2) | ecosystem: Environmental > Aquatic > Deep subsurface >... | reverse complement strand
TTTTGTATCTATTGTGATTCTTGACATAGGTTATTGATTAAACTCTCCTTTGCTTTGGAGGACGAGGTCCGTTATGAGGAACGGGAGTAATGTCGGCGACCATTTCAACATCAAAATCCCTCTTGGAACGGAGGAATCTCAAGGCTGCGTCTCGACCAACACCAGGACCTTTTAGGTAAACTACTAATTTCTTGACACCATGCTTTGAAGCTTCGGCAAGAGCTTTTTCGATTGCAGTAGTAGCGGCGTAAGGAGTGGATTTGCGGGCACCTTTGAAACCGGCGTTTCCAGAGGAAGACCAGGTTAAAGGATTACCTTTAGAATCGGTAACGGTAACAATAGTATTGTTGAAAGAAGAGTTAATATAGAGTCGCCCTTCAGCGATGTTTTTATAGACTTTCTTTTTGTTACTTTTAGTATCCTTTGCCATAGAGATTATTTATTTTTATTAGAAGAGGCAGCTTTTTGCTGTGCTTCCATTTTTGCCCAAGCTTCTTTAGTAAGGGAACCGACAGTCTTTCTCTTACCCTTACGAGTACGGGAGTTAGTCTTGGTTCTCTGACCTCTTACAGGAAGAGAGACAATGTGGCGGAGGCCACGATAACTTTTAATTGCTTTTAATCTATCAATTGATTCACGAATTTCTTTTTTAAGGTCACCTTCAGTATTGAAGTCTTCAAGAGCTTTAACCAATCTTCCGATATCATCACGGGAAAGGTCTTTAGTTCTTGTATCTAAAGAAATCTTAGCTTGCTTGGCAAGTTTAATAACGTTGGATTTACCAATACCAAAAAACCTAGTGAAGGCAATTTGGGCTCTTTCGTTATCGGGTATTTCGACACCAGAAATTCTCATGTTAATTAACCCTGTCTTTGGGTATGTCTTTTTGTAGAACAAATAACACGCCTGGCACCATTTCTGATGACAATTTTGCAATTTTTGCAACGACGTTTGATGCTTGATTTTACTTTCATAAGCGCTTGGATATTTTAACCTAAGATACAAAGAATATCAAAGAGTAAATTAAAGTTAATTTCGATAAACGATTCTCCCCTTCTCTCCTTCTGGACTAAGTACTAAAGAAACGGAGTCACCGGCGAGGATTCTAATACGATGCAATCTTAGTTTACCGGCTAGATAGGCTATAATTTCTTTTTCATTCTCGAGCTTGACTCTGAAAAGGGTGTTGGGTAAGACTTCAGTAACGATGCCTTTGACTTGGGGTTCTTTCATATATTTTAATGATTATGTTTTTTTAGTGAGTAAATTATAACAGTTTTTAGGTTAAATTTGTTGATCTATTATGATTTGGCTCTTATTTGCTGGTTAAAGCATCGAGTTTGGAGACAATATCATCAAAAATAGGTTCGATGGGACGATTAGCGTCGACATTTATAAGTTTCTGCTTCGATTTGAAGTAATCCATAATGGGTTGATTGTTGTCATCGTAGAATTTTTGTCTGGCTAGAATAGCTTCGGGGGTGTTGTCGGAACGGGTATCTTCATTTTGAAAGGAGGTACCAGCTTTGGCACGACGGGCTCGAATATCTTCTACAGTAAGGTCAAGGTGAATGATTGAGTCGATGGGGTGTCCTTTGTTGGCAAGATATTTTTCGATGTAGATACCTTGGTCAAGGCGCCTGGGGAAACCATCTAAGATAAAGTTTTGGTTATCAATAGTTTGGAGTTTTTGAACAAGAAGGGCATGAATAACATCGTCAGGAGCAAGATTACCAGAATCAATGATGGCTTTAATTTCAAGTCCCATTTTTGAGGCGGACTCGATTTCGTCACGAAGAAGTTGACCGGCTGAGAGGTGGGCAAGCTGGTATTTTTGAGCAATGAGCTTAGCTTGAGTGGATTTGCCGCAGCCTGAGGGACCAATTATAAAAAGGTTTAGTGACATTAGTAAGTTAGTTTATCGTAGTTGTAAGTTTGGACTACGTTTTCAATCTTACGAGTTAGTTCGATAATAACAGAGACGGCGATAAGAACGGAGGTTCCTCCGATGGTAAGGGTGGTGATACCAGTCATCTTGGAGACAATAGAAGGTGAGACGGCAATAAGACCTAAGAAAAGAGCACCAATGGCAACTACACGGTTAAGTAAGTATTTAATTCTATTTTCAGTGGAGACACCAGGCCTGATGCCGGGGATAAAGCCACCGGATTTTCTAAGTTCATCACTAATGTCTTTGGGTTTAAAGACAACTGAGGTATAGAAGAAGGTAAAGCCAACAACAAGTAAGAAGTAGAAGATCATATAGAAATAGGAATCAGTCTGAAAGAGTCGAGAAATGTTGAGACCAGCTTGGGCGAGGGCGGGGTTTTGGAGTTTGCTTAAGAACTGGCCTAAGAGAGAGGGAGCGGTGGCAAGAGAAACAGCAAAGATAATAGGCATGACACCAGCAGTGTCGACTTTAATAGGCAGGTAGGTGGTCTGAGCTCTCTTGGCGTAGTGGATAGGGATTCTAAGGACAGCTTCTTCAACCATAACGATGCCTAGGACTAAGGCAAGAGCAAGAGCGACAAAGACAATAAGATTGAAACCTGTTTGAGGGTTGGAGAAATCGGAGAAGGAAAAGGTTTGAATGAAACCAATAGGCAGTCGGGAGATAATACCGGCGAAGATAACAAGGGAGATACCATTACCAACACCATAAAGATTGATAAGTTCACCTAGAAAAACCATAAGCATGGTTCCAGCAACCATACTGAGAAGAAGGGAGATGAGGACTAAAGGAGAAAGAGCACCAATAATATTTTGGGATCTAAGGATGCCATACATACCAAAGGCTTGAACCAAGGCTAAAGGAATAGTGGCAATGCGGGTGTATTGATTGATTTTGGCACGACCATACTCCCCTTCTTTTTGGAGTTCAGCGATTTGAGGAACAACGATACCAAGAAGTTGGAAAAGGATAGAAGCATTGATATAGGGGTTGAGACCTAGGGCGGCAATGGAGAAGTTGGCCAGAGTACCACCGGAGAAGATATCGAGAAGGGAAAGGAATTGGTTTTGAGCAAAAAAGGACTTTAAGAGAGTTAAGTTGACACCAGGAACTGGGATGTGGGCAATCAACCTAAAAAGGACAAGAATGGCGAGGGTAAAAAGAAGCCTAGTTCTGACTTGAGAATTTCTAAAGGCGTCTAAATAAACCGAGAGAGATTTTTGAATCAAATTCATTAGACTATCTTACCACCAGCAGCAAGAATTTTGGAGCTAGCAGTTTCGGAAAGCATTAGCTTTTCGATAGTCAAGGCCTTTTCAATTTTTCCAGTAGCAAGAATCTTGACACCATTGTTAAGATCGTTAACAGAAAGATTTGATTTCTTGGCTAGAGTAGAAAGATTGACAGTGTCGGAATCTTTGAACCATTTGTTTAGTTGATCAAGAGTGATGACCTTGTATTGTGCCTGGGAAAGTAAACGATGCTTACCTCTCATGAAAGGAAGTCTTTTGATCCAGGATTTTTTGATCTTGGTACCGTCAAAGGTAAGTTTGGTTTTTCCTCTGGCGTTATCACCTTTGGCACCTCGGGAAGAAGTGTGTCCACCTTTCTTAGAGCCGTAGCCACGACCAAGTCTCTTAGATTGTTTTTGAGTAGTTTTGGGAAGGTTGCTTAGAATGTCCATATTATTTTTTAAACTTATTGAGTGCGGCCATAGTTGCCCAAACGTTAAGAGCTTTGGTCTTAGAGCCAATGATTTTACTAACAACGTCAGTGATACCAGCTAGTTCAACAACGGAACGAACAGGGCCACCAGCGATAAGTCCTGAACCTTTTTTACCAGGTCTTAAGAGAACGACAGCTCCCTTGAACTTTAACTTAATAGAATCTGAGATAGTACCATCAACAATGTTGATTTCGATCATGTTCTTTCGAGCCTTAGCAACTGCTTTTTGAATAGCATCGGCAACAGACTTGGCTTTACCAAGAGCAACACCAACACGAGACTTTTTGTCGCCGGTAACAACCAGAGCGGTAAAGTGGATTTGATTTCCACCCTTAGTCTTTTTGGACACCCTTTTAATTTGAACTACTTTGTCAGTAAATTCAGAAACGGGTTTTTCGTATTTTTTTTGATATTGTTGATTCATATTAGAATTTTAAACCATTTTCACGAGCGGCGTCAGCCAATGCTTTAACTCTACCATGGTAGCGGTAAGAGCCTCGATCGAAACGAATATTTTTTAAATTCTTCTCTAAGGCTAGTTTAGCAATAGCGGCACCAACTAGAGCAGAAGTTTCGGTTTTGTTTAATTTTTTAGTAGATTTGAGGCTTTTTGAATTAGCGGAGACTAAGGTCTTGCCGTGTTTGTCATCGATGATTTGAGCCCAAATGTGGGAATTGGATCTGAAGACAGTTAATCTTGGGATACCAAGGTTATTAGCAATTTTGGATCTGACTCTGATAGCTCTTCTATTTTTTGGATTAATGTGTTTCATAAGCTTTAGGCATTGGCTGTCTTACCAGCTTTTAGTTTAATAACTTCGTCAGTGTAACGAATGCCCTTACCCTTATAAGGCTCAGGTTTACGAATCTTTCTAATATTGCTGGCAACTTGACCAACAAGGGTCTTGTCGGCGCCAGAAACAATAATCTTGGTTTCTTCAGGAAGAGTGAAGGTGATACCTTCAGGAGCCTCGACGATAACAGGATGGATATAACCAGCGTTGACAGTTAAGGTAGAACCAGAAAGAGAAGCTTTATAACCAGTACCACGAATCTCAAGAGATTTTTGCCAATGATTTTGAACACCGTTGATCATATTGTTGATATGAGCTCGGATAGTACCATGATTGGCCTTAACTTTCTTGTCTTCGTTAACACGAGTAATGATAACTTGGTTATCTTTAATTTCGACGTTAATCTTTAAAGGGATATTTAATTTAAGTTCACCTTTTGGACCAGTAACGGTGACGACAGAGTCAGCGATGGAGACATTGACGCCTTCTGGGATAGTGATGGGGAGTTTTCCAATTCTTGACATAGTTTTAGTAAATTTCTGCTATAAGCTCTCCACCTAATTTTTTGGAGACGGCTTCTTTTTGAGAAAGAAGGCCCTGGGAGGTAGAGACAATAATTAATGAATTGGTAGTTTTACCCCAAGGAAGAGATGAAGATTTTTCGTAGAAGCGACGACCAGGTTTGGAAAGAATGTCGATATCAGTGACGGCAGCTTGAAAATCGGTGTAACTAAGTTGAATTTTAAGCATTTTATTATCTTCTTCTTTGACTTGATAGTCTTTGATGAAAGAGTATTTTTTGAGAATATCAAGAATGGCTCTGTTGAATTTAGAGTTAGGAGCAGAGATAGATTTTCTCTCGGCTCGGTAACCGTTTTTGATTCTTATTAATAGATCGATGGATAGTGAATTTATCATAGTATTACCAGCTTGATTTTTTAACTCCTGGAAGTACGCCTTGATGGGCTAGTCTTCGGAAACAAATACGGCAAAGACCAAATAAACGAATATAGCCATGAGGACGGCCACAAACCTGACAACGGTTATGATGTCGGCAGCTATATTTTAGCTTTTTTGATTCTCTTGCGATTTTTGCTTTGGATGCCATAATTAATTTTTCTCAAATGGAAAGCCTAGGGCGGATAATAACATTTTTGCTTCTTCTTTTGAAGAGGCAGAAATACCAAGAGTGATCTGTAAAGGACGGATCTTGGTGACCTTGTCTAAATCAATTTCAGGAAAGTAAGTTTGATCTTTGATAGTGAGGTTGTAGTTACCAGCATTATCAAAGGCAGTGGTAGGTAAACCTTTAAAGTCGCGAAGTCGGGGAAGAACGAGGTTGAAGAATTTTTCAACAAAGTCGTACATGCGAGCACCACGAAGAGTGACTTTAAGAGCCATAGGATCATTTTCTCTAACCTTGAAGGAGGCAATAGATTTCTTAGCCTTTCTAAGGGAAGGTTTCTGACCAGCAATAGCAGTAAGTTCAACTTCGGCAGCGGCTAGAGCTTCACTAGATTCTTTGGTATCAGAAATACGATAGTTTAAGACTACTTTATTTAGCTTAGGAAGAGAGTGGAAGTTTCGACCAGGAAGGGTAGAGACTAGTTTCTCTTGGGTAATTGTTTTAATTTGATCTCTTAACATAGTTATTTAGTAGATGAACTTTTGATAGCTGTCTTGCACTTTCGGCAATAGCGGGTTTTATCCCCTGACTTATCAATAAGATAAGAAACACGAATTGCTTTTTGACAATTTGGGCAGACCAGGGCAACTTTAGAAACAAGAAGAGGTCTTTCCTTTTCAATGATACCACCAGCTTGGGACTGAGTAGCCTTAACATGCTTTTTAAAGATGTTAATACCTTTAACCTGAACTTTGTTTTTCTTAGGAAAGCTCTTAATTACTTCGGAGGTACGACCTTTGTCTTTACCGATTAAGATTTTGACTTTATCACCAGTTAGAATTTTCATATTAATAGACCTCCTTGGCCATAGAAGCGATTTTATTGAATCCAGCGTCTTTTATCTCACGGGCAATAGGTCCAAAGATGCGGGTACCGCGAGGATTCTTTTGAGAATCAATAACAACTCCAGCATTGTCAGAGAATCTAATGTAGGAACCGTCTTTGCGACCGACTTCTTTTTTAGTTCTGACAATAACCATTTTGACTTTTTCTTTTTTCTTAACAACTCCAGTAGGAGAAGCTTCTTTGACGACAGCAAGAACAATGTCTCCAATAGTAGCTTTCTTGTGGAAATGTCCTTTATAGACGTGGACAACCATAACGCGCTTGGCGCCTGAGTTATCGGCTGGTTTGATAATACTTCTTAGTTGGACCATAGTTAGGTTAGATTGCTCTTTTTAACAATCTCTAAGGTAGTGAACCTTTTGAGTTTGCTGAGAGGTCTAGTTTCACAAACTTTAACTGTATCGCCAATCGAGGCAGAAAGATTATTCTCAGAATAAATCTTTTTAGTCTTCTTAACGATTTTTCTATAGATAGGATGTCTGGAAGTATAGTCTAGAGCAATAACAATAGTGTTTTGCATTTTATCAGAGACTACAACACCGGTGAAGGTTTTGCCTGACTGTTTGATAGTAATGTTTTTATTAATTGTCATTTTTATCTTCCTTTAATAGAGTTGAGATGAGAGCTATTTGATACTTAATCTTTTTGACTTGAGAAGTATCCTTTTGACTACCCATAGCAATTTTTGCCCTGAGTTCAACAAGTTTTGTGCTCAATTGAGCTAACTCTTTGTTGAGTTCAGATGCGGACTTTTGTCTGTAGGAAATTTTATCAGTTTTTTTCATAAAATCTACCCCTATTTTCTTTTAACTATTTTGGTAACTAAGGGAAGTTTGGCAGAAGCGAGCCTAAGGGCCTCGCGAGCCTCTGCTTCAGGAACACCAGAAACTTCAAAAAGAATCTTTCCGGGTTTAACCACAGCCACGTAACCTTTAACATCACCCTTTCCAGCACCCAAGGGGGCTCCAGCACCTTTTTCGGTGAATGGTTTATCTGGGAAGAGTCTAATCCACATACGTCCATTTCTTTTAGTATGATGAGTGATAGCACGACGAGCAGCTTCAATCTGGTTGGCAGTAACCCAGGATCTATCCATGGCTTTTAGACCGAACTCTCCAAAAGTAACCAAGTTACCTTTTGAGAGACCGTTCATCTGTCCTCGGAATTGCTTTCTGAATTTAGTTTTTCGTGGTTGTAACATAGTTATTAATTAAAACAGAGATAAACTTTAACACCAATGTATCCGGATCTGGTTAAGGAAGGACATTCATGGTAATCGATTTGGGAGCGAATAGTAGAAAGAGGCACTTTACCTTCGGAGAATTTCTCACGACGTCCGATTTCTGAGCCATTAATACGTCCAGAGAGAACGATCTTAATACCTTTGGCACCAGCGGCAGTAGCTCTTTCCATAGCGGAGAGAACAACACGCCTATAGGGCATTCTTTTAGTAAGTTGGTAAGCAATTTTTTCAGCGACTAATTTGGCTGAGAGATCGACATTTCTGAACTCTTCGACTTGGATATCAATGTTTTGTTTAACATTGGTTCTAGGAAGAATACGGAGAATGGCTTTCTTGGTGGTTTCAAGTTCTTTACCGCCACGACCGATGACTAGACCAGGTCTAGCAACAACCATAGTGATTTTGATTTTTTTAGTTGATCTTTCGATTCTGATTGAGACGATACCAGAGGAAGCAAGCTTCTTCTCGAGATAGTCACGAATCTTTTTATCTTCTAAGAGGTATTGAGCATATTTAGCTTTGTCAGCATACCAAGAAGACTTCCACTCAGGACTATTTTTGACAGTCTCAAGTCTAAAACCGGTAGGATTAATTTTCTGACCCATATTAGTTTTGAGATTTAACAATTATGATAAGACGAGAATGACGTTTTTGAATGAGACCTCGAGCAAATCGAGAACCATGAGATTTGTCCATTCTTTTAATCTTTTGTGCTTCACCCGCGAAGATTGAGTCAAAGACTAGGGTTTCGGGGTCAAGATTGAAGTTGTGCTTAGCGTCAGCAATAACGTTTTTGATAGCTTTTGAAAGAATTCGAGAAGCGTTGTTATTGGTGAACTTTAAACGGGAGAGAGCAACGGCGGGGGTAAGGGGTCTAACTTGGTTTATAGCCAAAGTTAACTTACGAGGAGAGATCTTAATGTTTTTGTTGAGATATTTGACTAAAACTACTGGCTTGGTGTCAACTTTAGGAGTGGTGACAGGAGCAGCCTTTTTAGGTGCAGGAGTCTTAACCACTTTTTTAGGAGTAGCTTTGACAACTTTCTTAACTGGTGTTTTTTTAATTTCTTTAGTAGGCATAGTTTTAGGTCTTCTCTATAACACGCTTAACGACACGTCCGTGACCCTTGAAGGTTCTGGTAGCGGCAAATTCACCAAGACGGTGACCGACCATGTCTTCGGTTACGTAAACGTTAATGAAGATTTTACCATTGTGAACGGAAAAAGTCTTACCGATGAACTCAGGAGAGATCTGGGTATTGCGAGCATAGGTTTTGATTGGAGAAGAATCTTTATTGGCAACAACCTTTTTTAAAAGCTTGGCGTCAATATATGGTCCTTTTTTGGTACTTCGAGACATTATTTACGACGTTTAATAATTAATCTATTAGAAGCATTTTTCTTTTTACGAGTTCTTTTACCCATAGCAGGCTTACCCCAAGGAGTCTTAGGATGCATACCAACGGAGGATTTACCTTCACCACCACCATGGGGATGGGAATCAGGATGTTGAGCAACACCACGGACACCAGGTCGAATACCTCGGTGACGGGAATCGCCAGCTTTAGTTAGGATTTCATTGGAGTGGTTGCTGTTGCCAACTTGACCGATAGTAGCATAGCATTCTGAATTAAAGAGACGGATTTCACCAGAAGGGAGTTTGACGGTAGCTTTCTTACCATCAACGGATTGAACATAGGCAGCGGTGCCAGCGGATTTAACCATCTGAGCAGGCTTGCCAGGGAAAATTTGAAGTGCATGAACAGGAACACCGGCGGGAACGTTTTTAATCATGATTCGGTTACCGTCTTTGATAGGAGCATTCTCGGAACAGACTATTTCATCGTTAACTTTCAATTCTGAAGAGGCAAGGATATAAGCCTTGGCACCATTTTGATAGCAGATAAGGGCTAAGTCAGCGGTTCTGTTGGGGTCATATTCGAAGGCAAGCACCTTAGCGCTAATGTCTTTGAATTGTCGATTCCAATCAATTTTTCTCAAGAATCTCTTGTGTTCTCCACCGCGATGACGGGTAGAAATGTGACCTGAAGCGTCACGTCCACTAGTTTTCTTTTTAATAGTTAATAGTTTTTTCATTTTATTTTTGAGTAGAAAGGTTTAATAGTTCAATTTTTTGATCTTTCTTAACGGTAACAATAGCCTTTTTACGGTTTTGTTTAACGATAGGAAGTCTCTTTTTCCAGTCTGTCTTAACTTTACCCTTTAAGAGGATGGTGTTGACAGATAGAGGTTTAACAGAGAAAGCTTCCTCAAAAGCTTGAGCTACCTGATTTTTATTAGAGGAAGTAGTAACCCAGAAAGAATATTTTCCAGATTGCTGCTCGACTAAGGACTTCTCAGACAAAATAGGAGAGATGATTATTTTATTAGGTCTAATCTGTTTCATACTATTTTTCTAGAGAAAGGAGAGCCTTCTTGCTAATAATTAAACAATCTTGGTTAGTAAGATCGTAGGTATTTAAGGTAGTAACGTTGAGAAGGTTAACCTTTTTAAGATTACGGTAGACTCTTTTTACGGTTGGAGAGCCAGCGGTAATAATGCCGATTTTTCGACTTTCAGATAATACCTTGTTTTGGGCTTTAAGTCCAGTGATGAGTTTAAGACCTTCTTTGGTCTTGGGGGTTAAATCGGAGAACTTGTCGATAACGATAATGGATTTTTCTTGAGCAAACTTAGATAAAATGGACCTAAGAGCGGATTGACGCATACTTTTGGTCATTTTTAAGGTGTAGTTTTGGATACCTCGGGGACCATGAGCTTTACCACCACCGACAAAGATAGGTGCTTTGGCTGAACCGTGACGAGCACGACCAGTTCCCTTTTGGGCCCACATCTTTTTAGTGGTACCGGAAACTTCACCACGACCTAAGGACTTAGCATTAGCTTTGCGTTGATTGTTTAGAAAAACACGGATAGCTTGGTGAATTAAGTCATCAGAAATCTTGGCTTCGAAATAGCTGCTTGGCAATTTGATATCACCAAGGGATTCGGCTTTGATGTTGTATAGGCTAGCTTTAATCATAGTTACTTGTTGAGAATGACCCAGGAATTAATGTGACCTGGAATTGAACCTCTAATCATGACTTCATTAGTTTCTGGATTGTAGGAATAGATTTTGAGATTAGAGACAGTAATAGTCTTATTACCGTAATGACCAGGCATCTTTTTTCCTTTTAAGACTTTTCCAGGGGTTTGAGCACCGATAGAACCTGGAGCTCTGGTACGATCAGATTGACCGCGAGTAACAGGTTGGCGTCGGAAACCGTGGCGCTTAATAACACCAGCGAAACCTCGACCCTTGCTAGTACCAGTTGCAGAGACAGAATCATTCTCGGAGAAGACAGCATCAAAAGAGACGGTCTCACCGGGTTTGGGAAGCTCGGCATCCTGGGAGGTAGGAGCGAATTCGATAAATTTAAGAGGCTTAAGATTAATTTTAAGTTTAGCTAGTTTTTTACTAACTGCAGAATCAAGAGTCTTTTTGCTGCCATAGGCAAACTGAAGAGCAGAATAAGAATCTTTATCTACAGTCTTAACTTGAGTGACAGTAAGAGGTAAAGCTTGACACTTAGTTACAGAAATTCTTTTACCATCTTTATCAAAGATGCTAGTCATTTCTCTTTTTTTTACGATATATCCTGAGATCATAGTTCTATAGTTACATCTTAACTTCTACCTGGACTCCGGAAGGGAGGTCAAGGTGTTGAAGGCTGTCAACTGTCCTTAAGCTAGCATTAGTAATGTCGATAAGTCGTTTGTGAGTATGGATTTGAAAATGCTCACGAGCGTTTTTATCAGTGTGAGGACTAGTAAGAACGACAAGTTTCTTTTTGCCGGTAGGTAAAGGGATAGGTCCCTGAACCTGAGCACCAGCGGTAACCGCAGCCTCGACAATCTTGAGGGCGGCTTGATCAATGATTCGATGATCAAAAGACTTTAGTCTGATTCGGATGCGGTTACCTTTGGTCATATTCTTACTTAATGATTTCGGTAATAGTACCTGCACCAACGGTCAAACCACCTTCACGGAAAGCGAATTTTTGACCAGGTTGCATAGCTACCGGTTTAATAAGTTTAATAACAACATTAGCGTTATCACCAGGCATGATCATTTCCATACCTTCTGGAAGTTCCATAGCACCAGTTACGTCAGTAGTTCTAACGAAGACTTGGGGTCTATAACCAGAGAAGATGGGAGTATGTCGGCCACCTTCTTCCTTTTTAAGGAGAAGAATTTCGGCCTTGAACTCGGTGTGAGGAGTAATGGAACCGGGCTTAGATAAGACTTGACCTCTTTCGATGTCGTCTTTTTCAATACCGCGGAGCAAAAGTCCAACATTGTCGCCAGCTTGACCTTGATCAAGTAGCTTGTGGAACATTTCAACACCAGTGACAACTGCTTTTCGAGTATCGCGAAGACCAACGATTTCGATTTCTTCGTTGACTTTGATGACACCTTTTTCGATTCTACCAGTAGCGACAGTACCTCTACCTTTGATGGAGAAGACGTCTTCAACAGGCATTAAGAAAGGCTGATCAATCTCACGAGTAGGTTCAGGAATCCAGGTATCAAGAGCTTCCATTAATTTCTTAATAGACTCGACACCAGAAGCTTCACCTTCGAGAGCTTTCATGGCTGAACCACGAATAATAGGGGTGTTATCACCATCAAAACCGTACTTAGAAAGTAGGTCTCTGATTTCCATTTCAACGAGGTCCAAGAATTCAGGATCCTCAACAAGATCAATCTTGTTTAAGAAAACGACAAGCTTAGGAACGTTAACTTGGTTAGCAAGCAAAACGTGCTCTCTGGTCTGAGGCATGGGACCGTCTGGAGCAGAAACGACGAGAATAGCACCGTCCATTTGGGCAGCACCAGTAATCATGTTTTTGACGTAGTCGGCGTGGCCTGGACAATCAATGTGAGCATAGTGTCTGTTATCTGACTCATATTCGATATGAGAGATAGCGATGGTAACGATTTTGGAAGCATCACGAACGGTTCCACCTTTAGCAATATCTGCATAAGACTTGGGGTTTCCTTGTACTTTTGCAATAGCTGCAGAAAGGGTGGTTTTACCATGGTCGACGTGACCGATAGTACCTACGTTAACGTGTGGCTTAGTTCTTTGGAAAGTATCTGCCATTTGGTTTCTCCTTTTATTTTGTCGTTTTAGGACAGGTAAATATAATAAAAAATTCTTGCTAAAACGCTTTAAGATTGTATCAACTTAGTTAAGGCTTTGCAAGGCGGAAATTAAGGTAATTTAATAATAAAGTGATTTAGTCGCAAAGGAAAGATGACCTCCCAAAAAATGAGAGGTCATTCCCTTAAAGATCCTTAGTTTTCTTTCTTAGGAGCTAAAAGCTTATTAGTAAGCTCTGCTTGGATTTGGGCTGGAACTGGGTCGTAGTGACTTGGTTCCATGTAGAAAGAGCCACGTCCTTGGGTTAAGGAACGGATAACAGTGGCATAACCCCTAACAGCTTCTAGAGGAATGAAGGCATCAACTGTAGTGAAACCCATGGATTCATTAGTACCATTGATTTGTCCCCTTCTTGAGGAAAGATCTCCGATAACAGTACCCAGGAATTCTGAAGGTGTAGCCACCTCCATTTTCATAATAGGTTCGAGAACTAAAGGAGATGCTTTTTGAACTGAGTCTTTGATACCGTAAGAACCGGCGATCTTAAAGGCCATTTCGGAAGAGTCAACATCGTGGTAAGAACCATCGTAGACGGTAACTTTGACGTCGGTACAAGGATAACCAGCAATAATTCCCTTGGAAAGAGCTTCTTTGACACCCTTTTCAATAGCAGGAATAAAGTTGCTAGGAATGACACCACCTTTGATGCCGTTGACGAATTCAACACCTTCACCTCTTTCTTTAGGCTCGACCTTTAATTTACAGTGACCATATTGTCCGTGACCACCTGATTGGTGAATGTATTTACCTTCACCTTCTGCAGGAACTGAGATAGTTTCACGGTAAGCAACTTGAGGAGCACCAGTCTTAACATTAACGCCGAATTCTCTTTTAAGACGATCGACGATAATTTCAAGATAGAGTTCACCCATACCAGCAATAATGGTTTCACCAGTTTCGTGATCATAGGAAACTTTGAAAGTAGGATCTTCTTGAGCAAGTCTGTTTAGAGCAGCACCCATTTTTTCTTGATCATCAGCGGTCTCTGGTTCGATGGAAAGAGAGATAACAGGATCTGAGAATTGGATAGGTGAAAGAGAGATGTTGTGACTCTTGTCGCAAAGAGTGTTACCAGTGACGGAATCTTTAAGACCGATACAAGCAACGATTTCTCCGGCATGAGCTTCTTCAATACCTTCTCTTTTGTCAGCGTGCATAAGAATAAGACGACCGATACGCTCTGACTTTGACTTGGTAGAGTTGTAGACCTCGGTACCAGCTTTTAGAACACCTGAATAGACACGAACATAGGAAAGAGTACCAACGTGAGCATCTGACTGAACTTTGAAAAGAAGAGCAGAGAGAGGTTCAGTGTCTAAAGGTTTTCGATAAATAGGTTCGTTATTCTCAGGATTGAAGCCTTCAATAGGAGGCAAATCAATAGGAGAAGGAAGATAGTCAACGATGGCATCGAGAATAGGATGAATACCTTTGTTTCTCCAAGCAGCACCACAGTAAACAGGGAAGAGTTTTCTTTCGATAGTAGCTTTTCTGAGGGCAGCTTTTAACTCTGGAACAGAAATTTCTTCATCGTTAAGGAATTTCTCCATCAAGACTTCGTCTTCACTGGCGATCTTTTCGACCATGATAGCTCTGGCCTTAGCAGCAGCATCTTTATATTCTTCGGTGATATCAGTGGTAGAGAATTCGAGACCTTGTTCGTCCTTATCGTAGACAATCATCTTTTGGCTCATGAGATCAACGATACCCATGTGGTCGTGCTCTTCACCAACAGGAATAACCATAGGAACGATAGGAGCTCTTAGTTTTTGAGTAATGGATTCAAGGGTCTTTTGGAAGGAAGCACCAACTTTGTCCATTTTGTTAACAAAGGCAATACGAGGGACACCGTATTTGTCAGCCTGTCTCCAAACTGTTTCAGATTGGGCTTGAACACCGGCGTTACCATCGAAGATCATGATGGCACCATCAAGAACACGAAGAGATCTTTCTACCTCAGCAGTAAAGTCAACGTGACCAGGAGTGTCGATAATATTAAAGCGGTAGTCATGCCAGAAGGTGGTAATACAAGCAGATTGGATGGTGATACCACGCTCTCTTTCTTGAGCCATGGAATCAGTAGTAGTGGTTCCGTCATCAACAGAACCGATTTTGTGGATTTTACCTGTATAGAATAGAATTCTTTCAGTAGTAGTGGTTTTACCGCCGTCAATGTGGGCGATAATACCGATGTTACGGACTTTATCGATAGATACGTCGCGGTTTTTGGAAATTTGGATTGCGTCTGCCATAATTTTTATTTATTTATTCTGGTATCTTGTATTAAAATTCAGTTACCAAAAATATCATTGTATGATAACAATGGAATTAACATTTTACAATAGAAAATGAAGAAAAAAGTAGCAATTATAGGCGGTGGGATAGGTGGTTTGATGTTAGCCAGAGAGCTAGTGTCTGGAGATGTTTCAGTTGATGTCTATGAGAAAGGTAAAAATTTAGGCGGATTACTGGCTGGCTTTCCTTTAGGTAAGAGTCATCTTGAGTTGGCTTATCACCATATTTTTAAGAGTGACTCTGAAGTCTTATCTTTAATCAAGGAATTGGGTTTAGAAAATAAGATGTTATGGATAGAAAGTTCAATCGGAATTCATGATGGGGAGAAGGTGCAACCTTTTATGGGGGCAATTGACTTACTAAAGTTTAAGGGTCTGGACTTAATTTCAAAATTTAGATTAGGATTAGTGGCTTTGTGGTTAGGTTTTGACAAGGACTGGAAAAAGTATGAGAAGGTAAGTGCAGCAGAGTGGATGGAGAAGTATTGCGGAAGAAAGGGTTATGAGGTGATCTGGGAACCTTTGCTACAAGGAAAGTTTAATAAAGAGTACAGAAAAGTTTCCATGGCTTGGCTTTGGGCAAGAATACACACAAGGTCCTCCTCTAAGGAAAAGAATGGGAAGGAGTACTTGGGTTATATAAAGGGTGGTTTTGAAAACTTGGTAAGGAAGCTGGAAAAGGATTTGAGGAAGAAAGGAGTGAAGTTTTTTATGGGTAAAGAGGTAGAAATTAAGGAAATTGAGAAGAAATATGACAGGGTGGTCTACACAGGAGCATTGAGTGAGGTTGATTATTTAGGAGCGCTGGGAATAATATTTGAAACCGAACAGAACTTAAGCCCTTATTACTGGCATAATATTAACGATCTTGAATCCCCTTTCTTGGCTTTTATTCAACAGACAAACTTTATAGATAAAAAGGAATACAGAAATAAGCATGTTTATTACATGGGTTCTTACTTAAGCCAGGATGACAAAAGGTTTGAGATGAAAGAGGGTGAACTTTACGACTTGTACTTTGATTATTTAAAGAAGCTTTTCCCTGAATTTGAGAGAAAGAAGCTTTCTTTTAAGAAAATATTTAAGTTTAAGACAGCTCAACACTTAGTAAAAATGGGATATAAGGTTCCAAAAAGTAAGATGAGTGAAAAGGTATACAGGATGAACTTTGCTCAGATTTATCCCGAAGACAGGGGTATAAACTTTGCAGTTAGAGAAGGCAGAAAGATGGCCAAAGTTATCAAAGATTCATTTTAGAATACCTCTTTCGGAATTATAGGAAGTGGCTATCTGACGAATATTTAACTTGACACCGGTATTTTTTTCAAATTCTTCAACCTCTAGTTCAGGACTATACCAACCTCTTTCATCACCAAAAACCTTGGGCTGAATTAAAAAGGCTCCATCGATATTGGTTTTATGGAAAGATTCGTAGGGCATTATTTCTTCAAACTATTAAGTTTTTGATAAAAGGCTTCAGCTTCTTTTTTAGATTCTCGCCACCAATCTTGGTTTTGCTGATACCAGTCAATGGTTTTTTTGAGACCTGAATCTAGGGTTTCTTGGGGTTGCCAGTTGAGTTCTGAGGCTAGTTTTTGCCAGTTGACGGCATAGTTGTCATGAGCGGGACGGTCGGACACATATTCAATCCTATCTTCGGAGAGATCCATAAGGGAGATAACTTTTTTAACGACATCGATATTTTTACATGTTTCCTTAAGTCCACCGACACAGTAAGTCTCCCCTATTCGGCCATTCTCTATGACAGTTTTGATGGCGGAACAGTGGTCAGTAACGTAAAGCCAATCACGGAAATTCTCACCTTTGCCGTAAACGGGAACCTTATTGCCATCGATAAGATTAGTGATCATGCGAGGGATAAGTTTTTCAGGATGTTGAAAAGGACCGTAATTATTAGAGCAATTAGTTATGGTGACAGGAAGATTAAAAGTTTTTCCAAAAGCAGCAACGAAATGATCTGAGGATGCCTTTGAGGCTGAGTAAGGAGAGGAAGGGTCAAAGGGAGTCTCCTCCGAGAACTCTTTGTCAGAGTCAAAGGGAATGGAGCCGTAGACCTCGTCTGTAGAGATGTGGTGGAATCTGATGTTGCCATGCTTTTTGGCTGCATTGAGAAGATTGTA
>Ga0210043_1001652_pt1 | contig 17412 bp, 20 predicted proteins | sample CryGeymet201501t_FD_183990 | JGI IMG/M metagenome (GOLD analysis project Ga0210043, IMG submission 183990) | Groundwater microbial communities from Crystal Geyser aquifers in Utah, USA - Crystal Geyser metaG 2015-01t (SPAdes) (version 2) | ecosystem: Environmental > Aquatic > Deep subsurface >... | reverse complement strand
GGTCCACACCGCGACGTGACCGGCGCCGACCTGCGGCGGGGGCACCGTCACCGCGCCGCGCGGGATCAGGTACACGTTGCCGCCGGTTGCGGCGGTTTCCAGCGAGTCCAAGTGCGCCTGTTCGGCGGCGACGAAGCGCCCGAGTTCGTCGGTCTGGTAGACTGTCATGGCCATGGTGTGCGCCTCAGAACTTGATGCATGGAGTGAGCGTCAGGAAAGGCGGCATGTTGTTGTGCGCCGCGCCGCCGCCAATAGTTCAGCGCCCGCGATATTCGCCGGGTTCAGCCCGTCCGTTGCCGTCCACGTGATTACGTTCTGCGGCGTGATGGCCGTCGTGCTTTTCTTCGACGGTTCGGCGGTATGGTCGCCCAAGCGGGCTGTGATGCGGCGTGTCATGGGCTATCTCCGGGTATGGCAGCAGGCCGCGCGGGCGCGGCGAGCATGTCAGGGTGTCGGGTGTGTCAGTCAAACACGGAGTCGAATTCCCACGCGCCAGCACCTGCGGACGGCAATCGCCATGCGTCCATCGCGGGTGCGCCGTCGCTGGGGAACAGCCAGATCAGCGCCTCGAATGTCTGGATGTTAAGCGCGCCAGAAATGGCAACCGAGTTTTTTTGCCTGACAGAAATCTGCGGTCTATACCGCACAAATCCGTTCTCACTTGGATAGTAGATGCCAGCCGCCGTCGTATTGATTGTGCTGTTCTCTCCAGGCCTCAGCGTGTGCCGCTGTATCAAGCTGGAAGAGCCACCGCTCGCGGTCATCGAACTGCGCTGCGCGCCGTCCATGCCAAATCGCGCCTTTGCGTTTACAATAAGATCCTCGCCACCATCACCAATGGCCGATATTGCAAAGATGGTCTGGTCCAGCTTCATAATACCCGGCAGCATGCCGGACGTGCTGATTGTGAAGTCAGGCCCCAAGTCCGTAAATACAGTCAGGTTCGTTCCAGCGTCGATGACAAAGTTAGAAAACTTGTTGCGCAGGCGGTAGACTTTCGGCCCGAGCGCGCTTCCGAACTGCGCGGGGGCCGCAAAAGCATGAGCAAGAATTGTGTTCCCATAGAAAGCCAGCGCCAGCGTCACATCATCCGCCGAATACGCGGACGATACAGCATTGAAGGCCCATTCGGGATTGGAGGAATTCATCCCGATGGACGCATAATAATTGAACGCTTGCGGGCCGGAGTTCTGGGTTGCGTTGATGGTCAGCCCCTGCGCGCGCTGAAACATCCCAAGTCGTGAAAGGATTTCACGTGTGTTTTTGGGCAGCACCATATCGGGGAAGAATATCGCAGTGTCCGTTGGGCCACTTGGGCCAACATAATCGTGAAGCCCCACAGCCGCCACGGCGTCGGGGTATGCCTCTGCAACACTTTTTAGAATAAGCGTTTCTGCCTCCGAAAATGGCGCTACCCCTTTGTAATCTGCCGCCTCAATCCCGGTGTTGGGATACTTCGCCCACCGGAAATCAAAGTTTCGGTTCAGGTCTACGCCGTTGCTGTTCTTGCGATTTTTCGGGCTTTCGTTTAGCCCCCAAGGGTTGGCTACCGGCACCACGACCCAGCGGACGCGGTTGCGGGCCGCGCCAAGCCCGCCGTTCTGTGTGTCCGAGCCGTGTCCCCAAGTATCGCCCATCTCGCGGAAAAACAGATAGGCGCAGAGCATGTTCATGACCTCGGGGCCATGAATTCCAGCTTCCACGATAACCGTTCGGTCGAAGCCGTTTTCGGGCGTCATGACATAGGTATAGATGTCATGCGTTCCGGACTGGTCCTGCCCGACCACGTTGCGCGTTATCCATCCGGGGTAGTCAGCGCGCAGGGTTTCCCACAGCCCGATGATCTGCGCGTAGGTCACCGCAGATCGGCTTGCGCCTGCTTCTGCGGTGAAGCTGCCACGCTCACGGGGACGCCAGACGACTTGGCCAGGGTCGGTATCGGCAGCAATCGCGCCAAGGCTCACGCGCATGATCTTCACGCCGTTTTCGTTCGAGAAGTCCTCGCGATTGCTCACGACCTCATACACAAGGCCCTTGCCACGCCACAGGATGACATCGCCAACCGCCACCTGCTGCTGCCCCGCCCCCGGCGTGCCCATCGTGAATTTCGGCCCGGTCAGTTCAGCGAACGACTCCACGTCGAGACGCCCGGATGATGCGCCAGCGGACGCACTGGACGCCGCCGCGCTGACTGCGTTCGCTTGTGAGCTATCTGCGGCGTCCAGAACCGATTGGATTTGCTCGTCAGTGTCCGTGACGATGATGGCGGTCCATAGCGTGTCGAGCGCACGGTTGATTTCTGCCTGGTCCTGCGCGTTCTGGACAAACTGATTTGGTGCCGCGCCCTGAACGGGCCGGGTATAGACGGGCTTTGGCATGGGCTACCTCTTAGACTGCTGGGTTTGTGATGGCCGTGACAGACGGCGAGAATTCCGAGACGGAATTGAACGGGCCGCGCGACCGGCCCCAATAGTAGCGGGTTTCCTCGTCGCCAAGGCCGGTATCAATGATCATGTAGACGTTGTTCGGGGCACCAGCGGCGGTGCCGATCAGAGCGGCTTGCGTCACGTCATCCACGTCGCCGCCCCAGAACTCGATGGACTGAAAATTGACGTTGTTCGGGGTCAGGAAGGACACCGCGATTTCATTCGGCCCGCCCGTGGCCTCACCATCAGTAGGCGGATGAAGGTCAAAATCGGGCGCAACCGCCGCGCCGGTCACGGCTGCCCAGTCCGACACCGGGCCTAGATACACCGTCCGCACGCGGATGTCGTAGGTATCCCCCGGCACCACCGGCACCAGATACCCAAACACCCTGCCGTCGCCATCCCGCACGTCCTGCGCGATACTGCCGCCCTCTGCATAGTCGCCGCCAAGGGGCCGCCACTGCCATGCGTAGCCCACCACGCTGCCTGTCACAGGCTCAAACGAAAACCGCACGCGGGGCACGTCGCCAACCGCCACACCGGGACCGCTGATCGCTTGCAAGTCCGCAGGGGGCACCCGCACGCGCGCTGGGGGCGTGTAGGTTTCCGTGGCCAACTCAAATTCGTCCGTCGCCGGGTCCCACGCGTCCAGATCGACCGGTTCCTGCCGCATCTCCACCGGGCACCGCAGCGCCACGCCGTCACTGCCTAGCCACGCGCTCGGGTTGATGCTCTCCACGCGCCAATTCCCCGCGCATTTGGGCAATGCCGAGATGTTCCACGACGCCACCGAACCGGCCACAAGGTTGATTGCGTCGGGCGGCAAGGTCACGGTCAGCCGCTTTTGCGCCGCAAGGCGGTTGCGCACGATCTTTTGGATGCGCATGGCCTGCGTTGCCTCAGTCACAAACGGCAGTTGGATTTCCTGTATCCCGTCCTCGATGTCACCCACCGCACCTGCACCGACCGCCAAGGCCGGAAGGTCGCTGTCCTGCCAGCCCCGATCCGGCGCGACGTAGGTGGCCTTGACCGCCGTCGGCAACGTGCTGCCGGGTGCGAGCCGCGTAAATTCAAAGCCCCCGTCGTCTAGAATGTCGGCGATCGCATAATCCGGGGCCTGCGCCACGGGCGGAACGTAACTTATCACGCCGCCGACCTGCGTCATGTCGCCGCCGCCCGCCGCCGCAAGTGGGCTGATCTGGTCTACCAGTTCCCCGCTTGACCAGATCAGCACGCCGTTTGCAGTGTAGCGCGGCACCGTGCCGCCAGCATAAAACCTTGCGACCGGCTGATCCGCGATGTTTGCCGCCGCGATGAAAGCGGGAATGTCCACCAACTCGCGCGGCCTGCGTCGGATCGGGTTGCGCAGTATTGCGTCCAGCAGGCAAAGCGCCTGATTGTTGCTGTAGGCCCACGTTGCCGGATCGTCCGGGTTCTGCGCGGGGTCTCGTGGATCCCAAACCAGCGACCAGTTCGCTTCAACCTCCACCTCGGGCGGGGTCCGGGGCCAGCGGTCCGTGCGGGTTTGATTCGGGCCGACCGGAATTTTCAGCCATAGGACCGTAAGCCCGCGCCAGCCGTCCGTTGATTTCAGCACGTTCGTATCGCCGATTTCTGACACGATGGCATCGGGCGGGGTTGTCTGCCCACCAAGCCCCATCCATGCGCGGGGCCTGCCCGCAGGATCAGCAGCAAAAGTGACACCCGGGTCGACCGTTTCCAGCGCGGCACCCGCGCCCACGAAGTCAAACAGATCGCCCTCAAAAACGTAGCACTGCCGGTTGTCCATGTAGATCGTCGGCGAACCGGCGCTCGGGCGGCTGTTCATGATGATGCACATATACAGGTTTTCGCCGCGCACGATCAGCGGCGCTGGCGATCCCGGCAGACGATACCGGCCATAGACAAAGCGCTTTGCGGGCCGCGAAGTCGGGGCCGACAGTTCCCGCTTAATTTCCTCCCGCGCGACCGCGCCAAGCCCCTTTGGCTTTGGCGTCAAGAATCTGGCGATGCCACCCAAGACAAGCGACGCGCCGAACGACGTGGATATCGCCCCCAGCGTCGTCGCGCCGATGGCAACGCCTGCCAACCCCGGCAACAGGATCGGGGCCGCGATCAGTGCGGCACCAATCGCGATTGATTTGAGAAACCCGCCGAAACTCACTCAGGCCACGTCAGACGCTCGTAGCGCCGCTCCGTGTTGATGACCAGCCGTCCCGCCGTGTCTGCCGGGTGCTGCCGCCGTTGATCTTCATCCGTGTGGTAAAGGCTTGCGCTGAGCCGCTGCGACGGGCCGTTGGCAACTTCCACGGTCACAATTCGCACAAAGTCGCCGTTCTCGGATCGGCCGCCCTCCACCAATCCGTCCATGTATCCCGCATAAATGCGGAACGGCTGGCCAATCAGCGTAGACCCGGCACGCTCAGTCACCACCCCAAACCAGATTTCACTCATGCGGCCACGGATCGGCGCGTCAAGGTATGCGTCTAGCTCATCCGGGGCACCCACAAGCTGCACGGACGCCACGCTTTGCGCCAAGCCCTGCGCTTCCTCCGGGGCCTGCACGTTCAGGAACGGACCGACGCCGGTCCAGTCGTTGCCGCCGAAACTGATCGTCCCGACGTTGGAGTGCATCCGCACCAGGCCGTCTGGCCAGTCCAGATACACCAGCACAACCGGCGCGAACCCGCCCGCCGATATGGCCGCCATCGTGTCGGGGTGGATGTTGCGCGTTACCACGGGTTGACCTCGACAAAGCCGTCCGTCTCATCCGCGAACACCTCGCGGAATGACCACTGGTAAAACCAGTTCGCGCCTAGTCCCTGCGCTGACTGCGGAATATCCGTGACCTCGAACACCCGGCTTTCGCTCGCACCGATGTTGACACGGGCATAGGTGCCAGCAGGTAGCGGATCAATCAGCCGGATCACTGCCGCGCCGGTTGCGTCCGTTGTCGCCTCTGCCGTCGCCTGCGCTATCGGGCCGTCCGTATCGGACAGCGCCACAAGCCCGCGCACAAAGTCCCCAGGGCGACAGATCAGCGTGTTCGGGGGCAGGCCGGTGACTGCAATCTGCGAACCCGAAGCCGTTCCCGCGACAACCGTTCCAGTAAACCAAAGCAGCGGACCAGACCACGCCAGCGGATCATCCCCCGCCTGCCAAGCCAGCGGCTGCGACGAACGCTGCGCCTCAAGTCGCATCTGGTCCAAGTGCCAGTTGATCGGGTAGCTGTTGAGCCTGACAAGGTTCGCGCCGCCGTCCAGATGCCGGATCAGCATTTCCGAATAGCCCGCGCCCGAACGCGACCGCGACAGCGCGGACACGTTGACCATCGCCTCGCGCCGATCGCGACCCCAGCGCGACACGTACCGCCGCCCGGTGACGAGCGACTGGCTGCGCTGCACAGGGGCCGCAACGGTCCACATGGTGCCCGTGACGCCTACGGGCGGAAATGCGATGACGTTGACCATCAGCCGAGCGCCCGCGTTTCGCACGCACGGGACAGTGCTGCGCCGATCTGGCGGGGGCCTTCGACCCGTACCACGGCGCGCGCGGTGTTCTGGACACGTGCGTCGAATTCGCCAGACGGCAGGACACGGACAACGACCTGCACGGGCTCACCGCGCGCGCCGTCGCCCATCGCATGGTTCGGAATGATCCCGCCCGAAGAAGATGGCGTGAACAGTTCCGGCCCGCGCTCTCCGACAAGATAAGTGCGGCCACTGGACACCGGGCCGCCATTGGCTCGCGCGCCGCCAAAGATGCCGCCAAGGTTGCTCGCGATGGACTGGCCTAGGCCGGTGCCTGCCAGCGCACTGAACAGCCCACTAATGGCGCTGTCCATTGCCATGTCGCGCAGGCGGGATGCGAGTCGGCCCACGCCTTCGGACAGGCTTTCGACGCCTTGGAAGGCGCTGGAAAACTCTGACGCCATGGTGTAGCCGAAATCTTCTGCCTTAGTCTTTGCGATTTCCGTCTTTTTTGCCAGACTTTCGACGCCCTTCGACGCCCCGCGCGCCGCGCTACCAAAGCTGTCAGCGGCATCAGATGCATCCATTTCGGCATTGAAAAAGTCGTTTTCGGCGATGCGCGCAGTTTCGAGAAGTTCACCGCCAAGCCCGGAAATCTGGTCGCGAAGTCCGTCGATCCCGGAACGCAGACTTTCGGGCAACATAGCTTCAATGCTTGCGCCAGCTTGTTTTACCCATCCGGCCAAATCGTCGTAGGTGCCCGTCAGCTTGGCAATCGCAGCGGCAAGCAGCAGAATTCCGGTCAACTTCAACTTGGCTATACTGCTAAACGCCAGCATGACAAGCCCGGTCACGCGAACAGCACGCGCTAGCACAATCATGCTGCGCCCGAGCGCCGCCACATAAACGACGATCTTTGCCGCCACGAATATCTTGAAGAGGTCAATCAGGAAATGCAGGTTCTCGGACACAAGGTCAATCACGTTCGCCAGCACCCGCCCAACATTTGCCAGTGCCGTAATCACGCCGCGCAGTTCTCCGCCTTCGCGCACGCTATCCGTGATCCGCTCCGCGAACCGGCCCAACGCGGGAACAACGGCAAACGCCATTTCCTGCCCGAACACCCGCGCCACGATAGAAAGCCGACCAATCCTGTCGTTTGCCTGCTCCACTGCCGCGACAGCAGAGCCGCCAAGGGCAAGCCCGTAATCTTCCACGTCCTGCCGCGCCTGTCGAATTGCGTCACCGCCACCCTGAAACAGAAGCACCATTTCACGGCTGCGCACGCCAAGATCGCGCAACAGCGCCGTTGCTTGTCCGCTGGACATCCCGAGCGCCTTCACACGATCGGCCATGACCGCTATCTTTTCGTCAGCATCCAGCTTGACCAGATCAGCCGCTGAAATGCCAAGCCGCTCAAGCGCGCGGTCTGCGTTGCCGCTGGTGCCGATGTTCGCCAGTTCGCGGTTGATGTTTTGCAGTTCGTTCGGCAGCGCGGACACAGGCACTCCAGCCTCGCTCGCCGCCAGTTTCAGCGCTTCAAGCCCCCCGATGGACGATCCAAGCCGCCGCGCCGCCTTGGCGGATGCGTCGATGTCCGACGCGCCTTTCATGGCCGCCGCGCCGATCCCGGAAAACGCCGCTGAACCAATGGCCGCAAACCGGCGCAAACTTTGCGCCAGTTCCGCGCCAGCCGATTTGGAGCGCTTCACGCCCTTCTCGAATTGCGCGCTGTCAAGTCCTAGGTTGACTCGTAGCGCGCCAATGACTGATTGTGCCATACTTAGGATTCCAACTCAGAAGGACGCGCCATGAAAACCGCCGCCATCATTGCATGCATGCTGCCCGCGCTTGCGTGGGCACAGGACACAGAAACAAATGGTCTTGCATCGGTGCTTGACCGCATGGACGAACTGCACGCCGATCTTGTTGATCTGGCGCACGATGCCGGGATGACGCGACAAGACTGCCTTGACGGAGCGGACCCGGAACTTGGCGAAATGCTCTATCCCGGCGATCCGGAAGCATACCGCGCCATCGTGGAAGCGACCTGCGAAGCGTTCGACTAGCGCCGCCGGTTCGCTGCCAAGGATCGATCAACCCGGTCCCACGCCGCGACACAAGCCGCCAATTCCGTGCGCCGATCCGGCTTGATGCCGGTAAACTCCGCGAACTTGGGCGGCTCCTTCAGGTGCGGCATCATCGCCGACCACCAGATCATCGCCCGGTCATGCTTGCCGCGCTCCGCCGCCCCGTCCATTTCCAGCGCATAGAGCCGGGGCGTCAGTTCCCAGAACCGCGCCGGATCAAACCCCGCCGCGATATAATGCTTGCACAGGTCCGCTAGGTTCAGGCCGCCCGCTTCGGCCTCTTGCGGTTTCCCGACGGCTTGTCCTGCTGGTCAGGGAAAGCTGCCGCCATCAGCGCATCAAACGCGCCTGCGTTTTCGGCGATGATTTCGTCAACCAGATAGGCATCGGCGTCGGCGACGTGGTATCGTTGCAGCGCGCCAAGAAACAGGTCAACGATGATCTGCAGCGACGGCATCCAGCCCGGTCCAGCATCGGAGGGCGGGTCCAGCTTTGCCAGAACATCGTCGCCGTGCTTCGCTTGCAGGTCTGCTAGCACCGACATACCAAGCCACAGCCGCCATTCCTGCCCGCGCGCCGTGACCTTCAAAAGCCCGCGCGGATCGGTCATGCAATTGTCCTCGCGTTCGATGCCTGCCGCTCCATGATCTTCATGGATACGGTGGCCATAGCCTTGTCGCCCACGCTGCCGGTCGGCGTGAAGGTGTTGACGTAGCCCCGGTATGTGCGACGGATCGCGGTGCCCGACGGGTCCAGATTGAACTCAATCAGCACGTCCTCTTTCGTGCCAGCCTCGGTCAGGTCTGCCAGCGTTGTCAGAAGTTGGTCACCATCGTCGCCGACCCACAGTTGCTTTCCCTGAGACCAGGCGGCCACCGGCAACAGGCCGGGGATGGTTTCGCGCGTGCGGCCCGGCGACTGCAGATGCGTCACGTCGATATCTTCGGGCGCTTGCTCAGGGAACGGCAGCGCCTCGAAACCCCTGATCTGCGTCCAGACCGGAGTATTCAAGTTGCGCCCGATCCACAGTTCCCAATCGTAGGCAATGTCTGCCTTGCTGGCGATTTGCGGCATGTCATGCCCTCCAGTTTGTGATGAAGTCCAGGCTCACGCGGAACAGCCGCTCAGCCTCGTTGGAACCGCCTTCGCGGTCGTCTCTGGTGCCTGCGTGCTCCACCAGTCTCAGGCCCCGCCCGCGATAGCCGTGCAGGACGGCCACCGCAGCGCGGGAAACAGCTTTGACCTCAGCATAGGTGCGCCCGTAGCAGTCCACCTGCATACGGCCCTGTGATAGCCCGTCAGGCCCCTGCATGGTCATGCCTTGCGCGTCACCGATCACCTGCATGGTGATATACGGCGCACCGCTGCCCTGCGGGTTATCGATCATGTTGATCCTGCCAGCCGGAACCAGCCCGGTCACGCTTGGCGCGCCGATCAGGGCAAAGCGGAAGTCCTCTTCCATCAGACTGTTTACCTTGCTAGGCGCGCAGCCTTGCGCTGGGCTCGCTGAATTGCCTTGTCAATTTCCGCTCGCATCTCTTTCCCAAGCCGATCCAGCATGGCGCGATGATCCTGGTCCCACGCGGGACGCATGAACGGCTGTGCGCGATGGTGCTGCGTTCCGAATTCCTGCGTGTGAGCCGACGGAAGCGGACCCGCGCCAACGAACATTTCCACTGCGGCGCGCTCGTTGCGGAACATGCGCCGATGAAGCCCCGCCTGCCGCTTCGAAAGCTTGGTGCTGACCGCGATAGATGGGGCCAAGGTCTGCGTGTCGCCGCGCGGGGCAAGGCTTTGCGCCAGATCAGCCATGGGCTGCGCCGCCGTTCGCAGCGCCCGCCGCAATGCGCCCTTGCCCGCCGATTTTGACAAGTCGTCAAGCGCAGCTTCCAAGTCTCGCAGCCCTTCAACCTTCACCGTGACGATCATGTGTCCGACCTCGCGCTTGCCGTGATTTCGACCCAGCGATTTCGCGTGCCCGCCGGTTCTTTCACACCGAAAATGTCATAGGTCCGCCCGTCAAACATCAGCCGATCCTTGGGCGTGATGTTTTTCGTGAACGCCGTTGCGCGCACCGTGAAGCGCGTGGTGATGTGCGCCTGAACTTCCCCGGCCCGCCACCGTTCCGCGTCCGACACGTCCGCCTTGTGCGCCCACACGTCCGTGCCATGCTGGTGCCATTCCAGCGCCTGCCCGAACCCGTCGTCGCGGCTTGTGGCGCGCTGAAACAGGATGCGCCGATCCAGCTTCACGCCAAGCCCTCAAGCCCGGTTGCCGTCGTGCCGGTCGCAAGGATGCGCTTGGCCTTGATCGGCACTCGGCCACCTGCCGTGACTGTCGTATGCTGACTTGCGCCGCCCGCATTGTGCCACTTGATGACGCCAGCGCCCGCCGCGAACACCGCCCGCGTCATCATGGGCAGGTCGGTGCTGTCCGACGGCGTGATCTCGAAGCCATAGTCTGCCGGGCCGGATGCCGTGTTTACATAGTTCGGTTTCATCGCTCAATCCTCTAGTCTGTAGGATGCGTCAAATGCGACGCCAACGCATCGCCGCGATGCTGGACTGCAACGCCGCTTCAAGCGCCACCGCCGCCGAACCTTCGGGCCGGTCAAAGTCACGCTCGACAAGAAACTTCACCGCCCGCTCTACGGCAGGCCGATTTATGGCAGGCATTTCGCACGTGAAGATCACCGTGCCCGCGCCCGTCACCGTCACCGTGGGACCGCCCGCAGACCGACCGACCTCCAACATCTCAGCGCCCGCGCCATAGTCTACCGTCGCGCCCGTCACGTCCGGCATGGGCAGCGTGTAGGTGCCCTCGCAGGTCACATCCACTGCCCACGTCTGCGCCATGATGCACCGGCCCAAAACGCCGCGCGGGCCGTCAAGATAAGCCACCGCAGACGCCATCAATTCGCCCAACTGGTCATCAAAATCAACATCCAGCAGATCAATCCGCAGGTGGCGCTTGATCGCATCCAAGGTCACCGGCAGCGCGGTCGGGAGCGTGATTTGGTAGGGCGTCATTCCGTTTCCGGTGCCCGTTTGTTCGCCTTAACCGCAGGCAATGCGCCAACGGCGCGCGCCGCGTCCTCCAACTCAGCGGGGCAGTCGTCACCCGGCGCGAAGTCCGTCGGGTAGATTTCGCCCGCTTTACAGCCGCAGAACGCTTTCGTGAATTTCGCCATGAGTGCCTCCTATCGGCTCAGGAAAGGGGGCAGGATGCCCGCCCCCTCAGTCAGCCGATCAAGACGCCACGTTCTGCGCTTTCATGGCTTCAGGGTTGAGCAACCCGCCGCCGACGCGCTTCGTCGTGTAGAACTGGACGTAAGGTTTGTTGCTGTACGGGTCGCGCAGCACGCGCGTGCCTACGCTATCCACAATCAGGTAAGTTTGATTGAAGTCCCCGAACAGAATGGGCTTGGCCCCCGCACCGACGTTTGGCATGTCGGGAACTTCCGTCATTGCATACCCGAGAAGCGTGGACGGAACCCCCGCCTGATAGGACGGCTGCCAAAGGAAGTTCCCATCACCATCCTTGAACAACATCACCGCGTTGCGTGTCAGCCTGTTCATCGCGAACCGCGCGTTTCCTGTGAACGCCGACGGCAGCGAGTGAACGAGTTTCACAATCCCATCTGCGGTCAGCGATGCAGCCGCGCCCGAGTTGGTCGCGAGAATCGCACCGAACGGATGCGCCGCCGCGTTGGCGCCACCAGTGATGTAGGTCAGGATTCCGTTGGGTCGGTTGTTGGTGCCGTTGCCCGAAATGAACGCGAGGTTTTCCTGGTAGGCAAACTCGGTCTGGACTTCACCCGCCAGCCAAGATTCCAGATCGATAAGCGCATCGTCAAGAATTTGCTGGGTCGCCGCCGGATTGGCGAAGATTTCGCCGACACGATAGGTCAGAGAACCCATAGTCGGCGTGGCGGTTTCCGGTCTTACAGTGGTCTCACCAACCCAACCCGACGCAGTTCCGCGCAGGTTGAACAGCTTCGAAAAGCTGCCGGTCGAAATTGTCTGCGTCCGGCACATCTGCCGCATAGGCGAAACTTCGATCAGCTTGTCGGTGATCGTGCGGTCCCATTCGGTCGGTGTGACAAACCCGCCCTCGGCATCTGCGCCCTTGTTAAGCGATGCCTGAACATCGCCCTTGCGGACGTGCATGGCAAATGCCTGTGTATACTCCGGGTCGCGCAGCTTGCGCCCATTGCCAGACATTTGCGCCACAGACATCTTCGCGTTGATTTCGTCTAGTGCGGACTGTAGGTCGCCGACGGTAGCGTTGACCTTTTCCAGCTTGTCGCGCGTCACCACGTCGTCAAACTTGGCCTCGACGCCCTTGATCTGTTCGGCGTGCGCTTCCTTGAAAGACGCGAACGCCTTTTGAAGTTGCATTACAATTTCGTTCGGGTTCGACGCATCTGCGCGTGCAAACATAATCCCGCGAGCGGGTTGGTTCATATAGCCCATGACTACCTCCTAGGCTTCGATTTCAGAAAGGAGCGCCTTGATAGCGTCCAGATCAAAGCCAGCGCTCGGCGTGGCTGTCCTGGCAGCGCTCGGCGTGCCAGCCGCTTCCCTGAAAAGAGCACGCCGCTCGACACGCGGCATGCCTGCTTTTGCAAGGGTTGCATCAAGTCGGGCGAGGGCTTTCTTCTGGCCCGCGTCCGGTTCATTTTCATATTCCGGCGCCGCAAAGGTCGCATCGGCGAACCCAGCATCAATCGCCCGCTCCGCCCGAAGCCACGTTTCCGCGCTCATCATCGCGGCGACATCTTTTGGGTTTTGCCCGGTGCGCGCCGCGTAAATATCAGCCATGGCAGCGTCGAACTCCGCGAAGGTATCAGCCGCCTCGCGCATATCGTCTTGGTTGCCCATGACCAATCCCCACGAATTGTGGATCATCAGCATGGAGCCAAGTCCCATTTCAATCCGGTCCCCAGCCATTGCGATAATAGACGCGGCGGATGCCGCCAGCCCCATCACGCGAACCGTCACCTCTGCCGGGTGTTCCCGCAGCAGGTTGTAAATCGCCAAGCCCTCGAACATATCGCCGCCGGGGCTGTTCACGTTGACCGTGACCGCCTTTGCGCCGATCCCACGAAGCGCCCCGGCCACCCGGCGCGCGGTGATGCCCTCACCCGACCAAGGATCTTCCCCGATCACGTCATAGACCGAGATGGTGCTGCCATCTGCTTCTGCTGCTCGTGGATGCCACTTGTCCAAAGCTGTTGCCGGTGCGTCCGGCTGGTAAGACTGTGGGCGCGCGAACGCCTTGGCCTCAGGTAGCTTGCGAAGGGTCATTGCGTTGTTCTCCTGCTGCGACCAAGCCGTCGCCGTCCGGGTGCGAGCCAAGTCCGACGTGTTCCCGCGCTTCGTTTCCTGTCATCCATGGCCGGTGCCCGCCTGCGCCAAGCGCGCGCGCCAAGAACTCCGACTGGTCTTTCATGGTGCCGCGAAGCAATTCTCGTTCGTCAAAGTCGGGATACACCGCGCCACGCTCGAAAGTAGGTTGCAGCGACCGCGCGATGCCCTGTTCCCAAACCGAAAACCACGGAGCCAACCCGAACCGCACGAACAGCATGGCAAGCTGCTCGATCCCGCTGCCCCATGACGTGTCATCCATGAACATCAGCGGACGCGGCACGCCGAACACCCGGCCAATCGCTTCCGTCAGTTGCGCGCGCATTTCCACCATCTGCGCCGACTGTGCGGTCGCGGGCGGGAATTCGCGCTTCATGCCTTCCTCAAGCACCAGCGTGCGGCCCGCGTTCGCCGATCCGGCATAGCCAGCCTCAAACGACTTGCGCAGCCGATCCGCTGCTTCTTGGCTCAGCTTGTCCGGGTGCGTCAGCGCCACACCCGCAATCACGCCATTGCGGTAAATGCTATTAGCCGCGACCTGTTGCTGTGTCGCCGTTTGGATAATGTCGCCCGCCTTCTGGATGCGGGAAACGCCTTTATCGGCCTCAATCGAAAATCCGCGAAGGTGCATCATTTCCGCAGGGTTCAGCGTCATCGACTGCGACTTGTTGTTCATGATTTTGTAGCGAACCGGGAAAATCCCGCCGTCCGTTTCAATTGACACGCTGCGCGGGTCCACAGGGATCAGCGACGATACCCGCCCCATTGTCCGCGTGATCCGGGCATAGGCGTTGCCGTGAAGCAAAAGCCAGCCCTGCATTAATTGCTTGAACTCATGCGCGGTCTGCCAAGGGTTCGGCTGCCAGCGCAGGAGCGGATAAAGCGGATGATCCGTCGCCTCCTGAATTTGTCCCGTAGCCTCGTTCTTACGCATCATGGTCAGCGGCAGCATGGCAATCGTGCCGCCGATCAGGTCACAGGCCCGCAGAACGGCATCGTTGCGCAATGCCGCGTCCACGCTGTCGCCCGTGCTACCTTGGCGCACGAATTCATAGAACGCGGGCGAATCGATCGCCATCGAAGCGCGCGGCTTCTCACGTCGGAACATCTGGAAAATGCCCACGATCAGAAGACTAGCACGCCACGCGTTTCGTAGATCGACGGCGCGTCCGTTTCCTCATTCGTCATTGCCGCCCCCACTGCCATCGCCGCCGCGACCGCCAAGTCAATTCGCGCCGTTGCGCGCTGTTTCTCAAACCGGCGAAGCCCAGCTGGCGACTGCCAGAACGTGCTGGACGCCACCGCCGATCGCAAAGCCGGGTTGACCGCGATCCGAAGCCGCCGCTCCAAGATCAAGTCTTCAAAGCCGTTTATGCTGTCTGGCATCCAGAGCGGGCTATCTTTGCGCCGGTTTGTCCCTTGCGGGTGTTCCACCAGCGGCAACGTCACGCCCATTTCATCTAGCGTCACCTCAAATTGCCGGATCAGCCATCGGTCATAGGCCACCGCCGCAATTTCAAACTCCGCCGCAAACTCTACCAGATCGTGCGCGACCTGATCGAAGCGCACCACCTTGCCCGGTGTTGCCGTCAGGAACCCTTGTTCCTGCCACACGTCGTAGGGCGCGCGGTCCTGTTTCATCCGCTCGCGCAGCGTCTCCGCAGGGCTGTATCCGTGCGCAAAGAGCGCGTACTTCTGATCGCCGCTGTCCGTCACGCCGTCACGGAACACCATTGCCCGGGCCGTCATGTCCTTGGTTGCGCCAAGGTCCAAACCGATCCAGCATTCCTGACCGGCAAAATCACCCAGCGTCATGTCTGGATCTTCGCAGTCTTCCCACGTCTCGCGGGCGATCCATGCGCTTTCGCTGCCCGTCCATTGGCAGAAGTGCAGCCGCCTGATGCCGTTGGCCTTGCCGGGGATAGCCTTGGCTTGGGCTGCGTTCTTCGCCATTTCCTCCCGGCCAATCAGCACGTCGATCAGCGGGTTTGCCTTTTCCCAGCACTTCGGGTCTTCAAGCGGGTCATCGCCTTCGTCCAAAGCGCAAATAAAGCTGAAAGTCTCGTCTGCGCCTTCGTCTGGCGTTGCCTCGCCGTGCGCAACCTTGACCGCCCATTCCCGTTCTCGCCAGCAGACCGAGTTACGATCCGACCCGCTGTTCGTGATCATGAAAAGTAACGGCTGGTCACGCCATTTGAACCCGCGTTCCAGCGTGTCCACCGTGTCGCCGTTTGGATGTTCGTGCAATTCGTCGATCAAAACAAAATGCGGGCGCAAGCCGCTGCCCGTCTTTCCCGTGTCGCGGCCCAACGGGCGAAAGAAGCTGCCCCGCTTCATATATGCCAGATTGTGCACTGGGTTGACGCCGGAAGGCGTGAGCGCATCTTCAAGCATAGGTGATTGGCGAACCATGGACACCGCATCGCGGAACATAATCATTGCCTGTTCCTGCTTTGCCGCCGCAGCGTATATTTCCGCTCCTGGCTCATTGTCCGCGACCAAGCCGTAAAGCCCGATGCCCGCAGCCAGCGGTGAATTGTGCGTCGGGACCATGCCCCGCCCGCATAGAAACATGCTATCAGGCGAGTCCACAGTGATGCAGCGCACCGGAACAGGCTGGACGGGCCGACACGAGACGATCCGGCGATCTGCTGAAAGACTCCTGCGGCTGTGCGTTGCAGCCTGCCTATCCGCCTTCCGTTTCAACCGAAATACTGGCCGATCCCACGGTGCAAAGAATCCGACGCGATATTTTGCGCTAATGCGCACCCCATTAAGAGTGGCCGACCCCTCCCGCAGCGTGGCCTTTAGCCCCAGCGATAGCGCCAACTCCAAGACGCCCTCAGCCAAAGCCCGACTGGTTGCCGTAAACTCACACTGCCCGCTGGTGGCGATGCTTCCGTCAGTGTCCATCAGGCCTTGCAGCAAGGCCAGCCTTTGCGCATCAGACGCCCGAAGATAGACCGGGGGAACGTGCTTATTGCGCAGAACGCCCAAGCGCCGCAGTCTCTCTTTCAGAGTGTCCCCGCGTTGCCCGCGCCCGCTGCTCAAGCTAAATCGCCCGGTAGTATCCGAGTGCCGCACCTGTTGCCGCACCGGCTGCCCCTCAGACGCTATTTCCTCCACCACCTGAATACCGGCAAAGGCACAAGTCAGCCTTGCCGCGTCGCTATCTCCATCGCCCAGCCATGCGCCCAAGACATACGGAGCAACAAGCAGTTCTTGCTCTGGCAGGTCCAGCGATCCGCAAAGCGAAACACTGTGATTTGCCGACTGGTACTTCCCGTTATCGTTGCGAAGGGTCCGCGCAATATCTGCGGTGGTCTTTACCGAAACGCTCCCTGGCTTAGGGCGGCGATGCTCCGTTAGCCAAAGATGTTCCGCCGATGCGACAATCACCTCGCCGTCGTCAAACTCTACCTCAAAGCATTCCCGGTCAACGCTGACAGGGTGCGCTTGCAGCACCCGGCAGGGCTTGCCATCAGCGCCGATCACCATGTCCCCGGCTGACAGCGCGCCCATTGTCGACCAGCCTGTCGGCGTCGGAATTACGGTGTCCAGCGCCAGCGCTTTCCCGTTGCCTTTACCTTCTTCGCAGTAGACCCGGCGAAACCGCCGAAACCCGTTGGCCTTTTTCCAGCCAAAGATACTTCCGATTTTGAACTGTTGCGATGCGTGCAGCTTGAACGGCTGCCCGTCAAACTTCATGCCGCCGCTCAGGCGCAGCACGTCGGGGAAAAACCCCAGCGCCCGCGCGGCTGCCTTGCGGTCGAAGATCAGCCCCCGCGCGCTGCCCTCGTCCAAGTCTCGCAGGTGGCGCGCGCATGATGCTCGAACGTGCGGCCCCGCCGTGATCTTTCCGGCCACGACTTTTGCCGCGTAATCCGTTGTCGGGTCTGCCTGCTTTGCCATCTGACCTCATGAAAAAAGGCGACCCCGAAGGATCGCCTCTTGTCTTGACCGCGTTACCAAAACAAACCCGACGCAAACAGACCGTGCCATAACCGCCCAGCCGCAACGTGCCTAGCTTTGCCCGAACTCGCCGGGCCACGGCTTA
>Ga0210043_1001650_pt1 | contig 17428 bp, 16 predicted proteins | sample CryGeymet201501t_FD_183990 | JGI IMG/M metagenome (GOLD analysis project Ga0210043, IMG submission 183990) | Groundwater microbial communities from Crystal Geyser aquifers in Utah, USA - Crystal Geyser metaG 2015-01t (SPAdes) (version 2) | ecosystem: Environmental > Aquatic > Deep subsurface >... | reverse complement strand
TAACCCGAGCGCAAGGGGCTACCTAAGACCGATCCTTGCCGAGAATGGTGGATGGGAAGCGTACATCACTACCCCGCGGGGAAAGAATCACGCCTACAGCACTTACAACCAAGCCCGCAAAGACCCGAGCCAGTTCGCTCAATTGCTGACCGTGCGTGATACCGGGATGCTCACCGAGGCACAGTTAGAGTATGAGCTTGCTGAGTACATGGCGACTTATGGCGAGTCAATGGGTATGGCGCTTTTCGAGCAAGAGTACATGTGTAGCTTTGAGGCTGCCATCATCGGTGCTTACTACGGCGCAGAGTTCCGCATGATCGACAAGCAAGGACGGATTACCACTGTTCCTCATGACCCTGTGTGGCCCGTACACGTTGCCATGGACATTGGATACGACGACGATACAGCGATATGGTGGTTTCAGGTGGTAGGTGGTGAGATCAGGATAATCGATTACTACGCAAGCTCGGGTAAGACAGTAGACCACTACTGCTCACAGATGTTAGGCGTACAAATACAGATCGAGATCATCAAGGACAATCTACAAGTAGAGAAGGGCGGCGATGTTGATGGCTTAGAGCATCGAAGGGAATACAGGTACGGCTCGATCAATCTGCCTCATGACGCAAAGGCTAAAACGTTAGCAGCGCGTGGTAAGAGCGTAGAGGAGCAGTTTGCTTCTGTGTTCGGATGGGGTAAAATCCAGATTGTGCCGAGTTTGTCAATCGAGGATGGCATCCAAAGTGTTCGCAAAGTGTTATCTCGTTGCTACATTGACGAGCGGTGCGAGCCCGGATTAGAGGCGTTGAGGGAGTACCAGAGAGAGTGGGACGATGACCGCAAGATGTTCAAAGACCGCCCTCTACACAACTGGACTTCTCACGCTTCAGACGCTTTCAGGTATCTTGCTATCGCTTGGACGATGGACAAACTGCCAAAAGAGCAAGAACTGATACAAGGGCCAACAGATCGCAGCTTTAATCAGATGATCGAGCTAGTCAAACAACGCAGAATTAGGAGTGAATACTGATGGACACGATTGCGACAGTTATAGAGCCATGTGATGCCATCATTGCGTTTACCGATGAGATGGACAGGCCCATGAGCCACACAGTGTGCTATCAGGTGCATATAGACCCCGCCAAGGTAAGTCCCGGCGGTGAGTTTATCCGCTTTGACCACGGTACATCCGAGGTGCACGGTTGGAAAAGAATTGACGAGATTACAATATTGGAAGTCCTTGAGGTTTTCGCAGTATCACAGACTGAGGCCGCATAATGTCCGAACAGGCGACAATGGAAGACCTTCCCGAAGGCAAAGACAATGGCCCGAAGGTTAAGCGTTGGATTGCTGAGATTGATCTGGCAATGAAGGCTGAGAAGGACTGGCGCAAGGATGCCGAGAAGGCACTGTTAGCGTATCGTGGTCAAGTTAAGGTCGATGATTCGGGTGGGACGCGGGAAGTATTCAATATCCTGTGGTCGAACACCGAGATCAAACGTCAAGCTGTCTACAACAACCCCCCAAGGCCTGACATAAGACGCCGACACCGTGACAAGGATGGAGTGGGAAAGGCTATCTCTGAGCTATTAGAGCGCGCAACCTCCTATGCGATTGACTGTCAAGATGTTGACGGTGTGATTATTGCTGCTGTCAACGATATGCTGTTACCCGGTAGGGCGATTACTCGTGTTAAGTACAAGTCTGAGACTACGGGAGAGGGGGAGGATGAGGCGGTAGCGTATGAGGAGGTTATTCCCGAGCAAGTGCAATGGGATGACTTCATACGTGGGCCGGGTAAGACATGGGAGGAGGTCAGATGGATAGCGTTTTGTCATAAGCTGCGAAAGTCTGAGATTAAGTCTAAGTTCCCCGAATTCGCTGAAAAGATCGAGTATGATGTTGCGGACACTGGCCAGGACAAGGATTTAGACAAAACTGACGACACTGTGTTTAAACGTGCCGAAGTGTATGAGGTGTGGGACAAGGACGAGCGAAAGGTTTATTGGATGGCCAAGTCGTTCAAAGATGACTTTCTGGATGTTCAGGAAGACCCGCTTGAGCTAAAGAACTTCTATCCTGTTCCAGAGCCGTTGTACGCGATTGAGTCTAGCACTTCGCTAATCCCTATCACTGAGTACTCTCAATACGAGATTCTTGCTAAAGAGTTGGAGATTATCACCCGTAGGCGTAATAGGATTGCATCTGCTTTACGTGTTAGGGGCGTGTATGACTCTACCTTGTCCGAGATGACCAAAATATTCGAGTCGGAGGATAACGATTTTATCCCTGCCGAAAACCTTTCCCGATTGATTGAAGGAGGAGGTCTTGACAAAGCCATTTGGATGCTCCCCATTGAAAAGCTGGTAATGGTGTTTCAGGTATTGGGTCAGCAGAGACAAGAGCTTATTGGTCAGATTTATGAGGTAACGGGTATTTCCGATATTGTCAGAGGGGATACCAACCCTAATGAGACGCTGGGCGCTCAACAGATCAAGGCAAGCTTTGGAAATATGCGAATTGACCGTCAAAGACGTGCGGTAGAGAAGTATGCACGTGATCTTGTGAGGCTGATGGTCGAAGTAATGGCCGACAAGTTTTCCCCTGAGACCTTCGAGACGATGACCGGAATGGATTTCCCCACTGGCGTTGAAAAGAAGATGGCTCAACAGGCAGTGCAAGCGATTCAGGTGCAAGCACAGCAATTACAGCAAGCACAACAACCACTTCCCCCACAGATGCAGCAAATGATGCAGGAAGCCCAGCAGGTAGCCTCCAAGCTGTCATGGGATGAGATTGACGCTGTGATGAAAAACGATGTAATGCTGGATTATCGGGTAGACGTAGAAACAGATTCAATGATTGCCTCTGATTTGCAGAAAGATCAACAGAACATGACCGAATTTATGAACGGGATGGGTCAGTTGTTCAAGTTCTCTGCCGATGGGATTAACTCAGGGATGATCACGCCTGAGATCGGCAAGAAGGTGATGGCCTCGTTTGTGCGTAAGTTCAAATTAGGGAAAGAGGTGGAGGACGAGTTGGAAGCACTGGTTAATCAGCCCCAGCAACAAGGCCCGAATCCACAACAGCAGGCAGAACAGGCTAAGGCTCAAGGTGAGCAGCAAAAGATGCAGATGGAAATGCAGGCATTGCAGCAAGAAAGCCAAGCTGAACAGGCTAAATTGCAGGCAGATGTGCAGGCGGCGCAACAACAAGCACAAATTGATATACAGAAAGCCCAAGCAGAGGCGGCTATAGAGAAAGAACGGCTAGGGACTGAGATTCAGAAACTAAACATGAGCATGGCAGAGGCCCGCGCCAAACATGCTATGGAAATGGAGAAGATTGCAGCCAATGGCAACACGTAACGCTATCACGGGTGATGAAATAAAGACTACGGTCAACTCCGAAGCCTACAAGGAGGGGATTGGTCGTATTTTTGGGGACACCAAGGTTCAAAGAGGTCGTTATAAGCAGGATAGGGAGACGGGCAAGTTTATTCCTGTGCGTGAGTGGAATGCCAAGTATGCAGAGCCTGAAAGACCGAGAGGCCCGATGGTGAGCGTGAAGAACTTTGACGCTTTCGAGTCTCCTGCCACTGGCCGACTTGTTCGCAATGAGCGGGAGCTTAGAGAGGACATGAAGGTTAGCGGATGCCGCACGTATGAGGGTAAAGATCAAGAGGCTAAGGAGGCCAATAGGTATCTTCAAGAGCAAGACCGTAAGATGGAAAAGATGGTGGAGGAATCGGTAGAGAAGACAGCGTATGATATAGACCACGGCTATCACCAGATGACCGGGGATAACGATTTAACATTTACATTCGGAGAATAGATTGATGAGTGAGATTAACCTCGACGAATCAATGGCAGACATTTTAGACGAGATTGAAACGGGCGGTGTGAAAGACGCACCTGTTGAAGATGGCGAAGTAGAGATTGATGACTCAGAATTAGAGGAGATTGTCGATTCCAAGGAAGATGAGCCAGAGGAGGAAGAAACTCCAGAGGAGAAAGAGGAGCCAGAAACCCCCGAAAAAGTTGTTGATGAGGAGTTAGAGCCAAGGCTTAATGTCCCGCCTACCACCTGGACAGCAGAGGCTAAGAGTAAGTACTCCGACCTTCCTTCATGGGCCAAGAAAGAGGTTCATAAGCGTGAGGAGGATGTGCTTAGGGGTATTACTAACCTCAAGCAGCAAGGTGAGTTTGCCTCACGTATTGAAAAGACGATTTCGCCTTATCAAGCGTTGCTATCCTCAAAGGGTGTGCAGCCAGAGCAAGCGGTTAGCGCGATGCTCAATACGTTTTATACGTTAGAGACTGCCAGCCCCCAACAAAAGGCGGCATTGATTAAAGACCTTGCCACAAGATATAATGCTGATATGTCGGTATTTTCACAAGAAGCCGACCCTAAACAGCAAGAATTAAGCCGATATATTGCGCCATTAGAGCAGCAAGTGAGGCAATTGCAGCAGGTCATACAGACTCAGCAGCAATCAGGACAACAGGCCGCACTGAATCAGGCCAATGTCGAGATAGAAGAATTTGCAACAGCGATGGACGAGAGCGGAAAGGCCAAACACCCGTATTTCTCCAACGTGTCAGATATTATGGTGAGCTTTATCGAGTCCGGAAGGGCTACAACCCTAAAGGATGCTTACGATTTAGCTGTGTGGTCAGAACCTTCCGTGAGAGCACTGCTTTTGTCAGAACAGACAAAGCAAGCAGAGGCTAAGCGCAAGGAGGAAGATCGCAAGAGGCTCGAAAAGTCGAGGAAGGCCAACAAGCCAAACATTGACAGACGAGGCTCACACGAAACCACTAAAGGTAAGCCAAAAGGCTCTATAGTGGACACCCTAAACGATACCTTCGACGAGCTTATGGCGAGTTGATAAGGAGTAGAATATGTCTTCACCCAATGCAACATTTACGGAATTGGTTTCGACCACGTTCCGCAAGCACAAGGGAGAGTTTGCTGATAACGTCACTAACAACAATGCACTGATGAAGCGCCTTTATTCAAAGGGCCGCAAGCGCATTGAAGATGGTGGTTTGTCGATTGTGGCAGAACTCGATTATGCAGAAAACGGTACTTACCAGCGTTATTCAGGTTATGACACTTTGAATATCGCGGCCTCTGATGTTTTGTCAGCGGCTGAGTACAACTGGAAGCAATCTGCGGTCAACGTAGTGGCTTCTGGTCGAGAGTTGCGGATTAACTCCGGTAAATCTCAAATCATCAATTTGGCAAAAGCTCGATTGACTAACGCCATGCGCACATTCAAGAATAATATCTCTTCTGATATTTACTCATCTGGCGCGGCTGCTAATCAGATCAACGGCTTGCAGGCTATTTGTCCTGACACTGCTGGTGGTACGTTAGGCGGTATTGATGGTGATACTTACACATTCTGGCAAGCGGCTGTACAAAGTGCGGCTTCTCCGATTAGCGGTTCTGCGATTACGTTGTCAGAGTCCACGTTTGAGAAGTTCATGCGTCAGTTGTACATTGAGCTAACACGTGGCAGTGATGCTCCTGACCTGATTGTAATGTCGAATGATTACTTTGAACTGTTTGAAGGCTCACAAGTGTCAATCAAGCGATACACGGCGGATGCTAACACCTCACAGAACAGCGCGAATGCTGGCCTTGTTTCCCTGAAGTACAAGGGCGCAGACGTGTTCCATGATGGTGGTTCTGGTATCTCTGCTGCTCACGCTTACTTCCTGAACACGGATTATCTGGAATTGGTATGTCACCGAGACGCGGATATGACTGAGGTGCCAGAGATGCGCGCCTTGAATCAGGATGCGGTGGTAATGCCTATTATTTGGATGGGCAATATCGTGTGTTCAAACCGTTCACTTCAGGGTGTGGCGAAAGCCTAAAGGAGATTATTATGACTATTCACACTTCCCCCCTGATTATCCCGCCTTTGAATGCGAATGACGATGAGGCCCGCGTTCGCGTAGGCACCACTGTCGCGCTTGATGATGGCGGTTCGGCAACCTATGTTGAGGCAGGCTCTGAGATTGCACAGTATAGTGCTGTAGCTATCAGAGTTGATCAGTCTGTTGTGGGTCTTACCACTGCGGCTGTTGCTGATGGCACTGGTTCTACCAAGCAGGTCGGCTTTGCACAAACCTCTATTGCTTCTGGCAATTACGGGTGGGTGCAAACATCTGGTCGCCCTGTTGTGAATCTGGCCGCAAACTGTGCCGATAAGGTGATTTTGTTCACCACGTCCACTGCTGGTGTTTTAGATGATGCGACGGTAAGCGCCTCTTTGGTTGCTGGCGTTGTGTCCAAGACCACTATCAGTAATGCTACGGCAATCACTGTGCTTGTTCCGCATGGAGCGTATATCCATCCATTTGTAAACCCAGCATAGGGTGACGGATGAAGCCGTTAAACATTGATGTTACTCAATACGGCACTGTAGAGGGCATATCGGAGAATATTCGGTATGCCCTTTCTCTTGGGCTTGATGAACTTCAAATGGCCCCCTGCAAGCACGATGGGAGCTTTATTGTTGTAGGAAGCGGCCCCTCTCTTGAATTTCAGATAGATAACATCCGATCAGAGCAGGAGGCTGGAAGGCCCATCTGCGCGGTTAAGGATGCTTATGATTATCTTGTCTCTCATGGGATTACCCCTAATCTCTATATCTCTGTTGAGCCTCGCTATAGACCTGTAAAAAACCCTAGCAAGTCTAGCGCATTCCTTTTGGCCTCGCGTTGTCACCCTGATATGTTCCGTGATTTAAAGGGCTATTGTGTTTATCTGTGGCACTCATGGAGCGAGGAGGATGATAAGGATTTATTAAAAGCCAAGATGTGTATAGGGGGCGGCAGCACATCGGGATTGAGGGCGGTAAATGTTGGGTATTGTCTTGGATATAGAAAAATAATTATGTATGGGATGGATTCTTGCTTAGGGGTTAAGGGCGAGAAAAGGGTTAGCCAATTGACACTTGGTAAGCAGGTATCGAAAACGAACGTAATTGTTGGTGATAAGGAGTTTATCTGCAATATGGCAATGGCGGCACAAGCTCAGGATTTCCAGCATATTTACACGGTGATGCCTGATTTAAGCATACAGGTCAAAGGTGGTGGGTTGTTATCCGCTATAATTGAGGAGAGAAAGAAAAAGGGGTTTAGGACGTGATTACTATATGCATTGGGTACGACTATAAAGAATCTGTTGCTTATCATGCTTTGTGTCAATCGATCATGGATAATGCTTCTGGCCCGGTAAGGTTTGTTCCTATTAACCTACAAAACCTTCCGATGTTTGAGCGAGAGCGCGACGATAAGCAATCTACTGACTTTTCTTTTAGCAGATTCTTGACGCCATACCTTTGTGATTACCAGGGTATTGCGTTGTTTATGGACTGCGATATTGTTTGTGTTGGTGATGTTTACGAGATATTAAAAGAGGTTGATGGAAGTGCTGTTCAGGTAGTAAAACATCACTACACGCCAAGAACTGCCAAGAAGTTTTTAGGCAACATCCAAAGTGTTTACCCGAAAAAGAATTGGTCTAGTGTCATGCTGTTTGATTGTTCTCAGTGCAAGGTTTTAACGCCTGAGTACGTCAATTGGGCCTCTGGAATGCTTTTGCATCAATTCATGTGGACTGAATCGGTAGGGAGTTTGGAGCCTAAGTGGAATTATCTTGTTGGAGAAGACCAGCCAGAATGTAGTCCAGTATTAATTCATTACACGCTTGGCGGGCCTTATTTTACCGAGTATCAAGATTGCGAGTATAGCTCACAGTGGTTTAGTGCTTTCCAGAGGGCTGTCAATTGCGCTCAGTAGTGTTTATACATAGAGGAGGGGATAGTATGGCCTCATACCGTCTTCGCGCTCAGGTAGGCGCTGATGCGGTTTCTGGCACTATAAATGGGGGCTTAGGTGAGATCACGGTCTTTTCAAAGCCTTGTAAGGAGGATTTAGACCTTGCAAAGACACTTAAAGGCGCGGGCGGGATTATTGTTGTGGATTATTGTGATAATCACTTTGATCACCCTGATCTTGGTAGTGTGTACCGTGAATTTCGTGATCTTGCGGATAAAGTGGTGTGTAACACGCCTGTCATGGCGCAGATCGCCGGGGAAGATTGCACGGTAATTCCTGACCCTTACGAATGCTTGCAAGTTCAGCCTCATGCTAATGGTGATAATCTTGTGTGGTTCGGCCATAGCTCCAATATTCAGGATATTGCCAAATTCTCAGGTCTTCCCAATTTAACGATTGTCTCCGGGCCTCAGTTAATCAAAGGTGTTAAGCCTTGGTCTGCTGATCTAGGGTTTTTGCACGATGCTAATATTTGCCTTTTGCCTACTAGAAAAGGGGCCGAGTATAAATCAAACAATCGGTTTATCACTGCTGTTATGAGCGGTTTGTACCCTGTGTGCAATCCTCACCCATCCTATGACGAGTTTAGAGGGCTGGCGTGGAGAGGTTGCTTAAGCACAGGGATTAAATGGGCGTTGCATGAAAAACAGTCATTAAATGGGCTTGTGAGCGAGATGCAAGATATTATTAAAGATAAATATTCTAAAAAAACGGTGGGGGAGCAATGGAAAAGCCTATTAGAATCAATTTAGGCTCAGGTGTTCACCCGTGGCCCGGTTTTGTTAATGTAGATTATGACGGGGATTGTGATGTTGTATCCGATGTGACTTGTCTGCCCATGTTTGGGGATAAGTCTGTGGATGAAATACACGCGATTCATTTGTTTGAGCATATAGACCGGATGAAGGTTCAGGATGCGGTGGCGCAGTGGAGAAGAATTTTAAAGGATGGCGGCAGGCTTATTTTGGAGATGCCGTGTCTTGATAAGATTGTTTCATTAATCTGTGAGGGGGTTGTTGACCCAAGGCTTACACTGTTTGGAATATTTGGCGACCCTCGCTATGAGAGCGAATACATGAGGCATAGGTGGTGCTATACTTATGCGGAGATTGAGGAAGTTTTAAAGCATGGAGGCTTTGAGGTAAGTTTTGAAGAACCTGTTTATCACAAGAAACAACGCGATATGCGCGTTATAGGAGTTAGTAATTTATGAGCAATCTGCCAACCATTCAGACCGAGAACAGACCTCCTCTGTTGCGTTTTGTCAGTCTTGCCGTAGAAGACCGTTTTGCAAGCGAGGAATCAGGTCAAGTTGAGTATAAAGATGTGATTAAGGTGTATGTACGCGCCGCTGGTGATACCAAGTGTGAGGTGCCTTTTGTTGCCAAAGAGACTATTTACGAGCCTCGAACGGCTGTTGTAGATGTTCAGTCCAAGCGAATGAGAAACTTCCGTGATGGCAATGGGGATATGAGCCAAAAGGAGGAATCATTTGTGGAGCGCAAAGAAGAAGTGCTTTATGACAAGAAGGTGATTTATCCTTGGATTGACCAACTAAAAGACAAGCTAAAGAATGGCTGGGTATCACAGGAGTATTTTGATTTTTGTCAAAAAGCCCTTGAGCGATTCATGAAGAATGAGGACGCCCCTGTTGTGGGTATTCCACTTGCTGAGTGGCGAGGCGCGCCTGAGTCGATCAAGAAGAAAGCCATTGATATAGGGATTAACTCTGTGGAGTTGGCTGCTGAGATGACCGAGGAGGCTATGCAAGCGATTGGCATTGGCGCTCGTGATCTTAAGAATAAAGCTGGTGCGTTCCTTGAGGCTGATAAAGCTCCTAACAAGGCTGCGCAGAAAATCGTTAATCTTGAGGCGGCAAATGCTGCGCTGATGGAGCGATTAGCGGCTTTGGAAGATGCTGCGAAGGAAACTAAACGATCACCCGGAAGACCTCGTAAAGAGGAATCAGAGGCCGCGTAAATGTCGCTATTGACCATCATTCAAAATGCTTGTGATGACATTGGTATAAGCAAGCCAACGACTGTTATCGGCAACACTGATAAGCAGATAACTCAACTGCTATCAATTTGTTCACGCGAATGTCGTGATCTGGCCTCTCGGTATCAGTGGCAGGCGTTGGTGAAGGTTAATACTTTCACGCTTGCCCTTGCAGAGTCGCAGGGGGTGGTCAATGGGACGGTTGTGACCTCCTCTGATTTTGATTATTTGCTGAACGAAACGATCTGGAACCGGACGCTGGCAGAGCCTATTTTTGGGCCTGTTGGCGCTTCGGAAAGACAGGCATTGGCTGCGTTTCCAGTGACCGGGCCATTTCAGAGATTTTGGATAAGAGGGGGGATTTTATACATTAATCCGGCCCCTGCTAGTGCTGATACTGCTGCGTTTGAGTATAAATCTACGCAGTGGTGTCAATCTTCTGGCGGTACGGGTCAGGCGGCATGGGCTGCTGATACGGACACTGCCAAACTGGATGAAAACATTATTACATTAGGTGTAATTTGGCGCTGGCTTCAACGCAAGGGCATGGATTATGCTCAGGACTTTGAGGCGTATGAATCTCGGGTGACTGATGCAATGGCTCGTGACGGTGGTAAACCACGATTAAGCATGAATATGAGCACATTTGACCGGATGCCGGGAGTATTTGTTCCACAAGGGAATTGGTCAATATGAGAGCGCCAGCATTCCGCAAGGCTACGAAGGGGTCGAGAATATCGAGCTTTTATTCTTTGCCCTCTCCTGCGTTGGGCTGGAATGCACGAGACTCTATAGCATCGATGAAAGAGGCGGAAGCCTTGATTATGGACAATGTGTTTCCTGATACTACCGATGTGATGGTGAGAAAGGGTTATACACAGTTTGCTACAGACATTCCTTTGCAAGTTGAATCACTAATGCCTTATAACCGGGCAGATGGTTCAGATCAATTATTTTGTGCCTCTGATGACAGTTTTTACGATATTACATCGGGAGGAGCTGCTGGTTCTGCGGTTCAATCTTCGCTTTCCAATGCTAGATGGCAGTCTGTGAACTTTACTAATTCATCCGGTACGGTGTATCTGTGCTGTTTTAATGGCGTGGATTCCCCTAGATATTGGGATGGGTCGAGTTGGGTGACTATTACGGCGATTAGTACCCCTGCAATTACGGGAGTAACGGTCACTGGACTAATCTCTGCAACTGTTCACAAGCGCCGTATGTGGCTTGTCCAAGTTGATTCCCTGAAAGCGTGGTACTTGCCTGTTGATTCTGTTGGCGGGGCTGCTAATGCCATAGACCTTGGAGGAATTGCGTACAAAGGCGGCTATATTATGGCACTTGGTACGTGGACGATTGACGCTGGCGAGGGAATGGATGATTACTGGTGCGCTGTGACCTCTGAGGGTCAATTGGTTGTTTATCGAGGTACAGACCCATCATCTGCTTCTACTTGGGAGTTGGTGGGAGTGTGGGATGTTGGTCAGCCTATTGGAAGAAGGTGTTTATATAAGTACAAAGCAGACCTTCTTTATGTCTCTCTAGAGGGTGTTTTGCCCCTTTCTGCTGCGATTACTACGGGTAGAACAGATCAGCGAGTCGCCCTTACCGATAAAATAACGCAAGCCATGTCCTCTGCTGCGGCGCTTAATAAAGGCAACTATGGGTGGGAGCTTTTGTACTATCCAGAGGCCAATATGTTGATGCTCAATATTCCTGTTGATGAAGGTGGTAATCAGGAACAATACGCCATGAACACTGTGACGGGTGCGTGGGGTGGGCCATTTCAGGGAATTAATGCTAATTGCTGGTGTATTTTTGGCGGTGAGCCTTATTTTGGTTCTGAGACGTATGTAGGAAAGTTTTGGGATTCACTTTCTGATAATGGGACCAATATCGCATTTGAAGCCCAACAAGCCTATACCTATCTTGGGTCCAGAGGACGATTGAAGCAGGTTAAATCTGTGCGTCCTTACATTCTTGCCGGAGGTGATTTCTCGGTGGTGATGGGGGTAAATGTCGATTTCTCCCAAAACGAGGTTACTGGTTCTATTTCCTTTTCTGCTCCTACTTATGGCATATGGGATACGGCTTTGTGGGATAGCGGAATATGGGGTGCTAATTTGAATTCTTACGCTGATTGGCAGACTGTAAATGCCGTAGGAACTGCTGTATCATTGCGTATCAAGGGGCAAGTGAAAGATATAGAGTTTCGCTATGCCGCATCTGACGTTGTTTATGAGAATGGAGGTGTAATAGCCTAATGCCAACGTATATCCCGCCTCCTGCAACGCCTAATTATCAGGGTGCCGCACAGCAACAAGGTGCTGCAAACCTGCAAGCTGGGCAGCAAACCACACAGATTTCCAATCCTAATATTGTCAACCCTTATGGCTCACAGACGGTTACTTACGGGCCTGATGGCCAGCCTACTGTTAATCAAAGTTTATCAGGGGCGGGTCAGGACAGGTTAAACGCAGCCAATAGTTTAGGGGCAGATGGGATTTCTCGGATTGCCGAGATGACCAGCCCATCTTTGACAAGCTATAACTTTTCAGGCGTTGATAAGTTCGATATGTCCGGCGCTCCTCAGATTCGGGGGATTGATACAGGTGCATTGCCAGAGGTATCGGCGCTGAATACCGAAGGGCTTTTTGACCTTTCCCCTATTAACACCGGAAACCTGTACCAACGGCAGACAATGCCAACGGTAGAGGGCCAATCGGCTGTTGCTGAGGCTTTGAGACAAAGAGAAGCCCCTAGACTAGAAAGAACTCGCAGTGCTGCCGAAAACGATCTTTTGGTGCGCGGATTCAACCCAGGCACACAAGGGTATGATGCTCGGATGGATGACGTGTCTAGGGCTGAAAATGATTTTAATCTTGGCCTTACTGCTTTGTCGGGTCAGGAGCAGTCACGTTTGTTTAACATGGAAGGGGCATTAAGAGGCGAGGGTCTTGGAGAGCAACTGGCTCAAACGGGTTCTGAGCAGTCTGTCAGGGGGCAATTGTTTGGTGAGAGAAGTTCTATTTCTAATTTCGAGAAGTCTTTGAGAGATCAGGGCTTGAACGAACAGCAGGTTAGAGCGCAAGTCGATCAGATGGCTCGTCAGCAAGCACTTTCCGAGCAAATGGCAAAACTGTCTTCTCAGGAAACCGCGAGGGGGCGTGAAGTCTCTGAGGCGATTACCGGACGAACACTTCCGATTCAAGAATATGCAGCGATTCAACAAGCGGTCAATCCTACCATGCCCCAATTCCAGCAATTTACGGGCGCGAATGTGAATGCTGCTCCTGTGTTTGATGCAACGACTCAGCAAGGGCTGTTTGACCTTAGCAAGTACGGGATTGATGCAGAGCAAGTGATGGCAAGAAATCAGCGTAAATCCGACGAAAGTGCTTCCAAGCGTCAAGGCTGGATGGATTTGGCTGGTTCAATTGCTGGGTATGCGGGGACTAGATAATGGCATATACATCACTCCCAGAGATTCAGCGCAAACTTGAGCTTTCAAGGGCATTGGCTGCGACTCGTTCCAATAATACGAGAAGTCAATCAGGGTCGATTACATCCGGACTTGCTAACGTATTAAATCAGTATCGAAGCGGAAAACTCGCCAAACAAGCCACTGAAGAACAATCGGCGAACGAGCAATTGCGTACTCAGGAAATGCAACGGCTTCGGGATGCGTTGACGGGCGCCACAGGCCCACAACAGCCTCTAGGTGCAATGAGCTTTGAGACGCCTGAAGTATCGGAGTTTGCGACAAACCTTGAGCTTCAAAAGGCGCTAAGAGAGCCTCTTAAGCCAATTCAAGTAGGTGCTAATGAAAGGCTTATTGACCCTACAAATTATCAAGAGCTAGTGTCTCCTGTAGAGAAGGCAGAGCCTACTAATTACAACCAGCCTTTCCTTCCAGACGGTACCCCTAATGATGCGTATATTCAGTATCAGGAGCGACTACGAACGCTTGGAAAGCCTCAAACCAATGTCACCACGAATATCACTCCTAAGGCGGAAGGCGCATATTTAGAGGAGCGCGCAAAAGGTCAGGCTGGGGCTGTTGCAGAGCTTGAAAAGGCCGCTGAATCAGCCTACCGCGCAAACAGTGCTTTGGATAGATTCGTGTCGGCTTCGGCTTCAGGTGATCAAGGTGCGTTACAGCCTATCGTGACAAGTGTGAAAAACCTGATTTCATCCTTCGGATTTAACCCTGAAGGACTTACCGACACGGTGACCATGCAACAAGCTATTGGCGATATCTTGGGTTCTAAAATGTCAGAGCTTGGCGCTAGAGGCTTGACTGATCGTGACATGGAAGTATTGCGCGAATCACTGCCAAGAGTATCAACCAGTCATGACGCAAGGGTAGCGGTTGCTAATGTCGTCCAGAAAGCCAATTCAAATTTAATAAATGAATACATGAGTCAGGCGCAATTTGAGAAAGAAAACTATCCTGATTACAAGTTCGTTCGACCTTCATGGATGCAAGGCTACACCCCCCCCGAGCCTTTTCAGGCTCCATCTCAAGGGGCACAATCTGGAAGATTCATCATTGAGGAACTTCCGTAATGCCTGAATACATCATCACTGACCCACAGACGGGCCGGAAAATAAAGATGATAGGCGACTCGGCTCCGAGTGAGCAGGAGATTGCCGAGGCATTCGGTATGAAAAGTGCAGCACCCGCGTCTAAGCCAGAACTGACCTCAAAGTTTGAGGGTGACGGTTCAAGCTATTGGGACAGGGTGAAGGCTGGATTCTCTCCTCAAAGACTTGCAGGAAGCCAACCTGCTAGAGCTTTGGCAGGTGCCGTTTCTCCTGTTGTTGCTGCCGCTCAGGGCGGAGCTATGGTTGGAGACGTAATTGCCGAAAAGATGGGCTATGAAGGTGATACAGCCAAGAAAATAGGTTCTGCGTGGGGTTCTTTGCGTGACTATCAGCAAGGTGGGAGGGATGGTTCTGGACTAGACCTTGAATACATGGCCGGAAATATCGGTACTGGATTGGCCTTGGCCTCAAAGATTCCAGCGGCGACATCTACACTTGGAGGCATACTGCAAGGGGGCGCAACTGGAGCAGGCTTGGCGATGACTAACCCGGCTACCAGTGAGCACCCCGGCGCTGAAAAACTGGCACAGGCGCTCACAGGGGTCGTGGCGGGTGCTGCTGTTCCTACTGTTGGTGCTGCGTGGCGCTTTGGTGCTGACCGACTGACCCAAAAAGGTATTGAGAGACAAGTAGGTAGATTGCTTAACGAGGCGGCAGGGCCAAGACGAGATGCGGTGATTCAAGCATTAAGAAGCCGCTCTGGCAATCCTCCTGTTGGGCCTAGACCTTTATCTGCCCCGACTGCTGGACAATCTGCTGCCTCTGCTGGCAGTGCTGAGTTTTCGGCTTTGCAAAGAATTGCAGCAACAAGAGCAGACCCATCGACGTATTCGGCCATCAATTCGGCTCAGACTCGGGCGCAGATTGATGCACTTAGAAGAATTGGAGGGTCGGCTGATGATTTGGCAACGCAGACAAAAGCGGCCACCAATCAAATAAGCCAATTGTACGATGATGCCTTTAATGCGCCTTTGCAGGCTACTGATGATTTAACGAACATTCTGATGAATGACCCCTACGTGGCAGAGGCTACAAAAATAGCCGATAAAGTGGCACGATCTCGCGGTGTTCCACAAGGCACTACAGAGTACATGCACCTTATCAAGAAAGGGCTTGACGATCTTGTTTCAACCCCTGCGGCTCCCGGAGGCATGGGTGCTACCGAGAAATCCACTATAGAGGCTGTTAGGCAACGATTCATCAACGCCTTGGGCAAATCCAATCCTGTTTATGATGCCGCTAGATTAAAGTCTCAGGAGCTTTACAAGCCCCTCAGTCAAATGAGGGTAGGGCAAGAGATAGAACAAAGGTTCTCTCCTGCTTTAACTGATTTGGGTGCAGAGGGGATTCGCCAAAGACCTGCCGCACTTGCTCAAGCATTACGTGATGCGCCGGGGACGGTGAGAAGGGCAACGGGATTTAAGGGCGCTCAATCGATTGATGATATAATGAATCCAGACCAAATGGAGCTAATTAACAAGGTTGGTCGTGATGTTGCCAATAACGCCGATTTTGAAAGACTTGCCCAACAAGGCGGTAGTAGAGTCAATGAAATGCTGAACAATATGTACACAGAAAAAGCCGGGAGTATGCTCAGTCGGGTGATGATGATATTCAACACGATTTTAAGTAGAACTGGCAGGGCTGCAACGGGCAAAGGAATGAAGGTGGTGGCTGATGTAATGCGCGACCCGCTTGCTACTGCTGATCTTATGGAGGCGGCCACAACTGCTGAAAGGTCACAGATACAGGCGTTGCTACAAAATGCCCTTTCTTCTCAAGGTGGTGCCGCTACATCAAGCGCAATTGGTGCGGCTGAAGATTACATGAGGAACGAACAATGAGCAGAAACGGCAGCGGGACGTACACATTGCCAGCCGGAAACCCCGTAGTCACGGGAACGGTTATTAGTTCGACTGTCCACAATAATACCATGTCGGATATTGGGGATGAAATTACCAATTCGGTGGATAAGGATGGTCAGACGGTTATTACTGGTGATATTGACTACAATGGTAATGCGCTGATTCTTGATGTAGATGGAGACTCAAAAGTTGAGGTTTCCACTGATGATAGATTCGATATTACATTGGGCGCAGTGCTGAGTCTTTCGACTACATCGGCACAGACTCTTTTGCTTGATGCGCTGGCTAAACTGACTCCAGCTGATTCCAATATTATTGTTGGGAACGGCACCACTTGGGTGGCCGAATCAGGCTCTACAGCAAGAGCTTCATTAGGGGTAGATTTGACCACTAAAGGCTCAATATTGGTGGGAAATGGCACTGTTCCTGCTGCTCTTGCGGCTGGTACTGATGGGCATGTGCTGTCCTATGATAGCGCGGAGGTTACAGGGATAAAGGGAATAGCCATCCCTGACACAGCTAGAGACTACCAAGCGTTTACCTCCTCTGGAACGTGGACTAAGCCTGCTGATGCTGCATTTGTATTGGTAGAGTTATGGTCAGGAGGTGGGGGCGGTGCATCAAACACAGGTGGCGGAACTGCTGGTGGCGGTTCTGGTGGCGAGTATGTTTATAGACTATTTCAGGCTTCTGCGCTTGGTGCTACTGAGACGGTGACTATAGGCGCTGGCGGTGCAGGAGGTGCGGCAGGGGCTGGTAATGCTGGAAGTGTTGGTGGTAATACTACATTTGGGTCTTTGCTTACTGCGGTAGGTGGGAATCCCGGAAATACAACTGGGAGAGCAACTATTCCAAGGTCGTCTTCCGCATCTGACACTATTTCCAATACAACATTTTATCCACTTTCTACGTTCTCTCAAGCTGGATATGGTGGCGCGTCAGGCGTTGGAGGGAAAACAATATACGGTGGTGGTGGTGGAGGCGGCAATTCCAATGCTGGTGGTACCTCAGAGTATGGGGGTAATGGCGGGGCTGGTACTGATACGCTGAACACTGCTGGAACAGATGGAACTGCTCCCGGTGGCGGTGGCGGTG
>Ga0210043_1001646_pt1 | contig 17462 bp, 17 predicted proteins | sample CryGeymet201501t_FD_183990 | JGI IMG/M metagenome (GOLD analysis project Ga0210043, IMG submission 183990) | Groundwater microbial communities from Crystal Geyser aquifers in Utah, USA - Crystal Geyser metaG 2015-01t (SPAdes) (version 2) | ecosystem: Environmental > Aquatic > Deep subsurface >... | reverse complement strand
GAAACCGATGGTACCTGTGCCCCGGAAGCAGCATTTTTCCAAGCCTCAGAAATTTTAGTGAAACATTTTTCTTTATTTACTGAGGCTTTAGCCGAAGTAAAGAAGAGAACGAAGTTCTCTTCGCCCACCGAAGCTTTAGCAAAAGAGCTGCCTCTCCCTAAACCTCCAGTTGAAAAGAAAAAGGGTGGTAAAAGGAGCCTCTCGGCTAAAAAAATTAAAAGACATGCGAAAACGAAAAAAGGGAAGAAAGCTAAGTAGGAAAAGAGACCAGAGGAGAGCGCTCCTAAGGGCACTGGCCAGTGCGCTTTTTTTGAAAGAAAAGATTAAGACTACCGAAGCTAAAAGCAAGGAGGTTTCTGATTTCGCTGAAAAGCGAATTACCAGAGCTAAAATTGGTTCTTTGATTTCTCGGAGGCTGTTGGCTAGAGAATTTTCGCCAGAAATAATTAAAAAGCTATTTAATGATATCGCTCCAAAGTACCTAGAGAGAAAAGGGGGATATACCAGAATAATTAAATTAGGAAAAAGAAAATCAGATGGAGCGAATATGGCCGTAATTGAATTAGTTAAGTAAGTCAAAGAGGATAAATCCTCTTTTCCATCTTCGTTTTTAATAAATTAAAAACTCGCTATGGAAAGAGAAACCCACACAATTGATGCAGCAGGTAAAGTTTTAGGAAGATTAGCTGCCGAAATAGCAGTATTGCTGCATGGCAAAAATAAAATAGATTTCTTTCCCTATAAAGATATGGGAGATTTTGTGGTGGTCAAAAATGTCTCGAAATTAAAGATTACTGGAAAAAAAATGGAGCAAAAAAAATATTTTCGGCATTCAAAATATCCCGGAGGCGTAAAAGAAATACCTTTTAAAAAAATTTTTAAAGAAAGACCAGCTTTTATACTAAAAACAGCAGTTTTCGGAATGTTACCCAAAAATAAGCTAAGAGCGAAAATGATTAAAAGACTAAAAATACTTAACGAATAGCGAACAATTATGGTAAAAAAAATAAAAAAAATTAAAGAGAAAAGACCAAGAGAAGCCAAAAAAGCCAAAGAAGTCAAAAAAGTAACAAAAAAGCCAATTGTTAAAAAAGTTGAGAAACCTGAGGTTGTAGCCGAACCAGTAAAATATCTTGAGGGGGTAGGCAGAAGAAAGACAGCAGTGGCTCAGGTTAGACTGATTCCTCTGGGGGAGAAGATTTTTTTAGTTAATGGAAAGCCAATAGATACTTACTTTCCTGCTATCGCGCTTCAGCAAAGTGCTAAAGCAGCCTTGGAGAAAATGAATTGTCTTGATAAGTTTGGACTCTCGGTTAAAGTGAGAGGAGGGGGCATTACTGCTCAGGCTGAAGCAATCCGTCATGGAATATCTCGGGCTTTAGTCCTTTTTAACCCCGATTTCAGAAAGAAATTGAATAAAGCCGGTTTTTTGACTCGCGACCCCAGAATGCGAGAAAGAAAAAAATTCGGATTAAAAAGAGCCAGACGTGCCCCCCAGTGGCAGAAACGATAATCGCTTGGCAAACTGCTTCAAAGGACCGCAGAATTTCCCACCGAGAAATTCTGCTTAGTCCTCGCTCGCTCGTTCCGACTTCGTCGGAACACCATGGCCGCTCGCTCCGGATGTCCTTCTCAGCAGTTGCCTCGCTTTTCTTATTCGTATATTCGTAAATATTCGTAATTCGTAGGGATAATGTTAAAAGAACTTATTGATAAATTTTATTTGGATCAGCAAAGAGATAAGGAACAAACTCGTTTTTATATTACCGATGCCGGAAAATGCCCCCGACAGATTTTTTTTAAATTTAAGAATGTTCCGAGAAAAAAAATGGATCCTCGAATTTTAAGAATCTATGAAAAAGGAGAGTATCTCCATAGGAATATTTTTAATATTTTATATCGTCTTAAAATCGGAATAACAACCGAAGTACCTATTCCGGCTCAAGAAATAGTTGGCGGCCGGGCTGATGCCATACTTTGTATAAATAACGAGAATTATGTTTTAGATATTAAAAGCATAAACAGTATGGTTTTTAGAAATTTGGCCGAACCAAAAGAGGAAAATGTTTATCAAATTCAGCTTTATCTTCACTACTTCAACATCAAAAAGGGGATACTTCTTTACATAGATAAAGACCAGCAAGACATTAAAGAGTTTTTGATCAATTACGATGAGAAGCTTGCCGGGACTCTCATAAATAATTTCAATGAACTTAAAAAGAGGGTAGAGACTAATATTGTCCCTAGTCGGCTTCCAGATTACCCTCAGAATTGGCAATGCTCCTATTGCGTATTTAAAGAAATTTGCGCCATAGCTGTATCTGGAGAAATGAATTGGAATGATTTTAAGGCAAAAATCGAGGCAGCGAGTGAATATAAACCCGCGAACTAATGAGAATTTACGGTGATTTAAATCTATATCAGGGCAGCAGTTTTCCAGATTGGGATAGATTCTCCCCGCTTAAAATATATAATTTTTTATCGAATTGATTCCAAAATATCTCCGGGTTTTCAAATACCCGAGCCTCCTCCTCGGAGAGGGGGCGATGGGTGGAGATGAACGGAAGTTCATCGACTTCAGCAATATCAACAATGTTTATTTTATCTCGGTCGTCAATTTCAGCGATTTTTATTTTATTTGCGGCATTAAAAATTAAATAGTCAGAATTTAGCCAAAAGCAATCCCCGATTTTTTCTGAAAGGCGAACTAAAAATAGCTGCTCCCCGGCTTTTCTTTGAGGTTGGCTAACTATTTCTTTTAAAAACAAAATCCAAATTTCATAATCTGAAAGCAAAAGTAGTTTTTTAAGGTCAGGAGAGATTTTTAAAAAGGAAGCATTCTCAAAAAATTTCTCAAAGGACTTGGAGTTGGGAGAGAATAAATATAAAGTTTTATTTTCCCGTAGAAAAATATAGGGTGGTGGGTGGGTGTCGTCTGGGAAAATATTTAATTTGTATTCGGTTTCGGCTTTTACTGGGAAAGATTTTTCAGTTAATTTTTCTCCGTAGTCGATGAAGGCTTCGCCTTCATCTTCACCCTTCGCTGCGCTCGGGTAGTCGATGAACTTCCGTTCATCTCCGTTCTTCGCTTTGCTCGAACTTTTAAAGAGATGACCGGAGTTATCTAAATAATAGTTCTCTCCATTGAAGACTTGAGAGGTAACAATGTCTTCAGTTTGGGGGGTAATTTTTCTTTCAGTTAAAACCGGCGGAACTTTATCTAATCCTAAAACAAAATTTTTCTCCTGTTCTTTTAGGGACCCGCTTGCGGGAGGGTGGAGGGTGGGTTGGAGTCCAATATTTAGATAAATTTCTTTTGAATCTTTTGAAAACTCTAAACTTAACAGGTCACAACCTTTTGGATAAACATCTTTGTCATCAATTAAGTGGCTTTTCACATTTCTTTCCAAATCATAAAGTTTCAATGCCCAACCATTTTCTCCGCCAGCTGGCGGATTCTCTTTTAAAATTATCTTTTTTCCATCGGGCGAGAACCAAAACTCTTTTATCCCCTCAGTCAAAATGCTAAAATTTGGATTTTCAGGGATTAAAACAATATTTTTTACCTCAATAACTTCTTTTTCTTTTACTTCCAAATTCTTTTCCCAAGGCTCATATCCCTCTTTTTTAATCTCTATTTTATATTTTCTGGGCAATAAATTTTCAATTAGAGCCGAGCCAAAGAAAAAATCAGTTTTCTTTTTTAATTTCCCATTAATGTAAATTTCGACTTGCTTTGGCTCAATTTTTAAAAACAATCCCCCGGTTTGAGTAATTTTTTTTGAATCAATGTCAAAACGATAACCTTGGGAATAAAAAATGGTCACCGGAGCAATTAATAAAAACAAAAATAAACAAATTAAAAATAAAATAGTCCGAGTTCTCTCAGTCATATTATATTTATATAATATCCAATTGACAAATTTAAATCAATGTGATAGATTTTCTTATCAAAGGGACAGCTCTTTTTAGCTGAATAATGATTAAAGGAGGTCGCTAATGGACAAAATAAAGACAATTTTCAGAGAAGCATTAGGATGGGTAGTAGCCCTGACCTTAACCCCTATAATAGCCTTTATCTTGTATAAAATCTGTCTATGGGAAAAAATTAAATATAGAAGGAGGAGATATTAAGATGGAAAATAAGATTAAAAAGCTGGAAGCGCTATGGGATGAAGTTTTAAAAATGAGAGAGGAGAACGGGGAGTGTAGAGATTCTCCTCAAAAACAGGAGGCAATTCGGCTAATGCACCAATGGGCTCATTGGAGTGAAGAAGGGAAGAGATATTTTCAAAGAAAGAGAGCAGAGATAAGATTAAGATTGGCTGAGATAGAGTACCGAGAAGGAAAATACATTTCTGCTCTTTTACAAATTGCAAAAGGTTTGCATCTTTGCAAAGAAATAGCTGATGAAGACTTAATAGCTAAGCTAAAAGCGATGGAGAGTAAAATAAAAGAAAACCAAGGCGTTTCGGTTATTTGCTGAAGCGTCTATTTATTTGCTAAAATAATTCAATATGTCTATTTTGCCTAAAATTGAAAAAGTGACCAGGGATGCGACAATATCGCATTTCTTTTTAATGTTTGGCTATAAACTTTTTTCTCTTTATTTTCCTTTGTTTTTGGTGGCCAGGGGATTTTCTCTGCCAGAGGTTGGCTACACTTATCTTTTAATTTATCTACCGATTGCTCTTTTTGCTCCTTTTGTTGGTTTTTTAAATCACAAAATAAATCCAGCCATTTTGGCTTCAGTTGGAATTTTAGGATATGGAGTTTATGCCTTAGGGATGATTCTCATCAGAAATCCTGCTTTATTCTATTTTTGGCAGGTTCTATTAGGAATATCAGCAGCCCTGTTTTTTGTCTCAGCCAGGGCGATTTTAATTTCTTCTCCTCTTGAAAATTATGATCGGGCTTTCGGTTGGTTTTATTCAGCTCCTTTTTATGCTGATGCTTTAGCTCCGGTCCTCGGTGCTCTTTTTATTTGGAAATTTAACTTTATCGGTGTTTTTATTTTTAGCGCAGTTTTGCAGATTTTTACCGCTATCTATTGTTTCTGGCAGTTAGGCAAGCAAAAAATCAAACCGTTAGACAGGGCTTTTAATCTTCAGAAATTTAAAGATAATTATCAAAAAGTCTTTGAAAAAATAAAAGAAAAAACCGTTTTACTCCCAACCGTCCTCTCTTTTTCAGTGTTGCTCATATCCGGCTTTTATTTTGCTTTTTTTGTTCTATGTCTAAAAGACTTTTTAGCTTTTTCTCAAAATCAAGTTTTAGTTTTTATTTCGGTTCTTTCAGCCACCTTTTTGCCAATTTCACTTTTTTTAATTTCTCGCTTAGAGAATAGGGGCCCAATCAGATGGGAGGGTGGTCGGGACGCGAGAGCTTCCCGCGTAGCGGGAGCTCCCGTCCTTGGGTGGGTTGGAGTCCAAAGCAAAAGAAATATTTTCCGAGGGGGAATGGCTGCCGGAGTTTTCTCAATTTTATTTGGCTCTTTCTTACCTTTTTTAAATTTTTTCACTCTTTTATTAATTAACCTTGGAAGATCAGCCGGAGCCTTAATCTGCAACTCCGGCAGGTCGGGTTTAATCTCTCAAAAATTAAAGGAAAATCCCGAAGAAGCCGGTGCCTTAGATACGGTTTTTTCTCCTTTAGGAGTGGCTGCGGGAGCTCTGATTTCCGGTGTCATTATTGGATTTTTGGGGTATCAACTTTTATTTATTCTTGGTGGAATTTTTGTAGTTATAGTTTGGATTATAGGAAAGAAACTTGTCAAAGAGTGATTTTTGATATATATTAAAATTACTAATTCATATTCGTATTAATTCGTAATTCGTAGTAGGCGAAGAGGACTTCGTCCTCTTCTTCACCTTCGCCCCGCCCTTTCTAAAAGAAAGGAAAGGGCGGGGCTCGGTCTATGAAGATAGGTATTGATTTAGGAACCTGTAACTCTATGGTTTTTCTGCCCGGGAAGGGGGTGGTTTTGGAAGAACCCTCAGTGGTGGCAGTTTCTTTAGATGAAAATAAAATTTTGGCAGTCGGAGAAGCGGCTAAAGCAATGACTGGCCGGACTCCCGACACAATTAGAGTTTATCGGCCGCTAAGAAACGGAGTAATTGCCGATTTTCGAGTGACTCAGGCCATGCTCAAATATTTTATTGATAAAGTTTCCGGCCGTTTTAGATTTTTAAAGCCAGAATTGATGATTGGAATTCCGGCTGGCGCCACTTCCACTGAAAGAAGAGCGGTAATTGAGGCTGGACTTAATGCCGGAGCCAAAGCAGTTTACGTGGCCAAAGAACCCATTTTGGCAGCCATTGGAGCCGGTATCCCTATTAATTCTTGTTCTGGTAATATGATTATTGATATTGGCGGAGGGACGACTGAGGTGGCGATAATTTCTTTGGGAGGAATAGTTACCTGCCATTCGGTGAGAACTGCTGGGGATAAAATAGATTTGGCGATTTCAGATTACATTAAGAAAAAATATAATTTAGCTGTCGGAGAACAAACGGCCGAGGAAATAAAAATAAAAATTGGAACTGCCCTTCCGGAAAAAGAAGAAAGAAAGCTCTCTATTCGGGGTCGGGATTTAATTTTAGGCTTGCCCCGGACTATCAAGGTTTCCTCTAACGAAGTTTGCGAAGCAACCGCCGATACCTTAACCGACATTATTCAGGTGATAAAACTGGTTTTAAGAGATACTCCTCCAGAGCTGTCGGCTGACATAATAGATAAAGGAATGGTTCTGGCTGGCGGTGGGAGTTTATTAAGAAATATTTCAGAACTTCTTTCTCAAGCCACCGGAGTGCCTTGCATTTTGGCTGAAGAACCTCTTCATTGTGTTGCCAAGGGAGCCGGGGTAGTATTAGAAAATTTGGAAGTTTATAAAAAAAGTATAATGACTAAGAAATGACCGAAGCCGTTGTACGAATTTACGAATTTGGGCAATCGGATACGAATCTATATATTTTCGGCTTCGGCTACGAATAATTACGAATACATTATTCGTATATTCGTATAAATTCGTAATTCGTAGGGTTATGATAATTGGGCATCAAAAACAATGGCAATTTCTAAGAAAGTCTCTAGAGCTAGGAAAGCGAGCTCACGCCTATTTATTCTCTGGCGAAACTCAGTTAGGAAAGAAGAAATTCGCCTTAGAATTTGCTAAATTGATTAATGGAGAAAATTTTGATTTTGGGCACCCCGACCTAATTTTAATTGAACCCTACGAAGGTCGGGAAATTCAAATAATCCAGATTAGAGAACTTATTCAAAAGCTATCCTTGAAACCTTATTCAGCTTTCTTGAAAGTGGCAATGATTGACCAGGCTCATTTAATGAATTCTGAAGCTCAAAATTGTTTTTTGAAAACCTTAGAAGAACCAAAAGGGAATACCATTTTAATTTTGATTACCGAAGCCCCAGAAACTTTATTTCCAACCATTCGTTCTCGGTGTGAAATTATTAAATTTTATCCGGTAAAAATTTCAGAAATTGAGAATTACTTAGAAAGTCAAGGAATTTCAAAAGAAAAAAGTAAAGCCATTGCTAGACTTTCTTTAGGGAGGCCGGGCCTAGCGATTGACTTTCTAACCAATCCCCAAAAATTAGAAAATCAAAAGAAAATCATCGAGGAACTAATTAAAATCTCCTCTGGCAAAACTTCATTATCCCTGCGTTTCCAATATGCTAAAGACTTGGTTATGAATCCAGAATTAAGCGAAATTTTAAATATCTGGCTAAGTTATTTCAGGACTTTGTTACTGGAGCAATTTTTGCCGCCCGAGGTTAAAAAACCAGAGTATCCTTTCTCGAAGTTAAAAAATATTATTAAGCAAATTCAAAATACAATTTTTCTAATTTCTACCAAAAACATAAATCCCAGATTAGCTTTGGAGATTCTGATGTTGGAGTTATGATAATACTCAATGAATTTTCAATTCAGTCAAATGTTTAATCTTCAATGAATCTTCGATTCATTTCAATCTTCGATAAATTAAAAATTTATCTCGATGCATAAAGAAATCCTTAATAGAATTAGACCGGAAATGGGCAAAGTGGTTAATTTCTTAGACAGAGAATTAGCCAAAATTCGGACAGGTCGAGCTTCACCCTCTTTAGTGGAAGATGTAGTTGTCGAATGCTTCGGTCAAAAATTTCCTTTAAAACAACTAGCAATAATTTCTATTCCCGAGACAAGACAGATTTTAATCCAACCTTGGGATAGGTCATATATTGAGGGGATTGTCAAAGCGTTATCTGAAACTGGCATAGGAGCAAACCCGGTCGTTGATAAAAAGACGGTTCGGATTAATTTACCGCCCCTGAGCGAGGACTATCGAAAAAGTTTGCTTCACTTAGTATCGGAAAAACAAGAAGAAGCAAGAAGAACAATTAGAAAGTGGCGCCAAGCCGCCTGGGATGAAATTCAAGAAGGATTTAGAGAAGGGAAAATTAGGGAAGATGATAAATTTCGGGCCAAAGATGAGCTCCAAGAATTAGTTGATGAACATAATGAAAAAATTGAGCAAATGGGCGAGAAAAAGGAAAAAGAAATTATGGCATAATCGCATTAAATATTTATGATTTTTACAATCATCATTGTTTTCCTTAGTCTTATCGGTTTAATGGTTATCCACGAATTTGGCCATTTTGTTATTGCTAAAAAATGTGGAGTAAAAGTAGAAGAATTTGGTATAGGTTATCCGCCGAGAATTATCGGTAAAAAAATTGGCCAAACTCTTTATTCTCTTAATCTTTTACCTTTTGGTGCTTTTGTCAAAATCCAAGGAGAAGAAGGAGGGATAGAATCAGCTCAGAGTTTCAGCCAAAAACCAATTTGGCAAAGAGCTTCAATTGTTATAGGGGGAGTGGCCTCTTTTTGGCTCATTTCAGCCATTTTATTAAGTGTTGTTTTTGGAATAGGAACTTTTCAGGCAATTTCAGACGATGAACAGGTGGCTAATCCAAAGGTTCAAATTATAGCAGTAGCTCCTGATTCTCCAGCAGAAGCAGCCGGAATAAAAGTAGGGGATACCATTAAAAAATTTTCAATTCCGGAGCTTCTGCAGACAGAAGCGAACGGGGAAGAAGAAAATCTATTTTCTTCGCCCTCGGGTACCCATGAAATGGATGTCCAATTTTCAATTAATAAGGTTAAAGAAGTTCAAGAATTTACTGAAAAATATAAAGGTAAAGAGATCGTTTTAACCATTGAAAGGGGAAGAGAAATTTTCGAAGCTTCATTAGTTCCCAGAATTTCTCCTCCAGAAGGGGAAGGAGCAATGGGAGTAGGTTTGACCAGAATAACTGAAAAATCTTATCCCTGGTACCAAGCACCAATTAAAGGAATTGAAGCTACTCTAAAAATGACTGGGGCAATAGTTGAAGGTTTGGCTCAAGTTTTTGGAAATTTAATCCAGGGAAAAGGATTACCAGCAGGAGCTCAATTAATGGGACCAATTGGTATCGGTTCTTTGATGACCCAGTTTGCAAAATTGGGAGTAAATTATTATTTACAATTTATTGCCATGATTTCAATTTATTTAGCTATTTTTAATATTTTGCCCATTCCAGCTTTAGATGGCGGAAAATTATTATTTTTAGCAATTGAAAAAGTGAGAAGAAAACCAGTTTCCCCAAAAATTGAGCAAAACATTACCGGGGCCTTCTTTACTGTCTTGGTCGCCTTGATGATTTGGGTCACCATAAAAGACATCGTCAGATTATTTTGATTCGCTCGGGCACCTTACCTCAGGGAGCACGCCATTTATCGCTCGGCAAGCTGCCTCGAAGGACCGCAACAATTCCCACCGAGAATTGTTGCTTAGTCCTCGCTCGCTCGTCCGACTTACGTCGGACACCCTGGCCGCTCGCTGCGGATGTCCATCTCGGCACTTGCCTCGCTTAAAGAATTCGTATATTCGTATTAATTCGTAATTCGTAGAGTATGAGACAATCACAACTTTTTACTAAAACAAAAAAAGAGGCGCCAAAAGATGCCGAAGTTATTTCACATAAATTTTTAGCCAGGGGGGATTTTATTGAACAAACAATTAGTGGAGTTTATCGATTTTTGCCTTTGGGTTTCAAGGTTTTGAAAAAAATTGAAGAGATTATCAGAGAAGAAATGCTCGGTTTAGGCGCTCAGGAATTATATTTACCTGCCTTGCAAAATAAAAATCTTTGGTTAGAAACTCATCGCTGGCAAACTATTGACCCTCCTTTATTTAAATTAAAAGACCGCCACCAGAAAGAAACTGCTTTAGGCTCAACCCACGAAGAAGAAATCACTGATATCGTCCGCAAGCGGATTAAATCTTATCAAGATTTACCGATCTCGCTTTTCCAAATTCAAGACAAATTTCGAAATGAGATGAGGTCTTCAGGCGGCCTTTTAAGAACGAGAGAGTTTCTGATGAAGGACCTTTACAGTTTTCATATTGATGAAAAAGATTTGGAAAGATTTTATGAAAAAGTGAAAAAAGCTTATTTTAAAATATTTAAAAGATGCGGTTTAAAGTCTCTTTGCGTTGAAGCTAGCTCGGGGACAATGGGCGGGGGATTATCTCAAGAATTTATGGTCCCGGCGGAAACGGGAGAAAATAGAGTTTTAATTTGTAAAAAATGTGGTTATAGCGCAAATATTGAAAAAGTTGGAGACATAAAATCTTGTCCTAAATGCCGGGGTATTTTAGAGAAAAAAAATTCAATTGAAATTGGTCATATTTTTAACCTCGGAACAAAATATAGTAAAATCATGTCAGCCAATTTCCAAGACAGGGATGGAAAAGAAAAACCTATTTTAATGGGGTGTTATGGAATAGGCCTTCCCAGGCTTATATCAACCGTTGTCGAGGTTCACCACGACGAAAAAGGAATTATCTGGCCCAGAGAAGTAGCCCCGTTTCAAGTTCATTTAATTTCACTTCCCTCTGCGCCGCCGGGGCGCGTAGAGATTACGTCGCCGGGGAAAGTTGAGAAGGCGGCTGAGAAATTACATAAGGATTTACAGAAAAAAGGAGTTGAAGTATTATATGACGATAGAGCGAAATCCCCGGGAGAAAAATTTACTGATGCCGATTTAATTGGCATACCCATTAGACTAGTTGTCAGTGAGAGAACGTTAGCGGAAGATAGCGTAGAGGTAAAGAAACGAAGCGAGAAAAAAATAAAATTAATAAAACTAAATTTATTAAATTCAGCTATCAAGTTTTCGCATAGCGAAAACGAAGATGGAAAAGAGATTTATCTCTTTGACTCTTGGTTATGTTAGATAAAATTTGGCGAATATTTTCTCAAGATATAGCAATTGATTTGGGAACAGCTAACTCTGAAGTATATGTCCGCGGCCGGGGGATTGTAATCCAGGAACCTTCGGTTGTGGCGGTCAATCAAAAAACCGGACAAATTTTAGCAATTGGGGACGAAGCTAAAAAAATGGTTGGCAGAACTCCGGCTCACATCGTTGCGACCAGACCCCTAAGGTCTGGAGTAATTTCTGATTTCGAAGTAACCGAACAGATGCTCAGATATTTTATTGAGAAAGCTCAGAGAAAAAAAATTATTATCAATCCCAGGCCGCGGGTAATTGTTGGGATACCCTGCGGAGTAACTGAAGTAGAAAGAAAGGCAGTTTGCGATGCGACAAAAAATGCCGGGGCCAGAGAAGTCTTTTTGATTGAGGAACCCATGGCCGCCGCTATCGGCGCTCGACTTCCGGTTCAAGAAGCCGGCGGTAACCTTATTGTTGACATCGGCGGAGGGACGACTGAGGTGGCGGTAATTTCTTTAGGAGGAATCGTCATATCAAAAAGCCTGAGAGTGGCCGGAGACAAGCTTAATGAAGATATAATTCATTTTGCCCAGGATGAATATAAGCTATTAATTGGAGAAAGAACGGCTGAGGCAATAAAAATTGGGATTGGTTCAGCCTATCCCTTAAAGGAAAAGAGAGAGTTGCCGATGCGGGGAAGAAACTTAGTTACTGGACTCCCTGAAGAAATTTTGGTTTCAGATGATGATATAAGAAAAGCGATGGAAAAATCAATAAAACAAATTGTTACCGAAATAAAAACAACGGTCGAAGAAACTCCTCCCGAATTATTAGCCGATGTAATGACTTCGGGAATTCAAATGGCAGGTGGTGGCTCTCTTTTGCGAGGATTAGATATTTTAATTCAAAAAGAAACGAAAATTCCAACTAAAATTATTGAAGACCCAATGACAGCGATGGTCAGGGGAGCGGGAATGGTTTTAGAAAACCTCGACCAACTCCATGAGGTATTGGTGGAAACAGAATATTTAGAACCCCCTAAATGATTACCAAAAAAGACGTTCAACACGTAACTAAGCTTGCCCGACTTGGTCTGACTCAAAAAGAGATTGAGAAGTTTCAGCGAGAGCTTTCGAAGATTTTGGATTATATCGAAAAATTAGGCGATGAAGATAAATCTTCATCTTTACCCTTCGCTATCGCTCGGGTGAAAGAAGTGGACATTTCAAAAACCGAGCCTCCACTTGTGGAGGCGAAGGTGAAGAAGAGGACGAAGTCCTCTTCGCCTGTGGAGCCAACCAGTCATTCAATTACCCGAGCGTTAGCGAAGGGTGGAGATGAAGCGTCAACTTCATCGACTGAAGTTGAGAATATAATGAGAGAAGACGAAGTCAAAAGTCAAAAGTCAAAAGTCAAAAGTCAAAAGTTGATGGAATTAGCGCCAGAAACTAAAAATGGCTATCTAAAAACAAAGCCAATCCTATAAAATGGAATTAGAAAATCTTACAATTTCAAAAACCCATCGAGGATTAATTAAAAAAGAATTTTCGGCTCTAGAAATCTGCCAAGCCTATTTAGAAAAAATAGAAAGCGAAGATAAAAAAATTAATGCTTTTTTGACAATAACTAAAGATTTGGCCCTTTCTCAAGCAAAAAAAGTTGATGATATGATTTCAACTGGTAGAAAGATTCCTTTGATTTCAGCAGTTCCTTGTGCGATAAAGGACATTATTTTAGTTGAAGATGTAAAATGTACGGCCGGTTCGAAAATTTTAGAAAATTACATCGCTCCATACGATGCGACAGTTATTAAGAAATTAAAAGGAGAAAACTGTGTAATTTTAGGGAAAACCAATCTGGATGAGTTTGCTATGGGTTCATCGACAGAGAATTCTGCCTTTTTCCCAACTAAGAATCCCCACAATTTAGCGCGAGTTCCTGGCGGTTCCTCAGGCGGCTCGGCAGCGGCAGTAGCCGCAGATGAATGTATTTTTGCCTTAGGTTCAGATACCGGAGGTTCAATCAGGCAGCCTGCTTCTTTTTGTGGGATGGTGGGATTAAAACCAACTTATGGCGCAGTATCCAGGTTTGGCTTGATTGCCTTTGCTTCTTCCTTAGACCAGATAGGGCCAATAACTAAAACTGTCGAAGATGCGAAGATTGTATTCGATGTTATTAAAGGAAAGGATGAGATGGACTCAACTAGCGTAGAATCCCCGGAAATTAAAAATTGGGAATTAAAAATTAAAAATTTAGTAATAGGTGTTCCTAAAGAGTACTTTACCATGCCTACCGGCAGGCAGGTTAAAGGAATTGATCCAGAAGTCGAAAAAGTCATTAAGCAAGCAATAAAGAAATATGAAGAGATGGGAGCTAAAGTCGAAGAAATTAGCTTGCCCCATACTGAATACGCTTTGCCTTGTTATTATATAATTGCTCCTTCTGAAGCCAGCGCCAATTTGGCGAGATATGATGGGATAAAATATGGGCACTCCGAAACCCGAAACCCGGAATCTGAAATCCGAAACTTACTGGATGTTTATTTAAAAAGTAGGGAAGAAGGGTTTGGGCCAGAGGTAAGAAGAAGAATTATACTAGGTACCTATGTTCTTTCTGCCGGTTATTATGAAGCCTATTATTTAAGGGCTCAGAAAGTGAGAACTTTAGTAAAAGAAGATTTTGACAAGGCTTTTAGAAATGTTGATGCCATTTTCACCCCCGTATCTCCAACGCCGGCCTTTAAATTAGGAGAAAAAATTGATGACCCTTTAACTATGTATCTTTCAGACATTTTTACGATTTCCGTCAATCTGGCCGGGCTTCCCGCTCTCTCTTTACCCTGCGGTAAGGTAGACAATTTACCGGTAGGTCTCCAAATCATCGGAAAACCTTTTGAAGAAAGCAAAATTTTAGAAATCGGCAAAATTTTCGAGAAAAATTTATGATAAGAATTAACGATATAATCTCATTTATCTTTAACCCCGCCTTTACTGACTGGCTGCTATTTTTGAAAATTCTACTTATTATTCTCTCTTTGATTCTTTCAGGTTTTATTATCTTTGCTTTTATTAAAACAAGCTGGTTAAAAAGGATGCTCATCTGGGATATAGTAGAATTTTTTTCTTTCCGACCCTATGGAATAAGAAAAGTAGAAAAAGATTGGGCTAAAATTACTGCCAGACTCGAAACTGACCTGGAATCGGAGTGGAAATTGGCCACCATTGAGGCAGATTCGATACTGAATGACATTTTAATGAAAATGGGATTTGCTGGTGAAACCCTGGGAGAGAGATTAGACCGATTGACTATTGCCACCTTGCCTAACCTTCAGCAAATCCGGGAAGCTCATAAAATTCGCAACAACATTGTCCATGACCCTGATTATCGGGTGTCTTTAGATGAAGCTAAGATGGCGGTAGGAATTTATGAACAGGCCCTCAGGGATTTACAGGCATTCTAATATTAACCCCGCCCCTTTTTCATAATAAGTAGAATTAGCAGATTTCTAATTTAAATGCTTTATTCAGATTAGGAGTTTTATACTTTACAAAAGGGGCGGGGTAGAGTAAAATAACATCGCGGTGTGGAGGAGTAGTACCTTGCGAGGCCCATAACCTCGAGACCCTGGTGCAATTCCAGGCGCCGCAACAAGTTTTTGCCGGGGAGTAGACTGGTTTCTAAGGTCGTTTCATAAGCGATCAATGTGGGTTCGATTCCCGCCCCCGGTACATAGTACTTGCGGGCGTAGCTCAATTGGCTAGAGCATTGGCTTGTCGAGCCAAGGGTTGCGAGTTCAAGTCTCGTCGCCCGCGCAAGCGATAGCGAAGAGCAGAAGAAGAGATTTATCTCTTCGACCGCGCAAATTAAAAGGTTTGGAGAAACCTTAAGACCTTTTAATTAAAGGAGCTTAGCTCCTTTCTTTGGTATCCCAGAAGGATACCTATTTTTATTTGACCCCGTTAGAAATTTTTGGCTCAAAGTAGTTAGTAAATTCATTGGAATATAAAATTTCTAAACGGGGTTTGACAAATTTGTGAAATTTGGTAGAAGACAAATTAGAGACTATGGGAAAATATAAAATCTTTAATAAAAAAATTAGTGGGCCTTTTACCATTCCTGCCGGGCTCGTCACCACTGAGGTATCAATACTTGAAAAAATTGCAAATGAAATTCCAGAAATAGGAATCTTAACAACGAAAAGCATAGGTCCCGAGCCAAGAGAGGGGAATAGAGAGCCAATCATTGCTCAATATTCTCCTTTTTCTTTTATCAATGCGGTTGGTCTTACAAACCCCGGCGTAGAAGAATTTAGAAAAAGAATTTCAAAAATAAAGATTCCTCCTGACAAATTTTTACTCACTTCGATATTTGGCAGCAATGAGAAAGAATTTAAAGAAGTAGCCGAAAAATTAGTAGAATTGACTGATGGTTTTGAATTGAATATTTCTTGCCCTCATTCCGACAAATATGGCCAAGCTGTAGGCCAAGATAATGCGATTGTAGAAAAAATAACAAAGAGCATTGTTTCTCTTGGGAAGCCAGTATTTGTTAAAATCTCACCCAATTTAGACGTGAAAGAAACTGTAAAGGCGGCTATAAGGGGAGGAGTCTCTGGCATAACGGCAATAAACACAAAAGGGCCGGAATTATATAAATATAGGGTGGAAGGTGGCTGGCGTCCAGTTCTTTCAAATAAAGTAGGGGGAGTTTCCGGAAAGGCAATTCTAGAACTTGGCTTAACTTCGGTTAATAAAATAAGAGAGCTCACAGACTTACCAATCATTGCTTGTGGCGGTATTTCAACAAAAGCTGAGGTAGAGAGATATAAAGAAGCTGGTGCTAATTTTTTTGGCATAGGCTCAGCCCTATCCGGGATGAATACAGAAGAAATAAAGCAATATTTTCATGATTTATTAATTAACTTGGAGGAGGGAACAAATAATGCTGCCAGTCTTTTAAAAGAGAAACTGAATATGGACTATCAAAAATATACCGTAAGGGAAAATAAATCTTTAGCTGATGATTTATTTCTTTTAAGGTTAGATGGTGGAATAGAGATAGGGTCAGGGCAATTTATTTTTGCTTGGCTGCCAGAAAAAGGAGAAAAGCCATTTTCTGTTCTTGACGATGCTCCCTTAACTTTGCTAATTCAAAAAAGAGGTTGTTTTACAAATGAACTATCAAAATTAAAAGAAAAAGATTTTATCTATATTCGAGGGCCTTATGGAGATTCGCCAAAGTTAAATGGACTCCACCCACCCACCACCCTCCCCGCTAAAAGCGGGGGCCCTATTTTGTTAGTAGGTGGCGGGACGGGAATTGCTGCCCTTTACCTCTTTGCTAAAAAAAATAAGAAAATGATTGCTTTATTGGGAGCAAAAGATAAAAACCACTTACCTTATTTGGAAAAATTTAAAGTCCTATGTGAAGAACTTTATTTAACTACTGAAAACGGTGAAATAGGTCGCAGGGGACGAGTCACTGATATTCTTTCTGAAATTATCAAAAAAATAAAACCCGCAGGCTGTCTAAACTGCGGGCCAGAAGCTATGGTAAAAATGGCGACAGATATCGAAAGTCAATACTTGAACCCAGAAAAAATTTATTCTTCAATAGAGCTTTTAACGAGATGTGGTATTGGCTTGTGCGGTTCCTGCGCAACTTCAAAAGGATATAGAAGTTGCGTTGACGGAACTTTTCTAAAAAATAATCAAACCCCGTAGTGAAAATTTGACTGCCCTTGGCAATAAGTGTTTTGTCTTGCCAAACACTTGTCAAATTTCTACTACGGGGTCAAATTTTCAATCAATCTCAGTCATTATTCTGAGAGAGTTTTCAAGATTAAATCGGTTATGTCTATGTTTGCTTCTTTTTGCTCGATGGTGTTGGTTAAGTAAAGTTTAGAATATTTTTTCTTAATTTTTGAAATACCAGCAGGTATCACTCCGTGAGTTATTAGGGCAAGAATTTTTTTTGCCCCAGATTGTTCAGCAAATTCAGCAAATTTCAAAAGGGTGCCTCCGGTCTTAATTATATCATCGGTCACAGCCACAATTTCCCCATTAAGATTAATTTTTGGTGAAAGAATTTTGACCGAAAAAGAATTATGTCTTTTTTTTCGAAAACCCGCAATTTTAGTTCTTCTTTGACCTCCTTTGTCCGGTGATAAAAATAAAATATT
>Ga0210043_1001643_pt1 | contig 17519 bp, 18 predicted proteins | sample CryGeymet201501t_FD_183990 | JGI IMG/M metagenome (GOLD analysis project Ga0210043, IMG submission 183990) | Groundwater microbial communities from Crystal Geyser aquifers in Utah, USA - Crystal Geyser metaG 2015-01t (SPAdes) (version 2) | ecosystem: Environmental > Aquatic > Deep subsurface >... | reverse complement strand
AAGAAGCTGGTATTGAAATGCATTAGCACGTCATCGAAGTCCACCGCTATAACTTTCTTTGTGGTACGGGATAAATTCATACCTTATGATACTAAAAATATAGCATGTGACTTCACAGGTATTAATCATTGACTAAACTCAGTAATCATTGTATTTTCTTGCCAGACAAAGCCACATAGGGTGGTTGGTTCTTGGGAGATAAAACATGTTCAAGCGAATCCTGAAATCTGTCGGCTTCGTCCTGGCAAGTTACTTGCTGGTGGCCTGCACCTCGACCGATTATCTCAGTGTTGCATCAATCACAACCGAAGCAGTTGCTGCAGACACTTACATGGTCGGCGAGACGCCGGTCAAAATTGTGACGACCCGTTTTGGCGGAGGGGGACATACATTTGTCGCTCTTCATGAAAATGAGTCGACTTCGGTAAGTGCGGCCAAAAAAGTTCTTCGCACGAAAGGAGGTGTGTTGGTGGAACTGAAGCATGGGGGAGGTCGCGATCTTAGCTTTCGGTACAAAGGGAAGACATATACCGTCGACCCAAACCGCATCTTCACCGATGCGGGTATCCGCAAGACACTTGGTGCCAGTTACTCGACAGAGGCGCACGAGGTGGTGAACGGTTTGGCGCATGCCATTCTTTCACGGTTGTCACGGTCTGCGATTGTTTCGCTGCACAACAACACAAATGGCTCCTATTCGATTAAGAGCTATGAACCAGGCAAGCAGTACGCACGTGATGTTTCAGTACCACCTCATATTGTTCCTGGTCATGACACTGACGACTTCTTCTTTGTCACAAGCTCTCGAATCTTCGGCGTCTTGAAAAGCAAGGGATTCAATGTTGCTCTGCAATCTTCCTCAGGGACCGATGATGGTTCTCTCTCGGTTTATTGCGTGCAACGGGGTATTCCGTATGTGAACGTCGAAGCCCAGAAGGGGCATCTGTCGCAGCAGATAGAGATGATCGAGGCGTTGTTTTGAACAACCTTCGGTCATTATGAAGAGTAACGCCGCAGTCAATCTGCGGCGTTTATTTTACCCTTGACATTTTATGATCATCCGATACTATCCATGATCAGAAGATCAGGGAGGTCCTGATCAGGTGAGGAGGACTTGAAATGAAGAAGACAATTTTCGGTCTGGTGGCTGGCGTGGCGATGTTTGCGTCTGGTACAGGGTTGGCGCAGGCTGACTGGATTGCTGTGGCAATGAACTCCCATGGCTCAGGCTTTTCGTCCGGTTACGACGAGGAAGATGCTCGTGCTGGCGCCATCAATGCTTGCGAGCAACGTACGGGCTATGACTGCAGTTGGACAACTACCTCGGTTCCATCTAGCTGGTATCTTGTCGGTCTCTACTGCGGCGGTGAGCCGACAACGGCTGGATCGCGACACAGTGCACACCAGGCAAAGGTGAACGCTGCCAACAAGCTCGGCGTCCGCCTGAGCCGGTGTCGCACTGTCTGGAGCGAATAGCTCCAGGTACAGAATTGAAGCCGCGAACGCAAGTTCGCGGCTTTTCATGTGTATTTAGTATAGGTACAGAGCAACTACTTGTGTCCTTCTGAGTATTTATATAACAAAGCCCGGCGTATATACGCCGGGCGACCCTCTAAATTAATGTTTCGGATGGTTTTGCCATCTTCTTCGGGAATCGCACTTCGTCAGCAACCAGCCAGTCAATAGTGTGACGACTCCAAATCCCGCAAGAGCCACCAGTACAATCGACTGAAAATCGAACGTGTGTTGCATACCTCTACCTCCCCATTGTTGCCTACTTAATATAGTGTGCCTGGTTCGCCTTTGTGTCAAATCAGGGCAGTGGATTTTGGCAATCATACACAACTAGGAAATAGGGAATAACACATGTTTATAAGGTACCTTGCAATACATAGTACTACATGCTAAGTTGTATGTATGAGTGAAAAACCACCTGAATACAATATAGAAAACGCTAAGTCGCAGATGCGAAAGGGCTTTCTTGAATTTCCAGTACTTTTAATAATTGGTGCTGAACCAACCTATGCTCCAGACATCTTGAAGCAACTTAAAAGCGCTAATCTCTTGGTGGTGGAGGGAACTCTTTACCCACTACTCTCTAGACTTAAGCGCTCAGACTTAGTGGAGTATGAGTGGCAGGAGAGTAAGAGTGGGCCACCGCGAAAGATGTATACCATCACCACAGAGGGGAAAGAAGCATTGTCTCAATTAGAAGCCTCATGGAAGTCGCTCGACACTTCAGTAAACACTTTAATTAAACATTATGAAAAAAGTAATTAATATCACAATCGGTAGCGTCGTATTTGCTATTGAACAAGAAGCCTACGACATCCTAGCGTCATACCTAGAGCAGGTTAAGAGTAATATCGTAAGTAGTGACGACGTTCAGGAAATTATTGAAGATGTCGAGCGTGCAGTTGCAGAAAAGTTCATTGCACAGAAAAAGAATGAAAAAGTAGCAGTGACTCTAGGGGATGTCGAACTTGTAATCAGTGAAATGGGTAGTCCAGCTGACTTTGGTGAGAGTGATAATGTTGGAGAAAGTGTAGGGGGAACAAGTAACACGGAGCACACTAGTGACGAACCGAAGAAAAGATTATACAGAGATACTGATAATGCCATTATTGCTGGTGTGGCTTCAGGACTGGCAAGATATTTTGACATTGACCCAGTAATCGTTCGACTTATTTTTGTCGTTTCCATTTTCTTCAATGGTTTAGGTATCTTGGCCTATATCATTTTATGGCTAGTGGTACCTGTCGCCACAACTACTGCGGAGAAGTATGCGATGAGAGGAGAGCGGGTAACTCTAAAAGACATAACCGAAAGGGTAAAAAAAAATATTCAGAGCATAGAGGAGACTGATTTTGAGACAGCCAATGGTATTTGGAAAAACTTACGCAATATTCTAGATAAGTTATTTCAGGTGTTGGGCACTGTAGTTAAATTTATTATTGTCCTTGCTCGATATGCTGTGGGGATTGTTTTCATAGTTGGTGGTGCTTTGGGTATCGCGGGCATGGTATCCGGGTATAGCGTAGTTCTACTATCTGACAAGATTTTGTTTCCGGAAGAGGTTCAAATAGTGCTAGAGACAATACAAGGTAGTGCGCTCGGAGCTATTGTGATAGCGTCGTCATTTATTGCTTTATCTATACCACTGGTGGTTCTTATCCTGGCTGGTGCGAGTCTTCTTGCAAAGCGCAATTTCTTTACCGTTCAAAAGACAGTAGCATTAGCAGTAGTCTGGATAGTAGCGGTGGTAGTAGCTGGTACTACTTCAGCCTTGCAGATAGAACAGGTTGTTCACAAAATTAACTCTATTGAAGGACAGTCAGATGTTAATTCTATTGAGATTGAACGAGGGTTCAATGACTCAAGTTTTAAGTCAAACTGGAAGATGAAATGATGTCTGGTGATGATGAGGAAGCGCCGGTTATAGACGGGGAAAAGAAGGTTATGTTCCAGTGCAGTAAGTCATCAAAATATTGACTTATTAGATAAAAGGTTGTATTTTTCCGAGCGGAAACATAAACCAAACCGAGAGAAAGAGGTACACAATGCTACACAACCTTGTAATTGTCGGTGGCGGTCCAGCCGGACTGAGTGCTGCAATCAACGGTGCGTCTGAGCTCGATGGGGTAATGCTCATAGAGTCGGGCCGTAAGTCGGTCTCGGCTGACGGCGCAGTTAAGCACGCCCGTCAGCTCGGCGGTCAAGCTATCGGAAGCGCCGCCATTGAAAACTACTTGGGTTTTCCCAAGAGTATCACTGGTGCAAGTCTGATGCGCTTGGCTGAAAAGCAAGCCATACGTCTTGGAACGGAGATTCGTTGCCCTGAACGCGCCAGCTCTCTGGAGTTGTTGCCCGATGGTACAAAACTCATCCGAACCAAGGAAGGGGGAGAATACCGCACTAAAGCGGTAATTCTTGCAAACGGTTTGTCGTATCGAAAGTTGGAGGCACCCGGTATCAAGGATCTTTTGAACTGTGGTGTTCAATATGGAGCCCCCACCTTCAATCCGCACAAACTCGGCAAGTGCACGATCTGCGTGGTTGGTGGAGCAAACTCTGCCGGCCAAGCGGTTCTGCATCTGGCACAAAATCCTGATGCAACCATCAAGGTCCTGATACGTGGTACTAAGACCATCGAGCAGCAAATGTCGAAGTATCTGATTGATCGAATCAAGGCATCAGCAAATGTGGAGGTACTACAAGGCTTGTCGGTCGTCGAGGCACTTGGCAACGGCAAGCTCGAAAGACTTGTTGTCGAAAATCTCGAAAAGCAGAGGTCTGAGATTTGTGCGAATCACCTTTGCATATTTATCGGGGCTATGCCCAAGGCGAAGTGGCTACCCGGCGAAATTGCTCGAGATCGCTTCGGGTTTATCGGTACAGACATGATGATCGGTTCCATCAATGGTCCACGTTTGCCTCAAGAGACGTCGATACCAGGTGTTTTTGCAGCTGGTGATGTTCTATTTGGTTCCACCAAGCGGATTGCGGCAGGAGTGGGCGGCGGTAGTTCTGCGGTTCAGAGTCTGCATCGCTATCTTTCCGAAGCCATATTACCTGCTTCCTGAACTCAGGTAGAACAACTCAAAGGGGCGTTCCGTGTATGCGGGACGCCTTTTCTTTTAGTAAGTCTATAAATTTTTAAACAGTGGATTTTTCGTGAGGAAGGATAATAAGTTTAGTGTATAGTTTATTTATATGCTTATAACATCACGACAACTCGCACTAATCGCAGGCGGTAGTTACCTAGTTATTTTTGTTGCTGCCATCTTTGCCAACTTTTTTGTTCTTGACCTGTTACTTCATAATCCACTTGAGGCCATAGCGGAACAGTCTTTTGTAGTTCGTGTTGGCATCATGGCTTTTCTCATCACAGCCGTATTTGATGTCATTGTGGCATGGGCACTTTATGTTCTCTATAAAACACACCCACTTACTCTACCAAGTACTTATTTCCGTCTAGCACACGCCATTATTATGGGAGTTGCTGTTTTTGCACTACTTAATGTTTTTGCTGAAGACAGTGCTCAGGCAATACTGGCTCAGGTAACAGTTTTTAATAACATTTGGCTCATTGGCCTACTATTCTTTGGAGTACATCTTTTGTTTCTCAGTCGTATCGTCAAACATATAACCTTTATTCCGTATCTCCTTTTTGCGGCAGGTGTAATGTATATAGTTGATACAGGGGCACACTTTTTGTTAGAGAACTATTATTTGTATGCTGGTATCTTTTTAACATTGGTTGCTATCCCAAGTATCTTTGGAGAGATGGCATTTTCAATCTGGCTATTGGTGAAAGGTGGTAAAAATTAAATGAGAAAGATGACTTAGTTATCTTCCAGTATCTATCCTAAATACAGCAAAACGAGCCTTATATAATAAGGCTCGTTTTGCTTCAGATTTGGTGGAGATGGGGAGAGTTGAACTCCCGTCCGAGAATGGTCGTCCATACACTTCTACAATGCATAGCTAAGTTTTAATCTTAGCGTAGTGAGTGAAAAATTTAGCAAAACCTCACTACGAGCAGTTCCTAACAATTCGGATAATTAAAGGAACAAATTAATTATCTAGAGCCTAATGCTATTCCACTAACGCCACTTTATTAGACATGGGGCGGGTTAGCGTCACCTACGCGAACTTACGCTCGAGCGAAGGCGAATCCGTATGAGAACGGACTTGGTATTGCTTTGTTTGCAGATACAGATGGAACCTCTTAACGAATTGATTCCAATTTCGGCATTGCGTGGATGAACGATGCAAACCGTCGATGCCTGTCATCCCCTCAAAAAATACAAAGTGTCTTTATATGCTTTGAGAGAAGGGTTACCCAGGGTATTGTACCGTGGGTAACCTTTCGGCTACAGCTAGTGTAGCCATTGTTCTAGTTCGGTCGCACTGGCCTCAAGCGCCTCAAGGAACACAAGGTCAGCCAGACAGTCCCGGCGGACAGACTCGAGATCCTCCCCGTCGAAGCAGTCGGCGAGTCGGAAATCCTCGCTGTGTTCGAGATAGTCTGCAATGATTGCATAATCAAAAGGGACAAGCCCACTTTGCATTTCAATGATGGCCAAACGTTTGGCCTCCAGTGTGTTGCAGAAGGGAACTTGTATTGTCGTCCCAAGTTCAATCTCCTCATTTTCGTAACGTACAGTTTCCATTTCTTCCTCCCCGTTTCAAAGTGCCCAACATAACTCAGTTACTAAGTAGTAGCAAGAATATGAATTCTTGTTGCTTACCACTACTTAGTAACTGAGTTTATTCACCCTTTAAAATCCGCTCGATAGACCGCTTGGTGTCGCGACCTTTGATCGCTTCACGTTTGTCGTGCTTCTTTTTTCCACGACCTACTGCAATCTCAAGCTTTAACTTACTATTTTTATTATACCACCGAACAGGTACTACTGTCAAACCACGCTTTTCACTCTCTGTGAATAACTCCAAAATTTCCTTTTTCTTCAGCAGTAATCGTCGAATTCGCTCTGGGTCATAGTCCTTTGGGGCATTAGCCTTTTGGAAAGCTGGAATCGATGCACCTACTAAGTAAGCTTCATCACCACGCACTATCACGTGTGAGCCATCAAGTTTACCCTGACCGTTACGCAACGACTTTACCTCGGTACCTAAAAGTTCCACGCCCGCTTCATAGCGTTCGAGGAGTTCGAAGTTAAATCCAACTTTTTTGTTTTTAATCAGGTCAGTCATTAGACATTAAATGTAGCAGAAAAATGGCAAAAACGCCCTAGTTCTGTATAATCACCTGCAATATGAGTGATAAAAAAATAAAGAATAAAAAGGAAGGGGAGAAGAAGAATCGTTCGTCGGAACTTATGAAGAAGATGCCAGTTGGTCCAGGTAATTTCTGGAACAATATGTTGTCGACGATTTTAGTACTGATGTTAATCGTGGCTGGATATTCGTATATAGCAGAACGTCAGGAAGAACCGGTTGAAGCTTCATTATCTGCTATTGCAGAAGGTGTTAAGGCAGGGGAAGTTAGTGAGATTATTGTACGCGGTTCAAAGCTTGAGATTTCATACAAGGATGATTCTAAGCCAAAGGCTGAGGGTAAGAAGGAGACCGACGCATCTATCACCGAAACCTTAGCTAACCTTGGAGTTACTTCAGAGCAGATCGCTGGTGTGACTATTGATGTGCAGAAAGAGACTGGCTTCTCATACTATCTCTCTACCTTTGCTCCTTTTATCTTCCCGATAATTTTCCTCCTCTTAATTATCTGGTTCTTCACTCGTTCTATGCGTGGGGCTGGAATGCAGGCACTTAACTTTGGAATGTCTAAAGCGAGGGTGATAGACCCTAATGACCAGTCACAAAAAGTGACCTTCAAAGACGTGGCTGGTGCTAAAGAAGCCAAGCAGGAACTTGAAGAAATAGTGGACTTCTTGAAGAATCCAAAAAAGTTCTTGGATATCGGAGCCGAAATTCCTAAAGGTGTACTCTTGATGGGACCAGCTGGTACTGGAAAAACCTTGCTAGCTCGCGCGGTAGCTGGTGAAGCTGGTGTGCCTTTCTTCTCTATCTCTGGTTCAGAGTTTGTGGAGATGTTTGTTGGTGTTGGTGCGAGTCGAGTGCGTGACCTCTTCCAGATGGCGAAGAAGGCTGCGCCCGCTATTATCTTCGTAGATGAAATTGATGCGGTCGGACGTATCCGTGGTACTGGTATTGGTGGCGGAAATGATGAGCGTGAACAAACACTAAACCAGATACTGGTAGAGATGGATGGTTTTGAACCAACCGAAAAGGTGATTGTGATGGCGGCTACTAACCGACCAGATGTACTAGATCCAGCACTCGTGCGCCCTGGACGTTTCGATAGGCGTGTCACTATCGACCTACCTGACCGTGATGACCGTGAAGCTATTTTGAAGGTACACGCTCGCAAGAAGCCGTTGGCAGAAGATGTGAATCTTGGAACTGTTGCTACCCGTACTCCTGGCTTCTCTGGCGCTGACTTGCAGTCACTGATGAACGAAGCAGCTATCTTGGCAGCTCGTGAGGAGCGAAAGACTGTGTCACAGTTTGATATTATTCGTTCAATTGAAAAGGTAATGTTAGGTCCGGAGAGAAAGAGTCACTTGCTCTCTAAGAAAGAAAGGGAAGTAACGGCCTACCATGAAGCGGGCCACGCTCTAGTAGCGTCAGTCTTGCCTTATGCAGACCCAGTGCAGAAGATATCTATCATCTCTCGTGGACGAGCGGCAGGATATACTCTGAAGCTACCAGACCAAGACCGCAAGATGCATTCTCGTAAAGAGTTTATTGACGACATTGCGATGACGCTAGGGGGGTATGTGGCGGAGGTGATGATATTTGATGACCTAACCACTGGTCCATCCAACGACCTGCAAGTGGTGGCTAATCTCGCACGCGACATGGTCACTAAGTACGGTATGAGTGACAAGCTCGGTGCTGTAGCTTTCGAAGGTTCAGGTGGACGTTTGATTGGTGGTGGAGTGGGAGAAGACCGTGGCTACTCTCCTGATGTAGCTAAGGCAATTGATGAGGAGGTTTCTAAGCTGATTTCAAAAGGGATGGAAACAGCGAAGGAAATACTCTCTCAGAATCGTAAGGCACTGGATGCTATCTCTATGCGTCTATTGGAGGTAGAGACCTTGGAGCGCGAAGAGTACGAAGCAATCCTTAAGGCCGAAGGTGTAGAAATAAAAGATTTCTACCGTGATCAGCGTCTAGAAGAAGAAAGAATTGGTGACCCCACAAGAGCGATTGAGTTTGATGCGGACCATATGAAAGGGAAGGAGGTCTAAGAACATTAAAAAACCGGTAGTCTGTGTGACTACCGGTTTTTTTATTTGCCTTTAGGTGACTAACTAACCTTTTAGTCTAGTTGCTAAACGGAAGCTCATGTATGCCAAGTATGCTGTTACGATGCTGGCAGTCCAAGAGATCCAGTGTGGAGCTTCGTAACCCATTACTGCTACATCCACATCAAAGAGGATGCGAGCAAAGTGGATAACTGCCACAGCAGCGAAGACTAGTCCGGCCAACATTAAGTAACTGCGTTCGCGAAGAGATGGTATGTTACCGATTCTCCAAGCATAGTGGACCAAGAATGATAGTGCCGCTACATCAAATACAATGGCTGGCCAGATCATTGATTCGGTGACGGTGACACCCATTACTGTGAGTGGAAGTAGGCCACTATAAGCAAACCAGATATTGGTTGCTAGATCAGCAGCTACTAAACCACTCGCGAATTTTGCCACCTCGTGCATAGTTCTTTGACTCATTATGTTTTATTTAACTTGTTAAAAGCTTAAAACTATTGTATCAGCGTGTTTGACAAAAATGTACAGTTTTGCACAGTGACTGAAGATGCTATAAAGTAGTGTCTAATTCGTGAGTGGTTTGAAGGTTATGTCCGCCCTTAGCTCAGTTGGTTAGAGCACAGAGCTTATACCTCTGGGGTCCTTGGTTCAAATCCAAGAGGGCGGACAGAGTTTTTAAACGCCACGCAGGTTGCTAGTATCCCTTGAAAGGGTCGTTGACTATGTGGTTTCTGGCGACTTGATTTTCTATAAGGTTCTTCCTTAAGGCCTCAATCATTCCTGGTGCGCCTGAGAGTAGGTAGTGAATATCCTTATTGTTATTGGCTACCTCTTTCAGTAGTTCTGCGTTTACTTCTTCCGCTGTGGCGGTGTAGGTAATTTTCAGATTAGGTAGTTTACGCTTCCAGTCTTCTAACTCAGCTTTGTATACATGCTCTGCTCTGGCTGAGTAAATCAGGTGAAAATCTACATCCTTCTCACTTTCCGCCATATCACAGACAATTGAACGAAACGGTGTGATACCAATACCACCAGCGACAGCAACTACTTTATTCATATTTGGTTTTAGGCAGAGTTCACCGTACGGACCAAACATTCTGACTTTATCGCCCGGCTGGAGACTTCTTAGTTTTTGTTTAAAGCTACTTGGTTCAGGCGGAATGATTGTGCCAATTCGGATTACATTCTCGCTCGGTGCAGAGGCTACTGAAAACGGTCTCCACGTTTTGCCTTCTACATTTGCTCCAGGTATTGTAAAGATAGCGTGCTGTCCGGCTTTCCAGCTAGGTAACTTTGTCGCCGTGAATATAAAAGAATAAGTATTTTCGTTCTCTTGAATTTTTTCCTTAAAGCGTAGAGTAGTGGTGCGCAGTACGCCCGAGTAATCAACTGGATGGAGACAGGCTCTGGAGATGATGTCTAACATAAGGCTATTGTACCAGCAGACAGTTATTAAAAATAAGCGTAACCTTTGTTATAGCTAGCACGTTAAATAAAGTAGAAAAACAGCGCTCACAGAGACAGTAATGGAACAGTGGAATAATTTCAAATATAAGCCACTACGGATTGAAGACGTACAGGCCTGTCAAATTCGTAGTGATCAAAACAATATTCATACTCTGAATAGGGTTGAGTCCATTGTGCTGCTACGCTTGATGACTTGCTATGGCAGAGCAGTGTCGAGGGACATACTTTTGGCTGGTCTGACGAGTGACTGCGCTCTCCGAGTCGCTGTCTGCCGTCTCCGCAAGTTCTTGAAGAGTAATTTTAGAAACGTTGTCTCTATTGAGCGACGTAGCAGGTTTGGATACAGTCTCTCCCTCTTGTCGAGATAATCTATTCCAAATGTAAGTTTAGTCCGAGTGCGGCAACGCGCTCGGCTATTTTTTTATGTTCCTTAAGTTCTGGATCAGTCTCGACTAAAGTACGTGCCTCAGCACGAGCGGCTTCCACTAACTTCAGATTTTTTAGTGCTTCCATACCTAGGTCAGTGAGACCAGATTGCTTTGAGCCGTACAGTTCACCGGCCCCTCGGAATTGCAGATCATATTCAGAAAGTTCGAAACCATTCTTGGCGGTAGAAAGTGCCTTCAGACGGTCCTTAGTTTTTTCACTTTTTGATTCGGTAACAGCAAAGCAGTATGGTTGGTATGTACCGCGGATAACTCGACCACGTAGTTGGTGAAGTTGGGAAAGTCCAAAGCGTTCGGCACCTTCAATAATGATATTGGTGGCATTCGGTACGTTAACACCCACTTCTACGACTGATGTCGCAACCAACACATCACTTTCATGATCTAGAAAGCGTTTCATCACCCTGTCTTTTTCAGACGGTGTCATTTTGCCGTGGAGAACGTCAATTTTGGCGTCTTTGAATACTCTGGTTCGAAGACGCTCAGCTTCGGAGATTACACTCTTAAGATTTAAAGCGTTTTCTTTTTCTGGATCAGGCTCATCAATGCGTGGGCAAATAACATAGGCTTGTCTGCCAGCTTTGAGTTCACCCTTTACGTGCTCATACATAGGTTCCTGCTGATTGGGTCCAATTATCTTTGTATTTACTTGCTTGCGACCTTTCGGCATTTCGTCGAGCAGAGTGAGGTCTAGGTCACCATAAATAGTGAGTGAGAGGGTACGAGGGATAGGAGTGGCGGTCATTGATAAAAGGTGGGGCATTGGAGCGCCCTTTTTGGTCAATGCCTTACGCTGATTGGTTCCGAAGCGATGTTGCTCATCAATAATGACGTAGGCAAGATGCTTAAATTCCACACTTTTATAAATAAGTGCATGCGTACCGATAAGTATTGGCACTTCGCCATTTTTTACCCACTTCATTAGTTGAGCTTTAGAAATTTTGGTTGGCTTGGTGGAGTCGGACTTGGAAGGGAATTTAAAGCACCCACTTCCGGTGATGAGTCCAATTTGAATCGGGAGGTGTTCGAAGTATTCGATAAAACTCTCGAAGTGTTGTTTAGCCAGAATTTCAGTCGGTGCCATGTATGCCACTTGAAGGTTTCCATAGTCGATTCCACTTTTAGTATCACGGCCTTCTGGCGGACGAGAAGTCACTACCGCATAGGCAGTAGTTGCAGCTACCGCTGTTTTACCACTTCCCACATCACCCTCAAGGAGTCGCGACATCGCGTGTTGTCCACTGAAGTCCTTTAATATTTCATCAATGGCTCTTTGTTGCGCTCGGGTGAGAGGAAAAGGAAAGCGAAAAATGAATTCATTTACATTGTCCTCGGTGACATCGATGTTATATGTAGTGGCGGCTGAGACAGCAGCGCGTTCCATTGCCTTTTGGACCTGGATATAGAAAACCTCTTCAAAAGCAAAGCGTTTACGGGCGCCAGTGGCGTGATCTAGCTTCTTAGGTGAGTGAATATAGCGCAGAGCGGTCTTTAGTTCGTAGAGCTTGTAGCGCTCAATTATCTGTGAGGGAATTGGGTCAATAAACTTATCGAGCACTCCAGCTTCGAAGCACTTCATTACCGTGTGATAGAACCAACGACTAGTTACACCTTTAGTCTCCTTATATACAGGATAAATAGTGTCGTCTATGTTTTCAGTGTTTTTGAATATTGAATCGTGTCGGTCGATAGGGAGAGACTCCATTGGTTCTAGTTCGGGATTAGCGAGGTACATCTTGTCACCTACGCCTGTAACTTTTCCCGACGCTTTTACATACTGTCCGTCTTTATACATCTTGGCTAGGTAGGGTTGGTTAAACCACATCACCTTGATTCGTGACGTTCCGTCTTCAAGCCAACCTTCAGCTATCGGCCTTTTACTCTTCCAAGCCTTACGTGCCCTGAGGCCACCGAGTTGACCATATACTACCGCTTCACTACCGGTTGTGAGGCCAGATACTGACTGAATATCGCTAATATCTTCGTAGCGAGAAGGAAGGTGATAAAGAAGGTCGGATACAGTTTCAATCCGGAGCTTTTTCAGGGCTTTTTCATGCGCTTGATCTAGGCGGAAGTGGGTCCTAAGCGAGTCAGTGGGGAGCATGGCATCTATTTTACCAGCAAATAGAGTCTTTAGAGTCTTTTTCTGACTTGGAATGTTATACTTTTCTCTATTATGCCGAAAAAGAAAATCACAAAAGCCACAAAAAAGGTTGTCTCTAAACCTTCCGCAAGAAAGGACTACAACCAAGCGAGCGAGCGTCGTGGGAGAAACAACCTCAGAAAAGTTTCTCACATGACCGAGCGAGCGCAGGGTGTATTACGCAAGGATTACAACAAATTAGCTCTAGCGCTACACAAAAAGCTGAAGGGTAAGCTTGAAGTGGTGAGCAAGGTGGAACTCAAGAACCGTGATGATTGGAGTACTCTTTATACTCCAGGAGTAGGTGCAGTTTCTTCACATTTAGCCAAGAAACCCAAAGAAGCTCGTGACTACACCATCAAGCGTAATACGGTGGCAGTAGTATCAGACGGTACAGCTGTCTTGGGGCTTGGGAATCTTGGTCCTATTGGTGCGTTACCAGTTATGGAAGGTAAGTGCGCAATCTTTAAGGCAATGGCCAACGTAGATGCTTTTCCGATTGTGCTTGATGTGCACGATCCAGAAGAAATAATTAAGGTAGTGAAGGCAATTGCGCCGACATTTGGTGGAATTAACCTTGAGGATATCGCAGCTCCACAGTGTTTTATTATTGAAGAGCGCCTTAAGGCCGAGCTCGATATTCCAGTGATGCACGATGATCAGCACGGTACTGCCATTGTGGTTCTGGCTGGACTTATAAACGCCGCAAAGGTAGTGGGAAAGAATATGGAGGACATGAAGGTGGTGATAGTGGGGTCAGGGGCCGCAGGGTGCGCTATTGCAAAACTTCTTCGTGAAGCAAAAGTAGAGGACGTGATTGTGACTGACCGCAGTGGTGTGATTGTGGCCGGACGACCAGGTCTTTCAGGATATAAAAAAGAGCTTTCCAAGATTACAAACCCACGACACGTTAAGGGTGAGGTAATGGAGGCAGTGACTGGAGCTGATGTGATTATTGGTGTATCTGGTCCTGGCACTATCACTCGTCACCATATTGAAAAAATGGCTGATAGGGCTGTGGTGTTTGCGCTAGCTAATCCGGTACCAGAAATTTACCCTGATGACGCTAAGCGCGCCGGAGCGGCAGTGGTAGCAACTGGACGCAGTGACTTTCCTAATCAAGTGAATAATTCTCTAGCTTTTCCTGGTATTTTCCGAGGAGCTTTGGACCGTAATGTGAAAGCTATTACTGAGCCGATGAAACTAGCGGCCGCAAAGAAGATTGCATCCTTGGTTAAGAAACCCGGTCCTGACAACATCATCCCATCGGTTATGACACCTGGTCTAGTGAAGGCGGTAGCTAGTGTGATTAAGTAGTGAACCATAAAACAAATTTCGGCCATGCTTCCCGAGGGATGCATGGCCGTTATTTAATTTCAGGGACGATGTTCATTTTGTGTTCATCCCCAGCGGAGCTTCCATCAAGTGGTTGGCAGGAATCTCGGGCTGACTCATTATCCATTCATACACTTCACAGTCGTCGACACCTCGGGACGATTCTTTCGGTGTCATTGTTGGAATACCGGCGTTTGCGTCCATCATCTCGGCGGCAATTTCCTGATGGTCAGGATTGTCGCAGGACAGAATGCGGGCGCTCTTCTGCCCGCATACGACGCAACCATAGGTGATGGGTTTCAAAACTTCGGTCATGGTACTTCTCCTTCCTTTACTAGTTCAATAATCGCAGATAAGTGTAGTTTTGAATAGATGGTGTAGTGCACAAATATTTGAAAAGGTACATGAAATAACGTAGTATGTCGCATAAGGAAAAGTGTCAGAGTGGTCGAATGTGCCTCCTTGCTAAGGAGGTAGGGTGTTAAAACCCTCGAGGGTTCGAATCCCTCCTTTTCCGCAGAATAAAGAACAAAAAGCGAACGCTTGGAGCTTTTTTGTGATTATATTCTGCGAGAAAGGGAGGGATTCAAAGACCTTTTGAGATAGTTTATGAGCACTGCGAAATAAAATATCTCAAAGGTGTACTGGTCTGTAAGAGAGAAATTCCCTCCGTCTCATTGCACAAACATATGGAGGATTGGGTGAGTGGTTTAAACCAGCGGTTTACTAAACCGCCGGCGGGTAAAACCGCCCGTGAGTTCGAATCTCACATCCTCCGCAGATGAACGAAGTGAATCAAAGAGGATGTGTCGCAGGATTTTGAAAAAATCCGTTGCGAAGATTCGAAGCCGTTGCCAGCTCTTTTGGAAAAAGAGCGACAACGGGTACTGAATATGTAATGTTCGAATCTCACATCCTCCGCAGGTGAACGTAGTTATCCCCACAGAACACTGCTTTTGGTTGACACCTCTATTGGGTGGAGTTATATTCAGGTTATGACAGGCAAGTCAACAACAGGACAAACAGGGAAACTAAATTGGTTTTCTTTCGTGTCTCTGGCGATTCTGGAAAGAATCGGGTTGGCTCGCGTGTAGTGGTAATACTCCAAATGACACAGAGCCAGTCCGGAAACGGTTTGGCTCTTTGCTTTCTGGAGATGGTTTAGTACTTTGAGTAAGAAACGTCCAACAACGAGGAGGACACAATGGACGATAAAAATGGTCTTGGAAGTAGGAACGAAGGTGTGGCTGAACCTGGTCAACCTTCAGAACTTTGGCGCGCTGTCGTCGACGGCGACTTGGATCCAAAGGAGGTCCATCCAAGACGATTGCCTGGGTGTAATCATGCTGATGAGTCACACAAACGCATCGACGTATGTTGATCGAACAGTCAGCAAAAGGGCGCCGCAGCTATATGCTGTCGGCGCCTTTTCATATCATGTCTTGAGAGAAGCTTCTCCTCCTCTCTAAATTCTAAGAACATACCTTATCGTCATTGTGAACATATCGAGCAAAACACTCGTTTCTGGTTCACTTAGCCAGAAATCCATAAGGACAACTTCTGGATCTACAAACTCCATATCCTCCAGAAAGTCCATTAATTCGTCGAATGGCGATATGGCCGCCTTGATCATGTTGAAATCGACTTCTAATACTTCAGACATTTCGGTCCCCTATAACAAATGTTCCTGCCTGCATTTTTGCAGGAAGGAACATTTGAGTCAATCGGATAACTGTGATTAAGAGAGGTGTGCTGAGACAAGCTTTGTCATCTCAAACATTGTTACCTCGTCCTTACCACCAAAGACAGGCTTTAGTTTGTCGTCAGCGAGAATGTTTCGCTTATTCTGTGGATTTTGTAAGTCGTGCTTCTTGATGTAGACCCAGATGGCCTTTACTACCTCTGAACGTGGCATTGGACCTTTTCCAACTACCTCAGCCAACTCTGGGCTGATGTTCATTGGCTTCATAAACGCTGAATTAGCTTTTGGCATTTCGGTATAAATTACTGTTATGAGAATAGTCTAGCACTGAAAATGGCCTTTTTTGCCTTGCCAACTGGAACTGTGTATAACTTAATAATATACGAAAAGGTGCATTTATACGTGAATATGACCCTGTGATGTATGATTGTCATACTTAATTAATTATTTTTTCATGGTTAATCCGTTTGAAAGCGCCCAGAGACAACTTCATTTAGCCGCCCAAGATACTGATTTCTCTAGTGATCTCATAGAGCAACTCTCACGAGCAGAGCGAGAAATTACCGTGACCATACCGGTCAATATGGATGACGGTTCAGTGCGATTCTTCGAAGGGTACCGAGTGCAACACTCGGGTCTGCGTGGTCCATATAAGGGTGGAATTCGTTTTCATCCTGAAGCTGACCTAGATGAAGTGCGGGCCTTGGCACTATGGATGACTATGAAGACAGCGGTGGCTGATATTGCAATGGGAGGCGGTAAAGGTGGGGTGGTAGTAGATCCGGATGTTCTCTCCTCTGGTGAACTAGAGCGTCTGTCTCGAGGATTTGTCCGAGCTCTTTATCGTAACCTGGGACCCTTGGTAGACGTGCCTGCACCAGATGTGAATACCACTCCAGAAATAATGTCATGGATGTCAGACGAATATGCAAAGCTAACTGGTGACACGTCTGGTGCCTCTTTTACCGGTAAGCCAGTCGATAGGGGTGGTTCAGAAGGCAGGGGAGCTGCGACTGGCATGGGTGGGTACTATGTATTTGAAGCATTAAAGGTTCATCTCAATCTTCCCGATAGTGTATCGGTAGCTGTGCAGGGAATGGGGAACGTCGGAGGGCATGCTGCCCGTACATTTGTGAGTCACGGTCATAAAGTAGTAGCAATGTCAGATTCAAAGGATGCGATTTATAATAAAGATGGACTCGACCCTGAGGCGGTGGAGAAATATAAAGCTGAGCATCGTTCTCTGAAAGGTTTTCCAAACGTTCAGATGCTCACTAACGCCGAGTTATTGGAGTTGTCGGTGGATGTATTGATACCAGCTGCGCTTGAAAATCAGTTAACAAAGGAAAATGCAGAACGGGTTCAAGCGAAGATGGTACTGGAGTTGGCAAACGGACCAACTACACCAGAAGCCGATGAGATTTTAAGAAAACGAGGAATAAAAGTCGTGCCAGATATTTTGGCGAATGCCGGTGGAGTAGTGGTCTCAACTTTGGAATGGGAACAAAATAAAAAGAATGAACATTGGAGTGAGGAAGTTGTGTTGGAAAGATTGCGAGAGACGCTGGTTCCACAAGCTAGTACGATATACAAGAATGCCGAGG
>Ga0210043_1001640_pt1 | contig 17572 bp, 19 predicted proteins | sample CryGeymet201501t_FD_183990 | JGI IMG/M metagenome (GOLD analysis project Ga0210043, IMG submission 183990) | Groundwater microbial communities from Crystal Geyser aquifers in Utah, USA - Crystal Geyser metaG 2015-01t (SPAdes) (version 2) | ecosystem: Environmental > Aquatic > Deep subsurface >... | reverse complement strand
GCTTTTTTAATTTCCTCTCTAGAAGCACCTTTTTGTAAACCTAATATTTGATAATAATCTTTCATAATTTAAATAATTATGTCACAAGAGACGATAGAGCGCAAAAGCTATGCTTTTGCGCTCTATTCCTCTTATTTACTGCTGGTATCACCTTCATCTTTAACCTCTTCTGCATCTCGGACTTGCTCACCTTCTTTAGTAGTTTCATTTCCGGCTTCAGTTGAGGTTGGCGCTTTACTCATCGCTTCACCAATTTTTTGCATGGCTGAACTAAGAGCTTCGGTGGCAGTACTGATGGCGTCCTTGTCGTCTTTACTTTTAATTTCATTAAGAGAGGTTATTTTTGCAGTTACCTCATCCTTAATTTCAGATGAAATTTTATCCTCATGATCCTTGAGTGCTTTTTCAGCAGTATAAATCATTTGTTCAGCATGATTACGGGTATCAATTAATTCCTTCTTCTTAGTATCTTCATCAGCATGCTCTTCAGCTTCTTTTTTCATACGCTCAATATCAGTGTCTGATAAACCAGAGCTAGCTTCAATCTTAATTGATTGCACTTTTCCAGTAGCTTTATCTTTGGCAGTAACATTAAGTACTCCATTACTATCAACATCAAAGATGACCTCAATTTGTGGTACACCACGCGGAGCTGGTGGAATGCCATCTAAAACAAACCTACCTAATGATTTATTATCAGCTGCCATAGAACGTTCACCTTGGGTAATATGAATTTCAGTGGAAGTCTGATTGTCAGAGGCGGTGGAAAACACCTGGTCTTTTTTAGTTGGAATATGAGTATTTTTTTCAATTAGTTTTGTTGTTACCCCTCCCATAGTTTCAATTCCCAATGAAAGTGGAATAACATCAACCAAAGTAATGTCCTGGACATCACCTTGGAAAATGCCCGCCTGAATAGCAGCTCCTAAAGCGACAACCTCATCAGGATTGATGGTTTTGTTTGGCTCCTTACCAAAAAGTTTTTTAACGGCTTCTATTATTGCTGGCATCCGAGTCTGACCACCGACTAAAATAACTTCGTCAATTTCAGTTATTTTCAAATTAGACGCTTCCATCGCACGTTTGGTAATCTCAATGGACCGATCAATGTATTCATGAGCTATTTCGTCCAACTTTGCTCTCGTTAGCTTGATCTGTAGGTGTTTGGGCCCGTCACTATCAGATGAAATGAAAGGGATGTTAACTTCAGTTTCATTGGTCGTGGAAAGTTCAATTTTAGCTTTCTCCGCTGCTTCATCCAATCGTTGCAAAGCTAATTTATCTTTTTTCAAATCAATTCCGTCAGATGCTTTGAAAGTGTTAATTAAATATTGGACAATATCTTGATCAATATCACGACCGCCCATATGGGCATCACCATCGCTGGATTGTACTTCTATGACATCATCTCCAACTTCAAGCACAGATACGTCAAAGGTTCCCCCGCCAAAATCAAAAACAACAATTTTTTCATCCTTTTTTTTGTTAAAACCGTAAGCTAAAGCAGCGGCGGTGGGTTCATTAATAATCCGACGGACATTAAGACCAGCAATTTTTCCAGCATCTTGAGTAGCTTTACGTTGTGAATCATTAAAATAGGCTGGCACAGTAATAACCGCTTCGGTAATTTTCTCACCAATTTTAGCTTCCGCATCGGCTTTAAGTTTAGAAAGAATCATAGCTGAAACTTCCTCTGGACGGTAATCCTTACCACCCATCACCACCACCGCACCTCCGTCACCACCCTTCTTTACCTCATAGGGAACGATGGCTTTATCTTTTTGAACTGCCTTCTCGTCAAATGTATGCCCCATAAAACGCTTAATACCGTAAATGGTATTAGTAGGATTGGTGACAGCTTGACGCTTAGCAATTTGTCCCACTAACCGTTCGTTTGTTTTGGAAATGGCTACTACGGATGGTGTGGTTCGAGTTCCTTCAATATTTTCAATAATTGTTGGCTCACCGGCTTCAATAATTGCCATTGCTGAATTTGTTGTTCCTAAATCAATTCCTAAAATTTTTGCCATATTTTAAAATAGTTAAGTATTTATAAATGTTTATGATTTTGATTTGCCTACAGTTACTCTAGCAGGTCTAATCATGCTTTTTGATTTGTCATCCACTATTTCATACCCTAATTGGATAACTGATAGAACACGATTAATTTGAGTTTCATCGTCTACATCAACCATACTAAGTGCTTCGTGACGATTATGATCATAAATTTCTCCAGTTGGATTGAATGAAGTAACACCATAAGAATCAAGTAGTGATGTCAGTTGGTTAAAAATACCTTCTATGCCTAAACGCCACTTAGAATCTATTTTAGACCATGTTTCCTTGTCTAACATTGCTAAATAGAAACTATCGCAAACTGGTAGTAATTTTTCAATATGAACTATCGTATTTCTTTTTTTATCAGACAATCGTTCTTCTTCAAGTCGTTTCTTGGCATTTAGAAAATCTGCTTTTGAACGCTGAAGTTCTTCACGTAAATGTCTTATTTCACTCTCGGCTTCCTTTAATTTATCTCGTAATAATTTAATTTTTTGATTAGAAGTATTTTCTATATCTTCCAATTCAGGTTCCATAATTTCAGACGATTCGTTGGTGATTTCGATGTCATCCTGATTGGGATTGTGTTCTTTTTTGTTCACCATATTTACATTATAACGCTGAAAAGCAATGGTGTCAAAGAAACAAAAAACTCCGAGTAATCAGAGTTTTTGTTAACTATCAGTAGTTTATCTTTTTGAGTTAGGAAACGATATATTTTGCTATGTGGCCAGGATTCTAGGAAAATAAAATGAGAGAGGGACGAATAGTCCAGCAAACATCTTATTTTTCGTAGCGATAACATCAGATTGCAGAATTTATCGTTTACTCCATGCTGGTCGCTTGCGAGCTTTGAGGAGTCCAAATTTCTTTCGTTCGACTGAACGTGGATCTCGTTTGAGGAAGCCGGCTTTCTTGAGAGCAATTCGGCGGGTAGCTTTTTCCTTTACCAACGCGCGAGCAATTCCGAGTCTGATAGCTTCGGCTTGAGAAGATAATCCCCCACCTAATACCTTAGCGGTAATCATGTAATCTTCAATACCGGCCTCTTCAGTTTTTAAAACAGATTTAACATCTTCTTGCAAAGCGAGATGAGGAAAGTATTCAGTTAAATCTTTCTCGTTTACAACGACGGTTGTTTCCTTAGCTTTAGTAATTCTAACACGAGCAGTGGCAGTTTTACGACGTCCCAAACCTTCAATATAGCGTTCAGTTTTTTTGGTGGCCATATTATTTTATTCTGTAATTATTAAATTTTTAAGCATCGGTTTTTTCAACTTATTATTTGGGAGCATTCCGGCAATCGTACGTTTAATGACCTCGGCATATCCTAAACGTTTTCCAAGGTGATCTAATGTTTCAATGCTCCGTCCACCAGGGTAACCAGAATAGGTTTGATAAATTTCGGCTTTCTTTTTCTCACTGATTTCCATCTGACTAACATTACTAATAGTTAATGAAACCGAAGCGGTAAGATTACGTGCGTAATCAGAAGTTTTCTTTCCCAACAAAATTGAAGCCGCTTCAGTAGCTATTTTACCTAGTCGTTTTCCCTTAGCATCAATCATATATTCCTTTTTAATGATTTCTGTAGTCATAGTTTTATTCAATAAATTCAATTACGGCTTCAGTACGGCCAGCCGGAGTAGGTCCCATTTTTATGATTCTAGTATAACCACCAGCTCTTGCTGAAAACCGTGGTGCAATATCATCAAAAATCTTTTTAACAATAACTGTACTTGGTTCACCGAGACGACTGGACACTATCCGACGAGCTGATATGGTATTTTTCTTTCCATAAGTAACTAAGCGTTCAATCAGAGGGCGAAGCTCTTTGGCTTTAGCTTCAGTGGTTTTAATTTTACCATCACGAATAAGAGAAACAGCCAGTCCACGTAATAAAGCTGTCCGCTGACTACGTACTCGCCCAAAAGTTCGATTTTTATTTCCGTGTTGCATATTATTCAGTCAATGATAAACCCATCTTTTCTAGAAGAAGAATAATTTCCTCTACACCTTTTGGTCCAATACCATCGAGCGCTAGAATATCATCTTTTTTCTTTCGCACAAGTCCCCCTACTGTTCTAATACTAGCATTTTCCAATGCTTGTAAGGTTCGAGACGAAAGATCCATAGTTTCAATTCTTGTTTTTAAAACCTCATTATCAATTGCGGTCACTTCGTTTATCGTAGTTGGAGTTTTAGTTTCAATTTCAGGTGTCTCCACTTGATCCTGAAATCCAATAATCGCCTTTAGTTGATGAATCATGATTTCAATAGATTTCTCCAGTGCTTGACGAGGGGTTAGGGTGCCATCAGTCTCTATGAAAATTCGGAGACGATTGTAATCTGTTCTATCACCAACACGCATGTTCTCAACCTCATAATTGGCTCTTCTAATTGGTGTAAAGACTGCGTCAAGGGCAATAGTACCAATCTCTACCTTATCTTTTTGATGAATTTCACGAGGCACATATCCTAAACCTCTCTCAATTTTAAGTTCAATTTCCAAACGGGAATTTTTGGCAGTAAGTTCGGCAATATGTTGTTCGGGATTCAAAATTTCCACTTGAGATGGACAAATGATATCACCAGCGGTAATTTCCCCTATTCCAGACTTTTTGATAGAAACTGTCATTGGTTCTTCACCATGAAGCTGAAAGCGGACCCGCTTCAAATTCAGGAGAATAGTAATAACATCCTCATTTATTCCTTCAATGGTGGCAAATTCGTGTTGCACCCCATCAATTTTAACTTCCGTGATAGTTGCTCCTGGAAGTGAAGCAAGAATAATTCGACGAAGTGAATTGCCTAAGGTATGTCCATAACCAGGATAAAGACCATCAATTTCATAAACACCCTGAAAATCTATTTCAGAGACAACGCGTGGCTTGGAAGGTAAAGTGACATTTGTTTCTAACATAATGTTATAAATTAATTTAATAAAACCACACTTTTATCTACTGTAATACTCAAGCACCAGTTCCGGATCAAACATAAAATCAGTTGCTTGATAGACTGGGCTACCAAGAACATTTCCCGATAAACTCTTTAAATCAAAACTTAGCCAGGATGGGACACTGACTGACTCATGAGTATCAGCTAGAAAAGTGTACATACCTTTAGCTTTACTTTGCTCTCTAACAGAAATAGTGTCATTAATAGAAACTTTATGTGAAGGAATATCCAACCGCCGACCATTTACAAAAATATGTCCGTGGTTTACCATTTGTCTGGCAAAACGACGAGTCTTAGCTAAACCAAGTCGATAAACAATATTGTCTAAACGATATTCTAATCGTTCCATTAAAATCGTAATTGGCTGATTACTTTTTTCAGTAGCATCTTTGACATAACGACTAAGTTGCTTTTCACTAATGCCGTAAGTAAAACGCATTTTTTGTTTTTCAATCAATTGCTTTTTGTAGTCACTCGCCATGCCACCATGTTTACGATTTCTACCCTTTCGTGCTTCCGATAACGCAAATTTTGGTGATTGAGTTTTTTCAAAAATTGGAGCTCCGAGACGTTTAGCAATTTTGTATTTTGGACCTATTATCATATATATAGTTTGATTAAATTCGACGTGGTTTTGGAGCACGAACACCGTTAAATGGAACTGGTGTCATGTCAACAATGCGAATAATACCAATACCCTTTCCACTGAAGGCACGAAGTGCTGATTCCCTTCCAGCACCAACACCGCGTACAATAATTTCTGCATCCTTCATGCCCATTTGTTGAGCTTTTTCACCAATAATTTCACCAACCTTTGCAGCTGCAAACGGAGTACTCTTGCGTGAACCCTTAAAGCCCAAGGCGCCACTGGAGGCACTCATGACAGCATTTCCATTATTGTCACACAAAGTTAGTAAAGTATTATTAAAAGTAGCCATGATATTAAGTTTACCAGTAACTACTTTACGCTTAGGGATACGATTTAAGGCTCTTGACGAACCCGCCACATCTGAACCGCCACTTTTTTTTGTTATTCGTTTCTTACCCATATGTCAATAAGTGAATTAATAATGATTTTAAGTCTTTTCAAGCTTACGACGACCACTACCCATGGTTTTCTTGGCACCTTTAAGAGTTCTGGCATTAGTCTTGGTGCGCTGACCGCGGACAGGAAGACGTTTACTATGTCGTGATCCACGATATGAGCTAATGTCCTTAAGACGTTTGATATTACCAGAAATATCACGCCTTAATTCACCTTCAATGGTAAAAGATTCAACAGTTTCTCGGATAAGGTTTTCTTGTTCAGTGGAAAGAGCTGTTGGTTTTAGAGTCGGATCAATTTTATGAGAATTTAAAATTTTGGTAGCACGTGATAGACCAATGCCATAAATAGCTGTTAGGCCATAAGCTAATTGTTTATCATCGGAAATATTTATACCTGAAATACGCATATTATTAGTTAATTAACCTTGTCGTTGTTTATGACGGGGCTTCTTCTTATTAATTACAAAAACTACCCCACGTCTTTTAACGATGATATCATCTGGACTCATTTTTTTAACTGATGATCGTACTTTCATGGGAAAAAATTATTGGCGCTTGCTAATTCGGGCTTTTCCGCCGTATGGGTCAATGACCATACCGACTTTATCACCCACCAAAACTCTAATTCTAAATCGTCGCATTTTTCCAGCCAGGTATGCAATTAGTGATTCCCCGGTGTCATCTCTGATAACACGGAAAAGCGCATTAGGTAGCGCTTCCTCTACTATACCGTAGACTAAGTCATCACTTTTTGAAATATCTGATTGATCCATTAGACGCGCATGAGTGTATCAAAATAATCGTATATCGTCAACCGTTAGGATTGCTTATGGTGTTGACAATACTTCAACAATTTTTATTTGTCCCAATTTGTCAGGAAAGCTTCTTTTCCAAACCGGTCTAACTTTGACTTCTCCTTTAGTAATACCAGTATATTTTCCAAGAACACCAGTAAAAGCGGTCTTTTCCATACCCAATAAGTCTACCTTCATTTTTTCTTGATCAATAGTCCAAACTATCCTTGGTACTCCAGTAATTTTGAAAGTTAAGGACTCTAGATTTGCCAAATTAACTTGTGAGGTACTAGCTGACGAATAAGCAAAAGTCAGTTCATCTAAATTATTAATTCGTACTGGTTCCTTTACGTCATAACCGGTAATTGTTTCCTTAGCTATAAACGAAGCGAATTCTTCATTTTTGAAAAGTGGAATTTGTAAGGTAGCTTGTTCACGAATAGTAACTAAAGTATCGCCAGACTTAACAGAAGGTAAATCAGTGTAGGTAATAGCAATAGCATCCGAAAAAGTAGTAAAATTGGCTGGCTTTTCACTGGCTATTTTGGCAATGAGAGTATCCCGTAATTCCATTTGTAATGATTGCTTGGCAGTAGAAAGTTCATTTTCGGCAATAATAAATCTAGGACCATCAAAACCTCCAGAAAAAGCAGTTGGATTCGTAGCTTTAATTGCATTATAAAGCTCAGTATTGCCACCTTCTTTAAAACCCGGAATGGTAAAATTATTTTTTGCCGGGAGGTTATAGTTTTCACCAGCTACATCAGCAAAAACCTGAGCTCGAGTAGTTCCTGGTACAGTTTCACCATTTTTGTTTTTTAAAGCACCGGGTACAATTACTGATTCTTGAATTCTGAAAATTAATCCGTTACTGCTTTCAAATCTGGTATTTTTAATCAAACGTTCAGTTCCTGGTGTGCTTTTGATGATTTCAATTTCACCAGTAGCTTGAGTCTTGACTTGTTCTTGCCCGGTAGCAGTAACTTGACGTTCACCAGTAGCGTCTAAGGTCATAATTTCATAGGATAAGGCATCATCTTTTTTGCTATTATAAGCAGTGAATTCAGCATTGACATTTATATCTCGGACCTTAGGATATAAGGTAATTTCCGCTCCTGAAGTGAGAAAACTAATTCCAAATCCTATTCCCACGACACTGATAAAAATAAAGATAGCAATAAATAATTGCCAACGACTTTTTTTCGCACCGTCAATAACTGCTACATTATCCAGGATTTCTAGATCAGAATTATTTTGATCAGCAGATTCACTTTTTGAATTAAGTGGTCTTGATGATAAGTTGTTTCTTGTTTCAACCGAATGCCGACTTGCTCTTGGTTCAATTGGTCTAATATCTTGTAGATTCCATTTTTGTGTCATACTTTTATTATATAGTATAGTCGCTGATAAGTGAATAATGTTGTTCTAGCTTTCATGCTGGTGAAAAAACTGAGCTTCCAATAAGACACCAGTATCAATATTGTTTTCAGTAAGTTTCTTCTTCTCTGTCGGAGAATAATATTTTGTTATAATGGCTTCAGAAATCTCTGTCACCTGGTGTGATAGGTTAGTAACAGTCTTGGCCACTTCAGAAATTAACTCTAGTAAAAAAGCATTATCGGCCATAGAACAATGAAAGAAAATATCTCTTGGTATAGAAAAATTAGCGTTATTTTCAGTAAATAATTCTCTTAGTTCTGTTTGATAATTAACAAAAACTTTTTGGAGAAGTTCTAATTTATTTTTAGGAAGAGCTTTAAGAGCTGTACTATGATATGGCTCGCGTAAAAAGGAAATGGCTTCCTCGTGAGGAATGTTTAACGCATTAGCAATATTTCGCGCGATTGTATTAATACCAATAGTAGTATGATTGGTGGTTTGAAAAGCACTATTTCGCACAATAACAATTTCTGTGGCCTCATAAGTAATATCAATTAAGCAATAACAAGAAAGCCGACTGTAAAAATTTTTGATGAAGGAATAGAATATCATCATAAATGAATATTGAACTATTTCTGCCCTAGGTAAAACCTTTCGTTGTAAATCGGTTACTGTTTCAGTGATAAATGTACTAGCTAAAGCTACAATTTGGGTAAGAGATAAACTTTTAACTTTTTGCTTGAGAGGTTGGTTAGTTTGATAGTCGTTTAACCTAAAATCAGTTATTACTTCAGTGAGCAAAGAAAAATCGTATTTGTTAGTCAATTCTTTCTCTAGCATAATTTCAGTCATTTTCTTCTTTGCGACCGAAATCAAACTATCAATTAATTCTTGAGAAACAACAAATTCTGTTTCTTTGGTGTAGTCTATAGTTTTACTAATAGTAAATGACCAGGGGGCGGTGACAGAAACTTGAACATATTTTATTTGAGCAGTTGACGAGTATGATCTAAGTGCTTTATAACCGTTGTTGTTTATTTGTAAAATAACATTTAGCAAACTGGACATAATTGCCTTATCATCCTGATTACTAGTTTGCTTGGATTTCAAGCTGGCAAATTCCCTTTGCGACCAGATAACTTCTGGATTTATTTTTGTGGCATCTGACTTGATGATAGAAAGCAAAACACTACCAGAGCCGATTTCAATCAGCACTCCGTAACGAACCCTTTTTTCTCTCCCAGAAAATAAACTCATGGTAGTGTTTATAGTATACAAGAAGACGACGTCATTATTTTAATGTATACACACTGTTGGCTGAGTTGATTAATTATTCCAGAATAGCTTTGATGCGTCTCACCCCCGAAGCTGATGATTCCTCCTTCAATATTCTAAAGTTGCCAGTGATGGTTTTTAAATTTTCCACATGTGGACCGCCACAGAGCTCGCGAGAAATAATCGCACCGTCGGCACCGTGAATAGTGTAGACTTTTACTTCCTCGGGGTATCGTTCCCAAAAACTAGCTTCAATGGTCGGGTCTTCTTCAGCTTCTGTTTTTGACATCATGGTCATGGTCACCTCCCCACCATTTTTAATAGCGTCATTAACAAATTCTTCAACTTGACTAAGCACAGCTGAATCAACTTTATCAGGATGAGTAAAGTCAAAACGTAATCGTTCTCCAGTAATATTGGAACCGGCCTGATGAACATGATTACCAAGTTTATGGCGTAAACCAGCCAAAAGTAAATGGGTGACAGTGTGATACTGAATAACTTTTTCCGAATGATCAGCTAGACCACCTTTAAATTTTTGTTCAGCTCCAGTGCGAGATTGTAAACGATGAGCAGTCATCAATTTTTCAAAACCAGCCCGTTCCACTATTAAACCTTTTTCAGTGGCAATTTCTTCAGTTAATTCAATCGGAAAACCGTAAGTAGTATAAAGTGCAAAAGCATTTTCCGCTCCGATGGCTTGTTTAGTGATTGGCGCAACATTTTTATCAATTACTTTTTTACCATCTACATTTTTACTTGAAAGATGAATTTGTAAAGTAATTTTATTAAATTGTTTTAATCCGAGTGCTAAAGTTTTTCTAAATTGTTCCTCTTCATGAGCAATAATATCGGCGATAAAGTCTGCTTTTTCCAAAAGATAAGGATAAGCGTCTTGATACATCTCAGCAATCGGACGAACTACATTGGCAAAGGTATTGTCTCCTACTCCCAGAATATCCGCATGACGAACCGAACGACGAATCAATCTACGAACAAAATAACCCTGATCAGCATTTCCCGGTTCTACCCCATCAGCAATGAGAAAAACTGCTGCCTTCATATGGTCAGCAATGACCCGAAAAGATTTCGTAAATTTTTCATTTTCACCATATACCCGTCCAGAGTATTTTTCAAAATACTCTAGAATCGGTTGATGATTGGTAGGAAAAACATCAGCACTGTCATTAACAGCTGCAGTCATTCTTTCTAAACCACCTCCATAATCAACATTTTTATTTGGTAAATTGTCAAAACCATTGGCAGTTTTTACATATTGCATAAAGACTGAATTACCAAGTTCAATATATCTTCCACAATCACAATTAGGGTGACATTTTTCTCCCCACTTTGGGTTGTGAATTATTTCTGGAAAAAGATAAAATACTTCCGAGTCTGGACCGCCTGGTTCACCGATGGGCATTTTATCAGGTCCCCCTGCCCTACTCCACCAATTTTTATCGGAATAGAAAAAAATTCTTCCGTCTTGGTCGCCAACGCTATAGCCATTTTCTTCAGTACCGATGTCTACTTGTTTTGGAATAATTTTATTTGCAGTAAATAAATTTGCCCAGATTTCCGCACTTTCAGTATCCTTGGGAATATTGGCAACCTCGTTACCACTGTAACAAGTAACATAAATTCTGTTTGGATCAAGTTTAATTTCGCTGGTCAAAAACTGCCAAAAATTACTTATTTGCTCCTCCTTAAAATAATCCCCCAACGACCAATTCCCGAGCATTTCAAAAAAAGTAGTATGACGATTATCCCCTACTTCTTCAATGTCACCAGAGCGGAAACATTTCTGGGAATTTGTTAATCTAGCACCCATCGGATGCTCCTCTCCCATAAGATAAGGAATTAGTGGTTGCATCCCACTACCAGTGAAAAGAGTTGTCGGATCATTTTCAGGTAAAAGCGAGGCGGAAGGAATAACCGCATGACCACGACTGACCATAAATTCTAGATATCTTTTCCTAATCTCATTTCCACTCATAATCAAAATATTATTATTTATCACTCGTAACTATACCAAATTTATTTAAATTGGCGAGGTTGGGTAGCAAAATAATAGTAAATTACTTTCTTTTTTTAACTATTTTTTCAAATAATGAAATGTCAGCGGCAAGTTTTTCCAGCCCTTTTTCAAAGGTGTCAATTTTTGTAGTGTCAATTCCAATTTTTTTGTAAATGTCTTTAATTAAGCTGGATTCACCCAACGAAAGAAACAAATCAATTTTTTCGGCATAACGTTTATCAAGACGATAATTATTTGCCATAATGGTACTCATCATTAGACCGTAGGCATAAGAATAAACGTAAAAACCGTAGCGCAGATGTCCAACATAAACATAGGTGTAACCATCTTGGGAGGTTACGTTTACCGCTGAACCGAGATAGGACTGCAAATGCTTTTGCATACAGGCCCGAAGGTCTTCGTTATTCATACCACCTTGTTTATAAATCGTATTGTGAATTTCTAATTCAGCATTGAAGAAAGCTATTTGACGTTGAATGGTTGAAACATCACGCAAAATACGATCATGCAGTAACACCGCTTTTTCAGCATCTGTGGCTTGAGCAAAAACGGCATCAAAAACTAAGTTCTCAAACAAAGTACTGGCAGTTTCGGCAGTTACAATAGAATGATTGGAGTAAAAAGGACTTTGACTATTACTTCGCATAGCATGAATAGCGTGTCCCATTTCGTGAGCGAGAGTTTCCAGTGATGGAAAATTATTCAGATGATTTAACATCACGTTAATTGGATGACCATTTTGGGCTGACATAAAAGCACCACCGGTTTTGCCTGATTTTGGCATGAAATCAATTTGACCATTTTCAAGCATGGTGTCAAAAAATGTTCCATAATCACGATTTACACTATAAAACACATCGCGACAGATGGTAACGGCTTGGGTAAAGGAAATATTGACACTCTTGCCGGCACTTTCATTACGCTGACTATATTCAAGTTTTTCTACGCCATGATATCTTGCCTTCAATTTATAAAACTTATGACTAAGTTTAAAACCAGTACCAGTAACGGCTTTAAGTAATCTTTCCAAGGCAACCTCTTCATCCTGATAAGCTAATACCGTTGCACTGTATGGTTTTTCGTAACCTCGTAATTCATCTTCGCTTCGGACATCACTGATAATAGCGTTGAATTCATGTTCAGCTACTTCACCAATTTGTTTCATTTGGTTAATAATCAAATGCCAAAGTTTTGGCTTATTAGAAAAAGTTTGAAGATTAACTAATTCAATCGCTTCAGGTAGAGCGATTTTTTTGCCTTGCCAAGTTATGTGACGTTGGCTAATAATTTTATCTGTCATGTCCACCCAACGTCCGTACGACTGCCGACTTTTCAAATTTATAATCTTCTCTTCGGACTCGGTTAGTTGATGTTTGGCACTAGCAAATAGTCTTTCCAGATAATAACGAAAGTGTTTAAGATCAGGATGAGCCAGTAAATTTTTTTGCTCTGATTTAGAAATTTTTCCTAATTCAAGAGCAAAAAACATTATCTCATCATTTGCCTTACGCAAACGATTATTAATTAGAGAAATTTGCTTCTCGGCAGTAATATCTGCTGTATTGAGTGCAGTGACCAAACCAAAATAACGCATTGGCCTAGAAAAAGTAGGGTTACCAGCCATTGCTTCATTTTCAGTCAAAGCTTGCTTCAATAATTTCGGGTTGGTAGTGAATTTCTGCTTTCGCCACTTTTTAGCAAAGGCGTGAAAGGTTTTTTCAGTTTGAGTAACATCGGCCTCAATTTGGGGATCAGTATGGCTCAGATAATAATGCTTAACTAAATCCCAGTTCATGACTGGTGTTAATGCACTAAGAATTTGAGTAGTTTGATAATTAAAATTTTTCTGCTTGTTGGGTTTTTTGGATGTCATAAATAAAATTTTTATATTCCTCAAAGACGTGATTAAATTCTTCTAAAAGTGCTCCATTTAAACGTTTGTTTATGACGTTAGCAATTGACTGATAAATTTCCAGTCGTTCATCTAGGTTCTTGCCAAAATCTTGCAGAAAGCGATTATGGTCTCCATAGTATTCCTCTACACTGGAACGAAAGTTATGGATCTTATCAACAGCGGCAATTGTCACCGCTTCAATTGAAGCATTTTTGATCTGTTTAGTATAAGCGGTTTTTCTTTCAATCCAAGTTAATTTTTGCGTATGGTAGTATTTTGGTTCGGTCAAGGCAGAGACTATTTCCGTTACCCGACCACCAAAATCTTCATTTAATTCATCAAGGGTATAATCAGTATCTTCAATCGTATCATGCAGTAGGGCAGCAATAATAACATCTTCATCTTTAGTGTAATCAAGCAGAATAGTAGCGACGGAAAATAAATGTGTCACATAAGGAAAAGGTCGGGAACTTTTTCTAGATTGGTCCTTATGTAATACGGCAGCTGCCCGGATGGCTTGTTCAATACGATAAGTATACATAAAAACTTAGGATTGAAATCTGTTAGTATTTTTTTTCTCTTCTTCTTCTTTTTTTAACTCATCGGTTCTATTTTCAATTTGTCTTCCTAAATTCGGCAGTTCACTTTTAATACTAGCTAATTTACGATTTATCTCTAATGAATGACTATTAAAATCTCGCTGACAATTATCTATTTTACGATCATAATCTATTTTAATGCTTTCAAGCTTTTCATCACGTTCTTTTTGCAAACGAGTTATTAATAAATTACTATTTTTACTTCTATCATCCAAATCATCATAGAGCCGACTTTGATCCTGAAAAAGTTTTTCACGTTGGGCATTTAATTGATTTAACCTAGTGTCTAAAAACATACAGTAATATTGTTTAATTCAAGGTTTAATATAACATATTTAAACAATCTTTCGCTAGTATAAGCTCGTTTATAATATAAATGCAAAATTAATCAGCTTGATTGAATAATGTTTTTTTATGTATGGCTTGGAGTTTTTTTCCACAAGCTTCCCGATAGGGACAAAATTCACATTTAGCACCACTTTCGGGAAATTGCTCATTTTCTAAACAATTTTTAATTTCAACCAGAGTTGGCTCAATCCAGTCGGTTTCTACTTTAACTGGCACTAGTGTTGTCTCAAATACCAATTTATCATTAAAACCAATCTCGTTTGTTTTAGCGTTGGCATAAATCAGATAGCCAATGTCTTCAACTCTAAAACCATTTTTTTCCAAGAGCCATTTATAAATACCGAGCTGCCTTTTATACTGCTGATCCCAAGGGCTATCAGACAATTCATTAATTGATCCGGCTTTAGAAGTTGACTTATAATCAACAATAATAAGTTTTCCGGCTTTGTTTATCCAAATATCATCAATGGCACCAGAAATAGTTAATCCAGTTTGCGGATGTAAATATTCAATTCCCATAAAATTATCCCGCCACTCGTTTATTTTTTCATGTTGAAATGGAACCGCATCAATCTTATATTGCTTCATTACGGGATGGGGAGTTTGATTTTGTCTATGTACATCAAATTCTTTCTTAAATAATTCGTCCACGGCTAAATTAAGATTAAATGATGGAAAACTTGGACGTTTAGTACCAAGCTTATTATCAAGATAGAAACAACGTGGACATTCCAAAAAAAAATCAATTTTTGAACGCGACAATCGCCACTTTGTACCACCGTAATTCCATTCAGTGCTACGATTGGGGTTATATTTTTTACTGTAATCAGCCATAATTATTATTATAACACAAAAGAAAAATCTCTCAGTGATGAGAGATTTTTCTGGAAATAAATGGCTTTAATTATTTAACAGTAAAAGTAGCAAAAATTTTATCAACCTGGGTATCAGTAGCTAGGCTGAATTCCCTATCTCCGTTCTCGGTATAAAAAACTAGAGCATAGTTCTTACCAACTGCAGTTGCTCTTTGTAAAATAATACTGGTAGGAACCAATCCTTGAGCTTCACTAAAACGCGCTACTCCCAGAAGGCCTCCTAGTTTATCATCGTTATAATCGCGAACCCCGATCCACCCTTCTTTTATAGGGAAAGTGGCTGATTCCAAAACCACTTTGAGACCAGCAGTTTGATCTGCGACTTTTACCGCCCCTTCTCCGATTGGTAAGGTTACTAATTTAGGAGCCGTGACTGCTTTTTCAGGTGTGGTTACTTCCTTTTTGGGAGTAACAGTAACAGTGGTGGTAGCTGTCTCATTATCTTTGTCATTGGTCACTGTCGGTGAAATACTTTTAGTTGGACTAAATGACCAAACTAATAGACCACCAACCAGTAAACCAACAACAAATGATACTACAGTTTTTTGTGTTTCTTCTTTATGATCTGACATATTGTTTTATGAATTGCTGAATTAATATCCTTAATCTGTTTATTATACACCATGTCATTCTGACAAGAATATTGACAATACGTGAGATTTAGGTGCTTGTAATATGCTTTGGAATAATGTTTTTAGCTTCAGTAATGATTTCATTATTCTTTTCGTCACTTAGATGAAGCGAATGCAATAAATGGGGATTGTTGGCCAATTCGCTACAAAGAATAACATCATATTCAAAAAGAGTGGAAATTTGGGCGGAAGATAAGCTATGTAAAACAGTAATTGGATAAACACCAGCCCTTTCAATCCGATCATGTAAATTATTTTTTCGCGGAAAATCCCAACTGAGTAATTTTAAGCCAACACAATTACCATATTTTTCTGCAGTAGTGGTAAATTTGGTATTAGTAATTAACCAAAACTCCTTAATGCCACAAATATCATCCGAACAGATACTAGAATTCTGTAAATCAAGTAATCTAGCATAAGAATAAAGTGCCACTTGTAGGTCAGATTTAATGCCGGGACGAGCATGAAATTTTGCTTCCCCAATAAAACTATGATCATTTTTATAGGCAGCAATATCAATTTCATGAGGAGCACAATGTCCAGGTAAAATAATGCCAGTTTTTGTGGTGTATCCTTCGATTTCAAACATCCGTCCTAAAAAACGTTCAAAAGGGAAACCCGTTGGTCCTAAACCGAACAAGGCACGGCGCAATGAATATCTGGTAGCAGCGGTAGTACTAAGCTGACGTAATAAAGCAAAAGCAAAACGATAAATTTCTTGAGTTTTAATTCCATCATAAAGATGTGATTCTACTGCTTCTATAATTTGTAAAACTTCCTGATTAGTAGCACCAGAACGACGAAGTGATCTTCGCAATTTTTCAATCTTGAAATATTCGGTAGTGCCGTCGGCTTTAAGAACTGATATTAACACTAAGAAATAATACCACCTCCAAGACAAATATCACCGAGATATAATACACAGGATTGTCCAATAGCTGGTTCCTCAGTTGATTCATTAATTAGCAATTCTAAACTATCTTGTTTAGTGATTGCTGACACAGTGACAGAAAATGGTACTTGACGGTATCGAGTCTGAGCAGAAATAGAATCACCAGTTTTTAATGATGCATTTAATTGTATTTCCGTAAGAGTTATTAAATTTTTAGGATTTAATTTTGGTTTAATGGTACTGACTATTAGTTCATTTGTTTGGAGATTTTTTGAAATAACATAATAAGGGAGACGATTATTATTCAAGGAGTGAAGAGTAAAACCGTGTCTTTGACCAATAGTATAGACGAACACTCCTTGGTGACTACCGATAACTTTGCCAGTCTCATCTTTTACTAAACCTGGTTTAAGATCTAAATAATGAGAAAGAAAATCTGAAATATCAATATGACCAAGAAAGCAGACTCCTTGACTATCTTTTTTGGTGGCAGTGATTAGTTTCGCTTGTTTTGCTTCTTCCCGAATCAGATCCTTGGTGGAATTCCCCACGGGAAATAAAATATGTGATAACTGGTCTGGTGTCAGTGTCCAAAGAAAATAACTTTGGTCCTTGTTACAATCTACGCCACGACTTAAGATAAATTTTCCTTGATTAAATTTATTTTGCGCATAATGTCCAGTAGCAATAAAATCCGCTCCGTGCTCTAGAGCGAAATTTAAAAAGACCCCAAATTTAACTTCTTTATTACACATCACATCGGGATTGGGAGTACGTCCAAT
>Ga0210043_1001639_pt1 | contig 17580 bp, 13 predicted proteins | sample CryGeymet201501t_FD_183990 | JGI IMG/M metagenome (GOLD analysis project Ga0210043, IMG submission 183990) | Groundwater microbial communities from Crystal Geyser aquifers in Utah, USA - Crystal Geyser metaG 2015-01t (SPAdes) (version 2) | ecosystem: Environmental > Aquatic > Deep subsurface >... | reverse complement strand
GTACTTAGTCGAGAAACCAGAGCCAGAAGAAGCTCCTTCAGATTTAGCATCATATGGTCGATATGTTTTAACTCCAAAAGTTTTTGAATACCTTAAAGCAGATGCAACAGGAAAAGATGGAGAACTTTGGATTGCAGATGCAATTGATGAAGTCGCCAAGCATGGAGTAGTCAGAGTTAAGGCAATTGATGGTGAATGGATGACAACTGGAGATCCACTCAACTATATGAAAGCTCATATCAAGTTTATGTTAAACAGTGATAAATATGGTGATGATTTAAAAGAGTTTATGGATAGTCTCAAGTAATTTAATTTTGATATTAATAAGAAAGCCCTTGTACTAGTCAGGGGCTTTTTGGTTGAATGATTTTCTCTTTGTCTTGCGACTAACTAATTGTGGTTACTTAACAAATATGTTTTGCTAATCAGGATCTATCAAACTTTGATAAGATACAAAAACAACATTAAATTATAAGGAATTTTATGAAGAAAATTTTAGTGACTGGTGCTTTTGGGCAAATTGGGAGTGAGCTAGTTCCTGAGCTATGGAAAAGATTTGGTAAAGATAATGTCATCGCTGTGGGCAATAGAAATATCCCAGATGGATTTGACGGAATCGTTGAGAAACTGAGACTCCCCGATAAAGAGGGTATGGAATCGTTAATCAAAAAGCATGATATCGGAACAATTTACCACTTAGTGTCATTACTATCAGCTACTGGTGAAGAGAATCCTGGTTTTACTTGGGATCTAAACATGCAGTCATTAAAAGATGTTTTAGACTTATCTGTTGAACATCAAATCAAAGTTTTCTGGCCTAGCTCGATTGCAGCTTTTGGACCGACAACACCTAGAGATAATACTCCACAAAGAACTGTTTTGGAGCCTACTACCATGTACGGAGTGACTAAGGTGGCAGGGGAATTAATGTGCCAATATTACTTCAACAAATTTAATCTCGATGTCAGGAGTGTCCGTTATCCGGGGATCATTAGCTATAAAACTCCACCAGGTGGGGGAACAACTGATTATGCCGTCGCAATTTTTTATGATGCTTTAAAAAGTGGTCAGTATGAATCTTTTGTCAAAGCAGATACTGTCTTACCGATGATGTACATGGATGATGCAGTGAAGGCTACTGTTGACCTGATGGAAGCTGACCCAATCAAGTTAACAATCAGGACAAGCTATAATTTAGCGGCGATTAGTTTTACTGTAACTGAGCTAGCAGAGATGATTAATAAGATGGTAAAGGTAGAGGTAACCTATAAACCAGACCATCGCCAAGCAATTGCTGACTCATGGCCTAAATCAATTGACGACTCACAAGCTAGACAAGATTGGGGTTGGAGCCATCAATATGACTTAGAAAAAATGACTGAAGTAATGCTAATTGAACTAAAGAAAAAGTTTGCAGAAGAAAAATAATAAATGTTTAAGTTAATTAGAGAAATTTATGCCAAAAAGTAATTTTTATAAAACACTTAAAGCTGAGGTTGCTCGTGTCGATGCAGCAGCAGTAACCAAGAGAGAAGAGAATATTATTGAGGGTTTCACCAAAGATTCGTCCCCCAGGGCTTTAATTGATGGAGATGAGTATATGGTGTTTAACTCAAACGATTATTTGGGTTTGAGACATCATTCTGAACTAAAAAAAGCAGAGCATATTTCGTCAGATAATTACGGTGCTGGTCCAGGAGCAGTCAGGTTTATCTCAGGCTCACTAAAAGTTCACCGTGATTTAGAAAAGGCTTTAGCTAAGTTTCATGGTCGTGATGATGGGATGATTTTCTCCTCAGCATTTGCGGCAAATTTGGCAGTGTTGTTTAGTTTAATTAAAGGTCAAAGCAAAGATTCTCTTTTAAATAATAATACCTTAGTTCTCTCTGATGAGCTCAATCACCGCAGTATCATTGATGGCATTAGGTTGGCCAATTTGAGCACAGAGCAAAAGGCGATTTTCCCTCACTTAGACCCAATGCAAGCAGCCAAGGTTCTTGAAGAGAATAAAGATAAGTTTGATCGGGTAGTAGTAGTCACTGATGGTGTTTTTAGCATGCTTGGTGAGTTTCAAGACCTTAAAAAATTACGCGAAGTTGTTGACCAATATGACAAGGTTTATAAAGAAGGTGTTTTGCTGATCGTTGATGATGCTCATGGTGTCGCTGGGAGTGGTAAAACTGGCAGGGGGACAGAGGAAGTGATGTCAGGCAAAGCTGATGTTCTAATTGGCACTTTAGGAAAGGGCTTTGGAGCAGACGGTGGCTATGTAGTTGCTGACAGGGAAGTGATTGATTACTTAAGAGAATCAGCTGCAACTTATATCTATTCAAATAATATTTCTCCAGCAACAGCGGGGGCTGCTCTTGCTTCTGTCAGTATTGTTAACTCTGGGGAAGGCCAGGAATTAATAGAAAATTTAGCTAAAAATATTGAGTTCTTCAAAAAAGAAATGAAAGCGGCGGGGTTTGAATTTGCTGCTGAGTCTAATCATCCCATTCAACCGCTCTTAATTGGTGAGGCGGAAAAGACAAAGAAGATGACTAAGGGTTTGTATGATGAGGGTATTCTAGTAACAAATATTAATTATCCGGTGGTTCCTAAAGGCAGAGATGAAATTAGGGTGCAGATTAGCGCTACTCACACCATGTCTGATCTCAAAGAATTTATTAAAAAAGCAACCTTAGTTGCAAAAGAGGTTGGGATTTTGTAGTAGATTCTATATCTGATCTATAAATAACCAGCTTTTCTTAACTGATTCTTTCTTTTATTACTCAAAAGAGTTTATACTTTATGGGTATGCATGAGAATCAGATTATTAGCGTTATTTTATTTATTGGATTTTTTCTTGTTTTGACTACATTAGTGAAATGGTGGAGTGAGAGGTCTTCATTTCCATATACTGTTGCCTTATTAATTGTGGGATTTATGGCACAGTTATTTTTTCATTTTTTCAGGATAGATCTTCACTTGTCTTTGTCAACTGACATGATTTTTTATGTCTTATTACCTCTGTTATTGTTTGAGTCAGCTGCCCATATCCAGATGCATCAGTTTAGGTTGCAGTTTAAAACAATCACTTTTTTAGCTACTTTTGGTCTGTTGGCTTCAGTATTTGTCACTGGGACATTAATGGCATTATTATTGGGAATTCCATTAGGAGTGGGGTTGTTGTTTGGGGCAATTATCTCTGCCACTGACCCAATTGCTGTTTTGTCACTATTTAAGACAGTTAAAGCACCTAAAAGACTTGCTTTATTGATTGAGGGTGAAAGTATGTTTAATGATGCCACGGCAGTCATTTTATTCAGGATAATATTAGCTGTGGTAGTAGGTCATACTGCTTTTCAACCACAGCATTTAGTAGCCTCGTCATTAAACTTCTTATATGTCTTTCTTGGCAGTATTGTTGCAGGAGCATTGATGGCAATGGTGGTGTCAATCTTTATTGAGAGGGTTAAGAATGATCGAATTATTGAGGTTACACTAACCATTGGATTAGCGCTAGCATCATTTGCAATTAGTGAGCATTTCTTAGGATTGAGTGGAGTTATTGCCTGTGTTGCTGCAGGATTAACATTGGGGAACATTGGCAAAACAAGAATTTCCAGTGGGGTAGTAGAGTTTATGGAAGAGTTTTGGGAGTATATTGGTTTTATCGCTGTTTCACTCGTTTTTTTCTTTGCTACTTTTAAACTTGATCCAGCCCTATTGTCTGACAACCTCCTCAGGGCTTTTGTAGTTATTCTGATTGTTGTCTTTGCTAGAGTAGTTTCAGTATATCTTTCCTTCTTTTTAAGCAATCGCTTACCAGGATTTAAGGATGAGCCAAATGTTCCCTTGAGCTGGCAGCATGTGATTAATTGGGGAGGATTGAGAGGAGTCATTCCTTTAGTTTTGGTTTATGCCATCCCCGATGATTTTGTTTATAAAGAAATGCTGATTGGGTTTACCCTTGATGTTTTCTTATATTCTGTGATTGTTCATGGCTTATCTGTTGGCACAATTATGAAGCGATTGGGACTACACTTACCCAGTAAAAGTAGAGAGATTATGGGGGAAGAAAATTCTTTGTTTGAAATAAAGAAAGCAAGAAATAAGCTTAACGACTTTAAGAAACAGAAGATGAATAAGGTCATTATTGATAAAGTGACGCATGAGTTAGAAGCAAAAGAAAAACAGCATACTCAAAAACTACTTTCGCTAGCTAGTCTTAATGATCTTGAGGATAGTCTGAGAATTCAAGCAATCAATTTTGAAAGAGATCATCTTAAGAAATTATTTCATAGAGGCTATGTCACCGAAGCAATTTATTTTGAGTTTGAAGCAGAGTTAGATTTACAAGAAGATGCCATTGATTATCCTGAGATTACCCCTGAAAGAGTCATCGGAAGTGGTGGAAAAATCAATGGATCTAAGTCATTTAGGAAGAGAGTTAAGTTAGCATCAAACATTATCTCAAAGTGGGGCATATTTGCTAAAGCAAGATTTTTTTCTAAAGAGAAAATTATTCACAGAAGATTAGAGTTACTTTGGGCTCGTATTATTTGTAGCCAGGAAGTAATTAATCATTTTGAAGAAATCAGTGGGCTATTTGGTGATAGAAAGAGTGCAAATAAGGTAATTGAGAAGGTGAGAGGGGAGTACATTGATTTGGCAAATGAGAACAAATACAAGGTGCATGCATTGAGAAGAGAGTTCCCGGAACATGTTAATGGCTATTTTGATGATGTAGTTAGGGCTTCGGTATTTAAGAATTTAAAGTAGAATGGCGGAAGTTAGTTAGTATCATGTTATAATATTCATAATGAAAGAAAGAATTTATCCAGAAAAAATTACGAGAGAAATTCGTGAAAGTGCAAAAAATAGATTAAGTCCATCCGAAGGAGATGAAAGGCCAAAGTTCTATCCTGATTGGAGAGAAAAACTTGATAAAAAATTGACAAATCTTTTTTTTCCTGGTGAAAAAGAACGCTATGTTAGTGGAATGGTTGATTTTTTACAGGCCTCAATTAGTAGTGAGCTTCCAAAATATAAAGAAAAAGCGATTGAAGGAGCTAAAAGAATGAAAGAGGAGGGGTCTAAACTTAAATATATTACTTTTACTACGCTTCTTTTCACAGAAGGAAAAATCACTGAAACTGGAGTTATGAATGATATTCAAGCTGAATTAAACTCAAGCCTTGAAAGCAAGGCAATGCTGAAAGATATTAATGATGAAACAAATCTAGAATTCACTTTTGCATTACGATCTATTAATGCAGATGGATCAATGGCAGATCCACATGCTCCTATTGAGCGTTTATCTATATCTTTGGTTAATTTTGATAATAATTAATAATCAAAATTACTTGTTCGATTAATTTTAATATTTGTATTCCTATAATTAAGGAAATGATATCTTTGCTTGACTCTTATAGTTTGGCGGGCAATGTTGGACAGTATTCGAACTTTTATTCTCGAGTTGAATGAGGTTTTGAGTATGCCGAAACTGGCGCCGATCCCAGTCTACACATAGGTTATAGTTGTTAACAGCTTCCTTTTAATAAGGAAACTGTGGTGCTATTTTTCTTTGTGGTAAATAAAAATAGAGTGAGCAAAAATTGACATGTCAAATCAAAAGAAGAATCTTTTTAGGATAGCAAATCTGGCACGACTATTGTCACGACAATGGCACGATAGAACTACACAAATAGATGCGGCATTAAGGAGCCAACCGATTTTTGGTTGCTCTCGCCAGGCGGTGACGTTTAGGGTGGGAAGCTGATTGGTGACCGGGCTGTAGTTGCGAGCGAGCGTCGCCTGAGCGTGATCGCCACACGCGATAGATCAGCCAGCCGCCTCTGGTGAGCAGCAGCACGTAGCCAGCCCAGGATAGTAGCTGTGGCCAGTAGAAGATGATGATGTTGTATTGGCAGTTTGGGTTGATGGATTCTCCTGCGGCGTCTCGTGATGTGGTGTCTGTTGAGCCCTCTGCTGATTCAGCGCAACCCGGCACTTCCCAGGCATTTGCCCAGCCATTGTATCGGTGGTGGGATAAGCGGTGGTAGTTACTGGGTTGCCACCAAGGGGCACTTGCAGGGCGAGCAAAGGCGAACCAGGCGGGGTCGTAAGAAACTGGCAAGATTGCAATATCATAGTTTTGAACGGTATGTGTTTGATATGGGCTATTTTGCCATTCCAAATTTAAAATTTTCACAGCTTGAGAACTATCTATTTCTGGTACAAAAAATTGCTCTAACAATGATATGTCAATTGTTCCCAAGGAAATATTTTTTAACAAATTACCGCTACTAATATCTCCATAAGCTTGACTTGAAAATAAAAAATTCAGCGTTTCTGCATCAGGGCTACTTGGAGAAATACTAAAAGTATTCAGTCCATCTTTTACAAATTGCTCTAGATATACTTGAGAGAGGTTATCAGATATGGTTAGCTTAAATGGTTGGCCAGCATAATTGTAAGCATCAAATGATAGTATTCCACCCTGTGAAAACTCTTGTGAATCAGCAGAAAAAGATACGCAGTCACTGTCTTGAATTGTCTCAACCCTAACTGATTTTATTTGACCAGTTGGCGTAATGGTTTGTTCATACATATTATTTGTATTGGTGGCGAGACAGGTTTTTGGTTTTAATACTGTGTCCAAGTTGAAAAAAGACACAGGTGCCGTAATGTTTTTACTAGGATTATTTTTATCAATTACTTGCAATTTAGCACTTGTTGTTGACTCATCGACAACAAAAGCTAGCTGCTCATTGAGCCTGTTTTTTTGAGAAAAAAGTAGGTTTTGTTGTTGAGACCTCTCCATGTTTTCGACATATGACTGCTGACCAGAAAACAGATAATCCCAGTCTGAAATTGGATCAATTTGATCAACAACGTGCCCTGTTTTACTTGGCTGATTTATTTTTCTTTCAAAAATAGTGATAGGTTGCGAGACATCTTCATTACTAAAAAAGACTTGTTGATACGTATCTTTTTTATTCAAATACTCTTTAAGTTCTGGAATGTATCCAAATGCTTGATTACTTCGGCAGTGTTCGAGATTTTCATCTATGAGCACCCAGTTAACCTGATACTTATCAAACACAGTATCTAACGTAACAAAATCACGTTCGCGAATAGCTCGATTTGTTTGCCAATAATAACTCTCGTTGTATTGATTCCAAACGTCAAAAGCTCGACTTAAAAATGGTTGTTTAACCCCATACCAATAAAAACCAGATCCAGAATAACCCCAATTATAGCTGTACCAGCCGTCAGGACAGCCTAAAGGCAAGTCAGCTACATAACCATTTTCTGGTTGCTGATCAAAAAAATTGATCACTTGGTTATATGCTGTTGGCATCTCTACTTTAAGCTGTTTATAAAAACTTTGACCCATGACATGTGGCCACGCTGTTACAGATACCATGACAAGTACAAGAATGCTCAGTAGCCACCCCAATATTTTTTTACGATGAAAAGTGATCAACCAATGCAATGATAGCCACGCCAATATGGTGAGTAGAGCAAAATAACTGGGACCAACCTTAGTAAAAGCAGTGCGAAAAGCTTGCTCGTATAGTGGGACAAATTCATACAATGTAGTATTCAGCTCAGCAAATCCTGGAATTTGAGTAGCCAACGTAGCAAAGAATAAAACTGCCGGCATCAAATAGGCTAGCGAAAACCGATATTTCTTTTGAAATAACAGCAGGCTGCCAAAAACAGCTAAGCCGAAAATAGAGTAATACCAATACTCGACCGGATATTTATCAAGAAATTGCAGCCAGGGCGAAAATGCATCCTCGCCAAACAACTTTCCTTCCAAAAAGAAGCTTTTGAGAGTGATGACGTTATCCAAAGTTCCATACTTGGCTGTCTTGGCTACAAACTGAGGAGTGCTCAGTTGATTCTGATAAGAATCAAGATAAACTTGACTGTTTGTTAGAGTGTAGTACACAAATGGTGGTAGCCAGTAACTGTTGGCAAATGTAATGGTAGCCAATACCAAAAGTGACTGTTTCAGGCGCTGAAGCCAATTGCGACCAAGAATTTTTATCAATAAAAAACTAATAATCAAAACCATAAAAGCAATGAAATTAGAAGGAATAAAGCCTTGGATAGAACCGATAAACACAACGAGAAATAACCATAGTAATTTGCGATGATTCGGGTTGTCAAAATAACGTTCAATCAGTAATAACATCCAAGGAATAAGGGCAAACTGAGCAGTAAAAGCTTCTAGGGGATGATAAAAAATCTGAGTAGTGCCAACATTAAAGCTATAAAATAGAGCTCCAGCTATAGCTAATACAGTTTGCGGGCCCACTACCTTGGTAGCCTTGTTTAAGTTCACTTTCTCAAACAAGTATCTCAGTAACAGATACATGCCAACTGCTCCCAGGTACCAGCATAAGAAAATGAATGTTGGTCGTACTGCATTTAGTGGCAAAAATAAGCTCATTAGACCAGCAATTAGGACATGGGGCAAAGTTGCGGCATAGCCATGACCAATCAACGCCCCGGTGCCATAGTGTGGTTGCCAAGCGGCATTTAGAGCATACTTCAAATTCAGCCCAAAATTCAGCTCTGGGTTGAGCGCATCCCAACCAATTAACCATTGTCTACCTGTAGGAAAATTGTGGGCAAAAATACCTAGAAGTATTATGGTTAAGGCTAAAAATCCCCAGCGGTGTTTGAGGTGTTTAATCAAAATCGACATACACCCCTTCCAGTGATTGATGATTGATAATGTAACCTGGCGGGACGGTAATCATAATTGGTTCTCCAGCGGTAACTTTCCAAATCCCCGGATAAGGAAATTCTGGAACAGGAGTAATTCGCTCGGCATCAGTCACGCCCGTAAGTCGAATAACTTCATCTAAGCTCTGCATGCACTCATATGGTTTTTCAGGAGTTTTATAAAACCAGTCTGCGCAAGCGTCAGAATACGGCCAAAAAGTAGCTTCAGTCGTTATAACTTGGCGTGGTTGATTGCTAATTTTTAAGAACCGGTCATCAAGCTGTAGTTTTTGTTCAAGAGTCAGGGTGCCACATTCTTTTTCTAGTTGTTCTGTATCGGTGAGTAATACCCAAGCTTTGACACATTTGCCATCTTTATTTTTGTAAATAGCAGTAGTAGGTAACGTTTGATCATCATGGTTCGTGCGATCAACAAAGATTTCTGGTGTGGGGGTATACCATTGAGGATGGTTTTCTAGAACATATTCAGCAAAAACACTGTGGTGGAGTGTCTTAGCCAAGTTTGGCTCTAAAAAGCTATTAAATGACAAAATAGTGAGATGTGACATGGTTGCCAACAGAAACAATCCCACTGTTAGAAAAGTCTTTTTCTTTAGCAATTGAAAGGTTGCTGTTATAGCTAGTGGTAAGTACAATAAACTGTGTCTACCAGGTCCGTATCCAGAAGTACCATAATGCCAACCAGGATTTGTTTGATAAAAAATAGCGGTGATAAAAATGAAAAGTGTCAACCAAGCGAGATCCCACTTCTTTTTCCAAGCTGAAGTAAGTAAGGTAACAAAACCAAGAAGATATAGCCACGGTGCATACCAAAACTGTCCCACATTCAAATCAAACAACTGCTCAAATGTTTTGCGCACACTGGCGTTATGCAGCCCAAATCCTCTGATCTGGGTCCAGCCATCTTGAAGCATGGTCCAAGGAGTGAGGTTGCCAAAGGCATATAGATTGTACGCATAAGGTAACAGCCCGAGCAATCCAATGAGTGCGTACTGCCAGATTTTTTGCAGATTAAGTGTGAGTTTTTGTTCTTTTTTCGTTAATTTCCAGTCTGATGAGATTAGGACATCATAGCCAGCTAGTAGTCCAGCCAAAACAATCAATGGCTGACTGTGCCAAGAAGCTAAAACGGTTAGGAATACTGACAAGCGCTGCTCTTTATGTAAAAAAGCAAATACTGCTACCAGCAACATACTCAAGTACCATAAGTCAGGTCCTGGCCAAATGAAAAAAGACATCATCGGAGAAACTATTGCTAGACAAAGTAAAACCATTCTTTGCCAAGGTGTCTTGATGTATCGCCACCAAATTACCGCTATCGCAATCATGAGTGACCAGACATTTACTAGCCACAGACTTTTTAAGGGATCAAGTTGCACTAGTTCTAACATCAATCGAAACGGGATCGCCAATAAGCTATACGCAAAAAAATGAACGGGGTAGCGCTTATCATCGCGGCCGCTGACATAATAATGGGGATTGTCAAAGTAAGCAGCGTGTAGCCGCTCTTCTAGTTTAATTTTTTGAGCTGGTGAAAGCGCTAAGGTCTGCTCAGCCAATACCGTTTGGGTCATGCCATAGTATTCAGCAATGTCGCCGCCTTGCTGGACTGTTGCTTGGAATATGAAGTACCAGCTCAGGCCAACAGCGACTACTGCTAATACCATCCACGCTAACCAACTAGAAAATTTAGGCACGATACTCATAGGCAGGAATCGCAGTTTGCTTAGTAGTAACTGGCTCTGCTTGGGTGTTAAACAGGGCAGCTTCATATAGCTTGGCATTATTTGCAAAACTGCGTTCTGTTTTCATTATAGTACCTACGCTTCTTATTTTCTGCTTCAAACCATTACGTAGTACTTTTTTTGTTGCGCGTAAGCAGTCTTTTTGAGTTAGGTCAAATTGAATATCAGTAGGCTTCAGCTCACAGTTAGCAAAAGCCTTGGCTAGATCATCACTTGCAAACATTTCTTTGAGTGCACTTGAAATGATAAATGGCTTATTGTAAGAAAAAACCAAAGACAAGACGCCAGAAGCGCACATATAGTAGCGATATGGAAAGACAACAAGGTCCGCTGCAGCAAAGTAGTCTTTAATTTGCTTTTGAGGTACGTAACCAGTGATGGAAACAGCTTTTGAGTTGTAAATAGTATGTAAAATTTTATCAAAAAACTGTTGGTAGTATGGTTTGTCATTGAGGGTGCTGCTTTCACCACCTGCAATGATAAAACGAGTTTTTTTGCCTAAAATTTTACTGGTGTTTTGAAAATAATCAGCAAATAAATCGGCACCTTTAAACCAATTAGCAAAGCCAAAGAACATTACTATCTGCTCATCTTGAGGTATGTTGAGTCGACGACGAGCTTGGCGTTTACTCACTGTTTTGAGTGAGGTATCCACTGCGTGGGGGATAGCCACGAGTTTGTGTGCTGGAATCAAATGAGTTAGTTTGTGTTTTAGTGTTTCCTCGAGCAAGATGACCTTGTGCGTAGCCAGCCCGAGCAGAATATAAAAAAGCTGAAAAATAGCATCATACAGTCTAGACTTAATCCCATCGACGATTGAATTGTTGAGACCCAAATGTCCCTTGAGTTGTTGGGTATGAGTAACCACATGATGTGAAACCACACTAGGTTTGTATCCAAAAAGTTTGAGTAGACTTAAAAATGCAGTAATTAAGCCAGAAGTGATCATGCTACCGTACATGGAGAAATCAAACTGGAGTAAGATTTGTTTAGGATGCTTGAATTGTCTGATGGTTTTGAATAATTGCATCCACAGTTGAGGATCATTATGATCAAAGCAACGTAGTACGAGGGTGTTATTTTCTTGATACACCTCAGGTTTGGTTAGGATGTCTGCCAATACAATCACTGGCCGGTTCATGTTGGTGACTAAGTTTTTGGTATACGAAGCTACGCCTGTGGTACCAGCAGAGTACGTTTCACCCTTTTTGGGGTACAACGAGACAACCACCAGTGTATCTGGGGTGTCAAAATGAGCTTGTTGTTTTTTAGTTAATTTTTTCATTGTTTGTTATTATTGTTTTTTTGTAGGGCTTGCTTAAACCTACGAACTAAATTCATAGGCTTGAGAAAGCCCCCCGGCTTTTGAGGGCCAGGGGGGGGTAGTAAAAAACGTACGGAAAGTTTGCCAGCCAGAGGATTACTCCTCTTCGGCGTGGCAGTGAAAGCTGGCTTCGTTGAGGCTCAGCCCGCGGTCACCGGGCGCAAGGGAGGCGGGCGTTTCAGCCTCGCCGTCCCAGTAATCGATATGGACCACTTCATCAGCCTCGGTCAGGGACTGTGGAATCTGCAGGAGGATGAATTCATCCTCCGGTGCCTGGAATATCCAGGCCCCAAGGTCCCAGTCCGGCGCGGTCCACTGGTTTGGCAACCCGCCCACGAGCGCGGCGACGGCTTCTGGGGCGGTAGGACACACTTCGGGGTCAAACTCCTCTAAGGCTTCGCACTCGAGGTTTCCGTTCACCGTCAGGTACGACGGATCTCGGCGGAGTCCGAATGATGATTCCTGCGCCAGGAGCGCGCAGTCGTCATGGACCCAATGAGTTTCTTCATAAGTGGAGACGAAACGTAGAGTGAAGCCCACAACTTCTTCAATGGTTGCAGGTCCACGCCAAACTGACACTTCACCATCTGGTAGTGTGGTGACAGTCGCTTGCCAGTTCTCTGGCAGGCTGAGGGTTATTCCCATATCGAGGATGTTGTTCGCTTGCCAGTTCCACTTACAGTGGTCCCAGCTGACTCCCTCCCCCGTGAAGACCGGGGTTATGTCAGTGAACTGAAGTGCAATCCACATAGCACGGTCTGTGGGACAAGGTGTTTCATCGTCCTGCGCCGAGACCGGCACAGGAGCCGCGATAACGCTCGCGGCCAGCAGAATAAGAATCAAAAACTTGTACATCTTTACACTCCATACATATGTCTATGCGAAAGTTTTGCTGTCTTTCCAGCTGTCAGCTCACTTTCCCCCTTTTCAAGAGTTCAAGCCAGCTAAGCAAGGTACCAATGGCACCCTCTTTAGCTGACTTGAGTAAGCAAAGCTAACAGTTTTTTTCCGTAGGTTTTTTTAAAGAGCTCTTTGCTCCGCTCTGTTCATTTCAGGACATAGTCCTTATTGAACTAGCAAAACAAAGTTCCTCGTCTGCCGCAGCGCGTGTATTGCTGGTTGTAGTGCCCATCCGCGTTTGGATGAAACTCAATCAAGCAACTGCTTCTGCAGCTGTGTATTCTCAGGATAAAGAACACGCAGCTAAAGAAGTGAGTGTCTTAGACGTACGGGTCGTACATCTCATCTTCATCAATACTCGGCTTAGGAATCGCAATGCCTTTCTGCTCAAACAGTCCACCTGATTGAGTCAAGGCATCACCCACCACCATGCTCAGCATCGAGAAAAACTTACCGACGACTATCATCTCGCCGGCTTGTTCTTTGGCGGTATAGCTAGTTACACTAGTGGAATATAGATCTCTAATTTCATCAACAGTAAACTGTGCTACAGCGTCTTTTATCCAACGCTCAGCTTCAATTGGATCAGTAAAAGCTTGGTCTAACTGGCCACGAATAGCACTATCGGTTATCAATTTTTCTAGCAGCGTGCGCAGTAGTGATTCCTGCGGTACTTTTTCACCATTGGCAATTTGTTTCAACACCTGATGCTGGTAGCTACTCTCAGGGCTGTTATCAGCATCTACCTCAACGGTCAATTCAGCAAACTGGCCTGCCTGCTGGCGTAGTTTCTCCACAATTGGCGCGTGCATGCTGCCTAGGGTCATGACGATGGTTTGTTCTTGGGGGTTGGCTTGGAGTTGCTGCAGCAAGTTTTCCACTATTCTGTCTTCCCGCTCAGACTGCAGTTGGTGATAGTTCTGGAGATTTTCGAGTAAATTTTGTAGTGTTTGCTCTAACTCAGCTGCATAGATATTTTGATGCTCGCTAGCTTCTAAAGCAATGTTGAGCGAATCTTCAGCCGTAATATCTGCCAATGCTACTTTAACTTGTGAGTTATGGAGTACTTGTAACACACCCAGTAGGTGACCGCGCATGGTGTCAGCTACGCCAAGCATAGCGACTGCCATGACAGGGTGCTGCTCACCAGCTGAAACTCGCTCCAAAACTTGGATTGATTCTGCAGTAGAGATGTTCATCTCGGGCACAAATAGGGTTGCCGACTGCAGATGCTGCTCCAAACCATCAACATGTTCCTGTGTGGCGTGAGGGCGAAACATCACTACAACTTTAGTAGGCGGTAGCAGTTGCGGCTGGTGTTCGGTATCTGGTTTTTTTGGCATTCTGTTTTTGTATAAGTACTTGGCTCCGTAGCTGTATGATTGGTATCTAGATACAGGCTTCGTATTTATGTATTAAGTATGCAATACTATATCAAAATAACACTCTTCTGTCAATACTATAAGATGTCATCTCAAGTGTTTTTGCGATTTGCAAAATTATAAAGTCAGACCCGAGTCTGCATCGAAGCACACTTGGTCAAAAAAGCTAAAAAGCATATAATATCGATCAATTACTATTACATGACATACGATGGCAAAGACCTTCAATCCACAGCAGTTTCTGGCTCGTTTAGACCCAAACTTAGCGGCTACCTACTACCAAGAGCAGAAAGAGCTCCAGCTCACATTCAACGTTGATCCAACTTGGACCAAAAAAGAAGCTGGTGAGGCTAATAGCGATTTTTTCGAAAAGCTAACTGATGAACAACGAGAAATCGCTGAGTCTGATTTCCGCATAGTTAATGAGCTCAAAAGCTATGCTGGCGCCGATCTGATTTATCAAAAAGCCCAGCAACTGAACTTGGAACTACCTGACGATTTTGATGAGTACAGCTTGCAAGACAAAGCAGTGTGGTTCTAACTCAAGTACCCCGATGAGTTTATTTCTACTACAGATGAGTACGAACTCCACGATGGGAGCGGCTGGGCTGAGGTTTACATTGACAATAAGGTAGGAAATAACATTGAAGATAAAGGGCCTGTTCTAGCAAGAGCTGTAAGTGCTTTTTACTGGGAGCACTACAATAAGGGTAAGTACTGCATACCCAGGCTCTACAAATACAACGGCAAAATCTCCTACATTTTATATCCTCAAGATCACGCCCGAACAGATGTCACCTATAGTGGTCCTGACAGTCTGGATGAGATTAGGCGCACCATTCCAGTAATGAAGGTCTATTTCACCTATGACCCAAAGTATTCGGTACTCAGCGTGCGTGCGAAAGGTGGCAAACCTGTTAAGAAGAAGTTACAGAAGATTTTTGCAGAAACAGTCCTCCAGCAACCTGAAAGCAGCATCGCAGGGAAGATGTATGACTTGAATCAGCTCAAAGAAAAGGATTTTGCTTTTACCTACGACCCAACCGAAATTGAGACAGTAAAGGTAAAAGCAATTGGCCTGAAAGCATACGATGATAGTTTTAGGGCAACACTGCGCTTTAACAGAGAAACCCTGAGCGGCACTGATGACATGATGCAATCTTTAAAAGATTTGAACAATCCTCAATACAATGCATATATTTCTCAGGCAGTTATCTACATTAAGTTCAAAAGAAAGCCAAAAGGCTCTCGAGGAACGGTCACCGTTACGCTCACTTTCCCACAATCACATAATCTGGCCGAGACAAAATTACACTACCGAGTCAAGGAATTACTGAGAGAATGGGGATTAGCCAGACCACACGACGATGCATATTTTATTGAATATACTAGCCAAGCAGCATCCAGCTGAGTTTAATCAGCAATGGATTCAGCAACATTTTACCCAAGAACAAATTGAGTGGTTGGTTCAAAGAAAGATTTTGGTTAAAGCTCAACCTAAGCAGACAGTGGCTTGTCCAAGTTGTGACGATTATCATCCGCTTCATAAAGATGAGCGAGGTTACTACTGTGTTTGTGGCGGATATTTTTCTGGACGAGAAGATATTGCGGAAGAACTAGTACATAGGTGGCGAGTATCCTTGACGGGATTAGCCACTTTTTTAGCTCATCAACTCAAAATTAAGCCTGATTTTACTGAGCTACTTAATGAGAGAGTCTGGAGGATAGGGCGTAAGAAGTATCAAAACAGACAATTTTTTTTGACTGTAGCCCGCGCTGATGCCGATCTAGTTTTACAGAGGCTTGAACAACAATCCCAGCCTTCAGTTGTCTTCTGGATTGGCCACGATGGTCAGCTGCCACAAATCAACAGCCTTAAAGGCTTATTTTTATCGTTAAATGACCTCATCCTTGATGATAAAGATGGATATATCTTGAGTAACGATGATGTGTCAAAGCAAGTAAAATTATTCATTGGTCAGTCAGATCCTGATTCTAAAATTCAGACTACTAAGCCAACCTATCAGGACGGTGTTATACACTTTGCTCACCAAAAAATTAGCCTGGGTAAAGCAAAACAGCAGAAGCGAATCTGTTCGGTACTATTCAAAAATATCAAGTCAATGGCAAGAAACTGGGAGATAGATGACTTGTTGGTTGAAAATGGTGAGCATGATTTAGATGACAAGAGACGTATGAGTTACTACCAAAGTGCGAGAGAAATCAACCAAAAGGTTAAAAACGAAACTGGAATTAGTGATTTTTGGGTTAATGGAAGTTTTGCGTTGGTTTTTCTCATTGTTTGGAGCTCAGAAAATGAGCGATCAAAATCTTTCTTTTCGGTAGTTTTAATCCTCTGTGTGATCTTAGTTTTTCTTGCATTGGAGCGTTGATTGCTCCTTCTACAAAATTGGTTGTGTTTGGAATTCTTTGGTGTTGTAAATATCTAAAAAGGTATGGAAAAGCATTTTTGATATGTGAGTAACTAGCGTGTAAATTTTTGTGAGTATAGTGCCATTTTTGTCTCCCTGTGGGACTGAAGCTATTTTCTGGATATGTTTTTTCTTTTACAAACTCTAAATGATCTTGCAACCAAATTGTATAATTGCTAAGCCACAATCTTAATTGTTCTTTTGTTTTGATTTTAGAAATTTGATGAGCTAAAGATCTCAACTCTTGAGCAGCTAGTGCTTCTGGATTTTGAGTTAATTTGAGACGGCAGTATTTAATGACGTGGAATTGGCAACGTTGGAAGATAGCTCGGGGAAACACCTCTCTGATTGCTTTAGACATCCCTTTTTGGCCATCGCCAACTATTGCAAAGGGAATGTGTTTAAAACTACTTAAAAATGTTTTCCAAGTAGCATAGCTTTCTCTTTGTACAAATAACCAGAAAACTACTTTTTTATTTACTGTACCTACTAGAACTGTGGCATTTTTATCAATTACTTTTCCATCAATAACCAAGTTTTTATTGGCAATATTTCCAATCTTAGCTAGTGGTTCTTCGTACCAAGACAACTTGAACCAAGCGTTGAGAGTTCTGATTGAAATATTATATTTGACAGCAATTTCGCTCAAAGAGTCTTTTCCTAAAAGCCATTTTACAAACAATTCTTTTTTATATTTTTGAGTTAAATCTGAACGTTTTCTTGTGCCAGAGGCACTACAAAATTTGCAACGAAATCTATTAGATCCATTTCTATTTTTACCCCATTTTTGCATGGGTTTTTTACACGAAAAACAACGTTTTTTTTGATCATTTAATCTCCAAATACATTAAAGTATTGGGATTATACGGCAATATCAATGAAAAGTAACTAAAAAACCAACGCAAAACTTCCATTAACCCAATACTGTTTAACAAAACTTACTAAAAACCCCGAATATGAGGCAGCTTGGGAGTTTAGAGAATTAGTTTTACAAGTGTCTCAAATTAAAACTAGAGAACAACTTAAAGTTTGGCTAGCTGACTATA
>Ga0210043_1001638_pt1 | contig 17595 bp, 26 predicted proteins | sample CryGeymet201501t_FD_183990 | JGI IMG/M metagenome (GOLD analysis project Ga0210043, IMG submission 183990) | Groundwater microbial communities from Crystal Geyser aquifers in Utah, USA - Crystal Geyser metaG 2015-01t (SPAdes) (version 2) | ecosystem: Environmental > Aquatic > Deep subsurface >... | reverse complement strand
ACGAAGAGATCAAGGTCGGCAGGATTACCCATGAGGACCGGCAGATGCACATGGTCCTTGACCCTGGGGGAGAGGAGGAGGACCGGATTTCTCTCGAAGAAGAAGAAGTGCTTGGATGAGGATAGTGGAGAGATATTTAAATGTCTATCCTAAGGGGGTAGGACATTTACATCCTGATGAGAAATCGGCATTAAGAGACAGAACCGCCGCTTGTATCGCCACCATTAAGCTCACGGGTTCCTATGAGGTAATCGAGTGAAAAAAATCCTATACATCTACGGAGTCCTATCTCTTATCAGCATAGTCGCCTACGCCTATTTGAGTTGGAGGAACAATCGTAATAAGGCTCGGTATATGAGCGAGGACGACAATGACCTCATCGTTCATCGTGCCATTATCGAGGTCGCGAAGAAGAAGGAGAAATGAAAACCTTTTATTTTACCTTCGGTTTTGACCAGTTTCTACTCGATGGCGAGAGCGCCGCTAATTGCTATGTAGCGATTGAGGCAGATAGTATGGGCGAGGCAAGGGTGAAGATGGTTGAAATGTATGGGTATCAGTGGGCGTTCTCATACAGAGAAGAGGATAAGGCCGAGTGCATAGATAAGTATAACACAAGACAAGTACCTTTTGGCTCTTAGATGAAGGAGGAGAGATGAGAAACGAAGATAATTCGTGCGGGGATATAATAGAAGAAGAACTTAAGGGACCTTTAGGGGAAGATATAAAAGTGGCCATTAATACCGCCATCTGGATGTATGCGCATTCGTCTACGACGCTTAAAGAAGCGGAAGATATTTCGATTAAATGCTATGAATTAATCATGAATACATGGTGGAAAAATGATAGAAAGAAGAGCGCAAGGTAAAGGAGGAGGAGAGATGAGCGGAGAATTAAAATCATGTCCGTTTTGCGGAGGGCGAGTAAAAGTTTATAGATACATAGGGTCTTCAGGAGATTATCAGTATCAGGTCGCCTGCTTACGCAAGACCTGCCCCGTTCAGCCTTTGACAAATTGGGCGGACATCAAAATAACTGCCATCAAAGCATGGAATACCCGCCATGAAAAGATGAAGGAGGAGGAGAGATGATTGAGTATGGAAAAAATCAATTCGGGCCTATTTTAGAATTTAAAGAAGCATTGAAGCGCCTTCAGGAGGCAGTTATCGCTGATGTCCCTGTATATGCTCTGCATATAGGAAACGCTATTGAACTGGAAAATAGAAAGAAGGAAGCTTCTCTGCTTGAGCGAGTGGTACTCCTTGAAAAAAAGGTTGCTGCAAATCCTCAGTCAAGGGTGCTCCATATCCCGACAATGGAAGAGGTGCATCAATTCATGAAGGAGGAGGGGAGATGAGCAATAGGATTATGGAGATAAGGAAGGCACTTGAAGAACCATATCGTTCATCGTGCGTGGATTGAGACGGGAAAGAAGGAGAAGGAGAACAATGGATGATTTAGAATTTTTAAAGGAAATATGCAAGTTCTCTCGTCGAATAGGAAAAAGAAAATCCGCAGACTATCGTAAGGCTGCCGGATATATCCAATATTTACAACTGCGTTTACAAGCCGCAGAGGAAGTGTGTACAATACTTTATATAGGACGAGATAAAATTGAGAAAGCCTTTATCAACTGGCGCAAGGTGAAAGGCTAAAAAAACGTAGTTGCAAGAACATCTGGATTAACTTACAATTGAGGCCAACATGTTCCCTACGCCTGATGAAATAAAGAATAGCGCTTCCATTGAGCTCGACTATATGCTTCGCCACGGGTACAACCATGGCGAGATAGAGATCTCCTTTCCCCGATTCGAAACCAAGCTCAAAGTTTTTATAAGAAACGGCAAGATGGAATATGCTAAGGTGACAGAGCACCCGAAAGGCATCTTTCCAAACATTGACTTGAAATCTTAGTCCTTCCCGCAGCCCGGGCGGACACCCTTTTCACTTTCCCCACCCTCCCACAGCATGGGCGGTGGCTCCTAAGGAGCCACTGTCTATGCACGACGACGAATTCGACGAAGATACCCCTCAAAATTTGGAAGAAGAATTAGAAGCCCAGCAGGCCGATGAAGCTATTGACTTGGAAGATGGCTTGGGCGATGAATCAACTGTAATTCCTGAAGGCTGGCTTCCTTTCAAGCAATACGGCGCGAAGTATGGGATCCTGTCCGGCAGGGTTAAATGGCTCATGAAGTCCGGGAGGCTTATCCATAAAACCTTCGGGGCGGACGGGCACATCCGGTTAAAGAGAATCTGCGTTCTTGATGTCCCTCTCGATCAACACCCTACCACTGATCAAGATAATCTCCCCACAGCCCCCACTCCAAAAGGTAAATACCGGCAGAAGAAAAAAGCTCCCGCAAAGGTCGCCACAGACTTGGAGGCCAAGAGGAAGAAAAATCTTCGAGACAAATACCTCCCTAAATTCATCGAAAACGCCCCGCCGGAGAGAATGACGTTTACAGCTGCGGAGCTGTTGAAGATCTTCGGCATAACACAGCCGATATTCCATCGGGATTGGAAGAAGTGGGGGTTGGTCGGCCGGAAGGCTCCGGAGGAGTACAAGCATCTCAGTGGTGGTGTCAGGATTGGCGCAGGGGACATATACACCCGCAGAGATGTCGTCAGGTTCCTGCAAGGCGAATGGGAAAGGTCCGAGGATGGGGGGACACCCGATGACATCTTAATAGGCGCTACGGAGGGTGTGAAGGCGCTTGACGGGATGTATTTCAACTACGACCGTGCAAACATCTACCCCTTTGACGCAGAGGGCTTCTTTGGCTGGCTCGAAGAGGTTGGGCTCATGGTTGAGAATAAGAGGCTCAGGAAGTGGGTGCCATATAAGTTATGGTCCGTCCAGAAAGAGGCGGTCAAGGGAATACTGGAGGTGGATAAGAAGGGGGATTTTACGCACAAGATCGGGATTTTGTGCTGGCCCAGGGGGGAAGGGAAGAGTCTGGCTAAGTCCTCGAAAGTGTTGAGTTTTTCCGGCAAGATGGTGAAAGTAGAAGATGTTAAGGTCGGCGATTTACTGATGGGGCCGGACTCAACTCCGCGTAAAGTTCTTGCGCTTGGCCGTGGAGAGGAAGAAATGTTCGAGGTGACTCCCATGCGTGGTGAACCTTTCATCTGCAACCGGTCACATATCTTGGCCCTTAAATACAGGAAAGAGGTCTATGCCGGGTTTAAGAATGGAAAGAAGATAAGGCGGCAGGAGATTCACGACATTAGGATGCACCTCGATGACTACCTGAAGCAGGGAGTGGACTTTAGGGGCCGCTGTATGCTTTATAGGGTGCCTATTGACTGGGTGGAGAAGCTGGTTGACCTTGACCCTTATTTTTTGGGGTTATGGTTGGGAGATGGCACGTCGAAGGAGCCCAGTGTCACTACGGCAGACAAGGAGGTCGTGAGGTATCTCGCGGGAGTTGCAAAAAGTTTCAATTTGAGGCTAATCAAGAAGGCTCAGCCCAATAATAAGTCGTCAGTGTATCTCCTTTCAAATGGCAATGGGAGGAAGGGTAATCATAGGGGGTGCCCAAATCCCGTTAAGGAACTGTTGCGCAAATATGGGGTGCTACATAACAAACACATCCCTTTTGAATATAAAACTACTTCTCGGGAGGTAAGGCTTCGGTTGTTAGCAGGGCTCATAGATTCAGACGGCTACCGGAATCGTAACTCCATTCAGTTTACCATGAAGTCTCGGCAACTCGTGGATGATATCGCGTTTATCGCCAGGTCTCTTGGCTTCCACGCCGAGATCAAAGAGACGCAGAAAGGTATTAAGTCAACTGGGTTCGTGGGTACTTATTACTGTCTCGGCATTTCTGGGGACTGCTCAATCATCCCCAACTTAATCTCCAGAAAAAAATGTGCTCCTCGCAAGCACAACAAGAACATACTTTGGTCTGGTATCAAGAACATTGAGTCGAAGGGCATGGGTGAATATTATGGGTTTGTCCTCGATGGCGATCATCTTTTTCTCCTTGAGGATTTTACTGTCACCCACAATACTCTCCTCGTATGTGTCCTCACCCTCTTCTTCTTTTTTAACGGCTATTCCGAGACGATCACCCTCGCCGGCAACACCAGGGATCAGTCGAAGTTTACGCACTATGATCTCTGCAAGGGTATAGTCCAGCACACTCCGAAATTACGGAAGACGCCAGGCCTTGAGATAAAAGAGAAGCACATAGCCCTCAAGACAGGCCCTAAAGAGATGTTCAGCTACATGCAGGCTGTTCCAACCTCGGTCGGCCTCCTCCCTGGCACCACGCGAGCCGTGTTCACAGAGCTCCATAACCTTCAGGATACCAAGTTTTTCTACGACCTCTGGACATCGCTCAGGAACGTTCCGAACGCCATGGTGCTTGTGGACACCACGGTCGCCAGGCCGGGGCATCTCGTCCACAACCTTTGGCAGACATATACCAAGGGAGAGGACCCGAAGATATTCTTTCACCATTACGCAGATAAGCACTACAACCCGGAGATGACCATTGAGGAGCTAAACCATTTTCGGCAGAACATGCCCGAGGTATTGTTCAGCATGTATTTCCGTAATCGGTGGGAGGATGCGGCAGGGTCTTTGTTCCCAACCGAGAAGGTGAGAGAGATGAGCGTGTGTGGGCTTGATGGAGCCCCGGGGGTGCCTACCCCGGAGCTTACAAATGCCGTCAAGCAAATTCGGGAGCTTGAAATAACCCGCAATAGCTACGTCAAGGGGAAGGTCGATCTCTTAGCGGTAAATAGGGAGATAGCTGCCATAGAGCAGCGCCTTTATCCGGTGGTGAGGCTTTACAAGATGCCTGCTACCAGAGAAGCCCTTGAAAAGATAGGGAAGGTATACGGGTGCAATTTTGTGATAGGCGTAGGGTTGGACAGGGCCCAGAGACACAGTAAGCATTACGGCAGAACAGTTATGAGCTGTGTGGCTCGTGGCGCCCTTTCCGCAGAAACGAGCTTGTACTTCGTGTTGGATATTTTTATTCCAACAGAGTCTACCCTGCCGGTTCTTGCGGAGAAGTTTCTTGAGTGGTCTCGAGAATACGGGTGGATTGACAAGGTAGCGGTAGAGACCTATTCGAGCCAGGATTTCTATGACTGGGTATCTGACAAGGCCCTCGCAGCGGAATTTTGCACGCCATCCTTCCAGAAGCAGAAACCAGTATTTTTTACCATGAGCAACATCGTTGACAACGGGTATCTTAAATGCCCGCCGGTGCCTTACTATACGGATGAAGACGGGAAGCTTTATAGAGGCTTCACAAACAAGGAAGATGTCTTTATGGAAGAGCTCGACATGTTTAATTATATCCCCGGGGTAACAGAGAAGACTGGAACCTTCGGCTCTCCAGAGAAAAACAAAAAGAGTGGAGTCCAGGACGATACTGTATATTCGGTGGCGTGGGCGATCTATGCCACTCATGGCGAGGATTTGGTCCCGGCACATAGAGGAGGGGGATCAGGCATAATAGCGGCTATCGTAAACAGTGATGTCGTGGGGGACTACCACTGATGACAAAAACTTGTTTGGAATGTAGTAAGCGGGACAAATGCCAAACACTTTGTGGGGAACTGGAGCAGGCGGCCGGCGCACCGGATGGCGAGGATACCTATCTGGTGTTTACAGAGGAGCCAAGAGAGCACCTGGAGGAAGGCTCAGATGGATTCTACATCTCCCGGATACCGGATAAAGATGCGCGGCTGGTAAGTCTTTATGACACTCTTCGTCCGCTTCAAGCGCTGGACGATCTGCAAGCCGCTGCCATTTTCATACTCATGAATTACTTCGGCGCAACCAAAAACGATATTTGCAAATTATTTAAAATCGGAAACAGGAGGGCGAATGTCATCATCCAGCGAACTAAGGGAACATTGGCGTCTTTTCAGGATTGCGAGGATGTACCGGAACCAGGGAGAGATTATTGATAGGATCTCTGCAAACAAAAAGATGAACTGTCCGAGATGTAGAGCCAAGATGTTGTGGAATGACGACTATTTTTACTTCTATTGCCCTACCAGAAAATGCAACTATAGCGAACGTGTGGACCTCCATAAAGATGTGCGGCCGAGGTACATGCCGCCCTCTGGTAGCAGATACTGGCTTGAGACTGTTTCACCCCCGCGCTGGTTTTACGCCGAGTGTTTTTGAGTTCCTTCATGCGGAAGCGCCATAAATCCTACAACTATTTAAATTAAAAGATATTTTTATAGACGCAGCGCAGGCTGGGAACAGCGAGAGTGCCAAAAATGCTCAGCTTTAATATATAGGGGGAAACATTGGACTACAAACCTGACGAACTTTTTTCAAAAGCTCAGTGGGATACCATATGCAAGACGGATCCTACCTTTACACAGTTTCGTTCTGCGAGCCATTGGCAGGGCGGGTACGATACTGCTAAAGTTTATTTCGCCGATGACCCCCTTGCCGAGATTTTAGGAGCAACATCGAAGGACGGGAAGGGGCAGTCTCCCAGTTGGAGGGAGCTTCAGAGGAAGTGCTGGGAACTTTATAGGACCTTTGGGCCAATAAGCGCCGCCGTTAATTCTAAGGCCGATTACACAGTGGGCCACGGTTTCGGCGTGTACTCTCCGAATCTCGAGGTCAATCTTTGGCTTAAAGATCTTTTCTACTCCTATCGGAACAAACTCTACTCCACTCTTACCGGCTGGACAATCAGAATGCTTGCGGAAGGTGAGCTGTTCGTATTGCTTGCTTTTGACGAAGAAGGGAAAGCCACATTAAGGCTTTTGGAGCCTGAGAGAATGGGGAAGGGCACGAAGAAAGACGGGCTCCTTACCAATCCTGATGACAGCACCCAGACGCTTTTTTATGAGCACTTCTACGACAAGCAGAATAGTGAGCTGATACCTGACATAAACATAGCTTTCAATCCCGAGCTTCTCAAAGTGGCCAAGCAGGTTGAGGGTTACAGTGATGAGAAGACAATAAGATCCCGTGTCCCCGGGGGGAGGTTTAAGACCATCGGGGGCTTCCGCAGGTTCGTCCTGCATTGGAAGAACTTGACCGGGATACTTGAATACAGGAGAGATCTTTCTATCATATCAACCGTACTCGAGGCCATACACCTTTACTGGAGCGCCATTAAGTGGCAGCTTGATCATAAGAAAGCGCAGTGCGCTTACACCAACGTGGTGGGTTTTGAAGATTCACCACAGGGCAGGATAGCCTATAGCTTATGGAAGTCCCTGTCTGATGCGGAGCGTAAGTCCACAGGGCTTACTGGAGCCCTTACGCCTGGCTCGACTATCTTTTTGCTTCCAGGCATGACCTTCGAGGTAAAGTCCCCTCAGCTTGCAAAGCTTGAAGGGGAGAACCAGGACCTGATGAATGTGGCTGGCTCAGGGATGAAGAGCCCGCAGGACCTTTTCCAGGGGCAGGCGTCTGGATCTACTTATGCCTCGTTGAGAGCATCAAGATCGCCGCTTGAGGTTGAAATCAAAAACACCCAGTACAAGCATCGCAACTTCATACTTTTTGAGGTCCTCCGCGCCTGTTTCTTTGTGAGTTCTGCGGTCGGTAGCTTCCCCCCTACTTTTAAAAAAGAAGAGATCTCTGATTTCATAAGAGGGAAACCCCAGTTTGTTACTATTGATGTGGAGCCAATAGAGCTTGTTGAGATCACCTTCCCGGAGATATCCTTCGAGGAGAAGCTGGAGGGCAAGGCCGGCGCATATCTTGGCAGCAAGCACTCGGGTCTCAGGGCCATTGGCATAAGCGATAAAAAGATAGCTGAAAAAATGGGCGTGGGGGATCTCTCGAAGCAACGCGCTGACAGGGCGCTCGAGGAGAGAAAGTACGGGGTCCGGGATGCCGTCTTAAACGAGAAGGGCACGGCGCCCCCGGCCAACAAGCAGGAAGAGGCCGGTAACGGCACACAGGACGACAAAAACCCGGAGGAAAAACTGTGAATCTTGGAGACATAGCCAACGTAAATAAAGCCCAGCTCATAGGGTTCATTCAGGGGAAGGCATGGGCTATCCAGCCTGAAGTGCTGGAGTCGATGCAGAGGGTACTGGCCCATTGTGAGGGCGACATCGTGAATTTGGCCCAGTTGAGGGCCGCCCTGCCGTCAGGTGGCATGGATGTCGCTGGGAAGAAGGCATACCGTGTCGAGGATGGCAAAGCGATCATTCCTGTGGTAGGCCCTCTTGATAAGAGAGCGAGTTTTTGGCACATGATATTCGGAGGGGAATCTACTGAGCGGATACAGAAGGTTATCGCGGAAGCGCTCTCTGACCCGGCAGTGAGCGGCTTGGTCTTGAATATAGACAGCCCCGGAGGTTCCGTGGATGGCACGAAGGAGCTTTCGGATTTCATTTACGCATCGAGGGGCAGGAAGCCCATAGTCGCTTACGTGGATGGTGACGCCCTCAGCGCTGCTTACTGGATAGCTTCGGCGGCGGATAAGATAATAGCCCCGGAGACCGCCCGCGCCGGCAGCATAGGCGTGTGGATGTCCCATATGGATGTTTCCAAGCTCTACGAAGACCAGGGGGTGAAAAAGACCTATGTCTACGCCGGCAAATACAAGGTTGCTGGCCATGAGGCCGCTCCTCTCTCCAGCGAGGATAAGGAGTACCTCCAGGGATTCGTGGATAAGTATTACACGTTGTTCGTGGAGGATGTTGCGAGAAACAGGGGGGTAGGCGTTAAAAAGGTCCTCAAAGATATGGCCGAGGGTAGGATATTCATCGGCAGCGATGCCCTTGATGCCGGCCTAATCGACAAGCTTGGGGATTTTAATGTTGCACTTAAGCGCAGCGGGAAGATGTCGGGCAGGGCAGACGGCAAATCGCTGCGGGAAGTGATCTCGGCATGGGGATCAGCACATGGGGCAAAGACTGGCAAGGAGGATTCAGATGAGGTAAAAAGCGGGTTGCGGTCTCGCAGAGAAGAGATGGAATTGAGCACGGAATGGGATGAGGCCGCTTACTTGGCAGAAGCCAAGGAGGTTTTTGGCCAAGACTTCGACGCTCATTTCCAAAACTGGTATTTTATTAGAAAATCAAACAAACAAACTGTCAAGGAGGGTAATGTTATGGACTTAAACGAATTCAAGACCACCTATCCTGAGCTCTATCAGGCTGCCAAGCAGGAGGGTGCCGAGGCTTTTAAGGCGAGCGAGGAGTATTCGGGCTTGGTAGCCGTGAGCAACTCGTTAAACCTCAAGGTGAGCGAGCTTGAGGCCTCGAACAAGGATCTGGAAAAGAAGAACGCTCTGGCGGAGGAGAGGCTTGTGAGCGCCGCCGCCGACAGGGAAATGGACCACATACTCGCTTCTTCGAGCTTGCCTGATCGCCTGCACGGGAAAGTCAAAAAGCAGGTGGACTTTCGCGGCTTTGTCAAAGAGGACGAGAAGTTCGAGGAGGGGAGTGAGTCCTTCAAGGCTTTCTCTACTGCCTTCGAAGCCGAAGTCAAGGACTGGGAGAAGGACATATCCGGAGGCAACGCCAGTTCACTCGGGACCGGGGCCGGCAAGGGTGACGCCACTGGTGATGACGCTCTTATAGAGTATGGCCAGAAGGTCGCCCGTGAGGTCATGGGTAAGATCAGATCTGACGCCAAGTAACACATAACCTATCTTACCCGCCATGCGCGGGAAAAGTTGAGCCCTCGTTTGCCGAGGGCTTTTTAATTTAAAGGAGGATCCAAATATGAGCCAGAAATTCCCGAAGACTTCCCACGTATACACCAACCAGGGTGGCGTGGAGTGCATGATCGGCGAAAGGGGGAAATCTATCCCTATCACCATTGACGGCGTAAGAAGGGACAGCACTATAACGGGGCCCTCGCTTTTTGCGAGGAGGACCGCTTCTCCGTACAAGGCCGTTCCGTTTATGAACAACGCCGTGATAGCCAACCCCACCAACGTTACAAATGCCACGGTCGATATCCCGGACGCTGATGCGGTGAAGTTCAAGGTGGGCGACCTCATAACCTTCTATGATGTGTCAGCCGGCGCGATGTCCGCAGAGACGAAGACCCTGGATATCATAGGCGCGGCGGGCTCCGGCGGCGCCGGTGAGACACTGCTCACCTTTACCGGAGAGGTCTGGACCACCCCACCCGTGGCTACCGACCTTCTTGTGGTGGCTGACGGCGCTCAGCTTTCCGCCAACGTCGTAGTCGTACTGGAAGATATCGAGTGTGACGGAGTCGATGACATATCCGCTGCCGGCTTCATCAACGGGTCGTTCGTGAAGGGCGCCGTCGAGAACAGAACGTATTTCGTCCAGGCGGATAACCAGAACATACAGCTCGTTGACGTTCAGTAGGCGTTGATAGAGCATAAACCTATACCCTGGGCCTTTTAGGGCTCCAGGGTTTTTTATTGCCAAAAAAACTGGAGGTAAGCATGACTGGACAGGAGCTGCTCAGACTCAAAGAGCTGGACATTTTTAAGGAGCCGGTAATGGACGTCGTAATAAACGAGTTCGTCCCGGACCCTAACGCTTTTCTTCTCACGGACGCCTTCCTACCGTTCAAGCTCGTCGATAAGTCCAAGCTACTGGACCTTATCAACAACGGCGCTTTCGGCAGGACGAATCCGGTCAGTCTCGACTCGAACCACAAGCTCATTTCCATACCCGGCAACAGCTACAAAGAACACACCGCCGGCCACTGGAGAGAGGCAGTTCAGTTCGGCGAAGAAGTGCTTCAGGAAGCCGTGAACCCGGCCAACCCGAGGGAGCGCATGGGCGTCAATCTCGTTACAAGCGCTCTGAACCTGCTTGATCTGAGGCTCAACAACCTCATCGAGTACCTCACGGCGAAGATACTCATCAACGGGCAGTATTCCGAGGCACGGTATGGTGTCAACTATACCTACAACCCCAACATCCCGACCAAGTACATGAAGGATGTGACGTCTTCGCCCGGCTGGACGACTGGGGGCACGTGGGCTACCGCCGCCAACGCCACACCTATCGCGGACATGGTCGGCTCCATGATCGCCATGAGGCGCTACGGGATCAACCCTGTAAAGGCATTCATGAGCGTTCAGACCATGGAGATGTTTTATGGCGCCACTGACACCCAGGCCATGGTCAAAGCTTCTCCGCAGCTCGTCAATGGCAGCGCCAACCGCCAGGCTATCTTCGAAACCCTCACAGGGCTTACGATTGAGGTCGATAGCCGTACTTATGCTGAGGAAACCAGGATGACCGCCGCGTCAGCGGCTACGGACACAACTCTCGATGTCGAGAATGCGTCGGAGTTCGCCGCCGGCGACGTTGTTACCCTGAGGAACTCGTCCGGCCTGGAAGAGGAGGCTACCATAGACTCCATTGCCGGTACCGTAATCACCCTTACAGCAGGCGTTACCAACGCCTACCTCAAGGGCGACAGGGTCACAGTCTATAAGGCGTTCATACCGGATGGTTATGTTGTGTTCCAGGGCCAGAGTAACGACAGGGTGGCCCCGAACAACTGGATATCCACTCCAAGCATCGTGAAGAGCAAGGACTGGACAAGACCCGAACCGGGCAGGTATACCTGGAATTACTTCCAGGGCGATAGGCCCCCGTATACGCTCGAGATAGGCGCTGGTATTTCAGGCGGTCCTAAAGTAAGCAAACCAAACTGGGTTACTTTAAAAACAATATAAAAATCAACAAGTTATAGCAGGCTCGACAGGTCGCTCCGACGGGAGCTGTTGGTGTCCCATAACACCACCTGTCGAGCCTGCCTCCTATGGGGGAAGACATAATGAAAAAGTGTTCTCACTGCGGTCAGGTGAAGTCTATTGAGGATTTTCATCGAAATCGCGCTAAGAAGGATGGCCTCGCTCAAGAGTGCAAGGTGTGCTGCAAGCAGCGTGAGCGCCGGTATTACTTGGCCAACAAACACAAGTGGCAGTTACCAAGAGTAAAAGAGAAGAGGCAGCAGAGGTATCGAGCCAATATCGAGAGGGAAAAAGAAAAGAGCAGGGAATGGGCCAAAGCCAAAATTCAGCGCATGAGAGAAGAGGCCGGCCAAAAGGAATGCTCCTGTTGTTACGAGACTAAGCTTGTGACTTATTTTGCTTGCCATGTTAGCCGGGGTCTTGAGGATACTTGTAAGGCCTGCAAGATGCGTCTTCGCTCTGAGCGTAAAAGAGAAGCAATAGCGCAGAGGCCTGTTCCTGCTGAAAAATCGTGCTCTGTTTGTGGGGTCGTAAAGCCTCTTGGCGAGTTTTACAAACATGCTGGTTGTAAGTTTGGGGTCAATGTTATGTGCAAGCCTTGCTCGAATAAGCAGGCAGTAGAGTATGCCCACAGAAATCCCGAGCGCAAGCTGGAGCGTGATAGAGCGTTCAGGGCGAAGAACCCTGAGAAACGTCGCATATATGAAGGGCGTTACAAGGAAAGGTTTCCAGATAAGGTCAAGGCAAAGAAACGGGCTGGGCATATCCGTCGTAAGTGCAGATTGAAGGAAGTCGGCGGTGATGGTTATACGGGAACCGATATTCTTGAGTTGATGATGGTTCAAGGTGGCAAATGTAAGGTGTGTGAGACTGATATTTCTACCGCATATCATGTTGATCACATCATCCCGATCTCCCGGGGCGGTGTAAACGAGAAGGATAATATCCAACTTCTTTGTCCGACTTGCAATATGTCCAAGGGAAATAAGACGATGGAGGAGTTTCTGAGGCACAAGAACTATAGGAGGCGAGTATGCCTTCAGGAGAATACCAAGACCCTTACCAGATAATCTGCTATGCGGCTCAAGTCTTAGACGATCCGAGGCCATCGTGGCCGAGAGTTTTCGCGGTCATCAAGCGGGTGGCCGGCAGCATTCCACTACCACCACTTCAGTCCCTCAGAACGGCTCATGGCGAATTCCGTCGTGTGCCGCAATCGAGGGCGCTGGGGTTTTAAGGAGGACAAAACATTGGATATCAAAATGAATGTCAATTTGCTGGGGTATAAACCCGGCGACACTATAACGAAAGGCGACAGATTTTATGAGGATTTTTTAGTGTGGGCTACAAAAAAGAGCACTCGTAACGGCGCTGTTATTTGTCGGTTTTGCGAAGACCTGGAGCTGCCTGCTATGAGCGAGCCGGTTGCACCCGAAGAAGCTAAGCCTGAAGTCAAACCCGAAGCCTCACCGGAAGACAAACAAGCGCTCGCGGAGAGGATGGCGAAGATGAGGGCGGCGCGTGTCGTGAAAGCAGAAAAGAAGGCAGGGGGCCAGGGGTAAATGTCGAGGCGCTGCACCTGCGAGCGAAAGGAACGTCCAGTTACAGTTAGTCAAAAGATGTGCAGGCGATGCGCACAGACTAAGGCATCAAGCGAGTTTGGCCGACGCAAGGCGAGTCGAGATGGCCTTAAATCTCATTGCAGAGCTTGTGAGGCCCAAGCAGCAAGAGTATATAGCCGAAAATCTAAACTCCCCAAGCGCCAGTATCCGGTTGTTGTAGAGACCAAGCGTTGCACTAAATGTGGAGAGACTAAAAGTGCCCATGAGTTCTATAGAGCTAAGGGCAATAAGGACGGACTACACGGATGTTGTAAAAAATGTTTCTTGGTAGCTTGTGCTGGGCGAGTAAAAAGAAATCCCGAGAGGGCTCGAGAGTGGAAGCGTAGATATAAGCGCAGGCATCCAGATAGGGTTGCCGAACAAACTCGTCGTCGTAGGGCGGCTAATCCTGAAGCGAGCAGGGTAATAGTGAGAAGACGCAGGGCACGCATGAATGGAGGAGGCGATCATACGGTTGAAGATATTCAACGGATTCTCTTGGGGCAGGAATATAAATGCAAGGTCTGCAAGATTGACATTTCTGAAAAGTATCACATAGATCATATAATTCCGATTGCCAAGGGTGGTTCAAATCAATGCAGAAACTTACAGGCGCTATGTCCTCCATGCAATCATTCCAAAAGTGCGCTTCTTATGGAGGAATGGCTACCGAGACGTTTCAAGCAATTAGGGATGATTAGAGACGATGATAGGGTGACACTATGAGTAATTACTATTCGTTATCGGTTCTCAAGGAAGTCGCATTAGATTCAGCAAATGTCATGGGGCTTTCCGTTACATATTCTTATAACGATGCGGAGAAGGCATATATCTTCGCAGTTCAGAAATGTAGGTTTGAGAATCCAATTTCTTCCGATGTAGATTATTTGATGAAACAATACTGGCTTTTAGAAGGGATGCGACTGTATTTTTTAAGAGATGCTCTCCAAAGAAATGCTTTGAGGTTCGATCTCGATGGGCTCAAACTCGGTCAGCCGAGCAGAATACTCAGGGACATGGTCTTTGAAAGCGAAGCAGCCTTTTCGAAAGCCAAAGGAGATCCTGCAATAGCGCATCTCTTTATTGATGCAAGCGGGTATTTCGGAAAGCTTGTTGAAAAGCCGGGCATACTCGATGACGCCATTGGTCAGAGCGTGAACCCGGATGAGGTTGAGTAGTGTATCGCGCACTGTGTCTTAGCCTCCTTGTTGTGGCGATCCTTAGTTTTTCTTGCGCAAAAAGCTTCGCCGCCGCTTATCCTGAGCGGTCGTATCAGCTGGCGTGGTGCGCCGATGGTGGAGGAAGAGTGGAAGTGGTTCTGCCGGATAAAACTCGTCTCGATTGCCTCCTCGCTGATTATGCAGTAGAGGTTGATTTCGCCCGCAAATGGGCTGAGGCGATAGGGCAGGCAATGCACTACTCCAGGCTCACCGGCAAGCCTCCTGGGGTGCTTTTGATATTGGAAGCTCCTGAGGACGAACGGTATCTGCTCAGACTCAAAGAGACAGCTTACTGGATTCGTGTTTGGACTATCACACCTGAAGACCTCGCGGGGAGGCAATAGTGGGCAGTGTTGACGAAGTCTTGAAGTCAGTCGGAGAACCGGTAACTATTATCCGCACCGGCGGGAACGTCAGCACGTACCTTTACATCAACCCCAAGGGCAGTTTCGAGAGAAGCGCTCCGTATGAGCGCAACTGCATGATGCCCACGGACAGCGGGGTAATCAGCGGGGACCTCATCCAGCATGGGAGCGACTATTATCTGGTCGTCAACCTCTTTGAGGACAGGCGGGTGGGGGAGTTCTTTGATTATAAGGCACGGCTTTTCAAATGCAATACCACGGTGGCTGTGAAGGCGTACAATTCCATGACGAAGGCTTTTGCGAATGTCAAGACAGGGGTGCCCTGTCTCATAATCGACAGCAATGCTTACTTGATGAGCGACAGGGGGGTAACAGTCCCAGGGTACAGCGGGCGCGATGACGTCTACTATCTGTATGCTCAGTCGGGGGCTGGCATAGATAAGAACTCCATACTGGTCGATGCCGCTTCCAACCATTTCCGAGCGACGGACAATATCAACGCATTCTTCGCATCTGGCGTCGTAGAGGTGCCGGTCAAGCTCGAGGTTAAATGATAGATATTACCCTGAAGGCTGATTACAAAGAAGTTGATAGGGCTCTCGGGAGTCTCATAAGGGCCATGTCTCCTAAGGCGGTCAATTCGCTTGCGGCAAGGACTGCATGGAAGCAGGTGAAGATTAAGTACCCACAGAGATTTGCAAGCCAAGTTGACAATTCAAGTCTCTGGCAAACGGTTAAGAGAATGGTCGCAGGCGTCGGGACAGGACTACCATTGGGCGCGGCGCCTGGTTATTTTACCGGCACTACATATAATTCGATAGTTGTTGAGGCAACTGAAGCTATTGGCAAGGTCTATCCGAGGGGCAAGTGGCCGCAGGGCAGCGGGAAAGCCATGCTCGAAGGCATGTCTGCTGAGGAATATGGTTATTCCCAGTCTTTAAGTGATGATGACGTTATGGCTGCCACCAAGAGGGGCGGGAGAGGGTTTAAGTGGTGCGATGGCAGTGATTGGGGTGTTGAGGCACATCTGGGGGGCAGTTGGCCTATATATATTAAAAGTTTTCCTGATATGACACTTATGAAGTATGGAGAAAAAACGGCGGCGGGGAATATCGAATGGCTTTATCTTGATAATCAGGATGTAGATATAATAGTTTCCAACCTTGAAAAATATTTTAACTATGTTCTGGAAAGAGATCACCAGGGCATAAAATCTGTATTTGACAGCACGACTTTTCGCGGCGAGATGGCGAGAGGAGAGGAATTTATTTCTCCTGAGCAAGAAGTCGCCGATGAATCAGCCGAACAAATATTGTCGCGTACAGTTAAGGGGGGATTCGAAGACCCTAAGCTTAACGAGATGCTTCAGAATGCCATGAAGGAGTGGGAGGAAAAATTGAAGGGGGAATTCTAAGAATGAGCGCTGAAACAGTTCAAGACGCCGTAGTTAATCAGCTCAAGGGTGACAGCGCCGTTGCTGCTGAATTTAGCACAAACATCTCCAAGGGCATGGGGCGCAACTTCGATTTTATAGAGGCTTCCAAGGGGATACGTGTCTATCAGATGGTGGAGAACTTCTCCCAGACCCAACTGCCGAACACGCTCCAGACGGCTGTGTACCCCTTTCTTCTGATAGTCCTGTTTTACGAGCCTGACGAGGCGCTCGGAGAAACGAGAAAAACCCAGTACAGCACGTTGGTCAGAAAAGTGGCGGAGAAGGATCCGACTTTCGGCGGGACATGTTATGATAGCGTGCTTGGGGATACGAGATTCTACTTTCACCCCCAGATAGAGGGCGCCTATTATATGGCTATCCCATTGATGGTTAAGCGGCAGGAGATAGTAGGATGATTAAGTGCCAATGCGGCAAAATCGTATTCGATGGGGTGGTGCTGAAGATAAGGGTGGCCCAGTTTTCAAAAGGGCATATGAATCTGAAGTGCCCTCAGTGCCGTGCTTGGCTCAATGGCCTCCCTGTTGGGCTGCTTACCGGGGAGATACAGGAAGACATAGACTTTTCTAATGTGAATAAGGAGGTTTGTTATCATGACCCACAAAGATCACATAATCAACATTCTCAAAGAGGTATATAAAGGAGCGCCCAACCCGGGCGAGGACTTGCGGGCATACCTGGAGAGGAATGCCGAGGCTATCTTGGGTTATATTCCCGAGGGGGAAAGGCCGAGAAAGCTTTTCGGGAGGAAGCAGGAAGAATAGCTGTGAACAAACAACTGGGGTGAACTTAAGGGGTACACGGAAGGCCGTGTACCCCTTTTTAATTGTAAAAAGAGGAGGATAAAAAAATGGCTTTAGCCCTTGTACGTAAATCTACTTTGGCTGCAAAGAAAGAAGTGACATATGGCACGATGCCCACCGTAGCTGCTGCTGATGTCATATCTCTGGCTGGCGTTCCGAGCTTCAATGCCGCATTTGACCAGATAGAAAACCCTATTATAAGGAACTCCCTGAGCAAGCAGGGCGCTCTCAGGGGCGCCGAGACCATAAGCGGCGACGTATCCCTTCCATTAAGGGGCTCCGGAACGGCTGGGACGGCCCCAGACGGCGATGCCGTATGGGAATGCGGTATAGGGGTTAAGAATACCTCTACCGCCTCTACAACCCATGCCACGACTCCTTGTACCGACACGAGCATCGTGCTTGTAACAGCCGGCGGCGCAAACTTCGCAGTCGGAGATGCTGTTCTCATAGGAGGCGAGGTCACATGGGTTACGGCGAAGGTGACAAACACATT
>Ga0210043_1001635_pt1 | contig 17616 bp, 18 predicted proteins | sample CryGeymet201501t_FD_183990 | JGI IMG/M metagenome (GOLD analysis project Ga0210043, IMG submission 183990) | Groundwater microbial communities from Crystal Geyser aquifers in Utah, USA - Crystal Geyser metaG 2015-01t (SPAdes) (version 2) | ecosystem: Environmental > Aquatic > Deep subsurface >... | reverse complement strand
GTGGGGCAAGCGCCCCTTTCGGGGGAAGACCAATTTGTGGCAGGAGGAGCAGAAAACCTGGGATATGGGGTGGGAGAATCCGGGTAGACCAATTGGCCGGTATACCCCGAAGTACATTCGAGATTAAGAAAGATAGACGACATATTTGTCGCCACAGGGTTTGAGGCACAGTCGAGAATTTACAACGTTTTGAACTTCCAAGAGTGTATTTTTCGAACACGTACTCTATATTTCTGGACCGTACAGAAAAATCACTCTATATTAGAAAAATGAAATATATAAGTTCCACTATAAAAACTGTTGATCAGGTGACTGAAGCTATGGCGTCGGTTGTGAACAGTAAAGGCTTCGGCTTGCTACATGTCCATGATCTTAAGGCCACAATGGCCAGCAAGGGTGTCGAGTTTGGACCCGAAGTACGGGTGTTCGAAGTATGTAATCCCTTCAAGGCCCAAGGCGTACTCACCGAAGACATCCATCTGAACATGGCACTGCCGTGCCGAATATCGGTCTGGGAAGAAGGTGGCGAGGTCAAAATAGGTACCTTGCTGCCAACTAAATTCTTGGGAATGCTCAATTCCAGCCCTGGGCTCCAAGCACCGGCCAAGGAAGTGGAAGACGTCCTGGTTGCCATAATGAACGAGGTAGCGGTTTAGGCGTCGAACGAGGGGAAGCTGCTCGGTCGTTTATGTAACATGGAACGGATAGGTCAAAATACTTCTTTCTTAAAACACTTGCAACTTGCCCCAAACTCTCACCTCGCTTTATGAGCGTTTATGCCTTAAAATAGAACTCAACGCTTTTTCATCGGCAACGATGGCAAAGATGGGCAGGGTTCAGGGGAACTTTATGATCCACGTAAACCCTACTAACAAAAAGTTGGTCGACCGGGGTACACGAATAATCGCATCCCTGGCGAACCTGAGTTACGACCAGGCGTGTTATGAGTTGCATAAGACCGGAACCCTTCCTCCAGCAATTCTGGGTCAGGGATCAAAGGTGGCAAAAACTCTGGAGCGGCTGGCCAAATCCTAGGAGGTGCTTATGCACAAGATCGAAGAGCTTAAAGCGATTTTTGGCGTTGGGGGATTTTACGACGAGAACCCCAAAAAAAACCGCTATCGAATAGACCAGGTTGGAGACGAGGCATACGCCCAACAACCCCTGGCGGTGGTGTTCCCCGAGACGACCCAGCAGGTTGCCGACCTCATGAAATGGGCATATGCCAATGATGTGCCCGTAACTCCCCGAGGGGGAGGAAGTGGTTTGTCGGGGGGCGCAATTCCTGCCGCCGGTGGGGTCGTATGTTCCTTTGAGAAGATGAACAAGATTCTTGAGATCGACACAAATAATCTCATGGCTGTACTCCAGCCGGGGGTAATTACCAACGCCCTCGATGAGGCCCTTAAGCCTCTGGGGCTTTTTTTCGCCGGGTATCCAATGAGCGAAGACATGTGTTTCATCGGGGGTAACGTGGCTGAAAATGCCGGTGGAGGTCGAGCCGTAAAGTACGGTACTACCTCCACATATGTGGTTGGTGCCGAGGTTGTGACTCCCCAGGGAGAAATCCTAAAACTTGGGGGCAAGCGACTCAAAGATGTCACTGGTTACAACCTGCTCCAACTATTTGTCGGCTCCGAGGGAACCCTGGGGCTCTTTACCGAAATTACCCTGCGTCTGGTTCCCCGACCAGCGGTTCGAGGGGTAGCGTTCTATGGATTCTCGACTACCGCCCAAGCGACTTCGGTTATTGGACCTCTGAAACGAATTCGAACCCTTTCTTCCCTGGAATTTATCGATGGTCCAACGGCCCGGGAAACCAATCAAGAACTGCCTGCCTCCCAGCGGACCGACCTACCATCGGGGAAGAACGCCTATCTCTTGGTTGAGGCCGACGGTGAAACCCTCGACGAGGTGGATGAGGGCCTAAAGGCCATGGCCAAGGTCGCCCTCGAGGCCGGGGGAGTAGAGGTAGCAACGGGTACCGACACCGTATCCTACGAGCGAGCCTGGAAACTTCGAAAGGCCGTTCCCTGGTGGGTAAAACGGCACGCCCAGGCCTACCACTCTCTGGAAGATGTGGTTGTGCCACCGAGCAAAATCCCCGAAATTGTCGATTTTGTTGATACCCTGCGGACCGAGTACACTATACCGATTGCGGTTTTTGGCCATGCGGGTGATGGTAACTTCCATATTACCCCCATGAAGTCCGCCGAACTCGACCCCGATAAATGGAAACCGTTGGTTTCTAAACTCCTTGTCCAGCTCTACCAGCGAGTTATTGAGCTGGGTGGGACAATTAGTGGCGAACACGGCATTGGCCGAAAACGCACCAAGTACCTGTCAACGGCCCTAAGTGCGGAAGTCATTCAGTCTATGGCGGGAATAAAGAAGGCGATGGATCCAAAGAACCTCTTGAATCCGGGAGTTATGTTCTAAATACCCAAAATTATGCTATGGTCCGGGGATGGAAGCACTAAAAATCCTCGGACCAAGCATCGTTCCCGTCTTTGCCCTGCTGACCCTTGGGGTTATTTTCCGCAGGACCCAGTTTCTTACAAAGGCCACAATCGATCAATTTAAGAAAGTCATCGTCAATTTTAGCCTACCTAGCTTGTTATTTCTTGCTTTTTTTGAGGTCTCGCTCACCGGCGATGGACTTTTTCTGCTAGGGCTCATTTTTGCATCCTGTGCCCTGGTGCTTATTTTAGGATACGGAATTTCTTCCCGTCTTTTCCCAGGAAAACGCACAGCTCCTTTTCTCTTTTCGGGCTTCGAGGCCGGCATGTTGGGGTACGCCTTGTACCTGGCACTTTTTGGCCAAAAAAACCTGGGGGTCTTTGCGGCGACAGACCTGGGACAGGTCCTTTTTGTGTTCTTGGTGCTGGTACCCCTCCTTAAACGAAACTCTGGGCAAACAGAAACCCTAATCCAAACCTTAACAAACGCCGTGCGGTCTCCGATTATTGGAGCTATTGCCTTGGGCCTCGTTGCGGGTGCAATAAACAGAGGAATAGCCTACGAAGGCTCGGCGATTTTTCTGTCGCTGACGGCGGTATTGAGTTTTCTAGGAAGTCTTACCGTCCCCCTAGTAACGATCTCGGTCGGATATACCCTGGTAGTCGACCCTTCTCGTATGTCGAGTGCCTTTTCTATTACTTTCCTGCGGTTACTGGTGAATGGGGTTCTGGCTTGGATCCTTACGGGGCTCATTGGCCGGGGTGTCATTGGGTTACCTACCGAGTATATTCCCGCAGTCTGGGTCATGTTTTTACTCCCTCCACCTTTTGTTATTCCCGCTTTCTTGAAATCGGACGAAATCGAAGAAGAGGGATTCGCCTCGGCGGTTCTTTCGACTCATACCGTTGCTTCGGTTTTGGTAATTCCTCTGGTAGCGTTGTTACTCGGATTTCTGGGATAGAGAATCGACGCTGGGGATTACCAAGTCCGGGAAACTCGACTGGACGAAGATGTCTTTACTGTTCAAAAAAGCGGTCCTTACGATGTTCAAAGTGGTACTAGACCTAACTTGGTACAATGGAGATAATAATATGAAAACGGGATCAATATATGTCATTGTTTTGCTATTTTGCCAGTCTTTAGGCGTTTTGTTTGCCAACGGCGAGACAAATAGACTTGCGATTGAGGATTTCGGCATAAGAAATTCGAAATTCATTGTAACTCTTGAGAATAATATTGACCAGAATTTCGGACTTCTAGAATCTCTTGGCCCAATTTACGGACCAATTGATAACGGTTGGAATGTCCTAAGTTATATGGGGCAAGGTATTGAGATAGGTCATATCCGTGACTTTTCACTAACGTTTCACATTATAGTTACATCAAATAGTTTTGCTACTCACCGAAATATAAGGGTTGGGGATCGCAGGAGTGTTGTTGAGGCAGCCTATGACCTTGAACAAAATGATCGATTATACATGCAAAAAGAACCGGATAAAATTATCATACAACAAGTATTTTTCGCTTCAGAAAATTTGCCCAACGATACTTTGGAGTCATATGAAGGCGAAATCAAAAAACGATATTCGCTTACTTTCTACTTCGATGGGCAAGATACGCTTACAAGAATTATTAGTAATGTGGCATATTAAACTCGTGCGATCCCAAAAAGGTAGCGTACAATATCTTTCGCACATTTAGAAGGAAATTGAAAAAGCGTCCTCATCTGGTTTAGTTGAGTGTACTGATCTAGCATTTCCCTAACCCAGTCCTTTCAACAGTAGTTTGGGCCAAGATAACCTAGAGGACGAAAGCGCAAGGGACAGAAACAAAAAGCCCACAGGGTGGAGAAAGAGAAGTACACCGAATGAGTTCCTGTAGCCAATACCTGGAAGAAGTCGTTTCTCCACCCGAGGACTTGCAGCGGATGGCCCGGTCCCACAAAGTGGGAGGCGCCCCATGAGAATTAAGAAAAGTCATTTTGACGAATACGGCCAGCGGGTCTACATTCGTTATGGAAACGGGGTTGAGTCTGAGTATACCTACGACCAAGACCGCCGGTGGTTAGCATCGGTGAACACCGGCACTGCTACCACCACCTACCAGAACATGGGCTATGAATTTGATGCTGTGGGTAATGTGCTCGGCATTACCAACCAGTCATCGACCTACCAAACCAGCCAGAACTATCGCTACGATGGCCTGTACCAGTTGACCGGTGCATCGGGGAACTATACCTCCCGACCCTTTGGGTACACCGAGTATACGGCCAATTACTCCCAGGATTTCTCCTTTGATACCCTGGGAAACCTGACCCAGAAGGTCTCAAGCTCCCAGACCAGTCCGAACCAGCAGCTGGGAGCCGACCTGAACTACCACCTTACCTACCAGTATGCCGCAGGCAAGGTGCACCAGGCCGAGGTGATCGGAAACCGGTATTACCGGTACGATGCGAATGGCAACGTGGTTGCCGAACGGGACGGGGGTCACTCCCCGGTGGCAGAACCTGGCCAGTATAGTGCGGTCCAGGTAGCCCCCGGGGTCCAGGGAGTTGGGTACGGGTTTGGAGTGATACGGAACAATGGTGGGAATACCGGGGACTCGGGGGTCTTTAGTCGACGATATACCTGGAACGAGGAGAACCGGCTAACCCAGGTGAGTGATAATTCGGGGAGCACCAACTTCCGCTACGACGCCGATGGCAAACGGACCCATAAATACTCCAGGAATGGTGAGAGTTTATACTTCGATGCCATGTACAGCCTGACCGATGACTACCCCCAGATGAGGTATAGTCAACATATCTACTTGAGTGAAACCCGGATTGCCAGCCGAATGGGAATAGAAGGCTACGCTGACACCGGCTACGCCCGGGTGAATACCTACTACTACCATGGAGATCATTTAGGTAGCGCCCACATGATTACAGACTTCGAGGGGAATGAGTACGAGCACATTGAATACACTCCCTATGGGGAGATGTGGATTGAGCGAACCACTGATTCATCGGGGAAGATACCTTTTCGGTTTACTGGAAAAGAGTGGGATACTGAGACCGGGTTGTATTATTATGGGGCCAGGTATATGGATCCCAGGACCAGTAGGTGGATGAGTGCGGATCCTGCGGGGGCGGGGTTGGCGAATCCGAATAGGGAGGGGTTTAGTCAGATTGAGTCGTTGAATTGGTACAGCTACGTGGCGAATAATCCGGTGAAGTTCACAGACCCCACGGGGGAAGCAATCAATTTTGGGATTGGTGCTCTTGTTGGATTTCTTACCTCATCAGCGATAGAAATTGGACAACGGATGGGGTCGGGACAAGGATTTATGGAAGCCGTAGGTAATACATTTACTGATCCAACTTCCTTAGCAATTATCGGTACTTCCACTTTAATTGGAGCAGCGACTTCTGGTGTCTCAGGTTTAGCTGTGAAAGCCGCTACGGCTGGAGCAACCAGCGTTGCTGAAGCAGCAATAAAAACAGTAGCAATAAATACTATAAGTGGTGCAGCCGATGCCGCGATGAAAGATGTGGCAGGAAGAGCGATTACTGGACAACCTCAGAATTTGGCAGAAACGGCGGGAGTTGCACTACAAGGAGCCGGTAACGCACTGTTGACAAGTGGTATTACTCAAGCGGTGATTAGCAATAGTTCTATGACTTCGACAACTACTTTTTCCAATAATTTGGGAGTTGAAGCGGGGACTACTATTGTCCAGCCATCCTGGGCAGGATCAGTTGGTGTGATTGGTGAATCTGTTATTCCAGCAGCGGCTGAGACAGCGAAAGCGCTGGTGGAGTAAAATATGAAGTATCTGATACAGGTTGTTGTGACTATAGTGCTTACGTTTATTTCTTCGATTGTGCTAAGTCGGTATATACAACCAGATCCAGACAATGGAGTGTTGTTTGCTATTATTGCAACAGGATCCTTCTTCTTTTGGTATGTCATTATTCTTTTCGTAACAGGGATAGATTTAAAGAACGCAAGAGTATTCGTCATTACAAAAGACGGCATCTCAAAGAAGAAAAAAATAGAACTGGTAATTTGGATTGTAATGGTGATGCTACTCTTGATAACTCTTTTCCTATTATCCAATTGGTCATGAGCCTAATTCGAGGTTCAACCTGACAAGCACTCTTTGGTCGCTTGCAGGTTAACCTGGGGCATTAAGCTCCCAGCTATCAACGAAGCTCCTTAATCTCCTTCTCACTTAGGCCGGTAATGCGAGCAATCATGGCTACTTCAAGCCCTTCCTTCATCATCTTTTTTGCATCGTCAATTCGTGCTTGTTTCATCCCTTCTTCCCTAGCGTGGTGTAACCGGGTGTTCACATCCTTGAGCCATTTCTCTCGGGCCTCGGCCAAGTCCATGAGCTCGTCGTTGGCGGTAAAGTTCCGGTAGACCTTGTGGGCTTCGCCCAGAGCTGGGGTGTTTTTGAGTAATATGGTCATATCATCCTCCTGAAGATCACCTTCGTTCTCGAAATAGTAGCACCAGGCGTCGAGGCCCGTCTTGATCTGGTCTAGGTTGCTCAGCTGGTTCTTCGGTAACTCAATAAAGTGAATCTGGAGGTGCTCACTCAGTATGTATTCGGGGTCGTCGACCTCGGTAATATGAAAACAGCTGTGGTAGCCAGAGAGTTGGGGAAAGAGCTTGAAGTCCAACAGATTAATGCACACCGAGGGACTGAGTTCCCCATAGTTCTGTCCAGTGTTAAGCTGAGTCGAGTAGCTCTTTGCCCAGTAATACAGACTGCGATTGGCGTAGCTGCCATCATTGTCCACCTGGATCTCGATGTTGATCCAACGCCCACTGCTGTCCTTGGCCTTAACATCTAAGAGAGATTCTTTTGTTTCCTGTAAGGACTTGAGGTTAAAGGGATTCAGGATTTCGATCTCGACCACCAGGTCATGGCCCTTGTGAGAGAAGACCGCGTTAATAAAAGAGATGAGGATGTTTGTATGCTCTTGGGAGCCTAAGAGGTAGCGGACAAAAATGTCGGCCATGGGGTTCAGGGGTCGGTCTTTTTTCCTCATGAAAAGAATTTTACTGCGATTCATCGGGGGTATCAACTGGGTAGGGATTACTGGTTGCACTACCTGTGGTTCCTGAGGGAAGCGCCAGGGACAGAAGCGAAAAGCCCACAGGGCGGGGGTGGATAGTTACACCGCTTGGAAGAACGAAGCATGTACCAGGAATCACGATTTCTCTCCGCCCGAGGACTTGTAGCGAATGGCCTGGTCCTGCGAAGCAGGGGGCGCCCAAGAAAAACAGAGAACTCCTAGGGCAGGCTCACCGAGCTCGATCAGTATTCGACGAGCACCACCTTCTCCCGCTGGAGTTTGAGTTACGACAACTATGGAAACATTCATCGGGTTACCGACCCCTTGGGGTATACCCAAGAGTACAACTATGAGGGGATTGCCCACACCTACGTGACTCAGGTGGACAGCTACAACCAGGCGAACCCGGCTTTGCGCTACACCAGCCTCATGGAATGGGATCTTGGCCTGGGGGTGCAAACTGCCAGTGTGGATATGAATGGCAACCGGATCGAGTATGAGTTTGATAGCTTTGGACGAATGGTAGGGGTATTTAGTCCATATGACCGGGCTGACGGAGTTCCTGCTGTTGAATATGAATACCATACCGACAGCTTCCCCTGGTATGCGATCAGCCGCAACAAGGTGAGTTTTGATGCCGATGAGTGTACTACTAGGACCTCATCCCCAACGGGGAAAATTTAGCCTGTATCGACACCTCGGCGGTTCTTTCGATTCACACCGTTGCTTCGGTTTTGGTAATTCCTCTGGTGGCGTTGTTACTCGGATTTCTGGGATAGAGAATCGACGCTGGGGATTACCAGGTCGGCCATACCTTCGGATACCCGGTCCGGGAAACTCGACTGGACAAATATGGCTTGCCCGGCCTTGGCATTCTTTGCAAATTCCATGTCCCGGCGGGTGTCTCCCACCATTGCCACCTGATTGGGAGTAAGAGAATAGGTTTGACAGAAGAGATCCATCAGATCGGGGTAGGGTTTTCCCCGGGCTACACTGTCGTCGGTGCCCAGAAAGTCAAAAGAGGTATCCAGGCCAGCCTCTTTTAAGGTGTGTAAGGTGTTTTCGCGCCGGTCGGCGGTCGCCAAACCGATGATATATCCTCGGGAACGAAGCACTGCCAGGGTTTGTTTGGCATTGCCAATTGGTCGAGCAGTAATTTCTACCCCCGTCATAGCCCCATCGTAAGCCCGTTTCAAATCGCCAAGTTCAACCTTCGGGGCATGTAGCCGAACCCGGCCGAGAATGTCCTGAAATCCCCCATGGGCAAACACGCTGTCGTCGCTCAAGTTTCCTTCTCTATCGCCTAATTCGTGGCCAAGGGCCCGTTCTTCATCGGCCGAAAGGTCTGCGGATTTGGCAACATGGTGCACAAATCGTCGGAAAATAGGGTACCAGGTATGCAGAAAGTCCAGGACCGTACCGTCTTTGTCGAAGAGTATGGCCTTAATTGTGGGGTGGATCATGGCTGTCTTTGTAAGGGATTTTGGAGTGAATGTCCAGGTTCCACGAAGAATATCAAAAGGGAACTTGACGGAAGTCGTCGTTAAGACCGTCAGACTTTTGGGACTCTTGGCCTCCTTCAACTTTCCGATACGGATTTTGGTTCCATCGTTCACCGGGTTGAAGAATATCTCTTATTGCTACCAGGTCTTCCGACGTAACAACTCCTGGTGCCATTGTCGTACGAAATTCGTAGTTATTAGATGTTGAGTTGGCCCAACTCCGCAACAGTCTAATAGAGATCAAAATATCGGTGTCCATGAAGTTTTTCCCGCCGACTCGCGAGTAATTGTCCGGTGCAACTTTGAGATCCATGGCAACATATTTTAAGGACGGATGGGTAAGGATTTTTTCCAGTCGGTGAGGCAAAATTCCGCTGGTGTCGAGTTTTAGGGTGAGTCCAAGATCTGCAAAAAGATCGAATAGATCCGACAGCCCTGGATGGACAAGGGGTTCACCACCAGTAATTACGAGGTGCGATATAATATTTCTTCGTAGGGCGAGGGTTTCGAGAATTTTGGAAGTTTCCCAGAACTCCGGAGGATGGTCGTAGGAAATTAGTCGGGAGTTGTGACAGTAAGGACACGCCAAAGGGCAGCCGGCCGTAAAGACCACCGACGCTGGCCAACCCGGAAAGTCAACTAAACTCGTTTTATGAAATCCTAAACGGGATAAACCTATTTTCATCTATTTTGGTACCACACAGCTTTAGGATTGAATCGTGACCGCTAAGAGGTTCTTGATCTTCGAGGGATCCGAACTCCGGGTAATCTCCTTGCCCCTAGAGTCTTTGAGCACAATAGTAGGTACGTTATAGATTCCACCTTTGAAGGCTCTTTCTTGACCCTGTTGAGTTGAAGCATCGATTTCACGGTACGCAATTCCATTCAAATCAAGATAGGTTTTTACCCCGGGACATTTGGGACAGTTAGGAGTAAAAAAAACTTCCACCGAGTGGGCTTTGGGTATCACCGGAACAGGGGTCGAGACACCGGCACTGAAGGTCGTTCGCTCGATAAACTCTCGTTTCTTTCCGATATTCCAGTTCTTCAACGAACGATAATATCCAACAATTCGGCTGTAGACCTCGGTTTCCTTTTTGCAAATAGGGCAATCGGTTTGTTCGCCCTTAAGGTAACCGTGGGTTTGGCAAATCGAAAATGTTGGAGAAAGTGTAAAGTAAGGTAATCGGTAATTTTTGGCGACTGCCTTTACTAGGTTCGCACAGGTCGTCCAGTCGTCTATTGCTTCGCCTAGGAAGCCATGAAACACTGTCCCTCCGGTGTAGAGAGTCTGAAGTTGATCTTGATGGTCAAGGGCATCAAAAATGTCGGTAGTTCCATCGACGGGGAGTTGGGAAGAGTTCGTATAGTAGGGTTCATCGGTAGTCCCCGCGGTCAGAATGCCCGGATAGTTCGTGATATCGTGACGGGCGAGTCGATAGCTAGTACCTTCTGCAGGACTCGCTTCGAGGTTATAGAGGTTGCCAGTTTTTTCTTGATATACCGAGAGCCTTGATCTCATGAATTCTAGGACTTCTAAAGCAAGCTCGTAACCTTCCTTACTCAGGAGATCGACCTGAAGGAAGTTCAATAGGGCTTCGTTCATACCTACGATGCCAATTGTTGCGAAATGGTTGTCGAGGTGCTGAAGATACCTTCGAGTGTATGGAAATAATCCTTGGTCGAGAAGTTTCTCTACAATCCTCCGTTTAATTTCGAGGCTTGCGCTCGCTAAGTCCATGAGGACACCAAGCCGGTTATAGAAGTCTTCTTTGTCCTTCGAAAGGAAGCCAATCTGAGGAAGGTTAATCGTTACGACCCCGATCGAACCGGTGAACTCGTCGCTCCCAAAGAGCCCACCTCCTCGTTTGCGAAGTTCTCGTTTATCTAACTGCAGACGGCAACACATCGAGCGAACATCTGAAGGGTTAAGGTCCGAATTTACAAAGTTCTGAAAATACGGTGTGCCGTACTTCCCAGTCATCTGAAAAAGGAGGCGTGCGTTTTCTGTGTCCCACCCAAACCCTGGAGTAAGATTATAGGTAGGAATTGGGTATTGAAAACCCCGTCCCGATGCATCTCCTTCAATCATGAGCTCGAGAAAGGCCCGATTTATTAAATCCATTTCTTCTTTTAACTCATTATAACAATAATCGAGTTCATTTCCTCCGACTACCACCTTCGTTTCCGCGAGATCAGAGGGGACCACCCAGTCTAGGGTGATATTAGTAAAAGGTGCCTGACTTCCCCATCGACTTGGGGTGTTGACCCCATAGATGAAACTTTGGAGGGCTTGTTTGACTTCTTCGAATTTGAGTTCGTCTTCCCGGACAAAAGGAGCCAGGTATGTGTCGAAGCTGGAAAATGCCTGAGCTCCAGCCCACTCATTTTGCATGACCCCAAGGAAATTCACCATCTGTTGTACAAGAGTGTTGAGATGTTTTGCCGGCGCAGAAGATATCTTTCCCGGAACTCCTCCAAGGCCCTCGAGAATTAGTTGTCGAAGTGACCAGCCAGCGCAGTACCCAGAGAACATCGAAAGGTCATGGATATGGAAGGCTGCAGTTCGATGGGCTTTTTCTATTTCCGGAGTGTAGATTTTGTTAAGCCAGTAATTTGCGGTGACTGCTCCGGAGTTATGAAGAATCAATCCGCCAAGGCTATAGTTTACATTCGCATTTTCCTTTACCCGCCAGTCCGACTGGCCGAGGTATCCATCCATAGTATGTTCAATATTCAAAAGTGTCGTCTCAAGTTTTCGCAGTTCACTTTGTCTCGATCGATATACCATGTATACCTTAGATTGGGCGTAGAGACCGTTTTCTACCAGAGTCTGCTCGACGAGATCCTGAATCTCTTCAACCCCCAGAACTCCACCGTGGGGGTATCGATCGAAGAGCCGGATCCAGACTTCTCTGGCCAAGGTTTCGGGGCCGATTTTCGGCTTTTCATCGTGGCCAAGGTATTCGGCCGCTCGAAATGCTTTTTCGAGGGCCGAGCGAATACGAGAGAGATCGAACTCTCTTTCGTAGCCTTCGCGGCTGAGGACCTTGAGAATTAGATTTTGAACTAAGTCATGGTTATGTTCTTGCATCGGTATTTTTCTCCTTGTTGAGCAGGCATAGGGCCGAGTTTCGCCCAGTATTGGGTAGAATTTTGGTAGAGGATGTAGATAGAAGTGAACTATCCGAGGTGTAAGGTAGGTGTTTTTTTCAAGGGAACCCTCCGTTCGTGGATTTCGAATAGGTCTCCTGGCTTCGCTTCGTTCTAGTACCCGGCCTTCCCAGTTTCCCAGTGGCGTTTCGGGGTTCGTCTGCGTTACAGTAGCGGGGGCTGCGCCGGACTTCAACCGGACTTCCGTCGGGGTTCGAGAGCCGATCCCAACAATATTCGATACGCCCCATTATCTCCCATGTGGTAGTGCCTGTCCACATAAACGGTGTCCTTTTTCAAAATAGTTTAGAAATGACACCATATATAGTGGTCTTCTGAGATTTTTGCCGAATAGGTAGTGACAACTTTGTTAACATGGAGTACGTTTCCAATGCGGTGACCCAGTGAAGTTTGGTGAAATTCCAACACTGTCGCGCAACGGTTAAAGTCCGATCCTTGGTCAATCGTCCTCAGGACCCGCAGGCTCGCGTCAAGCTTTGTCTCCCACAACGCTATTGCATTGACTTGAGCCTATTCTGAATCCCGAAGGAGAATAGGTATGATTGATTCCAAGGATCCAAAATCAGTCCTAAAACGAGACGGTTCCCCCGCACTTTTCGAATCAGAAAAGATAACAAACGCTATTGCTAAAGCCGGCGAATATACAAAAGAGTTCGACTATACTGAAGCGAAGGTATTAACTCACCGTGCTCTCGAGAAGCTCAGTCATGTCTTTTCAGAGGAAATCTCGGTCGAACAAGTTCAAGACCTGGTCGAAGAAGTTTTGCTCGAATCGAAATACAAAACGACAGCCAAAGCGTATATTCTCTATCGAGAAAAGCATGCCCAGCAGAGAAAGCGAGACATTTTCAAGCGTCGTCTTCATTTGAAACCCTATGAGTATCCCGAGTTGGCTGAGTACGTCGATTCTATTCGCCATTCCTATTGGATACATTCGGAGTTTAACTTTACTTCTGATGTTCATGACTTTAAGGTGAACGTATCCGAAGCCGAGCGGGCGGTGATACGGAAAGCTATGTTAGCTATAGCTCAAGTCGAAGTATCGGTCAAAACTTTCTGGGGTGACATCTTTAAAAAACTACCCAAGCCCGAGATAGGAGCCGTTGGCTACACCTTTGCCGAGAGTGAGGTGCGTCATTCCGACGCTTATTCCCATTTACTGGAAATTCTGGGGCTCAACCAAGAGTTCGAAGGTATTCGAGATATTCCCTGCATCATTCAACGGATTCGATACCTATATAGAACCAATACCTTAGCCCAAGGGAGTGAACCCGAAGACTATACTTTGGCAATTCTCTTGTTTTCGTTATTTATTGAACATGGGTCATTGTTCTCGCAGTTTCTCATAATTTTGTCGTTCAATAAATATAAAAATCTATTCAAAGGCATTTCGAACGCTATTGAAGCGACGTCAAAAGAAGAACAAATCCACGGCCTCTTTGGGATTGATCTGGTTAACATTATTCGAAACGAGCACCCCGAATGGTTCACTCCAAAGTTGAGCTCATCCATTCGAACCATGGCTAATGAGGCTTATGAAGCTGAATCAAAGATTATTGACTGGTTTTTTGAAGAAGGGGAGTTGGACTTCCTCCCCAAGGCTTTTGTCAAGGAGTTTGTGAAAAGTCGACTTAATACTTCTCTTGAGAAAGTCGGCGAGGAGCCAATCTTCGATGTCGACCGAATTCAAGTGCAACAAACCGAGTGGTTCGACGACGAAGTCATCGCGACTAAACACGGCGATTTTTTTGTCAAACGTTCTATTAACTATAACAAACGAGCAAAAAGTATCACGAGTGCTGATCTATTTTAAGGAGTTATCATGCAGTGGCTTAACGAGTATAGCAGGTCATTTCTTGCGAAGGGTTATCTTACCGACGGCGTGAATCCCGAACAACGACTTCGATTTATTGCGGAAAAGGCCGAGGAAATTCTTCGGAAACCGGGCTTCGGACAAAAGTTCTTCTCCTATTTAGATAAAGGATTTTACTCACTTTCCTCTCCAATCTGGGCAAATTTTGGAATACCGAAGGGGCTTCCAATTAGCTGTTTCGGGGGACATATCTCGGACTCAATGAGTAGCATACTTTTTGCCCAAGCCGAAGCCGGAATGATGAGCAAATACGGGGGAGGTACTTCGGGGTACTTTGGCGACCTTCGACCTCGAGGAGCTCCAATTCGGTTCAACGGATCTTCCTCGGGTTCGGTCCACTTTATGCAACTTTTTGAGGCCCTTATCAATGTGGTAAGCCAAGGCTCAACCCGGCGAGGACACTATTCTCCTTACCTTCCTGTCGATCATCCAGACATAATAGAGTTTCTAGACATCGGCACCGAAGGGAATCCTATTCAGGATCTGACCCATGGGGTTACCGTTACCGATTCGTGGATGCAACAAATGATCGATGGGGATCTCAGTAAACGAGAGATCTGGGCTAAAATCATTCAGCGGAGAGCCGAAATTGGGTATCCATACATCATATTTATCGATACCGTCAATAAAAACACCGTCGATGTCTACAAAGACAAAGGGTTAAAGATAACCCACAGTAACCTATGTTCAGAAATCGCTCTTCCCGATAGTGACGATTGGTCTTTCGTTTGTGATCTTGGTTCAATGAATATTGCAAACTATGATACCTGGAAGTCGACCGACGCCGTTGAGACTTTGGTGTACTTTCTCGACGCGGTAATGACCGACTTTATTGAAAAGCTTGCAAAACTTCGGGATTCAGATGATCGAAGCGATAGAGAATCCTTTCATTACATGGAACGAGCCTATAATTTTGCGGTCGAAAATCGGGCCTTGGGTCTAGGCGTTCTGGGCTGGCATTCCTACCTACAGTCAAGAATGATTCCCTTCGAGAGTATGGCAGCAAAGAGACTGAATCTCGAAATTTTTCGTTTCATTAAGGAACGTTCTTACGCTGCCTCAGTCCAACTATCCCAAGAGTACGGAGAACCAACGATTCTTGAGAGTTACGGCCGTCGAAATACTACTTTGAACGCCGTTGCACCGACGACGTCGTCTGCCTTCATCTTGGGACAGGTTTCTCAGAGTATAGAGCCTATTTGGTCGAACTGTTATGTGAAAGATATCGATAAAATGAAGGTCACCATTTATAACCCGGCTTTGAAAAAACTGCTATCTGAGAAAGGAAGGGACACGCGGGAAGTGTGGAACGATATTCGGGATCATGACGGCTCGATCCAGCATTGCAAATTCTTGAGCGATGAAGAGAAGGAGGTTTTTAAGACTTTCAGCGAGATCGATCCAGTGGAGATCCTCGACCAAGCGTCGACTCGACAGCTCTTTATTGACCAAAGTCAGTCGCTCAATCTTATGATTAATCCCACAATGCCCGTTAAAGACATAAACAATCTCTATATCACCGCCTGGAAAATAGGTATAAAAAGTTTGTATTACCAACATTCTACCAATGCGGCCCAGAAATTTAGTCAGAGTAAATTATGTGGAACTGCGTGTGAAGCCTAGTCTATATGTTGTCTAAGGTAGTTCCAGAAACTACCTCTCGGAATGCTTCTAATAGTAGTCAGAGTACATGTTGGCAATCACTTGCGAACCAAGTTCCCAAGGCTACTATTATGAAGAACGTATCTCGGTGTACCAAACCTACAACGATCAGAAATTTCGAATCCCTGTTCTTAATCGACTGAGGCTCTAAAGTCATTGCGGTGCAATGGCAAACTTAGCCAGAAAACAGATTATTGAGGTCCCCAGAGCGAATCTACTCCTCCCGAATGACTGCCAATTCGGGGGAGCACCTTTCGGTTTTGGATGATGAGGGGCGTCTTCCTAGGGAAAACATCGTGGCGGTAATGGCCGATGAAAAAATAGTGGGCAAGATGAACTCAATAGGCCAGAAAGAGAATTGCGATCTCAACATCGCCTTCAAGATATCCGACTAGCTATTCAAGGGAACTAATGAGTTCTTGTACTCCCGAAACACCAAAATATACCGCCCAGCCCGTGAGCAGGGTAAGGATTGCCAGGGCTATTTTGCCGAAGGTTCGGGTACTCCGGTCTCCAGAACCAAAGGCCCAGACCATCGCCATAGCTACATTTACTATTGGTATAAGGAGAAGGAAAATACGCCCGAGATCTATACCTCGGCTTTTGTCGTCTTCAAAATTCCTGGTACTGTATCTCATCGTAAGGTTCTCCCTAAAAGTTCGGTTGATAGGTTGCTGTTTCCTAAAAGGACGTGAAGTTCTTGGATCAGGGCCTGGGCGTCGTTCTCGGGTAGACTACCAATTTCGGCGGCAATTCCCCGAAGGGTGTTCAAAGACTGCCAAAATACGGCTTGTACTTGTGGAGCCGATGGACTTATTGGAAGGGTAGAGAGAGCCTGAACCGCCGATCGAGCGTTGGCCATGAGGGTTTGGTCATCTATATAGCGGTCGAGGATTCGCAGGCCCTGGTATCCATTTTCCCGGGCAACCCGGCTAAATTGACCAACCAGTTCGTTAGAAAACTCGGTATTAGGTTCTAAGGACACGGACAATTTATCTTGAAGGACTTTCACTTCTTTTAATGAAGCAAACTCCGAGAGTTCGGTACTTATGTCGGTTAAAGGAATGGCCCCTTGGATTCCTGATGACGAAAATCGTAAGGCATTTTCTGAACCCTCTTCGATATACTGTCCAACGAGGCCCTCAAGCCAGGGTGCAAGACCCAGGGGTAGGGTAAGGTCTCCAACCATTAGTTCCTGGAGCCGAAGGTAAAGGGTTTCGCCTTCTTGAAACACTTCCAAATCGAAACGGAGAACCAGGGGCACCGCTTTTACCGAGCTAAAAGGTTCTTCCATCGACTCCGGAACTATGGTAAAGCCAAATATGCCTTGGATCCTATCGGGTTCCAGGTCGATTTCTATATTCTGAGGCTGGAATTCTGGAGAGTTGACGGCAAGATCTTTGAAAAAGGCCCCTATCAATCGAGTAAGACCATCCTCGGAAATAGTCGTTTCTTGTCCAACTCCAATGGTAGAGAGGATAGTACCCACTTCTTGATTGAGAGTTCCCAAACTTGGGTTATTGGAAATTTGCAGTTCCCCCTGGGCGACTGGCTCAGTTGCTCGAATGAGTATTCGCCCGCTTGCTCCCACCGCTATACCCGTAACGAAGAGAACAAAAAAGACTATTCCGGTAATGAACCCGAGGACCCCAAAAACCAACGATTTAACACTATCCACGAAATTCCTCCACGCAATCAGTGTAACTCAATATTCCCCAATTCACTACGGGTATCGATGAAAACCTCAGGGCCAGCGCATTATAAAACCTAGTTGTAGGGTACGGGCTTCACAGTAGAAGGTTGATCGTAGTCTGCGAGGTCGGAAGAGAATAACTGCCGTTCCAAGTACTCTTGTGACCAAGCCAAGTTTTTCAACT
>Ga0210043_1001634_pt1 | contig 17617 bp, 18 predicted proteins | sample CryGeymet201501t_FD_183990 | JGI IMG/M metagenome (GOLD analysis project Ga0210043, IMG submission 183990) | Groundwater microbial communities from Crystal Geyser aquifers in Utah, USA - Crystal Geyser metaG 2015-01t (SPAdes) (version 2) | ecosystem: Environmental > Aquatic > Deep subsurface >... | reverse complement strand
TGTGGCTACTATCCGTGTGTACGACACTGGAGCTGGCGAGTTCGTCACGATCCAGAAGTACAAAGATTTTGACAAAGCAGAGGAGGTCTACAACACCGAGACCAAGATCCTCAAGAAGATGGATGCTCCGGCCAAAAAGCCAGAATGGGGCAATCCGGAGGACATAAAGAAAGCCCAGGTGTCGGCGAAGGCCGGCGAGATCCTGGATGCGAAGAAGGCAAAGGAAAACGCCGCAAGTGCTCAAGACATGGCCACCAGGACTTCACTACCTGGCTTTGGTGCCGAGATCCGTACCGGCCAGCAATCGATCTTCGATGTGAAGCCGGATCTGGAAGTGGTCGCCACGGCCGTAGAAAAAGACGGTAAAAGTCTGACGACAGAAGAACAGTCTGACTATCTCAGGTTCACCTTGCAGGACATGGTAAACAAAGAGATCACCGCCATGATCCCCGAACTGGAAAACGCCACAGTGGGAGAACGGATCATCGCCGGAGAACAGGATGGATATGTGAAGAACGGAACCTGGATCGGTGTTAAAGCGGTATTCCCTAGCTGGTACTATCAGCTTCCCTACACGCCGGCCAGAGCGGACATCATCAATATCATGCAGAACGAGGATTCGGATTCAATGATCAGAGATAAATTAAAGGAGATTGCCCATGACCGCCTTCTCAACGGCTCAGAAGAAAAGACAGGCTTTGGAAAGATCCCAGCAGACGAAAACTACAAAGCAGTATTTGAAGAGTTTTCCAAAACGAACGCACCGGACACCGCTCAGCGAACAGCAGATCAGGATAGTGAACAACATAATCAGAAGCCGGAGCTAGTCAACGCTCCCCCAGTAAAAACTCCGAGCTTCACTGAAAAGGTGAAAGCAGGAGACAGAAGTGCCGTGATCCCGAAGGTCTCTGAGGTAACTGTAGATGGTGTTACTCTGGAAAAGTTCGAGAACAGCACAGTTAAGATCATGGATGAAACTCTAATGACAACGAGTGCTGGCATCAGAGTGGCAGGGCGTTTCGTAGATCTCGGTTTAGGTGTCGGATCCAGGATAGGATTTGTACATAAATCCAATACTGGTGCATGGATGGTAGCTGATTATGAGACTGGGATAGCCTATGGAGGCAATAAGACACGCACTGAGGCATTAGAGACAGCCAGGAAATTGATCATCAACGGATGGCAGAACTTCCCTATCATCATCCAGGGTAGCAGGAAAGTGAACGAACTACCTGCCAGCATGATGATTGAAAAGCCACAAGGGAGTATAATACAGCCAAAGGCAGAGACTATTAAACCGGAGGTGCTAGATGGCCAATCAGCCGATGCAGGTGCTGGGAGTAGCGATAACGCCGGAGAAGTACCCGATGCTCAGCGACTGGGATCCGCAGACACTGGAAGAACAAATCCTGTCAACGGTGAACCGCCTGTACGAGGGGAACCTCAAGGCAGTGCCGTCAGCATTATCGATGCTGGAGATGGATCTGGCGGCCGAAAGAGCGGTACAGCTGTCATACATCCCACCAGACGAACCGTAAAGAAAACAGCGACCTCTCGCCTGGCACTCAACCAGCAGGTCGAAGAGATCATCCATAGCAAAGGCAACGAAGAACGCTTCGATCCAGCCGCATACGATGAGGCAGAGAAACGGATTCTCTCTCAGTATAGCGGCTACGGTGGTATCCGTGAGCGTGAGGATGGCCAGGTGGACGGTGCCCTGGATGAGTTCTTCACGCCTTCCAAGCTGGTACGGTTCACCTACAAAAAGCTGATCGACATCATGGGTGCTGATGCCCTGGCCAAGGTGGAGTATGTGGTGGAGCCTGCCATCGGCACCGGTAACTTTGTCGCTTTCAGCCCACTGGCCGACACCAAGTTCCATGGCTACGAGATCAACACCTACTCGGCAGTGGTATCAAAAGTGCTCAATCCTGGCATGGTCATGGAGACCAAGGAGAAGCAGAAAAAGACGGATTATTATTCCTACCATCCAATCTACGAGACGATCCCTCAGGGATTCCAGGAACAATTCATACAGGACAATACCGGCGGACATCTGCCGGAGCCCTATGCGGATCTGGTCGTGGGCAATCCTCCCTATGGCAAATACATCGGGGAGGCAAAAGGAATGGGCGAGGGTACCGAGTTTGGCACCTTCATCGAATACTTCATTGGCCGTGGCCTGGCGATCCTCAAGGATGGCGGACACCTGGCCTATGTCGTGGACAGCCGGTTCCTGCGTGGAGCAAGTAGCAAAGGCAAGGAAGCGATTGCTCGGCTCGGTGAGTTTGTCGGTTCCTATCGGTTCCCCAATGGAGCCTTTGGCGAGACCGGCACCGATGTCGGAACAGATCTGGTGATCTTCAAACGGATCCCCACTGAGGACAGCCTGGTGATCAGTGGCCGTGTCGCTCGGATGTCCAATATCTCTGACGAAGTGATGATGCAGAAAACGCCAGAGAATATCTTTGGTGAGCCTGGTGTGCGTTCTGGTCGCTTCGGAGAGGAACCATTCGTTAAAGGCTCCATGGCGGACATCCCCACGGTGGACAACGAGGACTTTGTTGAGGTCAGATCTCATCCGTCCAATGTGACCAGCAAGGCCAAGATTATCATTCAGAAGCCCATGGAACCAGCACCGATGCTGGACGATGATTCTTTTAAGAAGATCGAGACCAAGCTCAAGCTCAACCACAAAGTCAAATACAAGATGATGGATATTGGCAACTCCATCGATGAGGATCCCACTGTGATGTCAGCATACAGAGAGATCCAGTATGACGGCACCCTGCCGCAGTCATTCATAAAAGGCCTGGCACCAGAAGAACAGGTAAAGAGCTTCAGCTTCCACCAGGGAAAATGGAAGCTGGACGATTTCTACCTGGAGAACCAGAACCTCTACACGCTGCTTGAGGATCTGGAGACTGATCACGATTTCATATCAGATGAGCAGTACGAGAAGCAGGCCAAGTACATCGAGGATCATCTGCCCAGGTGGATCGAGGCAAAGAACATCAATGTCCATCCTACCTCTGAGCTGTGGAAGAACATCCAGACGGCCAATGGCGTGTCTGTTCGTGATGAGTTCCTGTCGAGACTGAGATCCTATCCGGCTGATATGTTCGAGGGAATAGGGATCGGCACTACCATCAGCTATGTCAGCGGAGAGAACCTGACCCAGGGGAAGATGACCGACGAAGAGCGGCACTTCATCCGCAACAATGCCTCCAGGATCGCCGTGAAGCTGTTTCGGTACTATCTGTCCCAGATCGATACCGATCCAGCCACCAAGAAGATCATCGAGGACGATTTCAACAAACAGAAGAACGCCTATGTCTTTGTCTCCCATAAAGATATGCCGATGGAGACAAAGGTGAATAAGGATTTCGCCAAGAACTTCGAGCTCAATTCCGCACAGCATGAGGCAATCGGCTTCCTACTGGCCAGGGGAAAAGGGATCGCTGCCCTGGATGTCGGTGTAGGAAAGACGCTCACCGCCGTGATCGCTACCCAGGAGCTGTTCAATCGTGGCTGGGCGAAACGAGCCGCACTGATCGCACCCAATCCAACCGTGGGTGCCCAGTGGATCAATACGATCAAACGGATCTTCCCAGAGGCTACGATCTACGATTTCAGGGATTCAAAGAATATCGCCAGCTTCGCCGGTCGGAAGCTGGATGAGCGGTCATTCACGGTAATGACCCAGAAAGGCATGGACAAACTCTCGCTGACTGACGATTCATACTTTGAGCTGATCGACGAGCTGACCGAGGCCATGGGAGGTGAAGAGCTCACGCCCAGGGAACGAGACCAATTCATCGAGAAGGTCAAGGAGCTGATCGGCCAGGCCAAGATGGGCACCAGTCCTGTCACCCTGGAAGAGCTCGGCATTGATCACCTGGTCATGGACGAGGCTCACAACTACAACCATGTGATCGAGGGTGTGCCAAAGAAGCTGGACAAAAAGACCGGTAAACCGATCCGCAATCCCTACACTGAGCTGCAAATGAACCGCAGCAAGCGTGGGCTCAAGATGTTCATCATGGCCAAGCACATCCTGAAACACAACAACAACCGTAATGTGTTCCTGATGACGGCTACTCCGTTTGCCAACAATCCGCTCGAGCAATACACCCTGTTCTCCATGGTCGCTGCCCAGGAGATGAAGGATCGTGGTGTCTACAATGTGCGTGAGTTCACGGACACCTTCTTCGAGATGGAGATGCTCAGAGTGGTCAAGCCGTCCGGCAATATCGACTTCGCATCCGTGGTCACGAAGTTCAAAAACTTCGATGTGTACCGCCAGATGGTGGGATCCTCCATGCTCAAGATCGACGGAGAGGATGCCGGCGTGATCCGGCCGGAGAAGCACAACAATGAAGTGTACCTCAATCCGAGTGAGCTACAGCTCAACCAGGGGCTCCAGCTGTCCGCTCGGTACAATGAGCTGACGAAAGAATTGAAGAAGCTGAATAGGTACGATGCGGAAGCAGCCGCCAGAGCCAAGAAGCTGAATGGTGAGAGACTATCCTGTTCTCAGGCCATGATCGCCAATTCGTTCTCGCAGTATGCCGGTACCGCCTACACAGGAGACAAACCAACGCCAAAGGAGTTTGGAGACAATACCCCAGTGGTCAGGGCTACCGCTCTGGCGATCAAGGAACGCCACAAACAGAATCCCCAGGCCAGGGTGATCATCTACATTGGCAACCTGCAAAATAAATCGCTAGGCCTGAACTTCCACCATGCGACCAGGGACTACCTGATCCAGGAGTTCGGCTACAAAGCAGAGGAGATCGGACTGATCAATGGATCCGTGTCGCAGGCCAAGAGAGTGCAGATGCAGGACGCCTTCAACAAAGGCAAGGTCAAGATCATGATCGGCACCTACGCTATGGCCGAGGGTGTGGATCTCCAGAAACGCACCACTGACATCTTCGTCCTCACGCCTATGTGGAACTACACCAACTACAAACAGCTCGCAGGACGAGCCTGGAGGCAGGGAAACGAGAATAAGCACCTCATGTACAACCTGATGCTCACCAAGAACACCGGAGCCGTCTTTGTGGCTCAGAAGAACGCACAGAAGGAACGGCGTGAGAAAGAACTGAATAAAGCGGTCAAGCGTGGTGAACAGGTCATGGAGGTTGAGGGAGATGAGGTATCGTTTGATGAGGTACTGGCTTCGCTGATGACCGATCCAGTGCAGAGGGTGGAGATCGAACGCAAGATGGAAGAGGAATCGATCAAGATCGATCTGGCTGGCCTGTCCGGCCGGCTGGCTACCCTAGAGGATCTCTGGCAGGGTATCTCGGTGAAGAACCTGGAATACCTGATCAGGGAGGATGAGGCTCAGATCGAGAGCAACCAACGCCGGATCGCTGAGGCAAAGCAGTTTATGAAGGACTGGCCGGATGATGCCAAAAAGCAGGAACAGTACACCAAGCAGATAGCGGCCAACCATAAGAATATCGCCAGCAAACGAGTGTCGATCACGAATATCAAAAGCCGGATCGAGACCCTGGCCAGGCAGAAGGAGCAGGAGGGTGTCACCCAGGAGATGATCGATGCCCTCAAGGCTAAGATCGAAGAGAAGCGGAAGGCGAAAGATAACATCAGTGCTAAGTTCGCAGAGAAAGAAAAGCAGGCCATCGAAGATCGCAAGAACATGAAGTATGAGGAGAACGACTACAAAGCCATCACCCAGGAATACCTGGAGCGATCCGCAGGCCTGTTCCCCAGAGTGTCCGTGTTCCCGAAGATAGCGGCCGGCACCTCTGCTTCCTTTGGCGGCAGCCGTATGGCCTCATACGAGCCCAGGGAAAAACAGCTGGAGAATAAAAAGTTCCTCATGCGTGACAAGGTGGTAGGCCTGATCGACAAGTATGCACAGAGCATCGGTGAAGGCTTCCTGCCCTATAGAGCGGCCGGTATCTACAATCAGAGAACCAAGAACATCAGGGTACAGTCAGTCAATAACCTGAGTGTCGCCGCTCACGAGATCACGCATTTCCTGGATCACGCCTACGACATCAGCAAGCCCATGCTGGCCACAATCGGAGAGAATGCCAAGGGAAACCCCATCTATGCCCCTGAGACCGCTCCTTTCCGCAAGGAAATGACCAGCCTGTACGAAACCTACTACCCAGGCGGAAGCAAAAAACACTCCTTAAAGAAGAGAATGGTAGAGGGATTCGCCACTTTGCTACAGAAATATGTAGAAACTCCCTCAAACATAGAGCTTTTGTACCCAACACTGGTGAAGGAGTTTTTGCAGGAGGGTGGGAAATACTACAAGCCGATCATGGGCGAAATCCTCAAGGATCTGAATGACATCGTTGCGGAGTATCAGGCACTGGACGAGATGGCCGAGCTGGCCGCAGTCATGGTGTCGAACGAGAAAGAGGATGTGGTAGACAAAGAGAGCTTCCTGTCACTACATGAGAAACTCCGGACAGAGCTGGCTGATGGCCTGTTCCCCCTGGAGGTTGTAGATCAGGATCTCAACATCTTCAATACGAAGAAATCCAGCTATCTCGCTATGACGCAGGCCAGGAACTACAAAGCCATCGTCGCCAACAATCTGTTCAGCGACCGTGGGTACTACGCCTGGCGGAACGGTGAGTTCGTCAAGGTGCACAAGTTCAACTGGAAAACCCTGATCGACAACTTGAGAGAAGACAAGACACTGGACACCTTCGGCTATTACCTTGTGGCAAGGAGACAGCATTTCGACTACCTGGAGCTGGACGAGCTGGCACAGAAGATCATCGACATCCAGGCGGCGTATGACAACATGGCGACCAGCCTGGTGAAGAATGACGGTGTGGCTGAGGCCGATGTGGCCAAGGAGATTCGGAAGCTCAAGAACGCAGACGGTCTATCCCTGGATGAGGAGCTGGAGCAGGCGATCAATGACCGAGCCGAGCTGGCACAAGTCCTGGAGCAGGATGGCTTCGTTCGTGAGAAAATGACCAATGTGTACGAGCACAACAAAGCTCAGTACGCCCAAGACGAGAAGATGTACGACACCCTGGTGGCTGAGGATCTGGACTTTCTCGCCGCTCCGGAGATCCAGCTGGTGAAGAAGAAGAAGAGAGACGAGCTCAAGAAAAAACAGGGCTATGCTACCTACAAGCGTGAGGTGGAGGATCAGATCGTTGGTGAGGCCAATGGATCCTCGGCAATCAAGGTGGGCAAGACCAAGGTATCGTCCATGATGAGACGCACTGGATCCGAGAAGAGCATCTATAACCCGATCTATGGGGCGATCCTCAATCACTCCGAGATCATCAAGAAGGGGCTCCAGCAGGCGGTCTACAACCGGATCGGGGACATCGCCATGACCGGCGGACTGCCGCTCCTGTTCGAGAACGGCACCCTGGAAGTACACAGGGATGAGAAGTCCGGCCGGCTCTCCTATCCTCAGGAGAGGGATCCTCATATCATTATGGCCAGGATCAAGGAAAAGCGTGTGCCTATCCTGGTAGACGCTCAGATCAAGTTCATCATCGACAATGCCCTGACCTACAAGCATATGCACATATTCGAGCAGCTCCTGGTAACGGCCGCCAAGATGTTCACCCTGGGCACCACTGGCTTCTACTGGATCTTTCCAGTGACCAATGTTCCCCAGGATCAGATCACTGCGGCAGTCAATTCGAGCCACAAGTTCATACCTCTGATCTCTCCGCTCAAGACACTATGGGACATGGTGTGGAAAAAGGATCCGGTAACACAGAAGTATTGGACGGAGTACATAGAGCTGGCCGGCATGAGGCAGACCATGGTGGGATCCGTGGCTATGTCGCCGGTCAGGCTGTTCTCTGCGATCAATCAGGAGAAGAACGCAATCGAGAAGGTCATCGATCTGGTATCGAAAGGCCTGGATCTCATGGCTATGCCCTCATCCGCCAGCGAGATCATCACCAGGATCACGGAGTATATCAATTCCAGGAAGGCCGGCGACACCCAGGCCGCAGCACTGGAAAAGGCCGCTCGTGTATCTGGCTCGTTCTCTCACATCGGCCTCTTGTCTAACCGGATGTTCAATAAGAAGAGCCAACGGCTGTCTGGTGAGGCATGGTGGAAGATGAACGCATTTTCCAATACAGGCTTCCAGATCCTCGACGGAACACTCCGAGCCCTGGAGGGAGCCGATGGCGGATCCGGCAAGCCACCTGGAAACATTCTGGGCTGGCAGTCGTCCGGCTTCGGGAAGAACCGACGATTCAAGCTCACCCCTGGCGGCCGGCGTGTCTACTTCGCTGTCCTGGCGACGATGGCGGTCATGATCGCTTCGATAGCCTATCTCAAGCAGTATGCCAGTGAGGAACAGAAACAACAGTGGCTGGATCTCTACCCAGAGGATCTGACCAAGTTCGTCTACTTCCCCAATTTCGGAGGTAGTGGGCTCACCAGGATCCGTGTCAGTGAGACCTTCAGTTCCCTGGCGGCCGTGGTCAATATGCTGATCGGTGAGCAGATCCTCGGAGCTGACTACACGACCAATGACTACATCACCGCCGGTACCTCCTGGCTGCCGCAACAGTTCAATCCGCTCCTGCCTATGAAGTGGTTCCTCAGTATCTGGCCTACCACTGTCATGAATGTCCTGACACCTATGCTGGGAGTAAAGACCTATCCGGAAGTGCGTGCTCTGGAAAGCATTGGACAGTCCAGGCTCCCACCTAGTGACCGTATGAACGAGGACACATCCTGGATGGCGAAGCAGATCAGCAAAATCCCTCTCATGGATGGAAAGAACCTGGGCGACACGCTGAATATGTCGCCGCTCAAGATCGATGCCCTGATCACCGGCACCCTGGGACGAGCCTCAGGATACGCGACCGGCAAGCCCTCCATGTGGAAGGCCAGCAATCCGTTTGAACGAGAATACTATTTCACCATGGGGCGGCGTGTCGGTGTGATGTATGATGTTGTCAGTGCAGTGGATCAGCAGTACAACCGGTACCAGCATGGAAAGATCACGCTGTCATCTGACCAGGTGAGAGATCTGTACCGCAAAAAGCAGATCGGTGATGCGTTCTCGGAAAGTATGTCCGATTTCAGGAAGCTGGATATCGAGCAGACACCTGAGAAAAAGGTAGTGAAACAGAGAGAGGACATCATCAAACTGATCGATATGATGGAATCGGACAAAGTTCTGCCAGGCTTCAGCGATAAGAGGACGACCTACTGGAAGAACCGCCGGAAGAATTTGCAGGAGCTATAAAGGAGATTCGATGCCAGATGTCACGATGGAAGTGCTGATCACAGCGATTGCCCAAATAGGAATAGGAGGGATATTCGTATGGCTGTACATCAATAAGGACAGACAGCATCAGTACTTGCAAGACAAGGTGTTGCGAGTGTTCGAGAAACAAACAGAGATGAATGGAGAGCTCAAATCTGTGATCCAGAAGAACACTGAGGTATCAGAGAAAACCCTGACTCTCACGGAGCAGGTGTACAAAGAGCTACTTATTGGAAAAGGAAGGGATAGAACATGAGCGTTGATACCTTGAGATGGGTGAATCTGGTGGTGTGCGTGTTGTCGCTTGTTCCATCATTCTCTCTGATGATGATGTTGTGGAATGAGCGAAGCTGGGCCAAGAAGAGGCTCCTGTTGAATGGCCTCCTGGTCTCCCTAGTCGGTGTCCTGGGGATCCGATCAATCATACAAATCACTATCTACATTTTTTTACTGGCCAGCGTAGCAGTACCAGCTCTGGTGATCAATACGAGCAACCTGGTCGCCAATCTTATCTCTACCATATCTGTCTGGTTCCTCTGGCTGTACATCAATCATGTGAGAAAGGGGTGCTGACATGGAGATCCTGTCTCAGCGTGATCCACGCTGGAAGTCTATTGTGCTTGGAAAATCCAATACCAAAATCGGAGGCTACGGCTGCACGATCACCTGTGTGGCCATGCTGGCCGGCCTGACGCCGGATGTGGTCAATGCTCGCCTGAACGAGGTGGGAGGCTACGCTGCACCAGATAACGCTCCCACGCAGAAGAACCTGATCAACTGGTACAAGGTGAACGCAGCGATCCCTGAGCTCCAGTTTCAGAGCAGGGTGCGGAGCATGGACTATGATGCCGTGAATGGTGCGGTCAACAACTTTGGTGCCTGCCTGGTGGAGGTGGACTTCGATGGAGCCAGGGGAAATCTCCGGCACTGGGTACTGTGGGTAGGCGGTGGCCGGATGTACGATCCCTGGACTGGTACAGAAGAGGACCTCGGGAAATATGAGCCAATCGGTTTCGCCATTATTGCCAAGGAGCCAGAGATGTCAGAACGCCAAAAGCAGATCCTCTCCAGGATCGGGGACGAAAACAACTTCTTCCTGGACGGAGATCCTATCACCCCTACCCAGCTACTCACGCTCTCCAGGGAAGAGGTGGATGTCTTCATTGTCGCTCAGTCCCAGAGAGACGCACTGTACGCCTCCCTCAAGGATCAGGAGCAGGCCAGGATCAAAGCGGAGAACGCCGAGACGGCCGCCAAGGATCAGCTGGCCACGACCAAGACCGAGCTCACCGCCAGCCGGCAGAAGGAAGCGGAAGTGGTGGGTAAGCTGTCCGTGATCCAGCAGCAGATCGACACGCTCACCAGGAAGCAGGAGATCTCGGACGCCAACTACAAAACACTCCAGGACAAATACCAGACAGACATGGCAAACAAGGACGAGCAGACCAACGCCGCACTCAAGGCCTGCCAAAGTCACGCTCAGGAGTATGAGGATCGACTGGAAGCAGCGCAGCAGGCATTCGCTCTGCATCTGTCCCAGAAGGATCAGGAGATCAAGGATCTCAGAGCGGCGATCATGGGAGAGCAGACCCCGGGAGATCTGTGGTCAGCGTTCTGGCGGAAGATCATGCGGATCAAATAGTCAAAGACATTAAGCTCGATGCTTGGTGTCCTCTACGGCAGGACGCCATTGTGGGCGATTTCGCACTACAAGGCCTCTTCCTGGTCATATAAGGTGTAGGGCTGGATAATCTATCATTTGAAAGGGCAGTTTATGGACAAGAAGGCACTGCTTGAGGCAACAAAGGAGTTTGGACGGTATGCGGTGATCGCTGTTGGATCCCTGGCGATCACGATTGCTGTGGATTTCGTGGCCGGTATGAACCTGAGCCCTGAGATGAAGGTGGCGATCACGGCGATCCTCACCCAGGTCGGCCGGTTTTTGGACAAATATAGGTTCGTCTCCACGAAAAACAATCCGGCAGTCGAGACGAAAGGCCTGGTCGATTTCTAGAGGGATCCTCTGAGACCCTTGACGTAGGATCGGCGGCGTGGTACAATCTTCGTGTAATCTCTATGAGGCAGAGGAATGTTGAAAAATTGGCACCAAATCCGTCTTTTCGTTCATCAAATACAGTGCTGGTCTGCTCGGTATGCCAATACCTTCAACGCCAGCCCCTCACAAGAGGCACTACTTCGGTAGTGTCTTTTGTTGTGTCCAGAGGAGTAGTCATCCGTTTGCATGGTAGCTGTCAGCAAGAGCTATCGAGCCTGATAGACTTCTCAGCCCCCTGGACACAACAAAGGATTTATCTCTAGGAGGTCTCATGGATAATGTAGTGCGGTTCATCGTGGCCGTGGTGCTCTTCCTCTCCCAAGCTCAGGCTATTGTACCGGCCGATCAGGTAGAGAATGTAGTGCGTACCGCTCCTGTAGAGAGCGTATCCTATGAGGATGTCTACGCTGTTCCGTCCGTGGGAGCCTCCCCGATCTCCACGCCTATCATGGTACCGATCAGCTCCGCTCTACTCACGCCGAGTAGGGAAGTGGATCTGGACGAGACCGGCCAGCTCACCGACAAGGGCATGGAGCAGGTAACGCAGAATTGGGCTGTGTTCTGGGCAATCAATCCGGAGCTGGAAGCTCACATCAACGGTCAGTGATTGTATCCGGATCCCTGGGCTCAGCGATGAGCTCAGATCTCTGAACACAATCGAACATCCTGCCGATGCGGCATCCGAGGGAAGCCGCTTTATCAAAACCTCGCAAGCCTGGATCCAAAACCTGCAACGCCGACCCCTGCGACAGGTGCCACAGATGACATGATTCCAGGAGAGAACCGGAACAGTACCTCAAAGGGCAATCCCCAGGAGCACCACGGTGGAGATACTTTCGGACGCAGTGATGGACAGAGCCCACAGGAAGATAAGATACTGTGGCGAATGGGGGAGGACAATGGAAATTGCGGTTTGAGAGGTGGATGTGGCGGTCGGGAGATTTAACTCATTCTCCAAAGCCGTAGGAGATCCTGTCCAAGAGAGCAGACTCACAGATCGTCAGGCATCTTTTTTCGTAGGCTCACCGAGAGAAAAACATACTCTCATTTGAAGCCTCGCCATATAAGCCTGATGAGCATCCACCTCTCAGATCATAATTTACCCACCAGGAAAGGATCAGTATGGAAAAGCTCAGTCTCGATGAGAAGTGTACCAAGTGCGGATCGCAGAATGTCGATGTGAAGTATCACCTCTCCACTGGCGTCTCATTCTATGAGGGTGAGCCCATCGGTGTACCTGTAATGCGTGTCACCTGTGCAAGGTGCCTTTTCTCCTGGATCCGGCTACCCATGGACGCAACGATAGGAGGGGAGCATGGCTAGGCTCGACTGGCAGGACTATGAGGAACAGGCGTTCCAGCATTTCTATGATCGTGTCATGGTGGATCTCGCAGGGAAGTGTGCCAGCAAACGAGCCGCCGGCCGAGCGGAGCGTGGTATGTCAGCCTATCAGGCCACTATAGAGCAGATGCTAGGGCATGATCTGATCGATGAGATAGAGCAGGAACTGTTAGACGCTCGCAATTATATAGATGACTACTTCATCCAGAAGGCACTAAGGAAGCTCACAGTGAGGGCATAAGGCAAGTGCTAAACAAAATGTTTGACAAACGCTATAGATCTTTTGTATACTCTGGGTGAGGTCGAAATACCAATCACGGAGAAAAATAGACGACAAAATGAATATCGAACTCAAGAAAGGAGAAAAGCATGAGCCTACTGCAACGGATGGCAAAGCGTAAACAAGTGAGGGAGGTATCCATCGGACTCCGGATTCCAGCCAGCATGGAGCGAGACCTCAAGACAATCATGGACTTTGTGGCCAACAAGGAAGATCGGGCAGTGACACAATCAGAGGTGATCAGAGACATGATCGACATCGGTATCCAATCTATCAAGCGTGGGGCGGCACTCAAATGAAAACGACAATGACCGGTATGGAGAACTTCAGGGATGACGGTATGCAGGGTATAACTTCTATGCTCCCGACCTGGAGAGTAGCACATACAGCCGAGAAGGTGACAACTAATCCACGCTGGGGCGAAGGAGCCCTGATCAAGATCGAGGATGGCAAGGTTACTCAGTGGGTGGACTCGCTTGAGATCGTGATCGTGACCTCAGTGGTTTCCAGGCTCAAGAAGGATAGTGCGAATAACACGGTCTGCTATTCAGAAGAAGGAAAAATCCCGATCAACAAATACATCAATGTCTTTTCCTCTGAGTGTGCATCGTGCAAATGGTGCTTCACGGCCAAAAATGACAAGGACGAGGTACTACCCAACCAGTGCAAGAACCTCTACAAATACCTGTTCTACCAGGTCGCTACTCCCGACAATCTGGAACAGATGATCCTCACCCACGGCAACTACGCATCATGTAAAGGTTTGAAGCACAGGCTCTTCGCAGGGATGCTTCACCCTGATCAGGGTGATACCATGGCGATCTTCGGATTTAAGCTGAAAGTGACCACGGAAATTATCGGTGACAACTACAAGTATCCGGCCGCAAAGTTCGATTGCATTGGCATCAATGATGACGCTCGGATCCTGGAGATCGATCAGTACCTCAAGGGAAAAAAGAATCCTCTCCTGATGGGCGGATCGTCAGATATTCCACAGCTCTCAGCGGTCAGTGCAGTGCAGGAAGATGCACCGGAGACCGAGCCAGCCGTACAGACCATGGATCAGATCATCAAGGATGTCGTCAAGACCGAGCCAGCGCCAGCCAAACAAGATGAAATCCCTTTTTAAGGAACATCGATGTCTGATATTCAGCTCTTGGTTGATATGGATCTCTCTCAGCAAAAACGCATTAAGATCCTACTGGAATGGCGTGGAGAGGCTGGAGCCTTTGTCTACGAGCTAAACGCTCCACGCCCAGGCGGACTAGGGATCGCACAGTACAATGCCAGGATCTTCGAGCTACGGAAAGAAGGCCTGGACATCACGGACGACAACGGCCACTTCGTTCTACACAAAAAAGGTCAATCCACAATGTTCTAGGAGGAACAATGTCCAGGGATGTGCGTGTCATCGGCTACTTCAACTGGAAAGGGTACAAGTGCCGGATTGTATGGAACTGTCAGACGGATAGATACCATGGGATGTACGGCGAAGGGAACGACCTAGTGGATCTCGGATCAGATGAGACCGTCAAAGAGGCGGAGCAGAACATGAAAGCCTATTTAGACTATATCATCAAGGAAAAAAGAAATGACAAAAACAAAAAGCACAGACTGGATCAGTGAAGTGCACCTGACGCTCAAGGCTGAGAAGCTGAATATGCCCAGGGCGGCGAGAGTGCACAGGGAGAAGGCCAGGACATTTATCCTGGGCGAGAGCAAAGGCCAGATCCATCGTGACTGCGTTCGTATCTTCACCAAGCTGAACAATGAGGTGACGAAATGAAGAACAACATCGAGCTAGAGAAACAGAAGTCAATCAATGCCGAGCTCTACGCCGAGATGGCGGATGTCGAGAGCCAGCTGGCACTTCGTAACCACGAACGGTTCCAGCTCCTGACCAGTCTCACAGATCACCGCACCATGATCAGCATGGGCAACGCCAGGCTCAAGAAGATCCTGGCCGACCAGGAAGGCGACACGGACGCTATCGATCCCAGGGACGACTACAAGAAGCATCAGAGAAACCAGAAGGCAGGGGCTGTAGTGGTCTTGGTGGTTATCCTGATCATCGGATGGATGATCGGATCGAAACTCAACAATCCTAAGTCTCAGACCATCCAGGACGCTTCTGCGTCCACGCCAACAGCGGAGGTAGTCCAGTCCCTCCCAGACCATTTTGTTGACGCCGCCGAAATGGTATTCGAACTTCCACCTCAAGAGATATCTGATCGCCCTGACTGGACACTGATCCGGCCGGAAGTGGTATGCCACGGTGAGGATCCTACACAGCGGTACCCGATCCGGCAGTACAGTCTCCAGGGCAAACGACAGAACTGGACTTGTATCCCTCAGTACCTGGTGGACGATCTGGAGCAGGCCAGCCTGGACTACAGCATCAATGTGAATATGCTGGCCGGCCTTTTCAATACCGAAAGTGCCTTTGATCCAAACGCCGTATCAGATGCCGGTGCCCAGGGCTGTGCTCAGTTTATGCCCTCTACCTGGAATTGGCTCTACTCCATCGGAGTGTTCACCGGCGACATGGATGTCTGGTCATGTGAGGACAGTGTGCGTATGGCGGCGATCAAGCTCAGCCGTGACGGTTGGTCAGACAGTGGTGGATGGAAGCAGGCACTCTACGCCTACCTGGGAGCCGGAGCGGACTGGTATGTAGAGCGTGTGCAGTTCTGGGGCAACCTATACCAGAATGAGGTGGTGTAGCCATGATCGCCAGAAAGCACTTCTCCTGCGATCTGTGTCCCAGTATGAGCACTGGAGCTGGCGACTTGAACGACTGGGAGCAGGACTATTGGGCAGATCTCCAGTGCAACGATCCGGCAGATCTGAACATGAAGGATCTAGCCAGAGAGAAGAGGGATGCAGAGAGAGACGATGCAATCAGGCAGGAAAGATGGGAACGGACAAGAATTATCAAAGAACATCGTAAAAATGAAAGGTACGAGGCATGGCTACTAAAACAGTTTTAGAGTTCCTGACCGCCCTGGATGAGATATACAGGGCCTATGTGATACCGTCTAGCTGGACAGAGAACATTAGAGAAAAGACAGTCCTGATCAGCAATATCCTAATCCAGAAATCCAAGATGTATCCAAATGACGATCCACGCAACCTGGCAGCGCACCTGGATGATCCAGTGCCGGACTTCTTAATCCGAAAGGACACCAAATGAACACCGCCCTAGAGCCAAACATAGACGATATGCGAGAGGCAGTGATTGACCACTACTTCTGGAGTCCTAACGAACTAGATGGTGACTTCTGGGGCAATGGTGAAGAAGATCCCGACCAGATACAAGCGTGGGTAGCGGCGAAGGTAGACGAGATGACCGATGCCGAGGTTCGATTTGTTTTCAGGGAGAAGTTATGAACATCGACCGTGTTACATCGCTTCGTAGTATCACGCTTGAACAGTGCAGGGCATGGCTGCACAATAATATTGCTTTCGAGCATTGGGGTGCAGAGGAAAATGAGTCCCTTGCCACCTTCGTCCAGGGGAAGATGGATGAGGTTGATAATATTGTGAGAAAAGGAGTAACCAAGGTGATACAAATGGAAGTAGAAAAATACATCCTCGCCACGAAACGGGGGAAAGATAGTGAATGGACAACAAAGATGCAAGATATAATCGCTGGCGCTGTAATAAAAACGCAACGGGAGTGCTTGGAGAAGGTGGAAGATTGGCTACAGCATGACATGAGGTGTATCTTGGCTCAATGTAGTGCTGGTGAGCCTACTGCTGATGGTGGGTATCGTTTGAAGTTTGCGGGAAAGTGGTATCCAACAAAGCCGATAGACGAAACACCAAAGTGTACTTGTGGGTTAGATGATATTCGTGCAGAGCTACTAGGCATACCAGAAGGAGATTAATGATGGCTATGCAGATACAGAGGTATACGCCCTGGCAGGATGGTGGGAACACGTATGAGGATGATAATGGTGGATATGTCCTCTACTCCGATGTGGAGGAATACGCCAATGCGAGAGTGAGGGAGGCGGTGGAGGAGATTAGTGTTACCGTAACGGTATTGTTAATGTCATCTTCGGTGGACGATGAAGAATATCAGCAGTTTCGAGATAGATATGAGGAAGTCAAAGCCAAGGTACTCGAAGCATATCCAGTGGAGGTGAAGGGATGAAGATGGTGAAGCATTGGAGTATCGTAAGGAATACTGGTCACGGCATACAGACTACTACGCTTTGCAACCGTATGAGCCAAGCCGATCCAGATGGAATGAACATTACAGACACACACGAATTGGTAACATGTAAAATTTGTTTGAGAATATCAAGAACAGAATGGGGAAAACAAATTATATCTCAATGTGAGGACACCCCATGACTACCACTACTGCATGCAGGTACACGGTCAAAAAGCATCTAACCCATACAGGAGCCAGAAATGAATGACGATAAATTGGTAGAGAAAATACACGATCTGATATCAGACTACTATCCGGAAGGCTGGGCATACGAGGAGACAATGATGACCGAACTGCTTGCCCTCATCCGCACCGAGGTCAACGCTGCCCTGGATAGAGTGAAAAATGCAGTATCTACACAAGCCGTCAGTGATAGTAGATGCAAATGTCATCAGTGTATTCAGGCTCGTGGGTTCAACACTTGCTACGACGCTTTTACTCAGGCTATTGAAGGAGAGAAAC
>Ga0210043_1001628_pt1 | contig 17667 bp, 14 predicted proteins | sample CryGeymet201501t_FD_183990 | JGI IMG/M metagenome (GOLD analysis project Ga0210043, IMG submission 183990) | Groundwater microbial communities from Crystal Geyser aquifers in Utah, USA - Crystal Geyser metaG 2015-01t (SPAdes) (version 2) | ecosystem: Environmental > Aquatic > Deep subsurface >... | reverse complement strand
TTTAAAGTTAAAGTCATCCAGCCGGAAAATGAAATTTCAGTTATCAATATGGCTTTGGGGGCAAGTTTTGCCGGAGCAAAAAGTGCGGTTGGAACTTCTGGCGGAGGATTTGCCTTAATGACAGAAGGTTTAAGCTTGGCTGGCCAATCCGAAACCCCGATTTTAATTGTTGAAAGTCAAAGAGGGGGGCCTTCAACCGGCATGCCGACTTACAATTTGCAAGGCGATTTACTTTTTGTTTTATCTGCAGGTCATGGCGACATTCCAAGATTTGTTATTGCTCCCGGAGATGCGGCCGAATGCCTATATTATTCAGGTTTGGGACTAAACCTGGCTTGGAAATATCAAACGCCGGTGATTTTATTAATAGACAAAGATGTTTCAGAAAATACTTTTTGCGTTAATGAAAAAATTTTGGATTTAATTCAATCGGAAAAACCCCTCCTTTGGGCTAAAAGTGGAGATTATAAAAGATACAAAATCACCGAAGATGGAGTTTCTCCTTTGGCTTTTCCTGGTGAAAAAGATGCTATTGTCAAGGCGGATAGTTATGAACATGATGAATTTGGGATTACCATTGAAAGTGAAGAGGTTGAAAAAATGCAAGAAAAAAGATTGAGGAAATATGAGACAATGAAAAAAGCAGTTGAGAAATTGCCCGCAGTCAAGGTTTATGGAAATCAAAATTCAAATATCGCTTTAGTTGCTTGGGGAATTACAAAAGGGGCAGCAAAAGAGATAGCTGAAAATTTGGGAATTAAATTGATCCAGCCAATTATCATTGAGCCATTTCCTCAAAAGCAGATGAGAGAAGTTTTGAAAGGAGTGGAAAAATTATTTTCAATTGAATTGAATACAACTGGTCAAATGGCAAAGGTTTTAAATTCTCAGGGAATAAAGGTTGATGGAAAGATTTTGAAATACAATGGCAGACCATTTTTTGTAAAGGAGATTGAGGATAAATTGAAAAAATTATTATGAATCAAAAAAATTTAGATACTTATTGTCAAAATACTTGGTGTCCTGGTTGCACAAATTTTGGAATTTTAGAAGCACTAAAGCGGACAGTTTCAGAATTGATTGAAAGGGGAATAAAAAGAGAGAATTTTGTTTTTACTTGCGGGATTGGTTGCCACGGGAAAAATGTTGATTATTTAAATTTGAATAGTTTTTATGGATTACATGGGAGATGTCTTTGTACTGCCCAGGGAATAAAATTGGCAGGTCCAAATTTAAAAGTTATTGCTTTTGTTGGCGATGGTGATATTTACAATGAAGGAATTTCCCATTTAATTCATGCGGCAAAAAGAAATTCAGATATTACTGTTTTGGTCCATGACAATCGAAATTTTGCTTTAACCGTTTCCCAATTCACTGCTACGTCCCCCAAAGGATTTAAAGGAAGCTCAACTCCCCAGGGAAGTATTGAGGAACCATTTAATCCATTAGAATTGATTTTAGTTTCGGGAGCAACTTTCATTGCCAGGGGATATGCTTTAAAAATTGACCATCTCAAAGATTTAATTGTTAAAGCCATAGAGCATAAAGGCTTTTCATTTTTAGAAATTTTACAACCTTGCATTACCTTTTTTGACAATCGAAAATTTTATGAAGAAAGAATCTATGAAATAAAGAGCCCCCTTTCAAAAGAGGAAGCCGAAATTAAAATTCGAGAATGGGATTATCTAAATGGCGAAAAATCAAAAATCCCAATTGGAGTTTTTTATAAAGTTGAAAAACCAACCTTCGAAGAATTAGTTTTGAAAGGTTAAACCCTTTCGATTTTTGCTCCCAATTTTTTCAATTTTTCGTCAATTTTCTCATAACCTCTTTCAATTTGAGAAATATTCTCAATGAGGGTTTTTTCTTTTGCAATCAATCCTGCCAAAATTAGAGCAGCGCCCGAGCGGATATCATTAGAATTTACTTTATTCCCAATTAAGTCGGTTTTGCCGAAGATTAAAGCTCGATGAGGGTCGGTAATCTCAATATCTGCCCCCATTTTTCTTAATTCGTGAAGATGCTGGAAACGATTTTCATAAAGAGGGTCATGAATTAAACTTTTCCCTTTAGCTTGTGTTAATAAGACTGAAATGTGGGGCTGTAAATCAGTTGGAAAACCAGGATAGGGAAGAACCTGGATTTTGGTTGGCTTAAATTCTTTTGATGGTTTCACTAAAATTTCGTTGTCAACAATTTCAAAATTTACTCCAATTTCTCTCATTTTTTCCAGGAACATTGTTAAATGATCAGGATTGATATTTTTTATCTTTCCTTCTCCACCGGTTATCGCCAAGGCAATTAAAAAAGTTCCGGCTTCTAAAGGATCGGGACAAATCGAAAAGTTAGCCCCACCGAGCTTCTCTCTTCCCTCGATTTCAATAGTGTGAGTTCCTACACCCCGAATGCTTCCCCCCATTTCTTTTAAAAATTTTCCTAAATCCTGAACTTGAGGTTCGGCAGCTGCAATTTCAATTTTTGTTTCCCCAAAAGTTAGAGCTGTCAACATCATCAGATTTTCTGTAGCGGTAACCGAAAACTCTTTTAAAACAATTTTTTTACCAGTTAAATTCGTAGGTTTCTCAAAATGGTAAAATCCTTCTCTTTGTTCAACTTTTACTCCAAAATTCTTTAGAGCTTCCAGGTGAGTTTCAATTGGTCGAAGACCAATTTTATCTCCGCCAGGATGGGGGACATTGAACTTTTTAAATCTAGCCAAAAGTGGCCCAATCAGTAAAACCGAGACCCTCATTTTTTCAAAAAGGTCAGCTGGAATTTTCTCCGGATTAATTTTTTCGGGATTAATTTTTATTTTTCTCTCGCCCAGCCACTCAATTTCTGCCCCCATTTGTTTTAAAATTTCAATTTGGTCTAAAACATCCGAACAAAGTGGCAAATTGTCAATAGTTGAACTTTCTTCTGAAAGCAAAACCGCAGATAGGACCGCCCCAGCTGCATTTTTATATCCATGAATTTCCACTTCTCCAGAAAGAGGAACACCGCCTTGAATTAAAAATTTATCCGACATATGCTTTGACTTTAAATCAGTTTTAGTCTAATATAAAACTTGAATTATGTCAAAAAAAATCAAAAAGATTATTTGTCTCGGCGGGGGGACAGGCGTTTCGGTAGTTTTGTCTGGATTGAAAAAATATCCCTTAGATTTAACTGCCATCGTTACAATGTTTGATAGCGGAGGCTCAAGCGGCAAATTAAGAAAAGAACTTGGTATTTTATCCTTAGGAGACGTAAGACAATGTTTAGTTGCTTTGTCAAACGAAAATAATCTCACCGACCTTTTTCATTACCGATTTGAAAAAGGTACATTAAAGGGGCATAATTTCGGCAATCTCCTAATTGCGGCAGCAATAGGAGCTACTGGGAATTTGAATAAAGCCATAGAAAAAATAGCTAAGATTTTAAACATTAAAGGCAAAGTAGTTCCGGTAACTCTTGAGATGGCAGATATAATAGCTGTATTAAAAAATAATAAAAAGATAAAAGAGGAAGAGAAAATTATAAATTATCCTTATTTATCTAGAATAGGTGTAAAAAAACTATTTTTAGAACCAAAAGTTAAGGCTAATCCTAAAGCAATTTCGGCAATAAAAAACGCTAATCTAATTGTTATCGCTCCTGGAAAATTTTATACCAGCATCATACCCATTTTTTTGATTAAAGGAATTTCAGAAGCTGTCCGTAAATCTCTAGCTAAAAAGGTTTTTGTTTGTAATTTAATGACTCAAGTAGGAAATACCGACGGTTTCACCGTTATAGATTTTCTGACAATTTTGGAAAAATATTTAGGCAAAGATGTTATTGATTATATTATTTTTAACACCGGAAAATTATCAGCAAAGCAGGTTAAAGAGGTCGGGAAAGTTTTCCCTAAGGCAGATTTCGTTAAGTATGATAAAAGTTTATTAAAAATGAAAAATTTTATTGGAGCAAATGTGACAGATCGCCAGATTCAAAGATTGGACCCCGCTGACATCCTTGTTAAAGGGGCAAACAAAAGGACAATGATTCTTCACGATTCTAAAAAATTAGCAAAAATATTATTAAATCTATGCAGGCGGTAATTTTGGCAGCCGGTGAATCTTCTCGCTTTTGGCCGTTAAACCTAAGACACAAATCCCTTTTAAAGATAATGGGCAGGCCTTTGATTTGGCATACAATTGAAGGTTTAAAGCGGGTAGGTATAAATGATTTAGTAATTATTCAAGGTCCAAAAAGGGATGTAGAAGAGGAACTTAAAAATTATAATTTAGGATTAAATACTCATTATGTTATCCAAGAAACGCCAAAAGGAATGGGAGATGCTATTTTCCAAGCAAAAGAATTTTTAAAAGAACAATTTTTTGTTTCGAATGCTGAAAGAATTGACGGTGGAAGATACGCAGAATTTTTGTTTGGAAAACAAAAATCATTTGGTGTTAACCTTGTTTTGTTCGGAATCCAAACAGATAAACCTTGGCTTTTTGGAATTGTTGATTTGGATGGTGATAAAGTAAAAAATATTATTGAAAAACCAAAAAAAGGAAAAGAACCATCAGATATTAGAGTAGTTGGAACTTATCTTTTACCTAAAAACTTTTTAGATTATTATAAACGAGTTTCCGAACATCAATATGCTTTTGAAGATGCCTTAGACCTTTATATGAAAGAAAATGATGTTCGCATAGTTATCACACAGATGGAAATTCCTTCTTTAAAATATCCTTGGGACTTATTCAGAACGAATAAATTACTAATGGATAAATTTTTAAGAACAGAGATTAAAAAATCAGCTCAAATTTCAAAAAACGTTGTAATTGAAGGCAATGTCTATATTGGCGAGAATTGTAAGATTTTTGAGGGAGCAGTGATTAAAGGACCTTGTTATATTGGTGATAATTGTGTGGTTGGGAATAATAGTTTAATTAGAGAATATACTAATTTAGAAAACAATGTTTTAATCGGCGCTTTTGCTGAAGTTACGCGTTCAATTTTTCAAGAAGACGTTCATACCCATTCCGGCTATTTTGGCGATTCAATTTTTGGTAAAGGTTGCAGATTGGGAGCAGGGAATATAACCGCCAATGTTCGAATTGATAGGGGAGAAATAAAAGTAAAAGTTAAAAATGAAAAAGTAAAAACTGGGTTGGAATCTTTGGGTGTAATTATGGGTGGAAATACCAAAACTGGAATTCATTGCTCTTTAATGCCCGGGGTTTTAATTGGTTCTAATTGCCTGATTGGCCCCGGTTCAATTATTTTCGAAAACATCGAAGACAACGCCACCTTTTACACCGAATTTAAAGGAATTAAAAAATCGGCTTGACAAAAAATTTAGGATTGCTAAAATAGTTTTAGTTCGGAGGGTAAAAGCCCTCTTTTTAAATCCATAATAAGGAGGCGAAAAATAGGATAGAAAAGTAGCAGATAGTAGAAACAAAACAAAAAAATAAAAGGAGGCAAAACCAATGGTAATGGCAATGGTGGAGAAAGTGATACCGGATCTGTTAAATAGAAAGGAAACTTTGGGTTTAGGTGGGGTGGGCCGGCCTTATTCTAAGAAAGAAGAAAAGAATAGGCTGGCTGACACTCTTCGCGCTTTCTCAATGGACGGCATCTATGTAACGCCTAGCGAATTACCGCTAGCTTACAGTAACCAGACACCAGAAGAGATTGTCGAAGACTGGAAAAAGAGAGCACAGCCATGGATCTATCTGTACGGTGGTATGGGCAACGGCATGACTCTTTGGTTTAACATCTGGCGTTTCCTTATGCTGAGAGGTATTCCTCTTAACGAAGTGAAAGTAAGACACCTCGGGGAAGCCCTGAAGAGTCCTGACGGGCCAAGGATATACTTTGACTATCGTTCAGACCACGATCCTCTTTCTGGTTTGAAGAATATGTTGGAACTGAAAGGAGTTCAGGTAAGCCAGGAAGATTTTGAGGAGATGACTCTCTACCATATTATTCATGAAGTCGGCGGGGCGCCTACAAGATGGAGAACTATGGTAACTTTACCGAGCGGAGATGAGCCCATACTTCCACCAACCACCAGTAGTCCTTTTCCAGGAGCTCAGTACGGACATGGCTTCATCTTCATTGACCTTGAACCAGTATATGGAGGCGGTCAAATAGGGAAAAAGATGGCCAATACCACCGGAGCAAGGTCTGCTGATAGTGTGGCTCTCGGTAACCTACTCGTTCGACTCCGCCACGATCCTAAAACAGCGATTGAGGTCTATGTCGAGGATGCCCAAAGAAGATTGGCTGAGATTGAGGCAAAAAAAGGAAAGCCACCTTTCACTATTGAGCAAGCTAAAACATATGCTCCTTTCTTCGTGGAAACCTTGGAGCCTGTGGTGGAAGATGTTTCGCGGATCCTTTCACGGTATGGCGAGACTGAACTTGTTGCCTTTCAGTACGCGGTAATTGTCACCAGTGACAGGATGCTCGGCACAGCTGTCTATGTGCCCTCCCGCGCCAGGCCTTATGCCTGGGTTAAAACCAAGAAGGGTTGGGAATTAGCAGTTTAAGACAAGGATTGTAGTCAAACACATTTCAGGCTGGAGAGATAACTCTTCAGCCATTTTTATTTGATTTTTTGGAGAAAGTTAGATAAATTTAAACAATGAAACTCATTTTTGATTTTGACCACACCTTGTTTTCAGCTAAAAGGCTTTATTTTGCGATAGAAGAAGCTTTTTTAAAATTTGGAGTTGAGGAAAATTTATTTCAAGAAACTTTTGAAAAATCAAAAGGTAACGGCCGGAATTACAAACCTTATCGACAATTTGAATTAATTGTTAAAGCAAATCCGAAAATCTCCATTAAAAAATTAAAAAAGGCTTTTAAAAAAGTTTTGAATAAAACCCCAAAATTTTTGTACTTAGATACTATTTTGTTTTTAAGAAAGTGGCAAAATAAAGCCGATTTTATTTTGCTTTCTTACGGAGAGGATAAATTTCAAAGGGGAAAAATTAAGGCTTCAAAAATTGGAAAATATTTTAGAAAAATTATTATTACTAAGTATATTGAAAAATCAGAGCCGTTTAAAAAAGTCCCGCTCTTTCGAGAAAAGGGCGGGATAATTTTTATAGAAGATAATCCTAAAGCGCTTTCAGAAGTTAAAAAAAATTTCCCAAATGTGGTAACAGTTAGAATTAATCGTGGCGAAGGAAAATATACAAAAGAACCTAATAATCCCCAAATTGATTTTTCAATAAAAAATCTAAAAGGGTTAGAGGCAATTTTAAACCAAAAATTAATTTTAAAATAAAAACAAAAATCTAGCCATAAAAACAACCTGCTGGCGGCTTCGCCGCCGGCTTTTTATTTACTGAATTTTAGATTAAAATAAAAATATGAAGATTTTAAAAATCACAAGGAAAAATTTTAAGAAAGTAGTAGAAACAACGATAAAATTAATCAAAGAAGGCGAAGTGATAATTTGCCCGACTGACACGGTTTATGGATTAATTTGCGATGCCACAAATATAAAAGCAGTTAAGAGACTTTTAAAAATCAAGAGGAGGCCAAAGAATAAGCCCACCCCAATTTTTGTTAAAAATTTAAAAATGGCAAAAACATTAGCGAAAATAGATAAAAAACAAGAAAAAATTTTAAAGGCAGTCTGGCCAGGAAAGGTAACAACAGTTCTAAAAAGAACCCGCTTTCGCCAAGGCTTCGGCGGGCGGGAAAAAATAAGATTATACGGAGTTGATAAAAAAACAATTGCTCTTCGATTCCCAGATTACAAATTACTGAATGTTTTACTTAAAAAATTGAATTGTCCCTTAGCTGAAACTTCAGCAAACATTTCTGGCAGGCTACCTTTAACGAAGATTAAGGAAATAATAAAACAATTTAAAATTCGAAAATATCAACCAGATTTAGCAATTGATGCCGGTAATCTATTAAACAGCAGACCCTCCGTAGTTTTAGATTTAACAAGCTGGCCACCTAAAATTTTAAGAATATGAAAATTCTTGGCATTGATACCTCTTGCGACGACACCTGCGTAGCTTTATTAGAAATTAGAAATTTGACCACAGCCCATTCCCAATGGGCTGGGTCGCCCAGCCCTAAATTTAGGGCTGCGGCGAAATTCGACATTAAAAGTAATGTTGTTTCGTCGCAAGTGAAACTCCACGCAAAATACGGCGGGGTTTATCCATTTTTGGCGAAAAGAGAGCATCAAAAAAATCTGCCAGCTGTATTTAAAAAAGCGACAAAAGAGATAGATGTTTTTAAAATTGACTTGGTTGGAGTTACTATTGGGCCAGGTTTGGAGCCTTGTTTATGGCAAGGAGTAAATTTTGCCAAAGAATTGGCAAAAAAATTCACTTTACAAATTATTCCCGTTAATCATGTTGAGGCTCATATTTATGCAAATTTCTTAAATTACGTTCCCCGGCAACGTAATTTATTTCCGGCAATTTGTTTAGTTGTTTCAGGAGGTCATACTCAACTCATCTTAATGAAAAATCATGGCCAGTACAAAATTTTGGGTGAGACAAGAGACGATGCCGCTGGCGAGTGCTTTGATAAAGCGGCCAGAATTTTAGGATTGAGTTATCCCGGCGGCCCCATTATTTCAAAATTAGCTAAAAAAATAAATAATGGAAGTCCGACTTCCATTATTTTGCCAAGACCGATGATTTATCAAAAAAATTATGATTTTAGTTTTTCTGGTTTAAAGACTGCGGTCTTGTATGATTTTAGAAGTCGTTCGTCAAAAATTAGGAAGTCAAAAGAATATATTCGGTCAATGTGCGCTGAAATTCAGCAGGCAACAATTGACGTTTTAATTAAAAAAACACTAAAAGCTGCCAAAGATTTCAAAGTAAAAAGTATAATTCTTGGCGGCGGCGTCGCCGCCAATGATGAATTGCGAAAACAATTTAGTCGGAAATTAAAGTCGAAGAAGATTCCTTCTTCTTCACCTTCGCTGTGGAGCTCGGTAATTGAAAATTGTAAATTGAATTTTTTGGTTCCACCCAAAAATTTATGTACTGACAACGCGGCAATGGTGGCAGTTACAGCTTATTTTCGTCGGGAAGAAGCTACGAAAAATTGGCAAAAAATCAAAGTTAATGCTAATTTAAAAATATAGATATGCCCCGTAGTAGAATTTCAAAAGGCCCCTACGGGGCAAACGTAAAATTTCGAAGAAATTTTATTTGAAATTTCACTACGGGGTATGTTTGTAGAAAAAACTGATTCACAAATTGCAAAACTCATTAAAAAAGAAACAAGGCGCCAGGAAGAGACGCTGGATTTAATTGCTTCGGAAAATTATCCCTCAAGAGCAGTTCGAGAAGCTTTGAGTTCAATTTTTGTGGCGAAATATGCCGAAGGAAGACCTTATAAAAGATACTATGCCGGTTTGGAATTTATTGATAAATTGGAGACCCTGGTTGAAGAGCGAGCAAGAAAAGTTTTTGGATTAGATTCTAAAGATTGGGCAGTTAATGTCCAACCCTATTCCGGGACGCCGGCCAATTATGCTGTCTGGCGGGGATTGCTCAAATTGGGAGACAAAATAATGAGTCTCTATTTACTTCATGGAGGTCATTTGAGTCATGGTTCTCCAGTTTCTTTGACAGGTAAAGATTTTCAGATCGTCCATTATTTTTTAGACAAAAATGGCTGGTTAGATTATGATGCCATTGAAGAGTTGGCAAAAAAAGAAAAACCAAATTTAATTATTGCTGGCTATTCTGCCTATCCGAGAAAGGTTGATTTTAAAAGATTTGGTGAAATTGCCGAAAAAGTTGGTGCTTATTTTGTGGCTGATATTGCTCATATTGCTGGACTAATTGCTGGTGGAATTCATCCCAGTCCTTTTCCTTTTGCTGATGTTGTCACCACCACTACCCATAAAACTCTTAGAGGACCGAGAGGGGCAATTATTTTTTGCAAAAGAGCGTTGGAAAAGAAAATTTTTCCTACTGTCTTTCCCGGAAATCAAGGAGGTCCTCACGAACATACCATTTGTGCCATTGGGGTTGCTCTTAAAGAAGCAATGAGTCCAAAATTTAAAAAATATGCAAAACAGATTGTTAAGAATACAAAGGCATTGGCTGACCAATTGGAAAAATACGATTTTAAATTAATCTCTGGAGGCTCCGATAATCATTTGGTTCTGATTGATTTAAGAAATAAAAATATTACTGGAAAACCTGCCCAAGAACTTTTAGAAAAAGCAGGAATAGTAACAAATCGAAATACCATTCCTACTGATGAGCCCCAATCCCCCTTTGATCCTTTTGGAATAAGACTGGGAACGCCTGGCCTTACCACTCGGGGAATGAAAGAAAAAGAGCTCAGAAAAATTGCCTTTTGGATTAATGAAGTGATTTCCAATCCCAAATCTGTTTCCAAAATAAGAAAGGAAGTGAAAAAACTCTGCCAAAAATTCCCTCTTCCTTAATTTAAATGAAAGCTAAAATTTTAAATGGAAAAGAATTGTCAGAAAAAATTCTGGCTAAGCTTAAAAAAGCAGTAAAGAAATCTAAATTAAAACTAAGATTAGCAGTAATTCAGGTTGGGGAAAATTCGGTTTCTCAGGTTTTTATTAATCAAAAGAAAAAGGCCTGTGAAAAAACAGGCATTAATTTTAAGTTATTTAAATTTCCAGCCGAAATTGGACTAAGGGAATTAAAAAAAGAGACTGAGAAAATTGTTAAAAGCAAGGTTACTTCAGGAGTAATTATTCAGCTCCCTTTACCAAAAAAATTTTTAGCGGAAGAGTTTCTAAATTTAATTCCTGAAGGAAAAGACATTGATGTTTTATCTGAGAAGAGTTTGGGAAAATTTTATCAAGGGTGTCTCAAAATTTTACCCCCCACTGTCAGTGGAATTTTAAAGCTTTTGAAAAGTTACAAAATTGGGTCAATCGGAAAAAATGTTGTCATCGTTGGAGCAGGAAGATTGGTTGGTTTTCCTTTAGCCACCCAACTTCTAAAAGAAAAAGCTACCCTTTCGGTGTTAAACGAATGGACCCGAGATGCCTCTTCTTTCACTAAAAAAGCCGATATTTTAATTTCCGGCGTTGGTAAACCAAATTTAATCAAAGGCAATGTGGTTAAAAAAGGGGTAGTAGTGATTGATGCCGGGACAAGTATAAAAAAAGGGAAGTTGGTGGGCGATGTAGATTTTAAATCGGTTTCAAAAAAAGCAAGTTATATCACCCCGGTTCCCGGCGGCGTAGGGCCCCTAACCGTCGCCTGCTTATTAGAAAATTTAGCGGTGCTTAATAAGAAAAAATGAATATAGATTTTTTTCTTTTTCGAGCAATAAATCATTTCGCCGGGAATTCGCCTATTTTAGATAAATTAGCGATTTTTTTTGCTCAATATCTCGGCTATATTTTAATTTTTATTCTTTCGCTCTTTTTAATAAGAAATTTCAAAAAATACCGCTTATTAATAATTCAGGCCTTAATAGCTGCGATTCTTTCTCGTTTAGTGCTCGTCAACATTATTCGTTGGCTTTGGCCAAGACCCAGACCTTTTATTGAAAGTCAGGTTAATTTGCTTTTATCCCACGAAACAACCAACTCCTTTCCATCCGGCCACGCTGCTTTGTTTTTTGCGATTGCCACTGTCGTTTATTTTTACAATAAAAAAGCCGGCATTTTATTTTTTATAGCCAGTTTTTTAATTTCAATTTCTCGAGTTTTTTGTGGAATTCATTGGCCTTCAGATATAGTAGCTGGAGCCTTTGTCGGAATCTTTTCTGCCTGGTTAATTATGAAAATTTTTAAAAATAAAATTTAATTAAGGTATTAGTTTACATACCCGAGCGAAGCGTGAAGATGAAGATTTATCTTCATCGCCTACGCAAAAAATCCGCGATCGCGGATTTTTTGATTCGTGCCGGGAGAGGGAGTCCAACCCTCATGGGGTCTAAATAAATTTTTCAGCGATTTTCCTCTTGCGTTTTAAACAAGGAACATCAGAATGGTAATATAACCAAGATAATAATTTAATTGATTCTTTTTTCGCAAATTTTACTTCCCACATGCTTGTAGTTTGATCTGGCCGCCGAGGATTTCTTTGATATAGGCGGCCATTTATAGGAAGAAGTCTACGAATATTTTCTTTTATCCATTCTATATGAATTTTACTAGCAGATATAAATCTAGTATATAGCCGAGTATAAATATATTTCGGATTTTTATAAGTATTATAATAATCTTTATATGTCCAAACCGAACCATCGCCATCAAGATGCCCCCTTAGAAAATCTTGAAAATATTTGTCAGGGATTTTAATTTTTCCAATTGTATATGTTTTAGCTGGAAATAAGCCGATTTTTAATAACCATCTATAAAATTGAACGTTACTGAACTGTATTCTATAACAAGGTTTCTTTGCCCAACCATCATTTCTCGATTGAGTTATTTTAGTTGTTAAGTCCAGACACTTTTTAAAAGTTTTTAATAATTGAGTATCAGAAGATCTCATTGTTATATTTCTCCCATTTTTAGATAAATTTCCATCAGTTGTAAGCAGACCTATCGCGTAGGCAAGTTCCGGTGTCCATTTAAAATCTTTATCAGGTAATTTAGGTTTAGGCATAAAATAGTGCCGGAGGAGGGACTTGAACCCTCAAGCCCTTACGGACAGTAGATTTTGAATCTACCCTGTTTTCCAATTTCAGCACTCCGGCATATCTTTATTTAAATTTATCAATTTTTAAGCTAATTGTCAATTTTTTTGATTATTGACTTTTTTTGATTGAATATTTTATCTTTTAAGAGGAAGTTGGATCTGTAGCATACGGCGCCATGTATGACGTATGGAGAGAAGAAGCGTTGAAGAAATTAGGAGAAGAAGGATGGGAGTTGGTAACAGTAACATCCTCAACGGATGTAGCGCCTGAGTATTATTTTAAACGAGAGAAAAAATGGTAGAGATAGATAATTAAAGGCTAGAGGTAAAAAATAAAAGGGGAAAATAAGGACGTGCACATTTTTTCAAGCACGTCCTTTTATTTTTTTATATAATTGCAATCCTTATTAGAGCACTTTATTTGTTTGCGTTTTGTCTCGATTAGTAATGATTTACATTTTTCGCATTTTTCTCCGGTTGGTCTATCCCATAAAGCAAAATCGCATTTCGGCCAATTTGAACAGCCGTAAAAAATTTTTCTTTTTCTGGTTCTTTTTTCAACTATTTTTCCCTTTTTACATTTTGGGCATTTAATTCCTAAGGTATTTTCTTCTAATGATTCGGTATATCTACATTTTGGAAATTTAGAGCAGGCATAAAATTTTCCATATTTTCCAAGCCGGATTAAAAGGGGAGCGCCGCATTTTGGACAAGTTTTTTCAGTTGGTTTCTCAGTGATGTCCTTTTTGGAAACCTCCTGATATTTCTTCTGAAGGTTTTCTTCAAAAGGTTCATAAAATTCTCTAATGACTGGCGTCCATTTTCTTTTACCTTCGGCAATCTTATCTAAATTCTCTTCCATTTCAGCAGTAAACCCAATATCAACGATTTCAGGAAAATGATTTACCAAAAGGTCATTAACCACCGTTCCTATCTCAGTTGGCCGGAATCTTTTTTGTTCATCTTTCTCAATGTAATTTCTCTCTTGAATCGTTGATAAAATCGGAGCATATGTTGAAGGTCGACCAATTCCATTTTCTTCCAAAACCTTAATTAAGGTAGCCTCAGTGTATCTTGCCGGCGGCTGAGTGAAATGTTGAGAGGGAATCAATTTAATTAATTTCAACATTTCCTCTTTTTCCAGGGGTGGCAGTTCATTTTCTTCATATTTAATCGGATAGACCTTTAAGAATCCATCAAATTTTAAAATTTGACCAGTAGCTCGAAAGGTATAATTCTTAGCTTGAATATCAACTGTGGTCGAATCAAAAATAGCTTGGGCCATCTGGCAGGCAATAAATCTCCGCCAGATAAGGTCGTAAAGCTTAAATTGATTATTTTCAAGTTTTGATTTTAAGATTTCAGGAGTTCTATCAGGATAAGTGGGTCTAATTGCTTCATGAGCTTCCTGAACCCTTCCTTTAGCTTTATATTTTCTTAAAAATCCTGCCCAATAATTTTTACCATATTCATTAATAATAAATTTTTTAGCAGCGAATAAAGATAAATCAGAGAGATTTAAAGAATCCGTTCTATGGTAAGTGATTTTTCCAGTTTCATAAAGTTGCTGAGCAATCCGCATTGTAAATTTCGCCGGCCATTTGAATCTTCGCCAAGCCTCTTGTTGTAACATGCTAGTCGTGAAAGGCGGTAGGGGGTTCCTTTTTATTTCTTTTTTTTCGATTTTTTCTACCCGGTATTCCGCATCCTTTAAATCTTTAACAATTTTATCTGCTTCTTCTTTTGTCTTAATTCCCAACTTCGGAATAACTTTATCATTCTTTTTCACTAATTTTGCCCAAAATGATTTATTATCTGTGTTAATCTGTTTCTTATCTGTGTGAATCTGTGATTGCAGTAAAGCTGCAATTTCCCAGTATTCCTGAGGAACGAAGTTCTGAATTTCTCTTTCCCTTTCACAGACCAACCTTACGGCTACTGATTGAACTCTTCCGGCAGATAATCCTCGAGCTACTTTTTTCCATAAAAAGGGAGAAAGTTTGTAGCCGACAATTCTGTCTAAGACTCTTCTCGTTTGTTGGGCGTCAACCAAATTCATATCAATTTTTCTTGGATTCTTTAGTGCTTCTTCAATTGCTGATTTTGTAATTTCATGAAAAACAATTCTTTGATAAGGTTTTTTATCGTTTAAATCCAAAATTTGAGTCAGATGCCAGGCAATGGCTTCGCCTTCTCGATCTTGGTCACAGGCCAAAATAACGGTTTCAGCTTTTTCTAATTCCTTTTTTAGGAGTGTAATTATTTTTCTTGATTTGGTGGGAATAATGTATTTAGGCCTAAAATCATTTTCTACATCAACGCCAAGTTTGCTTTTCGGCAAATCCCGAACATGGCCGTAAGAAGCAAGAGCCCGATATTTTGGGCCTAAAAACCGAGAAATTGTCTTAGATTTTGTTGGTGACTCAACGATAATTAATTGCATAAATGTTTCCTCCCAAGTTTCTTACCTTACCTTTTATTTCTAAAATTGCAAGGCTGCTGGCGATACTGGCAGCTGACAATTTTGTTTTCTCAATAATTTTGTCAACATATAAAGCCTCTTCTTCTAGGGCTTTTAAAATCAAATTTTCTTCTAGAGTTTCACCAATTATTCCTTTTTGGTAAACCTGCCTGCCGGCAGGCAGGTTTAATTCTTTCAAAATGTCATTGGCATTTTCTATCAGCTTCGCCACTTCATGTTTAATTAAATAATGACAACCTTTTGAATTTAAAGAATGGATTGGTCCGGGAATAGCAAAGACTAATCTTTGCTGTTTTTTGGCCCATTCGGCTGTAATTAAAGCCCCAGATTTTTCTTTCGCCTCTACTACTAAAACTCCTAAAGACAATCCAGAAATTATTCGATTTCTTTGAGGAAAAGTGAATTGAGTTCCTCTTGTTCCCGGTGGATATTCCGAAATTAAAGCTCCCCCTGTTTCTAAAATTTTCCTCGCCAAATTTAAATTCGACTGAGGATAAATACTTCTTTCATCAATTCCTGTTCCCAAAACCGCAATTGTTCTTTTTCTTCTTTCAACTGTGGCGGTATGAGCGAAAGTATCAATTCCCGGAGCTAAACCTGAAACAATAGTTAATCCCGCTTCTGCCAAGTCCCCAGCAATTTCCAAAGCCACTTGTTTTCCGTAAGAAGAAAACATTCTAGTTCCTACCACTCCAAAACATTTTTCATCAGGTTTGAGTTCTCCTCTTGTATAAAGAACTTCCGGCGGATTCTTAATTTCTTTTAAAAGTTTTGGGTAATTTTTATCTTTTACACTAATAGTTTTTATTTCCGACATTTTTTAAGTTTAACATTTTGCTTTTAATTTTTCTATCGCTTCAGACAGTATCTGGCAATATAAATTTAAGCCTACTTGATTAATATTTCCTGATTGTTCTTTGCCTAAAATGTTTCCGGCGCCGCGGATTTCTAAATCTTTTAGGGCGATTTTGTATCCAGAGCCCAGAGCTTCAGCTTCTTTGAGAGCATCTAATCTCATTTTAGCCCGCCAAAATTTTCCTTCGGAAAACTTATGCGGGTAAACTTTTTCTGAAAGACTCTGACCACTTGCCCGCTTAAATTTTTCGTCAGAAAATTTTGGTGGGTATAAAAAATAGGCAAAAGCCTGAATATGGGAACGACCAATTCTACCCCTGATTTGATAAGCTTCAGATAGGCCCAATCTCGTTGAGTCAGCCACGATTAAAGTATTTACATTGGGGAAATCTAAACCATTTTCAATTATTGTTGTTGCCACTAAAACATCAATTTTTTTGTTCTGAAAATTAGTCATTACATTAACTAACTCTTTCTCTCCCAATCTTCCATGAGCTATCCCAAATTTAGCATGGGGAACTAAATTTTCTAAGAATTTCTTTGTCGTTCCAATTGTTTCTACCCGATTGTGTAAATAATATATTTGGCCCCTTCGAGCAATTTCATTTTCGATTGCTTTTTTAATAATTTTTTCATTAAATGGCAAAATAAAAGTTTTAATTGATAATCTACCTACTGGCGGAGTTTGAATTAAACTAATATCTTTCAGAGAAGATAAGGCCAAATAAAGAGTCCTCGGAATAGGGGTGGCAGAAAGGGATAAGACATCAAGAGAAGCTCTTATCTTTTTCAATTTTTCTTTTTGCCTAACTCCGAATCTCTGCTCGTCGTCAATTATTAATAGCCCCAGATTTTTAAATTCGACATCGTTTGATAAGATGCGATGAGTACCAATAACAATATCTATTTGGCCTTGCTTTAAATTCTCGACGATTTCTTTTTGCTCTTTCTTCGATTGGAGCCTGGATAATAAAACAGTTTTAATTGGTAAATCATTTAACCTCTCTTTGAAATTCTGAAAATGCTGATTAGCCAGAATGGTAGTTGGGCAAATCATCGCTACCTGGTGACCAGATTTCACTGCTTTTACAATTACCCTTAAAGCCACCTCCGTTTTGCCAAACCCAACGTCACCACAGACAATTCTATCCATTGGCTCTTCTTTTTCTAGGTCTCTTTTAATGTTTTCAATCGTCTCAATTTGGTCTGGAGTTTCTTCATATGGGAAGCTGGAAGCGAGTTTCAAATCTATTTCGTCTTCCGGTAAATAGGGCGGTCGAGAGGTAATTTCTCTTTTGGCATAAATTTCCAAAAGCTCCTTTGCTATTTTTTCTGCCTCTTCTTTAATTTTTCTTTTTGTCCTTTGCCAAATCGCCGACCCTAATCTGGAAATCTTTGGCTCAACAAAACCGATGTATCTTGACAGTTTTCTTTCTAAACCAATCGGCACATATAATTTGTCGCCAGCCGCATATTCCAATTGATAATATTGTTGATCTTCAATTGTTGATTGCTGATTGTATATACCTATCCCGTGATCAAGATGAACTAAGTAGTCTCCGGTTTTTAGTCCTTTCAAGTCGGAAAATAATTTTTGGGATTTTAATTTCTTTTTTAAAATTTCTTTTGCTGCTTTCTCATTTTCAATTTCAATCGGTAGTTTTTCGATACTTTCAATTTTATTTCCAAAAAATTCGAGACGGATTGCCGAATTTA
>Ga0210043_1001627_pt1 | contig 17701 bp, 15 predicted proteins | sample CryGeymet201501t_FD_183990 | JGI IMG/M metagenome (GOLD analysis project Ga0210043, IMG submission 183990) | Groundwater microbial communities from Crystal Geyser aquifers in Utah, USA - Crystal Geyser metaG 2015-01t (SPAdes) (version 2) | ecosystem: Environmental > Aquatic > Deep subsurface >... | reverse complement strand
TTTATTTTTTTTATTTTTTTATTTTTTTTATTTTTTTTATTTTTTTATTTTTTTATTTTTCGAAAAATAATTTTATCAAAAATTGAAAATCTATTTTATCAAAAATTGAAAATCTATTTTAAAACTGAATTGAAAACCTATTTTAAAACTGAATTAAAAATAGGTAAAAAAAATAAAACTGAATTAAAAATAGGTAAAAAAAATAAAAGTGAATGAAATTTATAATTATTTTATTTTTCATTGAACAGATATAAATATTTGATTCGATTTGATTCTTTTTGTTTTTCAGATATTTCCTGTTCAAGTAGATATTTATATATGAGGTAGCAAAAATCTTTGACTTTAGTAATTGATTGATGTTCAATTTTAAGTGTATCTAATATTTTTTTCAATTTATCCTTATTTTCAGTTTTACAAATTGTACCACGTTCAATTTTACGTTGATCAATTATTTTAGATTTATCTTGTATTTTAGTACTTATTATTGGTTTACGTAATTTGAATGTTTTATTTGTTATAAATCCTATTATTTTATCATTCTCTTTCTTCTGTTGTTGAGTACCTAATTGTTCACTTGTCCAATCTTTACCATTGTAGTATTCTTTACTATCAAGTTTATAATATGATTTTGTTTCTGTATTTAATATTTTCAGATTTTTATATAATTTTATTAATGGTTTCGGGATATCGATAGATATTGTTGGTTGAATTATATTTTGCATGGTACGATAATGAAATTCAGGTTCATATTTATAAAGTGATGTATATATTAATTTTTCAATTTTATATTCATTTTTATCTTGAACATATTTAGTATATTTATTTACAAATTTAGTGATTTGTGTTTCATATATTAATTCGGCATTATCAATATTTAAGCTATATAACTCTACTATCTGGGTTGGTTGAATTTCCAGAAATATGTTCGGATATATTAAATATGTATTATTTGCTTGAGAATATTGTACTAAAACTAAATATTTATCATATTCAATAATTATTTTTGGTATAGTTGGAATTTTTTTACCACCAATAAATTGATGCGATATTATTTTGGTTGAGATATCTTCCACTTTATTTTTTTTATATATTAATTGATTTAATGCATATTTAAATAATGATTCGGATAATTCTATATTTATGGTCAATTTATTAGGTGAATTCTTTAATATATTCCATAAACTATTATATGTCCAGACAGGAGAAGTTATGAACATATTCTTAATCTGATTCATCATTAAATTGATATTATATTCAGAATAATTATATGCATAATATGTTATCTCATCCATATTATGCGGATTATTTAGTTGATTTGCATTTGGAATATAACTCATTGTATTTGTAAACTGTAATGATCCTAATGGATCTTTCTGATAAAATATTCCACCATATCCTAATGATAGATAATTATTAATTGCATTTTTATTAATATATTTTTCTATTTTCTGAATTAATTTAAAACTTTGTATTTTATTATAATATTTATAATGTTCCGCAGTTATATATTTGGTTTTTATTATTTTTGATACTTTAGGAAATATTTCGGTTGTTGATAAAAATGTATATATATTTACTTGATTTTTATCCTTTGGTAAATATAATCCCGCATTTTTACGTATACCACGACCCTTAATTTGGATATATGTTGGTATATTTGTTGGTACTTGAAATATTATTTCATATTGTAATCCCTTAAAATCAGCAGATTGTTTAATTATTTGACTACCAATTAATATTTCAATATATTTACCAAATGTATTATCCGGTTCATTGAATTTAGTCTTTAAAAATTCTCTTTCCTTCTCATTTACCTTATGGTGCAATGTTATATATCGAGCAGGATAAAACTGTTGTAATTTATTCATATTTCCTCTATATTGTTGTTTATATTTTTTATATGTTTGATCACTATTATAAATATATGTTTCATCGTTTGGTGATGAATATATATCAATATATCCATTATAATATAATGCTTCACGAATTATTAACGCTCCAAACTGCACATATGGATGATATATTAATATTTTTGATCCAGGATTTGTTTGACGAATATGTTTAAGAGTTTGTATCAATTGATATAATTTTTGCGAATAAATTATTATATTTTCTTCTCTAAATATTTCACCTGTTACATATTTTATTCCATTTTCCTCTTGTACCGTAATTTTATTCAGTTTTTTCCATTTGTCTGAAGCATTCTCAATTTTACTTATTATTTCACTTCGTAAATATAATCCTTTTACATCTTTAAGTTTTTCTTTTTGATTTGTTGATAATTTTTTATATTTATCAGGATGGAATAATGAATAATCTATATCATAATCCGGATTAGGTAATACAAAATCATTTATTGTTGTATCTATTACTATATTTGTCTCCGAATAATTTTCCAATTCATATGTTTGTTTATGTAATGGTGACATTGGACATTGTGTAAATTTCAATAATTCTATTGGTTTTAATATTTCTCTTCGAGATTTATCAGATTTATCTATCTTATCAACTGTATAAATAGATGGATTTTCAATAGATATAGATGGTAAATTCTCACCCATATACATTGTTTTTGGATATTCATCTGTAGATTCTTCTAAAAATATTACTTTACCTATTAATTTATTTGTTAATTCTTCTAAATTTCCTATCAATTTATCTTCCTCATATTCTCTTTCTTGTTCTTTACTTAATTTTATTATATCGGATTTAGTTCTTTTCTTTGTCTTAAAATATTGTTTACATTCAACAAGTGGTTCATTACTATCACGAGCTAAATTAATTAAATCAATGACTTCACGAGGATTATTGTTTATTAATGTTGCTGATAAAAATAATGCCTTAATTTCATCACCAAAATGATCTAATACATATTGTATCGCAACACCATAATTATTAGGTTGCAATGAATTATATACCATATGTATTTCATCACATATTAATACTGAATTTTTCAATTGTTCTAATAATTGATAATTTATCAATATTTTATTTTTCATAATACCATCATATAATTTTTTCACATTCAATGTTTTGTAATAACTACTATCCTCTACTTTGCTCTCATTTATTGTTATTAAATTTGTATAAAATTCACGATAACCATAAAATTGGTAATATCCAAATGATATTGTACTTGTTAATCGACGCTTCAATGCATTATAATAATTATTGTATTTCTCAATATCTATCTTAAGTCCGGTTTTTAATTGATTTCGTAAATATATCAATTCCTCTCGTTCTTGATATGTAATAAATCCTAATTCGGGAAATTTTAATATTTCATTTTTGAATATTTCTTTTGTAAATCCAAGTACTATAATTTTTGGTTGATTTTTCTCACCATTTAACATTTTCTCTTTAATAATCCTTCCATATTGTAATGCGATATATAATGCACCTAATGTTTTACCAGTTCCAGTACCTTTTTTTAATATTAATCTTGATGGTGCTGTATATGGATTTAAATATCGTGAACCAAATAACTGTGTTGGAGTCAATCGTAAAATATTAGACGATTCAAAAAAATGTTTGTTACGACTTCTATTTTTTGCATCTTTTATATCTATCAATTCTTTAAACTCCTTTTTAGTCGGTATATCCAAATATAATTCCTTTTTATATGCCATTTTTTTTTTGAATTTTTTATTTCCAAACTTTAACCTGACTAATTTTAAAGTTTGGTAATTATAATCGGTTTTGTTTATTTTGAGAAACTAAATATATTATATAATTACAAAAATTAATATTATTAAAATTAGGAAAAGATGAATGTTATAAAAGGACGTTTATATAATGAATATCATACATTTATTGTAGGATCATTTTTATTTGCTTATAAAATATTTAATAATAAAGTATTAAAAAAATTATGTACATTTTTATGTAAATATCCAGAATATTTAGATATATTAAAAGATCCAGTATTTGTACGACTTGACTCAATTTATCAAGAGGGTATGACTCATTATATTTCTGATGAATTGTATCCACAAAAAAATAATATTACAAGATATAACCATTCTATAACTTGTTCAATTATTATTTGGTATATCTGCAAATATAATGAAAAAAAATATGGTAATATAATTAATGATAATTTTACAATTAAATTAATGATAATTGCTTTATTACATGATATATCACATGTTGCATTATCTCATGTTATTGATCGTGTTTGGCATGAATATCATGCGGAAAATCGAAAGAATTTTATAATGCATCATAAATCATTAATGGAAATATTATATAATTTGGAAAATCGTGGAATTATTAATATTGAACGTGATATATTAGTTGAATTTAATGATTTTATTAAAGGTGGTGGAAAAACCAGATTAAATATTGATAGATTAGCATATTTTCTACATGATTGGTTTTTCGCTAAATATTTCAATTTAAAAAAAGATACTACGCAAGTAATTAAATTTATTTTCAATGCGTTAAATTCTGTTAGATTATTTGTTGGTTTTCATAATAATGAACCATTAAATGAATTAGTGTTTACTGATATGACTATTGCGGAAAGATTTAGTGAAATTTCTTGCAAAATGAATAAACTATGGACAGGATCTATTAGTACTATTACATATGTTATTGCTGGTAAAATTATTGAAGCTTTACTTAATCAGAATTTATTAACAGAAAAAGAATTATATGTTTTAACTGATGATGAATTAATTGAATTAATGAAAAAATATTATTTGGAAGAATATGATAAAATTGTTAATGGTGTCAATGGTTCATTTGATCTTATACAATATAATATTGTAATTCCAGGTAAAAAATATTCAGATCATGATAAAGAAAATGTTACGTATACTTTTGATGAGTTACAAAAAAAACATAAATATATTGGAGAACAAAGTAGATATAGACTAAGTCAACCATATGTTTGGAAGGATGATATTAATGAATTACATCAATTAAATACTATTAATATGAAAACTATTACACCAGTTTGTTTTGGATTAGATTAAATTTTTATTTATTTTTATTTTTTTTTTATTTTTTTTTTATTTTTATTTTTGAAATTATTTATCTAAAATTAATAATAATCAATTTTAGTAAAATTAAATAATTATGGATAAAATTGATCGGAAAACTATTACATTTGATGAATTTAATTTAATAATTGACAATCTCGGTCAGGATAATTCTAATCTAAATTATTCTAATTTGGATAATGAATTATTAAAAACTTATCCTAATACTCATATAAATGATTTTGATCAAAGTAATGAGAATACACTTTTACATATTATTATGCTAAACTGTCCTAATAATGATATTATTCTGTCCATCGTTAAATATTTGTATGAGAATAAACATCTAGATTATCTAGTATTACAGAATGATCGAGAATATATACCATTATATAATGTATGTTTTAATAGTAATTCAGTTATAATATTTAATATTATGGATTATTTGATTAGTATTAATCAATTTAAATATATGTTGACTGAAACATATAGTGGTACACGAGTTATATATTATGCATTTAGAAATGAACATCCAAATATATTATACTATTTTCAATTATTTTGTGAAATGGCTAATCAAAACTTGGATTTTAATTGTGATATTAATATGAATTTGACTCAATTTTATTGTTATAATAATATTGAAATAATACAAACAGTTATTGAATATTTACTTCAAAGTAATTATAAAAAGTTTTTATTCGATGATTCATATGAAAATATGAATACTATTTATCATATATTTTATTTAGATGATGAATCATTTACGAATGAAACATTTATAGGCAATGAACTTAAAATATTTCATATTTTATCTACCTATGATGAAATATTTCTAAATATTATAAATAAACAAAATGGAGAAGGTTATACACCATTTCACTATATATATCAAAATGACAAATATAGAGATAAATATTTAGATTTGATATGTAAATTTCCTGAAAAAAAAATAATTTTGCAAAAATTTATAGAAGTTGATAACTTATCCGAAGAAAATATTAATATTATACAAAATATATTGGATAATACTAAATCTGCAACTTAATATTAATTAATATCTATCGAATTAAATTTTATATATCAACATTTTTTACAGTTGTTTTTTTCATCATTTGTAAAATATTATTATATTTAGTAAAATTATTTTTAGTTATTTCATGATATTGATAATTATTATTATATTTTTTATATTCATTTTGTAATAAATCTGTAAAATTATCAATATGTTTATTATGTGAGGTTATATCATATTCATAATACGATTTTTCTAATAATTTTTCTAAATATATTATATCTGTTTTATTTGTTATATTTTGCCAAATAAAATTTACAATAATTGATTTAATAAATAATCTTAAATATATTTCTTTATTTATTTTATATTTATTTACTATTTTTTGAATTGTATTATCTTCCAGATAAATTGTGTTTATATTACGTAATAAATATAAAACTGCATTATCACAATTTAATATACCATTTGTTATATTTACATTTAGGTTTGTTATATTATTTTGAATAATTATTTCAATTTTATTTTTAATATTACCTAAATCAAATTTATGTTGATTTAAATTACTTAATTGAATTATCTTAAAATGATTTATTAAAATTTGATTTATTAATTGTTCGATTTTTTTTTTATTATTTGGTTTTATTATTTTTTCAAAATTTGTTAAAATTGATGATATTGTTATTTCATTAATCTTTAATAAATCATCAATTGTATATTTATTATTTAATATTATATCAGGATATTTATGTGATAAAATATCTATAAATTTAATTTTATTATTTATCAATGCATAACTACATATAATATATTTATATTGTATAGAATGCGATATTTCTTTCTCTAATAATTTTTGATATTTATCTTTTTCGATTGTTTTCTGAAATTTTATTATATTATCATAAAATATTAATTCGCATATTTTATGTATTAATATATTATCTTGATTCATATATAACTAAACCAAATTAATTTTGGATTTTTTATAAATATATAAAATTTTATTATATTTTTTTCAAAAAAAATATTTATTATTTTTATCTATTTTAAATCCAAATTATAGGATATCATCCAAAATAACTATAGGATATCATCCAAAATAACTTAATACTTCTTGATCGCAATGAATGCAAGATTGACTCATATTTTTGATATATAAACCATCTAATGATCGAACTCGAGATAAACTTACATATGCTTGGCCATCTGCAAATATATCTCCTAAATCAATAATAACACTATCTAATGTACAACCTTGTGATTTATGAATAGTATAACTCCATGCAAGTATTAATGGAAATTGTTTGCGCGATATTTCATAATCTGGTGTTTCAATAGTATAGTTAATTGGTTCAACATTATAACTAATACCATTTTTAAACTTAACAGTAATATATTTTTCAATAATATATTGTGTATCATCATTTATTTTATCTGCCCCAATAGTTGGTACATATTCATCTATAAATTCAGTTTGTACATTTGAATTTACAACAGGTATTTTTCGTACAACAATATCTGTTATAATACCACGACTACCATTAATTAATTCATTATCAATATCTAAATTATATCTGAGCATAACCTGAGCACCAATTTTATATGATAATATTTCAGGAATTTGATAAGATAATAATTTATTTCGTTCCTTTTCTGGTGGTAAATTTTGTCTATTAATTATTTTATGTACTGTATCTGTTGCTTTAAATATATATTTTTTTCCTTTTAATTTTGCTAATTCTTTTTCATTTTTATCATTTGCATTAATATTTTTTGCATATAACATAGTTGGTAATATATCATCATTATTCAGATTATCTTTTGACGAGTTATAAATTTTTTCTTTTAAAAGTTTATATTCATTATATCGATTTAATAATTTTTTCATATCTTCTTCTGTTTCTTTATGTTTACGAATACGCAATAACATATTATAGAAATCAATATCTTTATATCGTTTTGGTACACTTAAATTATGAATATATAGGTTTAAATTATTCCATGTAGTTGTTTTGAATATCCAATCATCTTTAACAGGTGGTAATTGATAAAAATCACCACAAAATATTACTTGGATACCTCCCATAGGACAATTATTATCTAATATTAATTTAGCTAATCTATCAATAATTTCTATAAATATTTTACCGACCATAGATATTTCATCAATTATTAATATTTTTATTTTTTTCCATCTATAAATTACTTTTTTATTACTTTTAATTTTATAGTATAATTCACTAACTAACTTATTTATGTATTGCATTCGTAAATTTTCCATATCTCTTTTTTTATCAATATCTGTTTCCAATTCATAATTCATATCTAATTCATATATATGATCTGTATGTGGGGCACCTAAGCCTAAGCATGAATGAATAGTAGTACCTTTAATTTCAACTGCCGATACTCCAGTGGGTCCCACACAATATACAAATTTATCATAATTCAATGTATAATATATTCTATTTAATATTGTTCTTATTATTTTGATAAGATAAGTTTTACCAGTTCCACCGGGTCCATGAATTAAAATATTTTTATCTTCTAATATTTTTTCAAACAATAATTTTCCATTATCATCCAATTCATTATAATCATCATTTTGCTGTAATAGATTTTGAATTTTTTTATTAAAATTACTAATCATTTTAATTTTAAATAATTCCTTTAAAAATAAATTATAAATTAATTTAAAAATTAATAATATATAAATTATTTAATTATATTATCAAAATTTTTATATAATAATGACTTTCTTTTCATTGCAGAATCACAAATTCTTTTTTCGCGCATTTATGACAGTTGTTATAATTACGATTGGTGCATGTATGATTTTTATATTTGAAGATGATGTTAAATTTAATGCGGGATTAATGTTAGTTACTGGTGCTGCATCATCTTGGACATCAATGGGTAAAATAAAACAATCATCAAATGAAAATACTCCTAATACAGATAATGCAACCGATATAAATAATGTAGAAGTACAAAATAATATAAATGAAATAAATGAAATGAATGTATAAAAATTTGATTATTTTATTACCTAAATTAAAATTAGTTTGATTACTAGAATTCCTAAAAATAATTTTAAGGTTTATTTAACTAGAACAATTTTTAATTGTTTGTCGTGTTCTAAAACAATTTTTAATTGTTTGTCGTGTTCTAAAACAATTTTTAATTGTTTGTCGTGTTTAGGTTATAATTTTGTTAAATTAAGTATGGGTGGAAATAGTAAACATTCAAAATGCAAAAAGAATAAAAAGAATAAAAAAAGGAAAATAAATAATAATCTAACACAACGAACAATTAAAAATTGTTCTAGTAATCAAACTAATTTTGATTCAAACGAAGTGAATAATAATAATCTATATGAATGTCAATCTGGTAGAATGAATAAATACAAATTATATCATATTTATAGTAAATATTATATTTATTTATGCGAAGGTATGAAACTAATAGAAGAAATGGTAGATGCATTAAATTATAAAAAAAATGAACATGGTATTCGGATACATACTGATATATGTTTTTATTTAAAATTAAATACACATTTTTATGATATTGATGATGAATTAGAATTATATGAGATATTTTTAAATATAGAAAGAGAATTTCAAAAAATTACTCTTCAAATAATAATTATACAAAAATATTTATCAGAATTATTCGAGAAATTTTCAAATATGACTGTTGATAAATTTAATACCTATTTAGATTATTGTAAATCTGAACATAATGATAAAATATATCAAAGATATAAACAAAAAGAAAATTATCATCATCAATCACTTACTATTTGTAATTCGACCGGTTTAACAAATTATGATTTATATAAATTATTTTCAAATGAATTATTACCTGGTGAAATACTTATATTTGGTAATGTATTATTTATTTTTGAAAAAATTCTTAAACATTATGGATATGATTATATAGAATATAATATTGATATACAAATTATATATGAAAATACAAATATAGCTGAAGATGAAATTATATAAAAAAAAAATTTGAATTTTAATAATAAATTTTATTATTTAATAAAAATTATATAATATTGAATAACATCGATTTTATTGAATTTTATTAAAATAAATAATGGAAGAGCGAGTTGAAGAGATTAATACTAATATTGAAAATTTAAGTGAAGATGTTGATAAAGTGAAAGGGCAGATTGATACACTTACAAATAATATGAATGAAAAGTTCGATTTATTAACGAAGTCTCATATTAAGGCATCTACTGATGTAATTAATACAATTAAAAAATTATTAACTGAAGTAATGCTACTAAAAGAGGCATATGAGAATAAACTAACTAATAGTGATATTGGTTTAGTTAATATTAAGGAGAATGGAAAATTAGTAACTACTAATTCAATGAGTAGTACATTGGATAAGTCAACAACTAAGAAACAACATTCAATTAGTATTAATAAATTATTTAAGGTACTTTGGCAATATTCTGGTAAAAAAGTACCATGTGTTGCTCCATACAACTTGATTGACGATAGTGAAGGTGTACATACTTTTAATTTGAAAAATGATAATGGTGAAAATATTTCATTTCAAGAATTCTTCTTTACAAAAGAAGGTAAAGACGAAGCGGATAAAGTTATTAAAGAGAAAAAAGCGCAAGGTAAGAAAATAAATGAAAATGATCAAATCGTTATTTGTATGTGGAAAAAGGCAAAAGAAAATAAAGCATTAGAAGAAAAGATGCAATCTATTAAACGTGAATTTAATGAAAATAAAGGTAGTAAAACTTTACAAGAAAATAATCAAGTAACCACATCACAAAATGATATAGTAGTTTAAAAATTTTATAAATTTATTATATTTTTTTTTGATCTGATTTTTATAAATTTATTATATTTTTTTTTTGATCTGATTTTTATAAATTATTTTTTTTGATCTGATTTTTATAAATTTATTATATATTTTTTTTGATCTGATTTTTATAAATTATTTTTTTTGAATATTCATTTTAAAATTTCTAAGAATAATGTTATTAACGCGAATTAATTATTTTTCTAGAAATAATTTTAGTATATATAAATATATTCCGAAAAATTTTGGAAATACTTTTTATCTCGATATGGAACATTTTATTAATTGGTTAAAAAAACAAGATAATCATGTTAAAGGTGATATGTTCGAAAATTTTGCTAAATATTATTTCTTAGATAAAGGTGCCACTAATGTTTATATCAATCGGAAAAATTCAACCAATCCAATTCCTGAATCTATTAAAAAATCACTTGATATTAATAAAGATATTGGTGTTGATCTTGTTGTTGAATATAATAAACCATTAATTCCTACAACATATGATTTTGTACAAGTTAAATTCAGAAATAAAAATATCCTTAATTGGAAAGAAATTTCAACCTTCTTTGGTTGTAAATCAGTCTATACATCTATGCGTATTAGAAAATGGTATATATTTACTAATTGCGAAAGTATGAGTCGAAATTGTCCAATTGTTGATTCATTTAAATATATTACATTAGAAAATCTTTTAAATAATGTTAAATGTGATAGAATTATTAATAATTACTTTATTTATAATAAAAAAAATGATCAATACAATATTAAGGAAAATTATGATACATCTATATTTTCTATGTCTAGTATTCATTCAGCAATTTCAAGTATTTCAGATAAATTTACATCGTGGAACAAATAACTATGACAAAATGGAACATATGACCCTAGAACAATCAAAGAATGTTCGTTTTACTTTTAGGTATTGGTTAATATTTTGAAAAATAATATTATTTTTTATTTTTTTTATCAAGAATATATTGAATATGTAATTCGCGTAAATAGGTTTTAATCGGATAATCTATTCCGATAAATGAACATTCTGCTAATGGAACATAACATATTTCGGTACACTTTGCTAAATTACTAGATTGTGGAGATTTTCCATCATTTTTTATTTTCATAAATTCTTGTGATATATCATTCAATTCATTTATGGGTACTTCTTTTTTTATATCATTCGATATATTATATGATTTGTGCAATAATATTTTGGATATAAATTTTAATAATTTTCTAACTATTATGGCACGTTTATATTCTTTCATTACTCTGGTATATGTATTCTTTTCACCTGATATATCTAATAATTCATAAATTAAATATTCACTTAATAATATTCGTAATTGTACATAAATATGTAATCTAGGTTCAGTGTTATTCAATTTATAGATTGGAATTAATTCATAATATGGATTATAATATATTTTTAATAATGGATATCCTTTAATCTTATAAGTTTTACTTATTAATCGAATATCATATAATATCTTACCTTTTAATATTAATGTTTCAATATTTCCATATTCTTTTTTTAATATTTTATATATTTCATCAGTTTCATCATTAATATCTAATTTATATAATTCAGATAAAAATGATTGAGATAAATCTTTATATTCGGTTATTTTTTGTTTATTTAATTCGGCACAATTTATTATAGAATTTGGTTTACAATTTATTTTTCTTTCTATATATTCTTTATGACAACCTATTGGATTTATAATGCCGATCATATAATAATCGGTTTCATTATCATCTATAAAATATATGTTATCTTTTAATAATTTTTTTATATTCTTTTTAATTTGTATCTGTTCATTATTTATATTTATTTGTTTATTAAAGATATTTTTTTGAAATATATTATTCATATTTTCCCAATACTGCAAATTATCAATTAATAAATTTAAATTTTTATCACAATCAGAATAATATTCTAATGAATATAATCTTCGTAATATCGCATTTATTGAATATTTAGGATGAACATATAATTTATCCTTTACATGCAATATTTCTGTTATAGATTTATTATCACTCACTTCGTTTGAATCAATTTGATTTTGATTTAGGTTATCATTATTAGATTCTGTAACATTGTATAACTTAATTCCGTCAAAACGAGATTTATAATAATATTTATCTATTTCATATTTATTATTTTGATATGGATAAAATATATTATATAGTTGTACTGCTATTATTCCATTATAAAAACATTCCGTTAAATATAATGGTATATAAGTTGAAATAAATAAATTATCTTTAAAAGTTTCTTTAAATTTTTTTATTTCAGATATATAATTTTTACTGATATATGCTTGAATTATATAATATTTATCAGTTGCATAATAACGTTCAATAGGTATATTATTATCTGTTAAGTAATCTTCTACAGATATTAGGAATTTAATTACGTCAATTTTAAAACTATTTAAATATTCTTTACCTTTTTCAACTTCTTCATTGATTGCTATTTTTAAACCAGACATTATTAGACTTTTAAATATAAATATATTAATATTTAAAAATTTGAAATATATTTTATTATTTAAAAATTTGAATTATTTTATTTATAATTCAATTTTATATTCGCTATGTTTTATTTTTGAGTTAATCAATATGAGTTATGTGAAGTATTGTAAAATTATGATTAAATCATCATCTTATACTTATTTTGCAGCATGTTGTGATGGATTAAATCAAAATGAGTTAAATTATTTATTGAGATATGCGTGTCAATTTAATCATGCATATAATACAATTGGTTATTTAATTAAACGAGGTGCCAATTTAGATAATTATGATAATTGTTCTGATAAACCTCTTTTTATAGCATGTCAAACAGATAATAATTTAAATAATATTAAATATTTAATTAAGGCAGGTGCTGATCCTAATTTTGTGTCGGATACAGGTAATAATTTGTTATTATTTGCATGTATGAAATCAACAGATAAACGTACCGCTAAATGGTTAATCAAATTAGGATTAGATGTTAATCAATGTAATACTAAAGGTAATACACCATTAATATATGCTTGTCAGTTAAAAAATTCGAATTCACTGGTTAGAGTATTAGTTAATAATGGCGCAGATATTAATCATGTTAATAATAAAGGACAAACACCATTATATTTTGCAATTGCATTTAATAAAGGTCAAGTAGATATTATAAAATATTTAATTAAAAAAGGAGCTAATGTCGATCTAGTTTTTGATTATCCAGAATTACAAGATGACGAAAGAGATTTATTACAAACATTATGCCAGCAAAATATTAAAAAAATAAAAAAAAATGCTAAATCTGCAGTTTATATATAATTTTAGGTTAATTCAATGCTTTATCCAAATATTGTTCATAATATTCATAATCATGTTCATCATAAAATAATTTGCGATATAATTCTTTTGGTAATAAATATCGAATATTCAGTTGATATTCAGTATCAGATGTTTCACCACCATATTTAATTAAATTTGATTTATCAAGGCCTTCAGGTAGATCATTTATCATAATTCCAGTTATTTTATATATTACTACTTTAAACATATCTTTTTTATTTGTTTTTTCATTAGGTGATAAATTTCGATTTTCGATTTCTTTATCAAAACATAATGGAGAACAATATAAACATCCGCGAATAATATCACCTTTACTTGTTATTGACAATGGTTCAGGTAATGGTATACGAGGTGTTACACAATTACAATATGCACATGGTAAATTTGATTTTTTTGGCCATTCTTTCAGTGATGTAAATTTTGTTGGTAATCTATCATATTCCTTTATTAGTTCTGTTCCACCCATATTATGTAAATTATATAAATGATCCTCAAGATAATTACCCATACACTCTTCATAATATTCACTCATTGGTGATGAATAATATGATGTATTATCATATTCGATAATATCATTAATTGAAATATTTGGTAAAATTAATAATGGATCCATAATTATTTTACTTGAATTATAAATATTTAAATATTTATATATTAGATTTTTATTTAATTATATTAATAAATTTTTTATTATTTTAAATCTATCTAAATAAATATTTAATTTGAACTAGTTAATATATTTTTAATTAAAGATGTTTGGTGATCCTGATACATCGTATATGATGGGATATAGTGATAGTAAATATCATTTTAAAGCAGATAGAAATATTAATGAATATAGACCTATTAATGTTAATTTAAAGTCTAATAATTGTTGGGCACCTAGAGAAAGTTATTGTACCGATCCTGATATATTTGAGCAACCTAGTGATTATCCAAAACAATATCCGGCATCTGATTATGGTAATTTTCCACAAAATCCAACTATGAATCATTCTAATTCTAATTCTAATTCTAATTCTAATTCTAATTCTCAAATGCAGCAAAGTCAATCAGATAATTTCTGTAATTCGTGTGGTTATACACCTAATTATTATGAAAACTTTAGTAAGGGTAAACCCTTACAAACCCATATTGATGATCAATATCCAAGAGATAATTTTGGTAATAGTAAGTCATACTTTCCTTGGATGTCTAAAAAAAATAAACAAAGATATGAAACACATGAAATTAGTGAGATTAATGATAATGTTGAACAGATTGCAGCACAAGTTAATATTTTGTTCTGGATTGTTATTATTATTATTGTTATTAATGTTTTTATTGCTTTTTTGGCAATTGTAAATATGATTGTTAACAAAAATAATTTATATACTTAGTTTAATTTTCAAAAACTTATTCCGCTTTTTTTATATCATGATTAATATTATGTATTATATAATCTATTAATTTTTGATATACTTTGTATTTACATAATATATTTAAGATATTATCCATTCCTATTTTATCCTTTAATTTTGTATATAATATTAAATAACGTTCATTTATTTCATCATTTTGATTGTATTTTTCACAATTTAAAACATTTTCGGCAAGATACATATAATTATAATTACTTGGAATAAATGTATAATTTATTAATTGTTCAAATGAATTATCGGATAAATTATCAATAATATCTTTATATGTAAATATACTGTTTATAATATTTACTGATCCATGTGACGTATTTGGATATATATAAGTTAAATATTGTAATATATTGTGTTTAATATAAATATCTATTATATTTTCTATCAATTTCACTCTATTTGATCGCATTGTAAGAAATATAATATCATTTACTTGAATTAATTTATTATAATTTTCATTTTTTATTAGTTCAGATATATAATATTTATCAAGAATTTCACTTAATTTTGTTAAAATATTATCTGTAGAATTTATATATGTCATTAATAAACAATTAAAAATACTATTTGTTGTATTATCATAACCATAACCAAATAAGTTAATTTTGTCTATTACGAGATTATGTGTTAAATTATTCTCTTCATATAATGATATAACTTTGTTAAATAAATCATCATTATTTAGACTAAATATATTTTCTAATAAACTTTCATTTGATGTACTGATTATAAGAAATGTTTCTATTTTATTATATTTTTTTAATATATCAAAGAATAATTCTATTAATTTATTTTTATCTGGATTATTTGAATGTATTATTTGTTTAAATAATGTAATATATTCTATGATTTCTATATTTTTTACATTATATAAACCAAGTTTATTTTCTAAATATGTTTCATCGATTGTATATATATTATTCATTTTATTAAATTTTTGTATACAAAATTTCTATTTTTATCAAATTCCTATAATTTAACCAAATTAAATTTAGATAAAAATATTCAAAAAAAATATATATATTATTATATTTCTGCATTTTTTATATCATGTTTCATGTTATGTATTATATAATTGATTATTTCTTGTGATACATTATATTTATTTAATATTTGTAATACTTGATCAATTCATATTTTATTCTTTAATTTTGTATATAATATTAAATAACGTTCACTAATTTCATTAGTTTGATTATACTTTTCTTCGCCTAAACAAACTTCGGCAAAATATAAACAATTATAATCACTTATTTCAAATTTATAGATTATTTGTTCAAATAAATCTAATGATATATTTTCAATTATTTCTTGATATGAAAATATACTTATTATATCAATAAGTTCTTCAGATTTTGATTTACCCATTATATATTCCAATATATCATATTTAATATACATATTAATTATATATTCTATAACTATTAATTTGGTTGTTCGCATTAATTCAAACATAACTTTTGTAAAACTAAATAATATATTTTTATCATCAGATACCTTAAGTAAGGTATCCTGCTTAAGCTCTGTTCCAGAGTGCGTAGCAGTATCTTCTATTATTTTTTGTACATAATATTCATCTAATAATTCACATAGTTTTATAGATATATTATCTGTTAAACGTGCCTTAAATGTAAATAGGCAATTGATAATAATATTTATCGTTATATTAAGATCTCCAATATATTTAATATTATCTTCAATTATAAATGATAATAATTGATTATCTTTTAATAATATTATGATTCTGTCAAATAAATTTTCATTATTTAAGTAACATATATTTTCTAATAATTTAAAATTTAATATACCAATTTTTAAAAATTCAAGAATTTTATTTTGTTGTTCTACTAAATTTAATAATTGATTTATTAAATTAATTTTATCTGGATTATTTGAATGTATTATTCGTTGAAATAATGTAATATATTCTATGATTTCTATATTTTTTACATTATATAAACCAAGTTTATTTTCTAAATATGTTTCATCGATTGTATCATATCTATTATTCATTTTATTAAATTCTTAAAATTTAACTAAATTAAATTTAGATAAAAATATTCAAAAAAATATATATATATATATATATATATATTGTTATATTT
>Ga0210043_1001624_pt1 | contig 17722 bp, 14 predicted proteins | sample CryGeymet201501t_FD_183990 | JGI IMG/M metagenome (GOLD analysis project Ga0210043, IMG submission 183990) | Groundwater microbial communities from Crystal Geyser aquifers in Utah, USA - Crystal Geyser metaG 2015-01t (SPAdes) (version 2) | ecosystem: Environmental > Aquatic > Deep subsurface >... | reverse complement strand
GAGAAAGATCTTTATCTAGTCCGTTGATCCGATGGATTAAAACCACCAAATCCCAAACTGTGTTTTACCATCATGGGAAGGTACCGATTCCTGGCAACATCTTTTCTATGATTTATTTTCGATTTTTAATAGAAAATATTCCGATAGATGCGGAGCTTTATCTTCTTTTTTTCAGCAAAGTAAATCGGAGGCAAAAGATTACAATAGAACGAAGTGACAAATTTTACTTAGTTCAATAAAATTGAGGCGTAACTTAGCATTATCATTTTTACAGACTAACGAATGATAATCTTTTATTCTGGAGATTAATCTTATACAATAAATATCTAGCTCCATGCAAGCAAGGAACTATAACTCATTTATGTAGGCGAGTATAGATGGACTACCATCAAAAAAAACTTTAATGCCCCGAACTAATACATTAACCAAAGTTCCATCTAAGCATATAAATATTTCTTTCTTAGGTTCAACTTCTTTGTGTTCAGAGTCCATAGAATCAATTCTAGATTGAATTACTTCTTGAAAATCAGCATGAATAAAATCAATGATGCTGCGACCTTCCAATTCTGTAGAGTTTTTAGCTTTTAGTAATTTATGAAGAGATGGATTAGAAAAAATAATTTTCCCATCTCTATGTATGCATATTGGATTGGGAGACCACTCTACTAAAGCCTTGTATCTCTCTTGGCTACGAATCAATTCAGCTTCTTTTAGCTCCATCGCTTTCTTAGCTGCAAATAGCTTTAGAGCAACTTTTATACTCGCATGGAAAATATTAGCATTATTCATCTTTGCTAAATAACCATACGAAGATACTTTTTCCGTAGCTTCTAGAAATTCAGGTTCTGACCTTGAAGTTACGAAAATAATTGGAATCTCTAATATATTTAAAATTGACTGGGAAGCCTGAACACCATCCATCCCCTCACCTAAATCGATATCCATAAGGACAATATCGGGAGTTTCATTCGTCTTTATATACTCAAGAGCCTTTTCACCAGAATTAACAACAGTCACTCCAAAGTCTAAACTCTCTAAGATTATTTTTTGGGATAAGGCAATCAAAGCCTCATCTTCTACCAAGAGAATTTTTGTTTTAGTTTGATGTTTGGTTTGTAAGTTCATTCTTGCCAAGCTTATAAACTATTTATATCCATTTTAAAAAAATAGTCAATTTTTTTTCCAAATTAAGAATAATTTAGGACTAATTTAAAACTTGCAACTTTCGAATTATACAAGAATTCTATTAAATATGAAATCCTATCTATTACTAACTATTATTTTTCTCTCAGTGAAATGTTCATCGATAGAACCAATTGCTTACGAACCTAAGGTAGCACCTATAATGGATGGGATACTATTGAAAAATACAGAACTCCAAAAAGCAGAATTGATTGCAAAGGGTAAAATTTTGGGCCCTGAAGGCTTAGATTTAGATAAATCAGGAAATATTTATGCGGCAACTCAAGATGGTTCTATTATAAAAATAAATAAAAATTCAAATGAACCTGAATTATTTGCAAACACAGGAGGACGGCCTTTAGGCATACAATTTGATTCTAATAATAATTTATTAGTTTGTGATGCTTACAAAGGTTTGCTTTCCATACAAGCCAATGGTCAAATCTCTAGCCTAACTAATTCCTCAGATGGACTTACATTTAAGTTTACGGATGATCTAGATATAGCCAAAGATGGAATAATTTATTTCACAGATGCAAGTTATAAATATAAACAGACTGAATATCTTTATGATCTTATGGAGGCAAAGCCTCATGGTCGCCTACTAAAATACGATCCTAAAACGAAGATAACCACAACATTATTAAAAGACTTGTATTTTGCAAATGGTGTTGCACTGTCTAAGAATGAAGATTTCGTTCTAGTCAATGAAACCTATAGATACCGTATTACAAGGTATTGGCTAAAAGGGCAAAAAAAAGGGACTTCAGATATCTTTATTGATAATCTTCCTGGCTTCCCAGATAACATCTCTAGAGGAAGTAGTGGAGATTTTTATTTAGCTTTATTTACTGTAAGAAATGAACGAATGGACAGTATGCACCCTAGTCCGTGGAAAAAGAAATTGGTTGCTAGTCTTCCTAAGTTTCTATGGCCGAAACCACAACCTTATGGTTTTGTGGTAAAATTATCTGAAACGGGAAGTATCCTTGAGACTTACCAAGACCCCACAGGTGAGAATTTAAAGGAAATAACCCATGCTGTCGAACATGATGGCTATCTATATCTTGGAAGTCTACATAACGATAGAATTGGAAAGTATAAACTAAAGAAGTAGCTCCAGGTTGGAAAAAATAAATTCAAATAAATTTAATAATAGTAAGGATGAAATCAATCATCTTCTTCAGATTTTTAAACAAGAAGCAGAATATGAAAGACTGAATTTCATAACTAAGGTTGAAGGACAAAATGTACAAGAAAGAATCAAATCGGGGATTACATTATATCCACTAGAGATTAAAGAAATAATCTTTTTCGTAAGAGATTCTTGGAAAATTATTCTAACAAAAAAAAATCTATCCGATTCAAATAATCTATTTTCTGAAGGCTCACCGATATCCATCTTTCGTTCTGAGGATAGAAAAATTGGATCTCTTTCCAGAATTTCTGAAAGCGAATTAACTGTTATAGTTGATGGTGAAATTCCTGACTGGCTTGAGGAAGGAACTGTCGGGATCGATCTTTTTTACAGTGAGAAAACTTTCCGTGAAGGAGAAAGAGCCTTAAATAAATTATTAGAGGATGAGGATAAAGAAGTTGTATTTAAGAGGGAATTATACTTAGGCTATAAAATTCCTGAGCCATATTTTGACAGGCTTCCTTCATCCATCCAATTAGCAGATACTTTTAATGAAAGCCAACGTCTTGCCATATCGAAAATGATCACCACTCCCGATTGTCTAGTTATTCAAGGGCCACCTGGAACAGGAAAGACATCCGTACTCGCTGAGGGAATTAAACATTTAGTAGACTTAGGCTTGAAGGTATTACTTTCAACTCCAACCAATTCTGCACTTGATCTACTTCTTTTCAAATCTATTGAAAAAGGTCTACAACCTGTTCGTCTTGGTCAAATAACAAAAGTATCAGAAGAATTATTACCATATACGATAGATGCAAAAATAGAATCACATTCTTTATCCAAACAAATTAATAAATACAGACGTGAAGCTGAAAATATCAGAAAAAAAGCTACAAGATTTCACAGAAACTTTAACTCTAAATTAGCTGCCGAACGTAAAGAACTTTGGAGAGAATTAAACGGAATTCGAGAAACAATTAAAAATTCCGAAAGGCAAATAGAAAAGGAAATCATTCGGATTCACAATCCATTACTTGCAACAAATGTTTCTTCTTCAAATTCAATTCTTTTTAAAGAAAAATTTGATGTATGCATCATTGATGAAGCCATCCAATCTTTGGAACCACTCGCTTGGATACCAATTTTAAAATCAAAACGCGTAATACTTGCAGGTGATGAGAATCAACTTCCTCCGACTGTGCTAAGTGGAAACCAAGAATTAATGAATACTTTGTTTACAAAGATGGTTTTAAATTTTAAGAACACAGAACGGATTGTTTTTCTTAACACACAGTATCGAATGGAAGAAGAGATTCTAAATTTTTCTAATCAAGAGTTTTATGAAAATCAAATTCGATCTGACGTAAGTATTCAAGAAAGAATAAAAATCTATGAACCTTTTTTCTATTCAAGCATAGTCTTTATAGATACTGCTGGAACTGGATACGAAGAATCTCAGTCAAATGATACTGAAAGTATAAAAAATGAAGGGGAAGCTATATTCTTAGTAAATTTATTACAAGAGATGCGAGAACAACTTAAACTAAACGATAGGGAAATAGGAATTATAGCTCCTTACAGAGAGCAAATTAAATTTCTAAAGGACCTTTTCAAAGACAATAAAGATGCCATTGAAATTAATACAGTTGATTCTTTCCAAGGAAGGGAGAAAGATCTTATTTTTCTTAGCATGACAAGATCAAATGATGATGGTGAGATTGGATTTCTAAAAGACTACAGAAGAATGAATGTCTCTCTTACACGTGCACGCAAACTATTGGTTGTTATTGGAGATAGTACTACATTACTTAATGATGCGTTCTATTCTAGATTTATTGATTACTGTCAGAAGAAAGGTGACTACAGATCTGCTTACGAATTTATAATTGAATAAGATTTGCTTCTTTATTTCGAGCAGACCAGTACATATTGTACAATGGAGAAAATAAATTCGATTTATTTCGAGATTTTAAATCTCTAATCCAAATTTTAAGAATTTCTTTATGGTGTTGAACAGCATAAAGAGAAAATTCTTGGAAATGCTTAGAGGAAGTTTTCACATTTTGGAATTCTTTATCTTTTCTTCTCCAATGACGCTCTGATTCTTGTTTTTCTTTTAGAACTAAATGTTTAGCGTATTCATAATCTTGTATTGCTAGTCGATGAAATTCTTCAAATTTCCACCAAAAAGATTCAATTGAATTTTTATCGCCTTGTTTATCTTCAGAAAGAATATCAGTCCCAAAATAAAATGGCTTATACAAAGAAAGACAGGGAGATGAAGATAAGGTAGACCAAGTTGTTATTTTAGAATTTTCTTTAATTTCCACAACTAACGAATTAGTAGTTTGGTATGGCGTCAATATTCCACTTGCATGAAGACAAATCGATCCCATATCTCCGTTGTGAGGAGCATAACTCGAGTTCTTATGAGATCTCAAGATATCCATAGCTTCCTTGACACCCAAGCCCTCTGTTTGGCAATAAATTTCACCTACAGTGTTAGAGCTATTTCTTCTTATCTTAGTTTGCAATAGTTTATTGCCGAGCTTATCGCTGAATGCCTTCTTGAAGGAGAATGAATTCCCAGATGAAACATAATTATTTTTAATTGCAAATTCTTTTAAACCCTTGCTAGAGTAATCGAATTTATCTTCTACAATATATCCATCGGAGATTGAAAAATATCCTTGGATCTTCAGAGCAACCCATTGATTCGCAAACGTTTCTATATAATAAGCTTTCTCTGAATCTGCTATCACGAAATTCGAAAAATGAAAATTCTCTAATTTGATACAGCCTGAATCTGAACTTTGTCCAAATTCTTCCAAATAATTCGTTATAAGTTCTAATGCTTGCTCAGATGTCTTACATCGCTCTAAAGCTAATCTAACAAGTTCTGCGCCTGTTATCCCATTTCCTTTATAGGTTTTAGCAGATTTGCAGACAGCTATTGTTTTGCCTATGGTTAAGCCAAATTCATTCACACCCATTTCGGCACCCCAAAGATGGGATGATTTAGAAAGCATAATTTCAAAAGTTGTTTTACTTTGAGGGATTTCGAGATAGGTAAGGGTTAAAAATTTCTCTTTATTCTTTTTTTTAGGGAATCTCACCATTACCTGTGGCTCGTTAGGTTCCCTATTCGTATTTTTTCCGAACACAAGTTTGGCGCGATTTTTCGTTAACTTCTGTGTTGCTAAGAAAATATCAGCCATAGGATATTAAAAAACCCGGTAGAACCGGGCTTTTTTAAAAAAATTATTCAGCAAGTAGAACCTTCAAAGGAATTCTATCCTTAGGAAGTTTTGCTAAACTTTTATACTCGTAGTCTTTTTCATAATGGGTTTTATCATTAGGGTCAAACCAATATTTATAATCAGTAACTTCTCTTCTAGAATATCTCCAGATAGATTTATTAGGATCTTGGTTTGCAACAAAGCATTTAGGACTCATATAACCCGAATTTGTAGCAGTCTGAACTTTTACAAAATTCTTAGGTGCCCATACATTATGGTTTCTATAATCAATTACCTTTACTACTGTCTTTACTGGAACTGATTCTAAAATCTTAGATTCAATATTTGGCTCTGAATAAAGGGGAACAGTTTCCTCTAAGGAAGCTTTATTCGTGGAAGGATCACATAATTTATGAAATGTAATCTCTGCATTTCCAGCACAACCAACCAATGCGAATGTGATAACTGCGATACTTAATACTTTCATTTTCATCTTATACCTACTTATTGATGGTGGTTCAAACACTGGTCAAGTCTTGGGTCACCGACTGGAATGAGTTTATTGGATTCTAACTTTTTGAAAACATAGAAGCCCATGAAACCTAAAGTTCCGATACTAGCTCCGAAACATAATATTAATCCCATTATATTGAAATTTTCGAAATTTGCAGGAAAGACCAACCAATAGATTTCAAATATTTGAGAAATCAGGATTACATAAGAAATTTTCACTAGAGTGCTAGAACTTCTTTTGTTGGGTCTATTCAAAAGCAAAAAGAACGGAATTAAAAATTTAAATACTGGAACAAGTAAAGTTACAGCCATCCATCCGCCAGTCATTCTTTGCTCATAGAAGAAAGTCTCTTCAGGAATATTTGCATAGAAGATCAGCATCAACTGTGAGAAGGCAACATATGCCCAGAATACAGTCATACCCAACATGAATTTTCCAATATCATGTAAGTGGTTCTCATTGAAAGTATCTCCGTAAAAACCTTTCTTCTTAATTACTGTAGTTAAGATTGCCCATACTGCCAAACAAGTTTGGAAAGCTGCAGCAAAACTATAAACTCCAAACATAGTAGAAAACCAGTGAGGAGTGAGTGACATCATTAAATCAAAAGAAATAAAGCAGAATGATAGTGCAAAAAATACAATCGCTCCACCCGATAGGTTCGCCATTGATTTAGTTCTAGCTGGATCTTTATCTTTGTCTTGCGCTGTAGATTTTGCATAAAATAAATAAGCAAAGATACTCCATGCAACTATAAAAAATATCATACGACCAATGAAAAATGGTTCATTTAGATAACCACTTTTGTGTTTGATCAATTTGTCAGTCGCAGCAACACCTTCATGAGTCCATTCAAACAAATCATGCATTCCTAAGATGACTCCAATCATTGGAATCAAAAGGAAGGGCATAAAAGTAGCCATAGTCTCGAACAATCTTCGAACGGTTACCGACCAGAATGCACCAGTGATATGTTGGATGGCAGTAAAAAATAAAGATACTGCTGAAAGTCCAATGATCAGGAATGTTGCAACTAATAAGACCGAATAGCCCATGTTAGAATGGTGGGCATGTCCTGTTGCATCTAAATGCCTAGTGTTCTCATGACCAAATCCTAGAAAGGCAGCCACAAGACTGAAAATACCAACGAGGATCATCACTAAGAAAGTGGTCTTAAGACCACCGTCCATTTTGAATTGAATCGCCTTTTCTTCTACTTTAACTTCCATCTTATTTCCTATTTATTAGTTCGAGAATCGTAATCTTGCAGCTTTCTTACATATGCAATAAGCTTCCATCTGTCTTCTGGTTCAATTTGGTAAGCGTAAGAACCCATAACGCCTCTACCCATAGTTATGATATGATACAATTGACCATCTGTCCATGTTTTGATTTTGCTAGAAACTACAGAAGGTGGAGCAGTTGCAAATCTAGGATAAGGCCCTACAACGCTACCATTTCCCAAACCTTGGACACCATGACAAGGTGAGCAATATGTTTGGTATTTTTGTTCCCCAGTTCTATAATCCTCTAAGCTTGGCTTTCCATTAGGATTCACTAAACCTTTGGTAGCTCCTTCTAAAGCATCAGGAGTCTGAACAGAGATATAAGGATAGGGCTTGTAACCAACAGGAATCGCACCGTAAGGTGGAATTCTAGATGCAGATTTGTTCTTAGAAAAATAATCTTCTTCTTGAGCTTCCCTTGCATGTGAATCATACATTTGATTGAAGTATTCTAAGGGCGGAGTCTTGCTTGTGCAATTGCTGAAAGTAACTGCAAGTAGGCAAGCAACCAAGATTCCATTTTTATTCAAAAGAAATTGCGACATTCTTAATTCTCCTTAACCACTTCCACTTGGGTTGCACCCAAGCTTTTAACAAAACTCACAACCTCATCTTGTTTGAATCCATGTGCCGAAGCTGGGATCCAAAGACCAAATTTGTGTGAGGTTAGATCGGGATGAAGAACCTTACGGTTCAATCGAGGGATTCCTGCAAGATAACAGAAAGCTGCAAAAGTATAGATTCCTGCACAGAATACCGTCATCTCAAAGGTAATTGGAATATAAGCGAACCATGCATTCAATGCTTTCCCGCCAATATTCAAAGGCCAGTCATGGGCATGTGTAAGGTATTGAAAACCAAATCCCATAAGACAACCAACTATACCCATGAAAAAAGTAATCCAAGGAAGACCCGATCTAGCGGTTCCCATTACTTCATCAATTCCATGGATGGGATAAGGAAGAAGACAATCAAAACCATCATAGTTTTTATCTTTAGTCTTCTTGGCCGCATCCATAATGGAAGATTCATTATCGAATACCCCTAGAACTCCAGAGGTCATTTCTTCATATTTGTGAAATTGTTCTTTCTTAAACCAATACATCTTAGTGGTGACCTCCAGGTTGAGCAGGCATTACAGTTTTAACTTCAGCTACTGCGATTACTGGCATGATTCTACACCAGAGTAAGAACAGAGTGAAAAAGATTCCAAACGTTCCAACTAGCATTGCATAGTCAAAAATTGTCGGACTATACATATCCCAGCTTGAAGGTAGGAAGTCTCTATGAAGAGTCATCATGATTACAAATCGTTCAAACCACATTCCTATGTTCACAAAAATGGAGAGAACGAACATCACAGGAATGCTTGTTCTCATTTTCTTGAACCAGAAGAATTGTGGTGAAATTACATTACAAGAAACCATGATCCAATATGCCCACCAGTAAGGTCCCATCATTCTATTGATGAAAGCAAAACCTTCGTATTCATTTCCAGAATACCAAGCGATGAAAAATTCAGTAGCATAAGCAAGACCAACAATCATCCCTGTTACAAGGATAATTTTGTTCATGTTCTCTAAGTGTTTGATGGTGATGTAATTCTTCAAATTGAACACTTCACGAGCGATAACCATAAGAGTTACCACCATGGCAAAACCAGAGAAGATCGCACCAGCAACGAAGTATGGAGGGAAAATGGTAGTATGCCATCCAGGTAATATCGAAACAGCGAAGTCGAAGGATACGATAGTGTGAACGGAAAGAACAAGAGGAGTAGAAAGTGCCGCAAGAATCATCGCAGTGATCTCCATATGAGACCAAGCTTTTGCAGAACCGACCCATCCAAAGGATAGAACATCATATATCTGCCTTCTAATTGGATTGGTTGCTCTATCGCGCAGTGCAGCTAAGTCAGGAATCAATCCTAAATACCAGAACACTAGAGAGATAGAAAGATAAGTTGAGACAGCAAATGTATCCCAAATCAAAGGAGATCGGAAGTTCACCCAAAGTGGACCTCTCTCGTTAGGATAAGGAAATAGCCAAAAGCCTAACCAAGGACGACCAACGTGGAGAATTAAGTTCGATGCAGCTACAATTACCGCAAAGATCGTCATCGCTTCTGCAGCACGGTTGATCCCTGTTCGCCACTGTTGACGGAAAAGATACAAAACCGCAGAAATCAAAGTTCCTGCGTGCCCTATCCCAATCCAAAATACGAAGTTAACTACGAAAAATCCCCAAGATACTGGATTGTTAATCCCAAGTATATAAAGGCCTTCATAAAAAAGATAACCAATTACACAAATATCAATTACAGTAATGGTTGCTGCAATGACAAATGCCTTCCACCATAAACTGGTAGGAAAGGCCTCTGTGGGTTGAAGGATATCATCGGTTACATCTTTGGTGGACTTTCCGCCTGTAACCAGGTCGGGGAGATCCAACTTATCTCTGACTGCTTGTGTCAATGCCATATTCTCGTTTCTCCCTAGTTATATGGTGCTTCGGATTCTGGAGAGGTAGCTCACAGAAGGGCCGACGTTCAGATATTCCAATATCTTATAGGATCTTGGATCTTTTATGAGTTTGGAAACCTTTGATTCAGGGTTATTAATATCCCCGAATACAATCGCATCACTTGGGCAAGTCTCTTGGCAGGCGGATTTAACTTCACCATCAACAAGCTTTCTACCTTCGTTCTTCGCTTTGATTTTTTTCTCAGCAACTCGAGATGCACAGAAGTTACATTTTTCCATAACTCCTCTAGCACGAACTGTAATCTCAGGATTCAATCCAAGATTTCTTGGAGCTTTTGCTTTCTCCGTTCCAGTCCAATGCTCCATCCAATTGAATCTTCTTACTTTGTAAGGACAGTTGTTCGAACAGTATCTTGTTCCCACACAACGGTTGTAAACCATGTCATTGGTTCCTTCCGAACCGTGAACTGTAGCAGCAACTGGACAAACAGTCTCACAGGGAGCGTTTTCACAATGCTGGCACATCACTGGTTGGTGAGCGATTTCTAAAGATTCAGGTTTATTTGGATCACCGATAAAATAGCGATCGATTCTCATCCAATGCATTTCACGGCCGACACGAACTTCGTCCCTACCTACTGCAGGAACATTATTCTCTATGCTACATGCTGTAACACAGGCTCCACAACCAGTGCACTGAGTTAAATCAACTGCCATTCCCCAACGGTAACCTGTATACTCGAAGCCTGGGTTTACACCAGCTGATCGAACGAGTTTACCATCTTTTAGGATTTTTGGAATTTCTGGTTCAGGGATTCCTGATTTTGGATTTTCTTTGAACTCTTGGATTTTTGCGGAAAGGATAAGAGGTCTCTCATCCCATTTCGTTCCAGCAATAAATTCAGGGCTCATCATATTATGAGTTTGCGTAGTTGCAAGTTTGTATTTTTTACCTAATTTTTCAACTTTTGCAGAAAAACCAGAAGTTACCAAACCATTCTCACCTAACTGTAGCATGTGAACTACAGATTTACCCACACCGTTTCCTATGGTTCCCGCAGCTGTTCTTCCATAACCAAGTGCAATCGCGAGTGCATCTTTATGAAGACCTGGTTGCACATAAGTTGAAAGTTCTACGGACTTACCATTAGCTGTTACTTTTACCATATCATTGGTAGCAAGACCAAGTTCCGTTGCTGCCATAGGGCTGATTGCTAAGTAGTTGTCCCATGTAACTTTAGAAATTGGATCAGGAAGTTCTTGTAAGAGTGAGCTATTTGCCTGCTCTCCATCTTTCATAGCCAAAGAGTGGTAGAATGCAAGAGTCAATCCTGAAGTAGAAGCTTCAAGTGGACGAATTGTTCCACGGAATGATCTTGCACCACGATCAGCGGATAGTGAAGAAATAGATCCAGATGTAAAAAAACCAGCTCTCAGAACATCATCCCAATTGCCTCTTCCTTTCCACTTAGTCTGGATGTATTCATAAAAATTACTAGATCCAGCTAATGTTCCACCAGCCCAAGATATCAATGCGTCCTCTAAGGACTTTGATTGGAAAATCGGTCGAACTGTTGGTTGCTGAACGGCATACAAACCTGTAATAGGTGAAGAATCGGACCAAGACTCTAAGAAGTGAGACTTAGGTGCCACATAGTTCACATATGGAGCGGTCTCATCTACTTTAAAAGCAAATGAAACAACTAAAGCTGCTTTACGTAGACTTGCTTCCCACTCTTCGCTGTTAGGTAAGTTGTAAAATAAATTTATATCATTTAGGATTAAAACTCCTACTTGGCCTGCATCCAATTCTTTTTTCAGAGATTGGAGATTTGCAAAGTAATTGGTTCTACCCTCTTTACGAACTGCTGATGAATTAATAGTCTTACCATCGTTACCTAGCATGGAGTTAATCATGTTAACAGCAACTTGAAGATCAACCGCATCCTTAGTTCCAGCCTGTGCTCCACCAGCAACAACTAGAGATGCACCTTTAGCGCCGCTCAATGCTTTTGCAGCCGCACGAACGAGTTCAGGAGTAAGTCCCATTTCTTTGGAAGCGGCCTCAACATTAATTCCACCAACTCCAGTTGCGCCCGAAAGACCGAGATCAGAAAGAGCCTTAGCGATAGTTAGAGCAAATTTTCTTTGGTCACCTGGTTTGATTGGCAATCTGGCATCAGCGTTAGATCCAGTTGTAGTTGGATTCACTTCTGCAGCGATGAAAGTATTTACATCACCTTTTGTGCCAACTAATGCTCTTCTTTTAGAGAAGTCTTTTTGGAATTCTACAGGAGAAATCCAAGTTCCTAAGAAGTCAGCATCGATTGAAAGGATTACTTTTGCTTTGTCAAAATGGTAGTTAGGAACGATTGCTTTTCCATAAGACAATTCTTGTCCTAAGGAAATGGCATCCTCTAAGAAACTCATTTCAGTTTCGTAAACTTTTCCACCACCAACAGAGGAAAGGAAATCGCCTAAAAGTGCAGATGAAGAAGGAGAAGAAATTGGCTTAGATAGAATCCTTGTCTTACCTTTGTTCTCAGCGAGGGCAGCCTTGATTTCCTTTTCCATAGCGATCCAATCACTTGGTCTTGCTTTGCCACCTTTGATTTTAACTGGCTCTTGGACTCTATCTGGATCATAAAGATCGAATATAGAAGCTTGACCCGAAGAACAAAGTGCACCTTGAGAAACTGGGTGGCTAGGATTGCCCTCCAATTTCAATGGACGGCCATCTCTTGCTTTAACAAGAGTTCCGCAACCAGCAGAACAAGCACCACAGACTGAAGCGTAATAATAAGAATGTCCGTGCTTTACGAAGTCGTATTGAGCATTCTCGCCGTTAGGTTTATTAAGATTAACATAAGGAACAATCTTCTCAACTGGCTTTCGAACACAGTTCAAAGAAGCCATTGCTACAGATGCTCCCATAAATTTTAAAAAGGTCTTTCTATCAAAATTTCCTGATTTGATTTTCGCAATAACAGGATCAGGAGATGTAAAAAATTCTTGTTTTTGTAATTCTCTCTCTTCTTGGGTTCCCTTCAATTCGTAGGATTGCCAGTGAGATTTTTTCTCTTTCTGAAAAGTCGATTCTTTCATTCTATGAAACTCCTATTGGATTAACGATGGCAAGTAGAACAATCGTTTGGTGCGTTATTTTCTCTATGGCAGTCGACACAAAAACCCATATTAAGGGATTTAACTTGTCCGACTTTCTCTGCTTCAGCAATATTACCATGACACTGAGAACAATCAACTCCCCTCTGAATATGCCTTGAGTGATTGAAGTAGGCAAAATCAGGAAGATCATGAACCTTAACCCATGAAACTGGTTTATTCTCGTTGTATTGATTTACTAACCATTTAACGTGTTCTTGTTGAGATGCGACGCCACCTAACCCATGACAGTTCATACATGTCGATAGAGGAGGAACTGTTGCATGAGCAGAATTGTCAACTCCCGTATGACAGTACCTACAATCTATACCATTGTCACCAGCGTGAATCTTATGGTTAAAAGGAATCGGTTGGTCTGGTGAGTAGCCTACGTACCGCGACGGGGAAAAAATGAGGTATGCTACCGCAATTATCCCTATAAGCGGTACAGATAATTTAATGATTTTTTGATTCATCTGATGAAAGTCCTGTCCCAATTTCTCATTCTAGTGACATGGAATGAGTGAATGGGTAAAAAAGCAAGTATGTATGAAAAATTGTTCACAAAAACTATTTCATGAGAACCATTCTCAATTAAAACGAGTCGAAGCTTTTTTTTTCTTTTAAATATCAATGAAAATAAATTGAAATCTCTTGATTTCGGTATTCTATTAGTGAGCTTGGCAATAGTATGCATGCAATTATAGGTTCAGGGATCAGTGGATCTATGATTCTTTCTCTAGGTAAAAATGCTTTTGGTTTTGATAAGGCGAAATTTCCAGGTGGCAGAACTTCAACTAAACCATTTGAATCAGACTATATTTGTGATATTGGAGCAACCTTCTTTAAAGAATCTTGTAAATATAGAAAAGATAATTTGCAATATACATTTTCTTGTTTAGATTTTCTTGTAGATAAAGGAATTGAATGCATACAGTACCAATATACAAATTATAAGTCTACATATTTCTCTAAGAATGGCCTGCAAAGAATCTCCGAAAAATTAATAGAAGGAAAAGAAGTTCAATTTTCAAAAGAATTGGTAAGTTTTGATGTAAGAGAAGATAAAAAGTTCATTCTTTATTTTCTAGATGGAACAAACTTCATTGCAGATCACCTAACTATTACAGCTCCTCTGCCCCAAGCCTTATCTTTTTTTCCTAGTTCTAAGCACAAAGAAGAATGGGAATCTTTCCTCCAGCCATATTTTTCGTATAGGATGACTTTGGTTGCAGCAGCTTATTGGAAATCACCTTCTGATAGCTTCATGTCTGCTATGAAAAAAATCCCTAGGAAAACTTTTCTCTATCCAAACCAACAAACCGAGTATATTTCTATTGAATCGTTAAAATCGGGTGGAGATGGATTTGTATTCATGGTTCAATATTCGAGTGAATTTTCAGATAAATACTTTGATGAATGGAGAAAAGAGGATAGATCACCTACTGATTTTTGCAAGAATGCTTTCGCTGAGAGTTTTGATAATTTTTTAGTAGAAAATAACCTTAAAGATTTCTGGAGTGAAACAGAAACTCTTCAGCCAAATAATTGGCGGATTCATAAATGGAGGTATGCGCAAGCAGAAAATCCTATGCTAAGTAAATACGATGATTTAGATTTTGATTCAGAAGTAATGAATAAATATAGCGATTTAGTCCAAAGAACAAATATTCGTCTAACTGGTGATTGGTTATTTGGGCCTCGAATAGAGAGAATAATAGCAGGAGAAAGTCTATGGAAGGATCCGCGCCCATTCCTAAATGGGGAACCTTAGAATCGATTATAGGTTTTAAAAATGTAATTAATATATATCCACCCTATATCGGTGCTGGAATTCAGGTAGAATCCATAGATGATAGCTTTCAAAAGATTGTTGTTAAAATGGATTTAAATTTCTGGAATGAAAACTATGTTGGAGTTCATTTCGGTGGCTCACTCTATGCCATGTGTGATCCATTTTATATGTTCATCTTAATGAAAAATTTAGGAGATGGATATCTCGTCTGGGATAAGGCTGCAAAAATAGATTTTGTAAAACCAGGCAAAGGAGTTGTGCGAGCTACATTTGAAATTTCCACTGAAGAATTAGAGTTAACGAAAGAAATTGTTGCCGAAAAGAGAAAAATTGATAGAATCTATCACACTGAAGTCTTAGCTGAAGATGGAAGTGTAGTTGCAAGAGTTGAAAAAACCCTCTATGTTCGTCGAGCCATCCTACCAAAGCCAGGATCAGAATAGGAACTAGGAAAGGGAGCCTATCCTTTGGTTCTTCCCATTCGTGTTTGATCTTTCGGTATATTGTAACTATCATTTGAGCTCGTCTCAAAATATCAAATTCATGATACTTAAATCAACATTTAGAAGCATTTTGTATCGAAATGGAATCGTAGTTAGCATTTTTGCTTACCATAAATCTAATATTTAGAAAAAATTTATTGACAATAAAGGAAAAAATTGACAAATATTAAAAGAGTTCTAAATTAGGAATGGCTTTAATATTTTAAGTGGAGAAAAAACGCAAATTACCAGAATCAACCTTTATACTAGGTTATTTTAAAGGATTTTTATAGATTCTTTCGTTTTTTGTTCAATTCGTTTTAAAATGCTAAAAATCTCAAATTATCAGATCTTTTATGTTTTTAATTTTTTTTTACTATCAGGAATGCTTCATTGCCAACCTGGTCTTGAAAAGTATCCCACTGAATATGCTTTTCTTTTATTGAAAGAGAAATCCTACAATGTTTCCCTTAAAATCATAAATCTAGAGGGTTCTGATCTTTCGATTCAGCTCAATTACCAAACTCCAAATGAGAAGGAGAAAACGGAAGAACTCTTACCCTTAAAAAAAGAAACTGAAATACAATCTAAATTCTCCTATCCCTCTCGAACTAAAATAAGTTTGAAAATTAATAAACAACCTGTTAACCCAATTCAAGTCTGCACCTTTAATAAATCTAATGTGGAAATATTCGAATCAAATGTTGGAGATATTGAAGTTAATTGTTCGAATAGTATCTTTCGAATTTGGGTGACGAACTCCACAACTATGGGAAATTTGAATGGAACGGGAGGAACGGTTGGTGGAGATTCAATGTGCAATAATCTTGCTGATACCAATCACCCTGGATCAGGAACATACAAGGCTTTAATTTGGCTACCTGGTAGAACATCTAGCGATGCAGATTGGCCTATAATAGCGAATACAAATTACTACAGATCCGATGGAATCACTCTTATCGGGAATTCAAATTCCGTAAAGACAATAACCTCAGCTTTGCCCAATTCAGTCAATACCAGTGCAGGTCTTAATTCTTGGTCAGGAATCATGGCTAATGCAATTCCTTGGATGGCTGGGACTGACAATTGTTCAAATTGGACCTCGAGTTTAAATACAGTTGATGGAATTTTTGGAACAGCCAATTTAACAACTCCAGGCAATGTTTTTGGGAGAAATGGGGTGCCAAACAGATCATCCTGCGATCAACTGCTCCGTTTGTATTGTGTGGAACAGTAAGGATTATATTTATGTTAAACATTAGAAGAAAATCTTAGCCGTAGGATTGAATCCTACATCTTGAGCTTAATCCGAAATTGCAATTTCTTTTAACAGATCAGGAAAATTTCCGTTGAATCTTTCTGTAGTTAGGTTAAAAATTAACGAATAAAATCTAAGATCTGATCTTGGATAGCTGGATCATTCAACATAACACTGTGTTCATATTCAGTATAAATAGACTGGTATACAACTTTGTCAGGTGGTCGTGAATTTGCAAATGAAACAGATCCATCCCCGCCTTCTTTTGGTGCAATTTCTAAGTCCCAAACTTTTTCTTGAGAAGATGCTTCCGGTTTTGGTTGCACCAAAGTCATCGCTTTGCGAACAGGAATATTTTTGCCATGAACTACTAAGGTTGGAATTTGAGCTTGTAAGAATTGCTTAGACGGAGTCAAACTTTCACGAAATTTTTTAGAATTATCAAGGATTGTTTGTAATTCTGTCTCAGATGGAATTTCTTCTGGCTTACAATCATTTGCGTAGAAACCCAAGTTATTCTCTTTCCAAGTTTTCGCATTATACAAATCCATATCGATGGTCTTGCCTTGTGAATCGACCACTATATCTTTGGAGTCCCAAGTGTTGAGTCTTGGGAAAAATCCATATACAGTTTCATACTTAGCAATCATGCAAGGGGATTGGATTTTAGAATTCAAACCAGTTGGATTGCCAACATGAAGATCTTTCATATAACCAATACCACCACGAAATGGAACTCCGACAAAGATCACTTTGTCCACGAGTCCTGGCTTTGCATTCAAACTAGACATAGAAAGCATACCACCCATAGAATGACCAATGATAATCGGTTTCTTTTGATATTTTTTTCCAACTTCTTCTAAGAAGAGAATCAATTGCTCTCTCGTATCTAAATTCTTCTTGCGCCAGTCATAAGAAAAAACATAAAAATCAATATTTACTTGATTAGCCATTTTTTCTAACCAAGGGCCGTAGATGGCAACATCGATCAAATAAGGAATTGCTGTTAGACGATTCAAAGCACCAACAGCTTGAAGGTCTCTAGACTCCCCAAATAGGTGCAAATCTGGAGTTGCAAATCCCAAGGCAGTGCTTGCATTCAACCAATGGGTGTTGCCATCATTGTCTTTTAAAATAGAGCCCTTGATCCCAGGGACAAATACAACAGGTTGATTTTGGA
>Ga0210043_1001623_pt1 | contig 17726 bp, 12 predicted proteins | sample CryGeymet201501t_FD_183990 | JGI IMG/M metagenome (GOLD analysis project Ga0210043, IMG submission 183990) | Groundwater microbial communities from Crystal Geyser aquifers in Utah, USA - Crystal Geyser metaG 2015-01t (SPAdes) (version 2) | ecosystem: Environmental > Aquatic > Deep subsurface >... | reverse complement strand
GTGAATCTCTCAGGAGGGCAGCCATGGATCCTTGACGCAAACCTGCCACCCCGCTAGCCTATAATTTCTACAAAGTCAGGTGGCAGGAAACCACCGGAATCAGTGGCAGTTTTGACCGGAATACTCAACGGATTCAGGTAATAGTAAAAAAGAGCTAGTTGCCGGGCATCGTAGGTTAGAATCGTGTAAACGCCTGGGAATAGAAACTGTACAGGTTCGGGTAGTCTCGGACCATGACGAGGCTGGAAAAATCGAAATGGAGATCGACGAAAACCTCCATCGAAAAAACCTTAGTCCTGAGGAAATTGCCGAAGGTTATTTGCGATTGGAGCATCTGAGAAGACCAGGTATTTTTCGAAAAATAGCTCGGTGGTTTGGTTCTTTGTTTTCGCGATTGTTTTCAAAAAAGCAAAAACCTTAGGCTTTTGAAATCTAATAGGAGGCGCCCCAGGAAGGATTCCCAAGGGGGCACATCAACTATCGAGACAAGTTTCGGTCCCAAATTTCGTTGAAAGAATGGGGTGTCTCACAAAAACGACACACGAATAGGTTGTTGTTAGTTCGAAGGAAGTCCGGGTACGAGGGTTCGTGAAGGTTCGGATTCGAGATACAATCTTCGTTCTTACAACGAAGGCCCTCTAAATTTGTAACCCGCGGTGGCATGGCAAGGCGATACTTTTCTTTTACTTTACCGTCTCGAATAACATTGAATGTAGAACCTGGGGCTGCGGCCGCCAGGGTTTGTAAGTCGACTGGAGGGATAGGTTCGGAAGCAGGAAGAGAAATAATCCCTTTGAAGGCCTTATCCGACTCAGAATGATAAACCCCATGACTAGAAACAAGATTAAATTTCAGAAGTCGGCGGACAGTAGTTATATGTTCCCAAATGACTTCTGGATCCATTCCCCGTCCGATGTGATCAATTACAATGCCCTCTTGTACAGGACGTATACCGATTTTGTATTCTTTTTTTCCCTTCGATACAATAGGTACCGTTACAACGTAGGGATCATCGTATTGCTCGTCCAAACGAGAATGACCCTCAAAATCCTGACCAAGGGCTCCGGCTACCATCCCCATGAGTATGATTCGAGTAAAATAGCCATTTCGACTTTGTTCGTCCCATCCATTGAGAGAAGTCGAATCGAGAAACATTGGTATGGTTGGCGTTTCGCTATGTCTCGGGAGGGGATGGAAAAATTTAGTATTTTCATGTACCCGAGGAATAAAATCCTTTTGAAAGGTAACTGCTTTCCGGAATTGGCTTGCTTTGTCTTGCAACTTATCGCCCATTCGCTCGATCTGCAACCGAGTAAAATACCAGGTTTTGGCAATCAAATGTTTTGGTTGGGATAGGTATTCTTCAATCGATTCAAAGATTCGAACCTCAAATCCTTTCTCTTTCATTGATACAACGTAGTGTGGTGGCATTGCAATTTCGTTTGGAGCTACGAGATCGACTATTACTTCACCAAAAATACCAAGACCTTCAACCTTCGAGTGAACGGTCCGACCGTGGAAAAGGTCACCTACGAGGGCCAAATGAATCTTCGAACGATTCCAGGATACCTGTTCTAGAAAGCTAAACTCATCAAGAAATTCCTGGGTTGGATGTTCGTGACGCCCGTCGCCTCCGTTGATAAATGATGGTTGCGGCATCTTTATCTTTGCCGCATAGTCGGCCATTGCACCCTCTAACCAACGGCAAACCCCTTCAGTTTTTGATCGCACAACAAAAATATTCCGATCCGAATAGCCAAGAAGCATCTTTACTGTGTCTGTCAGATTTTCCTTTTTTTGAAACGAAGAACTACGGGCATCAAAATCATTGACCTTCGTACCGTGGAACTTTGCTGCATTGCGAAAAGATTCTTTTGTCCGGGTGGAATCTTCCATAAAAAGCAAATACACCCCTAAATTTGGATCTTGGATACGAAATTGCTCAAGATTTTGCCCTCTTAGTAGGGCCTCTTTGAACTCCTTGGTCTTTGTATAGAGATACCACTGTTCGTCGTAGCTTAGGTCACGTACTACCTGCACGGTTCTGCCTGCGAAAGGATGGTCGGCCATCTCATGCTCCTCGGGAGTTGAAATTATTCGGATCGTAAATCAGTTCGACTAAGTCGAGAAATTCGACCGTCTTTACGGGTAACAAAAACCGCCTGGTCTCCTAGGTAGATGCTCGTTGTCTGTAAGACTGGCACTGCGGAAGACCGAACCGGATTGAGCCCAAGATCGAATTGTCCTAAGTACCAATCTCCATCCCTTCGAAGGACAGCATAAATGAGAGAATTGTCCGAATCGTATACGAGATCTCCCAAACTATATACTGGCAATGGAGCCCGGGCGATTTCTTGTAATTCATCGTCGCTTATGAGAATGAGATTTCCTTCATCTCCTCCTTCACCTACTCCTATTCCCAGAAGGCCAGAGCCTAATTCGAGTAAGGTGCGTCCGACCATGAGAGGGCTCGAAGCGGAGCTCAAGGACTGACCGTCGTTCTGATTGAGTAGTTGATAGGTAGTAACAATCTTTCCATTTTCTAAGCGGCTGTTCGGAAAGAGAAAAGGACTGGGCGATTCAGTAGTTTCGGCAGCCGGGTCAGTAGCCCGATTTTCTGCGATATCTTGGGCAACTTCCTGGCGAATTTCGTCGCTGGTTTTTTGAGCTTGTTCAGCTGCCTGTTCCCTCTGGGCAACTGCTTCTTCGCGGGATTCAACTTGGGACTCTTGAGCCTGGACCTCGACGATTTCATTTTCTACTTCTTTTATGGTTTCCTGCAATTCTTGGACTCTTTGTTCATCCCCCTGCTTTTCGACCTCTAGTACCTGCTCTTGGAGATCCTCTCTTTGCACTTCTAGGGTTTCTCGCCGCTCTTGCACTTGAGTTCGCTCTTCTTCTATTGCCTCCCGTTCAGTGGCGGCTATATCGCGTTGTTCTTCTGCAGCCCTATCGAGAAGATCAACCAGATCTTGTCGTTCTTCGATTCCGTCGGTCGGAGTATCTCGCAGACTCTCGATTACCTCATCGGTCGCGATTTCATCGGATGCGACAGTGAGTAATTCTCCAACTCTTGTTCCTGCGGTGAGTGGAATTACAATTTGAGACTGCCCAGCCCACTCCCTATAGTTTAGGCTTAGTCCGATTTTTTGAGGGTCCATGAATTCGCTAACCGACGGAGAGTATCGTTGGGCAAAAAACTCGACCGATTGTCGATGAACTCCATTGTAGATCGTTATAAAAATACTTAAGGTTTGGGCCTCTTCCCGAGAATACCGAAAGGCCCCTTCCAGATAACCAGCGATTATGCGCCGGACGTTATCGATATGGTCGACTGCACCACCCTCGAGGATCTCAAGAATATCCGCTCCTCGCAGATTTTCGCCTTGACCCGCAGGAATTCGTGTCACCCGATATTTCCCCCCAAAGGTTGTGGTGCCGGGAATGAGTACTCCGTCATCACCTAGGGGCAATCCAGCCGCCATTTGAGACCCTATTGAGCGAATTTGGGCATCAGTTTCGAATCTGACGATGGGACCGGTATAGTTCTGAAATTGGACCGCATCTATAGATATGGTCTCCAGTTCAGTTCGATCGAGACTCTGGGCGTAAAATGAAGGGATAATAATGATTGCTAGAAGAATTTGCCACCCGTACCTTCTCATGACCCGTAATCCCATAAAGACGCCTCCCAACTATCGAATAATGAAGTATATAACGAATTTGTAGCGAGTTAAAGGTCACAAGTACCTTAGCTAACGCCTACGATCTCCAATGATCTGCCGAACTTTTGGAGTGGGGTATTCCGCGGCTACTCTTTGCCAAAAACTAAAAGGGAAAAGACCTTCGAGAGTTGATTCCGATAAATAACGCCCCACTTCTTCTTCTATTTGGAGAAGTCGAGTAATGAGTCCTTCGTCGAGCAGATTCACCGAATGGGAAAGAAAAAGAAGAATCGATTGACGGTAGACAGGAAATATACTCCAATAGTCCGAAGCGAGGAGTTCCAGAACCCTTATACCTAATAAAGGATCGTACTCATATCGAAGCATCTGGGCCACAGAAAACCAAGCCTCCCGGGGAACAGAAGACGAGAGAAACAATTCAAGGGCCCGCATCCGAATTGCCCGATCAATCACCTCTCCGTCAAGAATCGAATGGTACAAAATACGATACAAGACTATCCTCTGTTCTTGAGTGATTTCTGAAGGGTCTAAAACGGTGAGACTATTGAGATAACTACCAAAAAGTGTGGGATCCCTAAGCACTTCAAGGAGAAAGGGATTTAGTGAACCCTGTCCCGGGTTGAAAAAGGTCTTCGTCAACAGATCACTTTCGGTTGCTGAATCGAAGTTCCATAGTTCAGGGGAAAATCGATACACTTCCAATTGCCACTGGGTCGAACTGCATACAAGATACCCATTTGTACCTAGGTGACAGGAGCGGAAGTCCGGCATATGTCGAGAGAGATTCAATACCTGCCCTACTTGAACACCATCGAAGGTACGAAAAACAATCTGGCGGCTGGAAGGTGAAGCAAAAAGAATCCCCGAAGGTAAAGAGATCTCGGAATTAAGAGCAGAACGAGGAATAAGGACTCCAAGGGGAATTTCGTCCCTTCGCAGCACAACATCCCACTGATAAACCCGATAGTCACTAACCCTAGGATCGAAGAACGTCATTGGTAGTTCCGCTGGCGATAAGCTCCCGGCTCGAGTACCTCCCAGGGTGAAATGTAGAAGAACGGTGGATTCCACTCCTGAGCTTTCCAAATCGACAAAAATATGGCGATCATCAAGAACATCCCACCCAAGAATACGAACTTGAGGAGGAAAATCGAAGGAGAAGATAGGCCTATCTTGAAAATCAAGAGCTTCCAACCGGTGGTTCGAGATGACACGAAATCCCCCTGGAGCAAAAGGAAATCCCCTCCTACCAAGGAGAGTACCTATTTGATCAAAGACGTCGGGGGGAAGTTGTCTCGAAAGTATCCCTTCGGGACCTAAAAGAAGTCCACTTCCATCGGATAACTCAAGAATGCCCAGTCCTCGAGTTATGGGATCCAAGGTTTCTATGGGGCCCAAGGTCCGCCGAGGCAATACTGAGGCGGAAAATCGCTGAAGATCAAAGGAGTAAAGCCGTCGATCATCGGCACTAAAGTACAATTGTGAACCACTAAAAAAGGGTGGCAAGTACGCAGACCCTTCCAGTACCTGGGAGACTAGCCTTTGAGGAAACCAATCTAAAACAGTAGTTTCGGATTGGGAAGAAAGGGGAAGTGCAAACCCAAAAATTCCTATTACTACCAAAAAGATTATGGACACCTTTTGAAACTCCTTAAGGAACTAGAACCTCAGCTATGGATAAGGATACTAAAAACCTCGAACTCGCTCGTTTGCGGGTAAAAATCGAGAAGACTCAAGGTCTCTATGCTATATCCCAAGCTAACCAAATAACCAAGATCCCTTCCCGCACTCGCAGGATCGCAAAAGAGTAAAAAGAGAGGTGGAAAGTGACTCGAGGTCACATAGGAAAAGAATTCCTTGGCAAGTCCTTTTCTCGAAGGGTCGGCAAGAAGGAAATCCCAGTTTTCAAACCCTTTTGACTTTTGCGACTGCCGAAGAAATTCTTCAACCCGCTGTACTTTTTTATTTCCTCGGGGTCCATATTCGCCGGGTAAAGACTGATCGCTGTCTACTCCCTGAATTTGGCTCACGTGGTGGGGAAGAAACGAACCTAAAATACCACTACCGCAGTAGAGCTCGAGGACCCGTAAGCCAGACCTGTTCGGAAAGACTCGTTCAATACCTTCCCGAATCTCCTTGATGAGTTCTTCTAACCCTTCTCTATTACTCTGAAAAAACTGCCCGGCGTGGACTTGGATAAATGTATCTTCGACTTTCATGGGAATCCCCTCGGGCAATCCCTCGACTCGAGTGAATGCCCGAAACCCCGGCCTGTTTTCGTGTAACTGCACAAGTGAGTACTCCTGCCCCGAACCAGGCCCGAGGGCTTGATACTTTCCGTCCTCGTGAAACGGATACTGAAATACCTTTTGAAGAACGTCGCTCGCCACCTTACATTCTCTGGTGGGAACATGCGTCTTTGAAGAACGGGAGAAATAGCCAGCAACGCGATTCTGGACCTGAACCTGGATCCTATTCCGATACCCCCACGATTTACCTCGCCAAAATTGTACAGTCGGGAGTTGTTCCCCACGAATTTTGCCTAATCTTTCGAGGGAATCTAGGAGAATCGAGGTCTTTACTTTCTTTTGGATTTTCTCGTTTCCATGCATTAAATCACACCCACCACACTCGCTATAAACTATACATTGAGGTACAACTCGATCGGGCGAGGAGGTGAGTATTCGTACAATTTTCAAGTGTTTTTGAGACCGCGTCTGCCCTGCCGATTGGTCAGGATATTCGTACTCAATAACTTCACCGGGAAGAACCGATCCCGGTTCGCAAAAAAAAATGCCCTTCGGTGTTCTTACCAACCCCTTTCCCTGGGCGACAATTTTTTCTACCCTACCCTTTTCTGTTTCTTCCACTTCCGCAGACCTCTTATTTCTACATTATTCCCTAAGGTTCTTTCATAAGGTATACTCTGACTTTATGTTTTTCAATCAAGTCAACAAATGGGGGAATATATGGCTCGGGTGAAAATTTCGAGTGTACCTACAATCCGACGGTTACCCAGTTACTTACACATCATTGAGGCTGCCCAAAAAGAAGGAAAAGACTTTATTTCCGGAACTGTGATTGCCGAGGAGTTAGAACTCGAACCCATTCAAGTGCGTAAGGATTTGGCAATTACCGGTATCAGTGGAAAGCCTCGTATCGGTTTTCCTGTCGCCGAACTTTTGGACGCCATCACAAAATTCCTCGATTGGCACCATACCCATCGGGCAATACTCGTCGGTGCGGGAAATTTAGGAACTGCTTTAGCGGGGTACGCAGAGTTCAATCGCCACGGAATGTCAATTTTGGCTGCCTTCGATTCAGATTCCCGAAAACAAGGGACACGAATTAATGGTGTTGAGGTATTTCCCCTCGAGAAAATTGGTGAAAAGGTAAAGGAACTTGAGATAGAACTTGCGGTCCTCACTGTTCCATCCCCCTATGCCCAGGAAACGACCGAAGTGCTCTTGGCGGCAGGAATCAAGGCTATATGGAATTTTACAAATATAAAATTGAAGGTTCCAAAGGGAATCATCGTGCAGAAAGAGGATCTTTCGAGTGGATACGCCGTACTTTCGGTAAAAATTGCAAGAAACCGGAATTAATGAGGCATGGAACTTTCGGAGCTCAGAGAAAAGTGGACGAAACAAAGTATCCTCTTTGCCAATAGAATCAAGAAACGTCATTCACATCTACGAAAATGGGCTAAAAGGAACCAGATATCGTGCTTCCGCCTTTATGATCAAGATATTCCTGAACTGCCTTTTCAACTAGACCTCTATGAAAAATACCTGCACTTAAGCGAAATTGTTCGGTTCAAGGATCTTTCCGAGGATGAACACCTCGAATGGACCGAACTTATGGCCGATACCGCCGCACGAACTCTCGGAATACCCCGAAGTTACGTCTTTACAAAATTTCGCAAAATTCAAAAACAAAAAGACCAATACGAAAAACTAGGCAATGAGTCATCTACCCTCATTGCCCACGAAGGAGGCCTCGATTTTGAAGTTAACCTCAGCGACTACTTGGATACCGGCCTCTTTCTCGATCACAGAATAGCACGATCGATTATCCGCGATCTTTCATTGGGTGCTCGGGTGGTAAATTTATTTTCCTATACTGGGTCGTTCTCGGTATACGCCGCTGCCGGTGGAGCGAGCTCAACCCTTTCAGTCGACCTGTCTAACACGTATACCAGTTGGGCGGAACGCAACCTCGAACGCAATGGCTTTGGAAGCAATCTCCATCGCTGTATTGCGATGAATGTCTTAGAATTTTTGGCAAAGGCAAAACTTCAAAGAGATCAGTTTGACCTCATTATCCTGGATCCGCCTACTTTCTCGAATAGCAAAAAGATGACCGGCACCCTCGATATTCAAAGGGACCACCGGTCACTGCTTATTGACTGTGCGCAACTTTTGAGCAAGAAGGGTATGTTGTTTTTTTCGAACAACTTCAAACGATTTACGATGGATCCCGAAATAGAAAGTCGGTTTTTAGTCACAGAACTGACTCAACAAACCATACCCGAAGATTTTTTAAGAAAACGACCCCATCGGTCGTATCTTATACAAACAAAGTAAGGGCCTAATTACCTAGGAGCACTCGAAAATACCGCTTCTTGCCAGCTTTCAAGAGGATTTGATTCTCGACCACATCGCTTAAGGTCACTCGATACTCAGGATCCACAAGGGTTTTATCGTTTACCTTTGCTCCCCCTTGGATTACCAACCGCCGAGCTTCGGCCCTGGAACTACAAAGATCAGTTCTCGAAAAAAGGTCAATGAGACCAACACCATTGGCAAGTTCTTTCGAAGTTAGGGTAATAAATGGAACTGCTGACCTATCCAAATCGTTACCGGTAGCCACAAATAAGGACCTGGCAGCTTGCTTTGTTTGTTCGGCTACTTCAACCCCATGAATGAGCTTGGTGTACTCGAAAGCAAGGACCTCTTTCGCTTCGTTTATTTCGTTACCCTCGAGCGCACCAAGCCTATCGATTTCATTTTCATCTAAAAAGGTGAAGAGTTTAAGAAAGCGATAAACATCTTGATCAAGGGTATTTCGCCAGTATTGGTAAAGATCGTAGGGAGGACAGAGATTTGGGTCCAAAAAAATCGCGCCTTTTTCGGATTTCCCCATCTTCTTCCCATCTGCGCGGGTAATAAGAGGAAAAGTCAAACCATAAACCTCGGGACCACCCAAGCGACGGATCAAATCAATTCCCGCGACAATATTTCCCCACTGATCGTCCCCACCAATTTGCAGGCTTACGTCGTAATCCCGTTGAAGTATGTAGTAGTCGTAGGATTGAAGCAGTTGGTAGTTAAATTCTATAAACGAGAGCCCCGTTTCTAGGCGTTGTTTATAGGCTTCGAAAGTAAGCATTCGATTAACCGAAAAGTGTTTTCCAATATCCCGTAAAAACTCTATATAGTTGAGGTTCGATAACCAGTCGGCGTTATTGGCAATTATAATCCGATCCTTCGGAACCCCAGCGAACTCAAAAAACCTTGCAATTTGATTCCCTATTAACCGGCTATTTTCTTGAATCTCTTCCACAGAAAGCATTTTCCTCATCTCGGTCTTGCCAGAGGGATCACCAATTCGAGCTGTCCCTCCCCCCACAAGAGCGAGTACCCGATGACCCGCCCGGGCCAGATGGGCCATAGCAAAAAGTGGGACAATATGACCAACGTGGAGACTTGGCCCTGTCGGATCGATTCCAACGTAGAGGGTAATTTTCTTCTCGTGTAAGAGCTTGTCCAGAGCCTGGATGTCGGTACACTGCTTTACGAACTGTCGCTGAGCGAGGGCACCCAGGGATGAGCTTACAAGGCGCTCGGAAGAGGTCTTTTGATTGGCAGTTGAGTCCGTTTGGTTATTCGTGAGCACCGGTTCTATTCTCCTTATTCAGCTCGATGCAGCGACACCTACACGCTTGTATTCTTTCATAGCCTTTTTTATTGTCGCCGAAATTTCGGAAATTGGTATACGTATTTGTTCCATCGAGTCACGATATCGCAGGGTCACCGTTTTATCTTCTTTGGTTTGGTAATCGATAGTTATACAATAAGGTGTACCTATCTCATCCTGCCGTCGATACCTCCGCCCAATTGCACCGCTCTGATCATAGTAGGTAGTATAATCCTCCCGAAGTTCTAGCTCAATTTTCTTTGCTAGTTCGGATAGACCGTCTTTTTTGACCAAAGGAAATACCCCCACAGTAATAGGAGCAATTTGCGGATGGAAATGAAGTACTGTTCGAATATCGCCTTCGGCTACCTCTTCCTCGTCGTAGGCATCACAAAGAACCATGAGTAGACTTCGGGTGAGTCCAGCACTGGTCTCGATAATGTAGGGTACGAATCGCTCTTTCGATTCCTCATCGAGGTAGGTGAGATCTTTTCGACTATATTCGCTATGTCGGTTTAGATCGAAATCGGTTCGGTTATGAATACCTTCGAGTTCTTTCCAACCAAAGGGGAATTCGTACTCTATGTCATAGGCATCTTTTGCGTAGTGGGCCAATTCCCCAGGACCGTGCTGATGAAAATGAAGTTTTTCCATACGAATACCTAATTTATCGTAGTAGGCCATTCGCTTTTCTTTCCAGTAATTAAAGGTTTCTTCGTCGTCTCCGGGCTTTACAAAGTATTGCATTTCCATTTGCTCGAATTCACAGGTACGAAATATGAAGTTTTTTGTCACAATTTCATTTCGGAAGGCCTTTCCAACCTGAGCTATTCCAAAAGGTATCTTTACTCTGCTGGTCTGAACAACGTTCTTGTAGTTAACATATATTCCCTGGGCGGTTTCGGGGCGAAGGTAGACAATCGAATCATCGCTAGGTATAGGACCCATATGGGTCTTGAACATGAGATTGAACTCCCGAGGCTCGGTAAACTCGCCTTTAGTTCCGCAAGTTGGGCACGCTTCATTCAGATCGATATGATCGGCTCGAAACCTACTTTTACAGTGTTTACAGTCTACCATCGGGTCGTGGAAATTCTCCACGTGCCCAGAGGCTTCCCATACCCGGGGATGCATCATAATAGCTGCATCCAGGCCAACGATGTTATCGTGGAGCTGGGTCATTTCCCGCCACCAGAACCGTTGAATTCTATTCTTTAACTCGACACCCATTGGACCGTAATCCCAGGCAGATGTAAGTCCACCGTAAATTTCTGAAGATTGGAATACGAATCCTCTACGTTTTGCCAAGGATACTATTTTATCCATCGTTGTTTCTTGAGTAGCCATTTTTCTAATCTCCTATAGGTGCCAGTTTCGCTTGGGCTTGTTCTAATCGAGTTACACTTTTTTCCCGTCCGAGCAATCGAATCGACGGTATTAAAGGAGGCGAGGCTTTTGTTCCGGTAATAGCTATTCGGGCTGGCATCATAAGCTGTCCGAGCTTTCTTCCTTCCTTTTCTGCGGTTTCATGGAACCATGCTTCCGCATCCTCGGGGCTGCCATTAAGGAGGTTATCAATTTCATTGGCGATTTTTCCTAGTACCTCCCGAGTCTGCTGTTCGTTAAGACCTTTCGGTACCAGGGCCGAAGTTTCGTAATCAAGCTCTTCCTTAAAAAGAAATCCGATAACCTCCGGTGCCTCATTAAGAAGCACTAGTCGCTCACGAGCTAGAGGAAGACTTTGTTCAATGATTTCCACTTCGCTTTTTGAAGGTGTCGAGGAAACCAACCCACTATCTACGAGGGAAGGTAGGATTGCCACCGAAAGCATGCTATCGGTCAAGTTACGAATGTAGTGACCATTAAACCATCGGAGTTTCTTATAATCAAAGACTGCGGGGCTCTTTTGTAAACCTTCGATATAAAAGAGGGTTTCTAGTTCTTGCCTACTGAAGAATTCTCGTTCACTATCGAAACTCCACCCCAAAAGGCTTATATAGTTGATAATCGCTTCGGGGAGATACCCCTGCTTGCGAAAGTCAACAAGCGATGTCGAACCGTGGCGTTTGGAGAGTTTTTGACCGTCTGAACCCATGACCATCGGTAAATGGGCATAAATGGGCGGCGTCCAACCAAAAGCCTTGTAAAGAATGACGTGTAATGGACCACTAGGAATCCATTCCTGTGCCCGCATAATATGGGTAATGGCCATTTCGTGGTCATCAATGACGTTCGCCAGATGGTAGGTTGGGTAACCATCGGACTTAAGAATCACTGGATCGGGGTTTACATCCGAATTCTTGCGAACAACAGTACCGAGAACCACGTCACTAAAAGAGGTTTCCCCTTCCAGTGGCACCTTGAGGCGAATGACCGAAGACATTCCCTGAGCGTGCTTTTTCTCAATTTCGTCGGGAGAGAGGTTTCTACAAGCCCTATCGTAACCTTGATTTGAACTTTTTGCCTTCACTTGCTCTTGGCGTACTGTTTCGAGTCTTTCGGGGGAACAAAAGCAATGGTAGGCCTGTCCTTCTTTGACCAGATGTTCTGCTGCAATCCGATATTTCTCGAGTCTCTCAGATTGTATATAAGGACCAAAATCTCCACCATTTCGAGGCCCTTCATCTTCACGAATTCCTAACCAATCGAAGGTATCGTAGATATCTTGAAGTGATTCGGGACTGAACCGAGTTTGATCGGTATCCTCTATTCGGAGTATGAATCGTCCTCCTTGGGACTTGGCAAAAAAATAGTTGAAGAGGGCAGTTCGCACCCCTCCAATATGTTGTAACCCCGTCGGCGACGGTGCATATCGGACCCTTACATTCATAGAATTTCCTTCGTTTGGCCATTATAAAAATCGGCCTTCGACCGGTCAAGCGAGGCTTTTTCTCGAAATTTGGTTTCCTCGTTATGAAATACCTTACTGATGATACAAAGAAAAGAAATCCCCTAATCGCTGGTTTGCGTCCTTAAGGGTTTCCTTGTCTGGCAGAAATACAATACGAAAGTGATGGGGATCTAACCAGTTAAAACCTGTTCCTTGGACTACAAGGATCTTTTTTTCTTTCAAAAGATCGAGAACCATTTGCATATCGTTCTTGATCTTAAATTTTTTCGGATCGAGTCGAGGAAAAAGGTATAAGGCACCTTTTGGCTTAACACACGAAATTCCTGGAATCGAGGTAATTCCTTCCCAAGCTGCATCCCGCTGTTCTCGTAGCCTTCCGCCCGGAAGGACTAAATCGTTGATACTCTGGTATCCTCCAAGGGCTGCTTGGACGGCAAATTGAGCCGGAACATTCGCACATAGACGCATATTTGCCAACATATTGAGCCCTTCCCGATAATTAGTGGCAAGATTTTTCCTACCGGAAATAACCATCCAGCCTGACCGAAACCCTGCAGCCCTATAAGACTTTGAAAGGCCATTAAAAGTTATACAAACCGAATCGTGGACCAGAGTTCCCATAGCCAGGTGTTGGGCATCATCGTAGAGAATTTTGTCGTATATTTCGTCTGAAAAAACAATGAGTCTATGTTCGTGGGCGAGAATAGCAATCTTCTCTAAAATTTCCCGAGAATATACCGCGCCGGTAGGATTATTTGGATTTATGACCACGATACCCCGGGTACGGTGAGAAACTTTTTTTTGTATATCTTCTATATCGGGAAACCACTCAGACTTTTCGTCACAGCGGTAATGAACTGGCTTTCCACCTCCTAGGGTTACCGCTGCAGTCCACAATGGATAATCGGGGGCGGGAACCAGTATTTCATCACCAGAATTGAGAAGTCCCTGCATAGCCATTACTATGAGCTCACTGACCCCGTTTCCCATATAGATATCATCAATTTCCACCCCAAAGAGGCCCTTGGTCTGGTAGTATTGCATTACCGCCTTTCGGGCAGCGTAGACTCCCTGACTATCAGCGTACCCTTGGGCGTTCCGTAGATTACGAATCACATCGTGCAATAGTTCATCTGGGGTATCAAACCCAAATAGGGCAGGATTACCTATATTCAACTTGAGGACTCGAAACCCCTCTTCCTCCATTCTCTTGGCCTCTTGCATGACAGGCCCTCGGATATCGTAACAAACTTCATTGAGTTTCGACGACTTGAGAATCTCAACAGAAGATGGAACTTCGATAGGTTTTTCGAAAGACGTAACTTTCCCACTCATTTCTTTTCCTTAGGGTTTATCCCAAAAACCCAAGTTGACGCTTCCTGGGCTATAGAATGCAAAACCAATCTTTGAACCGTGTCCTTTTGTTTCTCGATTTTGGACGCCCAAGTATCACGAGTATACCGTTTTCGAAGGTCATTGGTAAACTTATTGACAACTTGTGATACCTCATCGTCTTGAAATCCTTTCAGCATATAAACCGTGAGCAATCGCAACATTGAATCACCTTTGGTACTCCGATAGATATCCAACAAGACCCCTCGGGCTTCTTCGTGTTTATTGAGCAGAAGAAGTCCAAAGGCATAGTCCCAACCTATCCAGGGGTCTATACTGATTTTTGTTGTTCTATTCTCTTCGGCACTTTTCCAAAATTCACCAAACCAATCAAATATCTCTTTTCCATCATGACGGAGGAGCACTGGTACCCCAAGTTGAGGAGCATGTTTGAGAGCAGCCGAGAAATTCACTGTTTTCATATGAGTACTCAACGCATCAATTCCTTCGAGATCGTTCGACATGAGACAAGCGTTTACGTACAGGTGAACATTTTGTTGGCTGAACCGGTTCTTATCAAACAGCTTACGTCGAACGAACATTTTGAGCCCGCCCCAATCCTCATTTTCCAGCAATACAAAGAGTTTCCACTGAAAGAGGAAGTATGCGTCCAAAATACCTAGAACCAAGACGAACAGAACTACTAGATACCAACTTTCTTGCCAAAATATCGTTGCATACTCAACCCCAAGAACTAAAGCGGGCATGAAGAAGATGAACAGAAAGGATACGACAATAATAGTATTAAAAACGACGAAAATAGTCTTAAATTTCAAAGGAAAATCTCCTATAATTATAAATTGTACAGTATGATACGAGGAATTCCGATAAGTAGTGTAAGGGTTTCTCTAAAATATTGAAAGCCGGAATTAGTGAGTCTAAAAATCTCGTTGTACGTGTCATTCATCCCGGACGAACCAGGGATGTGAATTGGGTCTGATTGATTTTTGAAGGGGGTTCTTGAGGTGCCCGACTTATGAATAGACATTTGTTGTCCACAATTGAAGCAAATAAGTATTTATCGCTACCAGCTTATTTGGATGACGATTATATTCTCACCGCACCGGAAGTCCCGGTTTCCGAAGAACTCCTGGCGCGAGTTAGGGAGTGGGGATTCGAGTACATTTTATCCGATGGAGAACTGAGCGACCGGATGGGGGGAATTTCTGCCAGCACCAATAGCGATGCCCCTGCAGGGGCTTCGTTAGAAAGCCAATTCCGGGAGCAACAGCAGTTTAAAGAAGCCGAATTTACCTTCCGAGAAATGGCCGACTTCACCGAGACCATCTTTACCAACTATGTTACAAAGAATGAACTTTCGGTTAAAGAGGTTTCGAACAATGTTCGGGATCTCATCGACAAATTCCGAGCCCAGCGAGCCCACCTAATTCGGATCACTGAACTCACCTACCCTGGGAAAAATTCTTTGGTTATCCACTCGGTAAAAAGTCTTATTCTTGGCATATCCCTAGGAATAATTCTCAAATTACCCAATCATAAACTTATCGAACTCGGATCGGCCCTCCTACTTCACGAAATCGGAATGATTCGACTTCCTCCAGGTCTCTATATGAGCAATAAGAAACTAAGTCCCGAGGAGCATAAAGCAATTACCGCCCATACAATTCTGGGATTTAAAATCTTAAAAACTGCCGACTTTCCAATGTCTGTATGTTTAGCGATTCTAGAAAGCCACGAGAACATCGATGGTAGTGGTTATCCACGTTCATTGACCGGGGATAAGATTTCTCTCTACGGAAAAATCATTTCGGTTTGTAGTTCCTATGTAGCTATGAGTAGCGAACGACCCTTTCGGGATGCAGCAAATGGTCATAGTTCGTTGGTAGAACTTTTAAAAAGTAAGGGGAAAAGATACGACGAACTGGTACTGAAGGCCCTCGTTCAAGCCGTTTCATTGTTTCCTGTAGGGATAATTGTAGAACTAGAAAACAATGCGAAAGGAATGGTTGTCCAAGTAAACCCGGAAAACCCTCGAGCCCCGATGGTTAAGCTTTTTACCTCTCCTGAAGGGGAAGTCTACTCTGAGTATCCGTTAATCGACAGTAGTCGGGATGGTCTGGGGATTAAACGGGCGCTCCCAATTTCTGAAGTACAGGAACTAAAAAATACCCTCTGAACTGGTATCGGGCACATCTATACCCGGTTTTTCATCGGCTTAAGGTCTTAAACGTTATTGGGGTGCAATGACTCACCGTAGGCAGAAAACCAGATTATGGAGGTCCCCTGCTACAGTTCAAATGATTGGAGAGACCCATGCAATCCTTAGAAATTACTATTCACCTATCTTCATCCTACACCGAAACTTGGAAGGCTTATCCGGGCCAAGCGTTTCTTTCGTGGATTATCGAACATCCAAAGCTTATTCCAACGTCGGTCTTAGGAATTATAGTTCATAATCACATTGAAGACCTTCGTACGCCACTCTCTACCTCCTGTGAGATAGTACCTATCGGCCCTGGACATCCAGAATATTCGAGACTTTTTCAGCAAAATCTGACGAGTCTTTTCTTCGCCGCCGCTCGAAGCCTAGAACCCCAGCGCCAGTGGAAACTAGGCCATTCAATGGGAAACGGTCTCTTTCTAGAACCTCATCATTTTCTCCCGACCCCGGAAATGATTCTCGAAATCGCAAACAAGATGTCTAAGTACTGCGCAGAGGCTCTTCCTTTCTCCCTTGAAACCCTCGACTACCGCAGTGCTATTGCTGCCTTAAGCGAGCGAAGTGGAACAACAGTGTTAGATTCGATGAACGATGCGGTGCTATCTGTCACTCATATTGATGGATATCGAGAGTTAACATTGGGCCCCCTTGCCCTAAACGCCTCGTCTTTGGTTCCCTTTTCCCTGGAGCCCTACTCCGAGGGAGCACTTTTGCGCTATCCTGCCGAATTCTCTGTCAACAGGGGTTCCAAAATTCCTGAATTCCTCGACATTCCATTTTTGAGCCACATTTACAAAGAGCACCAACGGTGGAGCAGAATCTTAGGAGTACGGACTATCGGTACACTAAACCATGTTACCCAAACAAAATCGATCAAAGAGTATATTTGGACAGCCGAGGCCCTTCAGGCGGGCAAAATTAACGAAATAGCCCAGGAGATTGGACATAAAGCCGAAGCTTTACGAGCGATCTTGATCGCCGGTCCAAGTTCCTCGGGAAAAACTACCTTTGCAAAACGACTCAGTATTCAACTCCAGGCCCAGGGTATTAAACCCAAGGCTCTATCGTTGGATAACTTCTTTTTGCCCCGGGAAAATACTCCCCGAGACGAGTATGGGAATTACGACTTCGAAACCCTCAGGGCCCTCGACCTTGAATTGCTCAACGAAACGATTCTGGGTTTAATGAACGGCGAAATGGTGGCCCTTCCCGTCTTCGATTTTCGGGTAGGCGATCGATATTTTCCTCATTCACCAGAAAAGCTCGAAAAAGATGAGATACTCGTCATTGAGGGAATCCACGGGCTTAATCCAGAACTCCTTCTTCGTATCCCGAAAGAAAACATTCATAAGATCTATATTTCGGCCCTTACCCAAATAAATGTTGACCAGTCCCATAGAATTTCTACCACCGATAATCGTCTAGTTCGTCGTATCGTCCGAGATTATCGTTATCGGGGTCATGCTGCGGGAGCTACTCTCGAAATGTGGTCCTCGGTTCGACGGGGAGAAGACGTATGGATATACCCTTATCAGACCCTCGCCGATGCCCAGTTTAACTCTGCCCTCGACTATGAGTTAGGAGTACTCAAACCAATGGCCGAGTCTCTACTTCGTCAGGTGAAACCCGACCAACCTTCCTATACATCGGCAAAAAGACTACTGCAGATTCTTGGGTATTTTTTGCCGATTCCTCG